>Ga0308157_10001795_pt1 | contig 40209 bp, 56 predicted proteins | sample PhyBR1_FD_201035 | JGI IMG/M metagenome (GOLD analysis project Ga0308157, IMG submission 201035) | Phyllosphere microbial communities from UC Gill Tract Community Farm, Albany, California, United States - DLSLB.R1 | ecosystem: Host-associated > Plants > Phyllosphere > Unclassified | place: USA... | reverse complement strand
TCTCCCTTGCCACCCTGTCCGGTCTGGACCTCCTACGGGCAATACGGCGAAAGGCACTCAGCGAAGCAAGTTCTCACAACGAAAGGCGGATAAAGACATGACCAACCAACAACAAATTCAAAAGCAACTTCAAAAGCCGGCTCAAGCATCTAGCAAAGCAACGTTCAAGGGCAAAATGCTCAAAGCCGAGCAGCAACAGAAGGCGCTCGAAAATGCGGTGTCGGGTGAAAGCTTGGCAAACTATGAGGCAATTTTTAACGGTTTTGCGGCTATGGGAATCGACATTGCTGATGTTGAACCACGCGTGAATGTCTTTACGTTCAACGCATGGAAAGCGTTGGGTCGCGTCGTGAAAAAAGGTCAGCACGGCGTCAAGATTGTGACCGTCATTCCTTGCACGAAAAAGGACCGCGAAACGGGCGAAGAAGTTGCCGTTAAAAAGGTCAAAAACACGACGGTTTTTCATATTTCACAGACCGAAGCAATCGACACCGACCCTAGCGCCGCACCAGTGGCCGCGCTGGCAGATCAACAGGTAGAGCTGCGCGAAGATGAACAAGCAGAACATGAGGCAAGCGCAGCCGTGGCCGTGATCGAGCCGGCCGACGCACCGACAACAGACGCGCCGCGCGAGTTGAACGCATACGAGGCGCGCATCGAGGCCAAGCGTGACCGCTTGGAGGCCCGCGCGAGCAAGGCCCAGGAACAAGGCAATGCGCTGTATCGCCGTGCGCGCAGCATGGCCGAGGTGATCCCATTTGGGCAGCCTATCCTTGTTGGGCACCACAGCGAAGGCCGGGACCGCAACTATCGGAACCGCATTCATAACACGTTTGGCAAGGCGTTTGCAGCCCAGGACAAAGCAGCGCACTACGAGCAAAAAGCGGCAAGCGTGGGCACTGGTGGCATTTCAAGCGACGACCCGGACGCAGTAAAAAAGCTGCGCGCCGAGCTGGTGGCCGCTGAACAATCACAAGAAAAAATGAAAGCCGCAAACAAGGCAATTCGGGGTAACAAAACCACCGAAACGCAGACTGCCGCACTAGAGTTGATCGGCTTTACTGTCGCCCAAGCCGCCGAAATCATCAAGCCTGATTTTGCCGGGCGGGTCGGCTTTCCGGCTTACGCGCTGTCGAACAATAACGCGAACATGACCCGTATTAAGGGACGCATTGGGGAGCTGGAAAAGCGCGACCAGCGCGCCGACGTAGAACAATGTTTCGACGGATTCGCCTACCGTGAAGACACGGCCGAAAATCGGGTAATGTTCGTCTTCCAGGGAAAGCCCGACGAGGCAACCCGCGCCGTCCTGAAACGTGAAGCTTTCAAATGGTCACCAAGCCGTGGGGCGTGGGTTCGTCAGCTTAACAACGCGGGAATTTGGGCAGGAAAACAGGTTTTGGAGCGATTGAATCGCCCTAAAGTAGACGACGTTTAAATACCAAAGTGGTACAATTTGGTTAGTCGAATTGACAGGCCAAGCCGCAATTTCCGGCTTGGCAAACCAGGAGGGCAGCATGAAATTTCTTGATGACTTGATCGTAGGCATAGCCCGCCGCCTGCTACGTGCAGTGATGGCGATTGGCACCGGCCTTGTGTACATCCAGTTTCTCGCGCTGTCATTCTTTGGAGCCATGGTAGCAACTGTAATTGTCGCTGTGATCATTGCGGCATTTCTAGGGAGTTAAGACATGACAGCCACAAATAAGCATACAGCCGAGCTAGTGAAGTTAGCCTCAGATATACCGGCGTCGATTGAAGTATTGGAAGCCGAAATCACCCAAGTTGCGGCCAATATGGACGTGCTGAAACGGGCCGGCCTGATCTACGCAACGGAGCATTGGCGCAAAGGGGCAAAGGGAGCCGATAAAGGAAAGGATAAGTATTTTTACCTGCTGTACCCCCATAAAAACGGTGAGCCGCGCCGCCGTGATTACGTCGGTTGTGATGCCGCCAAGATCGAGGAAGCCCGCGCCGGCATCGAGCGAGCGAGCCAATACGACCGGCTCGCGACGCAGTATGCAGCGATGGAGAATCGTATACATCGCGTAGCTCAAGCCCTGCACGAAGCGCAGCGGTATCTAAACCGCAACTAGAAAAGTTGCTTTGACTTCGTAGTAATAGTAATAGTGCTACTATTATTATTACTACAAAAAGGGGGTTCTCATGGCTTTAGCTCACGACATCAAAGAACGCATTTTTGCCGCAGCCGACGAGCTGCACAGCAAAAGTCCAACTGGCGAATTTCCTAGCGTGGAGGCCGTGCGGCAAGAAAGCCGCGCCGGCATGAACAACGTAGTTGAGGCCATGAAAGAGTGGCGGCAAAATCAGCGCAAACAAGTGCAAGCTGTCAGAGAGCCATTGCCGGCCGAGTTGCACAGCGCCGTGCAGACGATGGGTCAAAGTTTTTGGGAAGTCGCTCAGCAACTGGCGAACGAATCACTAGACGCGGCCAAGGTTGCGTTTGAAAACGAAAAGAGCGACCTACTCCAACTCTCAAAAGAGCAATCGGAGGCATTCGAAAAACAAGCCTTGCAATTGGAAGCCGTGCAGGGTGCAGTTCGCACCTTGAACGAACACGTCGACGCCGCCAAAACCGCCGCCCAGGCGACAGCACAAGAACTCTTAGAAACACAGCGTGCATTACTCGCCGCCGAGCAAACGGCGGCGCTGGCCACGCAGCGCGCCGAGGAAATCGAGCGCCGCGCGGGCGAACTGCGAACGGAGCTTGATCACGCCCACAACGAAGCAGAACAGCGCGTAGCCGAGCTACGCGCGGAACTTGAGCAAGTGCGTGCCGAAGCCGATCGCCTGCGCACAGAGCGCGACAAAGCCCAACAGCGGCACGAATCGGCCGAAGCGGGGCGCGATAAAGCGCGCGCAGAAGCGGCCACAGCCCGCGAGGAAGCTGCCAGCTTGCGCGGTGAGCTGGAGGCCACCAAGACGCAAAATATTGGCTTGTTGGCCGCTTTAAAGCCATCCCCTACCCCCAAGAGAAAAACAACCCCACCGAAAAACTGATTGGTGACTGGATCACGACCAGGCGCGCGCGGCCGCGTCACCAATCGGCACGCCTCGATCATCAACCAACGCCCGGGAGTCAAGGCCGTCGCAGCCAGCTCGAACCCTACGACGGTTCTGCCGAACCGGTTTTACGGGCCTATGAGTAGAGCAGATGGGGGCGGCCCCGTCCGTCCTGGCGAAGGCCAGGATGCCGCCGAAGGACGGCACCCCCTGTCACCCGGGAGCATGTAGGGGCGGTTTTGGCCGGGTCGACCCCGGCCAGCCCCGATGCGACTGGCCCGCACCTGGGACACATCGAGACGCCGGGTTTGGTTTGCTTCTTCAATAAGTGTGGACAAGTCCTGTACTACGGAAGTTATCCACGCTGAATTTGTCTTGCGCGTAAGTCGCTGGTTTTAAAGCATAAAATTCTCTTGTCAACAGATTCGCACGCTGAATTTGTCTTTCAGCCTACGCTGAAACTGTCTTGCACTTACGCTGAAACTGTCTTGAAAAATTCGCGTAAAAATCTTCGTAAGTCATTGATGAGATTGGTTTTTTTGCCATCCAAAAACAAGAGACCCTGTAGTTCTTGCCTTTAGGTTTTTTCCTTTAAAAATATCCTGATAGATAACTACGCCGCCGTTGTGAACAACGTCGAACAGCTGTCGTGCTTACGCACGCCAAAAACCGCCTACCCTCCGGGCACTTCGTGCCCTTCGCCCCGTCGCAAAGCGCCGGCCTTAATGCCGGATGGCCTACGGCCATAGGGTTAAGCGCGGCGAACCGCGCAAGATACGCACACGCCAACATTAAAAACAAAGTAACTCGCAGCATACAAAAGCTATTCAAGCGGCCTGCGGCCGACAAAAACCCCAGGACGCGGCAAGCCGCGAGACTCGCCACAGCTAACGAACTGGCAGGGTCTAAGCGTGCCGACCGGCAAGCCGGTCAACATGGCCGTAACCGGCCACCCCTACGGGGCGCTAAGACCGGGACAAATCACGCCCGGCCGGCAAGCCGGCCGGCCGCTCAGCCCGGCGCGTGTGCGCGCCCTGCCGCAAACGTATCGACTAACCAAGCGCTGTAATAAAAGCGTCTACAGGAAGGAGGGTTTGCCAGAGTCGCGTAAATCGGTTTGGGCTTGCGTATAGCTTCTCCACGCTCTTTTCTAACTCCGGCTGCTATCTCGGGCAGGGTTTGTCCCGTAGCTCCGTAGCGTTCGTTTTGAAGCCTTCTGGTATGGCTTGTAATAATCCATAATGCATAGTTTTGGTAAGCGTAGGAAAATCGTTTAGAATCAGGTGGTTACCAACCTTGCGAGATTTTATAATGTTTTATTCTGTTTTATTCCTGTTTTATTGGTGTTATAATTGTTGTGTGGTCAATCGTGACCTCGCCTACTTAGGGAGCCAGACATGCAACGGAATGTTTTTGTGGGGAATCTTGCCCGGCCAGCGACTTTGACCGGCACTGGTGATCGCGCTGTAGCCCGTTTTACGTTGATTGCAAACGAGTACGCGGGTAAGGATCGTGAAACCGGCAATGCTCGGGAGCGTTCTGTTGCGATCCAATTTACTGCGTTCCGACAGAAGGCGGAAGCAATCGTAAAGAACGCCATGAAGGGTGATCAACTTATTGTCGACTATCGCATCGAGAACAACGACTACGAAAAAACCCCTGGCGAAACCGTCTATGGCTACAACTTCATTGTTGAAGATTTTGCCTTCGGTGCCCCAGGTAAAGAAAAGCGCGAGCAATTCAGTCGGGCAGGTGAGTGATCAATGGTTTCCCCTGCTCCAATGATGGACTCTGCGCGGTTTGAGCGTGTAGCGGCCAAATGCAAGAATTGGAAAGAACGCTCTTTGAGCGTTGCAAGGTTCTTGGTTGTTGAAGGTGGTTCTCCATCCGAAGCGTCCGAGAAATACACGATGTCGCAACAGCAAGCGAACGTGATACGGACGCGCTTTATGCTCAAGGCCGAAGATTTACGAATTGAAGAATTCATGAATCGGGAAAAGCCAAAACTTGCAATTTCTGCACTAGAGCCGTTTTCTTCGCAAATGCAAACCCTTCGGGACAAGGGCTACACAATTGATCAGATTGTGGCGTATTTGAAGGAAGCCGGTGTTTCTACCTCACCCACGACGGTGAGCAACTTCTTAAAAGGTAATCGGGCATGAAAACTACTGTTCTTGCGAATCAGAAAGGTGGCGTCGGCAAATCGGCTGTGGCCGTTCAACTGGCGTATTTTTTCAACTTGGTCATGCGAAAGCGTGTTTTGGTTATCGACTTCGATCACCAGCGTAATAGTTCCAAGGCGCTGCGGACTGGTGGAATCGCGACGGTATCCCAAATGCCTGCGAGTCGTTTGCTGACTCATAGCGTCAGCGGTGTCGAAGACGCTGAATTTGTCTTGGTCGCTGCCGACAATGCCGAGTTGTTGAAGATGGAGAAACAAGCTGACCGGCACAACAGCTTTGCGTCGAACCTTCAAGCATTCTTGCAAGCAGTGGATGCCGATTTTGATGTTTGCATTATTGACACAAACCCGAATCCTGATATCCGTCAACTTTCTTCCCTTGTCGTGAGTGACTTTGTGTTGTCGCCGCTTCAACTGAATCAGGAAGCGATTGACGGTATCGGTGATTTACTGAATCACGACACTATCGGCATTCGCAAGATCAAGGCTGCGATCAATCCAAAGCTGGAACTGATTGGCATTCTCCCCAACTTGGTCGAGCCTACGCCATTCCAACGTGACAATTTTCGCGAGCTGTCAACGCACTTTGCAAAGTTGTTAATCCCGCTTGGTGCAGGGTTTGCCGCGATCAAAAAGACGACCGCGATTCCCGAAGCCCAGGCGCTCGGCGTTCCGGTGTGGAAGCTTGGCAAGACCAGTGGCCGTGAGGCATGGAGCCAAATGAAGCCGGTTTTTGAACAGATTGCAGCAAAGATGGAGGTTAAATAATGGCACTCGATTTGTCAGCGCTTGAAGAAAAGCCAGTTGCCCAGGCTGGTACTGCACCCTCCCCTGCTGAACTTGGAAAGCCGTTGAGGTTGAAGCTTGACGACATCGAGCCTGATCCAAATCAGCCGCGTACAGAGAAGATGCCCGAGGAAATTGCGGAAATCGGGGAGAGCATCAAAGAACGTGGTGTGAAGCAACCAATCTCTGTCAAGAGTCATCCATACAAGCCGGGCAAGTGGATGATCAACGATGGCGAGCTGCGCTGGTTGGGCAGCAATTGGGCGAAGGTGGTCGATATCCCTGTCGTTATTGATGAGGACTTCGATGATTTTGACCAGGTGAACGCCAACGAAAAGCGGTTTCAACTCCGTCCGAAAGAATTGGCAGTTTTCGTCAGTCGGAAGCTTGAGGAAGGTATCAAGAAAGCAGAAATCGCGCGTCGGCTTGGCAAGCCTGCGACAGCAATTACCGAATTGCTGTCGCTTGTGAATGCGCCGCCGTTCGTGGAGGAAGTCTATTCGTCTGGCCGGTGTACTTCACCGAAGACCCTATATGAACTTCGCATGCTTGCCGAAAAGTTCCCTGATGATGTGCAAGCATGGTGTGAGACTTCTGACGAGGTAACGCGGCGTACAGTCTCAGAGTTAGGTGACAAGCTCAAAGGCAAAAAAGGCAAGAGCGACGAAAACCTTAGTCATGACAAAGGTTTGGATAAAACGACCGGTACTGGTGAAGCGTCGAGCGGTGCTGGTGAAGCGATGAAAGCTGGCACTGATCCCCAGGTGCAAGATGGCTCGACCGGGGAAAATGTTGAACCTGACGCTGGCGATAGTAACGACAAGGGTTCCCATAAGGCAATCAGCACGAACGAGCCAGGGGAAAACGCGAAGCCATCCGAGGGAGCTAACGTTCTTGAAGCTGGCGGTGTCGTGAATGGGGAAAGTGATGTCGGGCGAGATACTGGCGAATTGACGAGTTGGCCTAAAGGGCGTGCGGTGTCAGACCCGGATCGTATGGCGAAGCCGCTTTTGTTGGTGAACTTTGAAGGACGAGCGGCGGCGGTTTTGTTGAACCGGCGACCTACTACTGTTGGACTGATCCATATTCGGTTTGAGGACGGTGGAGGGGATCAAGAAGTTGCGGCCAGTTCGTGCACCATAAATCTGCTAACTGACTCCGAGAAGTGATCAGCCGAAGGTAGTCGATCATCGAGAAGAAGCCGCCGAAGTTAGGCGGTTTTTTTTCGTCGGTTGCGTAGGTGCAAAGTTGAAATTGGCTCCAGACTTTGTGTAGACGGGTTCGGGGACACGTTGGGGTTCAAGAGAGTAAAAGAGCCTAAGTCATGACTAATAGTGTTGGGGGGGTGAGGGCTATTGCAGGATAGGCTAACCGCCGGTAAAATGTCATACGCTTGGCTTGACATTTTGTTTCACGCCCCTACTTTTGAGGTTTTTCGATGACCATAGAGAAAAAAAGCCCTGTTCTTAGTGTCCGGTTAGGTGTGGACATGAAAGAGCGTTGGGAGAGCTACTGTGCCGCCTTGGGGGTAGCGCCTAGTACAGCCATAAAAAGCGCTATCGAACAGCAGCTCGAAAAAGCAGCCCGGTTCCCGCCCGTCAAGGTGTACCAACAAACCGGCGAAGCACCAGACGGGGAGCCAAAAGTGCGGTTCGAAATTCTGATGACGCCATCGGAGAAGGCGGCGGTGTTAGAGCGATCAAATCTTGAAAGGTGTTCACAGAGGCGATGGGTCATTGACGCGATCCGCGCAGGTTTGACCAGGGAGCCGCAGTTCGGAATGAAAGAAATTGATGCTTTGGGGGAATCGAATTACCAGCTACTGGCAATCGGTCGCAACCTAAACCAGATCGCAAAGGCAATAAATGAGGGGCGGCGTGACTCCGTTGCAATTGAGTCCATCGAACAACTACGAAAAGTCATTGACGTTCATACAGACAAGGTAAGCGCCGCGATACGGGCAAGTCTCGAAAGGTGGAACATCGAATGAGCAAGACTGTCATTGACGGAATTATCAAGGATTGGGGCGAGCGCCTTTACTACACGCCTCTTAAGGGATCAAAGGGGCGAAACATACGTAGTGGCGGCAAGACCAAAGCGGCAACACGTACACCGACGAGCGGGCCAGCAACCAGGGAGAAGGTCGCCAGGACGGCAAAGAAGACAGCCGAAGTAATGGTGAAAATCTCAGGTGGCGGTAAAAACATGAAGCACATCAAGGCGCACATGGACTATATCTCGCGGAATGGTGATGTCGAGATTGAGGATGAGAACGGCGATGTCCACAAGGGCATTGAAGCTGTGCGGGACGTGCGTGATGCTTGGGCCAAGGGAAAAATCGGTATCCCGTACGAAGGCGAAAAGCGTAAAGAAGCTTTTAACGTTGTTCTTTCAATGCCTCCGGGAACAGACAGACAAGCCGTGAAAGATGCAGCACGCGAATTTGCGAAAGCAGAATTCGGAAATCATCAATACGTGTTTGCCGCCCATGATGATGAAAAACACCCGCATGTTCATCTTGCTCTGAAAGCGGTCGGGCACGATGGGGTTCGACTGAACCCGCGTAAGGGCGATTTACAGCATTGGCGGGAGCAGTTTGCAGAGAAGTTGCGGGACCAGGGAATCGAGGCGAATGCTACCCCGCGTAAGGCGCGCGGGATCGTTCAGAAGGCAGAGAAACAGGCGGTCAGACACATCGACGCGGAGTTTGAGAAAGGCGCGCGACACCAGCCTGCGCGCGTGACCAGGGCGCGGAAGGAGGCCGCAGAAATTGAAGTCCTGAAAGGAGTCCAACATGAAAATCCAGCGCAAGACAGTATCAGCGTTTCTCGCAAAGACGCTCACAAAGCGTACGGAAGGATTGCGCGCGCGTTGGCAACTGGTGACGTTAAAGACAAGCTAGTGGCCGTCGATGTCGTTGAACTTGTGCGCTCCATGCCCGTACCTCTGACGAAACATCAAGAACTTGTTAAGCACTTGCGGAAAAATGGTGTGCGTCGAGCAGATCGTCAAGGGATTGTAGAGCGGGAACAAGGGAGAGACTAGAATGTATGACCTTATATCCTAGCGTAAAGGAGTAGCCATGCAGCAAATTTTGGTTGATGCATATGATCCACGTCATCCTGATCACAAGGTGATGGTGAACCTAGAGTGCGACAAAGGCTTGGATATAGCATTGCTTCCAGGGTTTGAGGTGATGATACTGGTCCCAGATGCTTGCGATTCCACTCCTTGCTCAGCACGTTAAATCAGACAAAAGAAAAACGCGGCATGGCCGCGTTTTTGCTATTTCATGACTGCGAAAATCGTTTTATGTATCAGCGCTGATCCGTGCGATTTGCCGCGTCTTCGTTGGTGATTTGTTGGTTGTACTCGGCCAAGGTAGCATCGTATTTATTGGCCGAAATAGCATCGACCAGGGCGACCATTTTAGGGTCTTGCGTAGCAGCCGGGCACAGCTTTAAGAAGTTTTTTCGTTTCTTAATGGTATCGCTCATCTTACGAGCACTGATGCTCAGATACTTTCTGATTGGTGGCGTGCATTGCGTTGGCCGCGTGCCAGAGGACAAGCACAAAATGACTTCACAGGCGGTTTTTACGTCCCCAGTAAACATATCATCGGCATGGGCTGGTACGGATGCGAAGGCCAGGGTGGCAAGCGCGGAAGTGATTGCAAGGCGTTTCATGAAATCCCCCTATCAGTTAAAAACTTCAATGTCTACGCGGCGGTTGCGCGCACGACCGGCCGCTGCAAAGTTATCCGCGACATAATCACCAGCCGAGACGTAGTTGACTGAAATGATGGCCGGTGACACTCCTTGCCCGATCAAGAACCGTTGCGCAGCCAGGGCGCGACTCAGGGCTATTCTTTCGTCGGCCCGTGATGGCCGTTTTCCGTCCGTGCGACCCCGAATTTCAATTCGGCGTGCATTTGCCAGGGCTGGAATCAATCGTCGTGCCTCCCTTGATGTCAGCTTAAACTGTGCGCTGTTGTATGGGAAATATGCGCTGAACAAGTCCGAGCGGTGCGGTAGTATTGCCGGCTTCGTTTCCAAAGTAACTGATCGTGACTCGACGCGCTGCTTTTCTTCGGCTTGTGCTGCTTGCGCCACCGACGCTATCGCCTTCGATGTTTCCGACGAATTTATCGGGTGACGATCTGCCCAACCTACGACTGATGGCTTTGGCGGGGAGCTACAAGCGCCAAGTAAAACGATGCTGGCAAGTATGACCAATTTACGCATTGTATGACTCCGATATATGCTAGTTGTAGAACCAAGATTATATATCTTGGCTATCTGTTTGTATTGATTTGATCTTCAATTCGCCATTCTGGTACAGGTAAGCTAAGACTACGGGCAACGTTGCCCTGGTTGGCGACAGCAGGGGCGGCGCCGGCAGCTGGATCTGTCGCCAAACGTCAGGGCGCGCGATGACGACAGCTCGATACCTGCCAGGTTCCCGGCGTATCACCAACGAACGAGACGGCAACAAAAGAAAAGCGCCCGCGTGGGCGCTTTAGTTGCGCAAGACAGATTCAGCGTTAACGTTCCATGGTTTTTTCCCGCCCCACCGCTTGGCCGATTCCGCGAACGTAGTCGACCTTCGTCAGTGTGCCGATTGGTGGAGGTTCCTTGTACAACGCCAGATCATGCCGGACTAAGCCCGTTTTTCCCTTCGCGTCAGATTGGACTTGGTATACATGCTTTTTGTCCACGTGCAGCACATTACCTTCGTAGGACTTTGTTGCGCCAGTCTTAGCCGGTTTCTCGGCACCAGTGATGTCGTAGACGCCTTTGGGCAAGCCGCCACGCGAACCGACATAGCTTGATACCCATGCGCCGTCGACGACTTTATCAAGAAGCCGCGACTCATTCGCGATCAATAAAATCTGATGTCCTTCAGGTTTCGAATCGCGTATTTGTGAGATTGGTCCCTTGGTAGTGGTGTTCATCGTGTGCGCTCCGCATTACGTTCGATAACAGGACCGGTGCGTTCCGGCGTTTGGGTTTTGCTTGGAGCGGACTTGTCATACATCGTCACGCCCGGAACCTTGTTCACTTTGTCACGCTCCGCCATGCGTTCGCTGATCGCAGCTTTCAACGCTTCACGCTGTGCCGGGTCCTTGACCTTTGAGTCGATGTAAGCAGCAGCCACAGCCTCGGCAACTTTGGCCTTGTCGGATTTAGCGACATTCCATTCATTGCGGTTTGTGTCGATAGTCTCTTTGCCCGTCACTTTTCCGTCCTTATCTCTAATGAGTGCTTCCACGGTCACAGGTACGTTACCCCGATATTCCAGTTTTACATGCTCGCCATCTTTGACGTTTTTCATACCGCGCTTCAAATCTACACCCCAAACAATTTCTTCTTTGCCCTTGGCGTTTTTGATTTTTACGAAGTAGCTCTCTTTTTCCTGCGGATCGTAGTTAAACTTCGCCGCGCCATGCGCTATCACTTGGCCTTCGTGGGTTCGCAAAGCCTTCTTAGGGGCGTTCTCGGGGGTTGGGGCCGTCGCTGCCTTGTCGTTAGCTTTAGAGGCCGCTAAGGGCTGTTCCTGGCGCGCTGAATCTGTCTTGCGCGGTGCGTCTTGACGTTCAGCCGAAGGGGCCAGGGCAGGGCGTTCGCTTCGCGCTGAATCTGTCTTGCGCTCGGCATCTTGACGCGGCCGTTCGCGGGGCGCTCGGGTATCGTGTTCTACGCTGTTGTGCATGGCACGCTCGCGTTTAGCATCGAGCAGCTTTAAATCTTGCTCTGTCGGTTTGAAGCCGCGCGTTTCGATACCGCGTAAGTTCGCTTCCATCCAAACTTCCCGCTGAAAGTCAGGATGACCGGAAACCTTGATGGTCTTCCATCCCTTAGCTTCGGCCATCGTCGCCATGGCTTTAGCCACTCGATCATCATTCGAGGCGGTCACCATTCGCTCGCCGTTGTCTTTCAACGCGAGTTTGCCCGGCTGATCCTTGAAGTAATATTTTGATCCGGCTACACGAAACTGATTTTGTACCTGTTCCATTAGCTCGATTTGCCGGTTCTTTTCCCTTTCGGTGAGCTGCTGCGCTGGCCGGTCTGTAGGTGCGCCCGTACGATCCGCTAAATCGTTCGCATTGTCTTGGCGAACGGCCTTGGCAGAGAGGTCTTGAACGTCGATGCGCTTGCTTTCCGCGTCAAGGCCAAGTCCCTGCTGTTTCAATGCCAGTTGATCGCGTTCCCGCTGGCGAAGCAGTTCAGCGCGTGCAACGGCATCCTTGCCGTCGATTACATCGAGTTCGCGTTCTTTGAATTCCTCAACGACATTCTTTTCGTCGGGGGCATCCGGTTCACGCTGTTGACTCTTGAGGTTTTCGGCAGTTCTGACGGATTCTTGCTGCGCAGCTTCCCGGATCGCACGTTGCTGGTCTGCGAACGTCTGGTAATCGACGCCGAGCTTGTCATAAAAGCCGACCGCCAGCACTTCACCTTTTCCCTTGAGGTAAGTGCCATCCGGCGTTACTTCGGGTTGGATAACGCGCCCGACGTCAGGATTGTTGTAGAGATTCGATTTGGCGTGAACGACCGCATTGGCATCTTTTTCACTAACTATGATGTCGACGCCCAATTTTTGCAGCCTATCGGCCTGCTTCATCGTTGCTTGAAAGTCCACGCCTTCGCTAATGATCGTATAGCCCTTGTCGTCTCGATTTTTCGTGAGAAGCTGGATAGCGATTGTTGGCGTGTGATTTTCACGAATTACGTCGAGTCGTTTAGGCATCGACATTTCGGACCGATTGATGCGCTCTGAGGCTGGCACCTTTGAATCATCGTACGGATATTCGATAGCGAACTCACGTTTACTATCAGCGCCGGCGAGTAACAAGGCGTTAATCGTTGGCATGTCTTTGGGGCGACCAGTCAAGGCCAGGGTTTGCAATGCCGTTTCGCCGGGTCTTCCCCAGGCGTGGTCCGACTTATACGGAGCGTCGATTTTTGCACCCGCATCGGCAAGCATTTTGACTGCCTGCGCCGATTTGGCGAAGTGAATTGGAGCTAAACCGTATTCTGGCGATGGTTTCTTGGCGTACTCGTTGACGTTCGCTTTTCGTTCAATCAGAGCTTGCGCAATATCGAGCTTGTTGCTCATGAGTGCTTCGGACAGCGCCGGCAAATCTTTGCGCTCCCGGTTTTTTTCGTATGCAGCCAATTGCGATTCAATGTTGGTAGTGTCGGCCATGATCCCGCTCCTTATCGTTCAACGCCGGTATCGGCTTATTTAGCCAGCGCAGGGGCGGGCGAAGATTTTGTAGCTTCTGGCTGTTTGCCAAAAGCTTGTTCAGTGACATTACCTAGATGCTTAAGAAACGCCTCGCGTTGATTAGCGTTCTTGATGTTTCCTTTGGCATAATCAGTCGCCTGCTTCATGAAATCTTCGGCTTTCATAGCCTCTGTCGCTGGCGTTTTTTCGGCTGCTGGTCTGGTTTGGTCATTAGCCTGTCTGGACTTGTCCGCCCAGGGATAAGCTTTCGCTTTGTCGCCCGAGTAGTGAATTTGCACGTTAGTGCCGTTCATCGTCTTTTTGGCGTCGAGCATCGCAAGTGATCCACCTTGCAAGGTCACGTCGTCTTTGTGATGAATAACGGCAGATAACCGTTCTTTGCCGACTGCCTGAACGATGAATCTTTCACTGTTGAGGATGACAGGTCCATAGTAACTACCATTTTCCTTGGCAGTCGAAACCCGTGCGGTGATGGCATTGCCTTGTGTGTCTTTAACACGTTCCCCGGCGTGATCAACCGGGTTAAGTTTATTGATCGCATAATCCCTAACTTCTTTGGGCACTTGATCAATCTTATGGATATAGCCACCGACAGCTTTAGCGTTGCCGCCAAAACGTTGCGACTGACCAGATGAATCGGCTGCGCGTTCATTCATGGTAAGGCTCCTAACAATCAATAAATGTGACTCTCGATAAAGTCACTCTTGGGCAGCGCCCGTATTGATCGCCGCCGTTGCAGCGACGATCAAATTCTACTTAATTCCTGTGTATATTCTTATTGGAAGGGAGCGGCTTGTCAAGCACACTCAAATCTAATAGCGGTACATTTTGATTTTCTTCGCCAATATATTCTGGCACCGTATCCATTTCCTCGGCAGCAGCCATCATTTCAGCGTGATCCATCATGCCGTCATCGGGTGGCGAAAATTCGTCCATCATTGCTGCAAGCTGTTCGTCCGTAGGTTCACTTTCCCCAAGTTCTTCTTTGTCATGACTAAGTGCATCGGCTGTGTCAGCTTCTGGTTCAGATTCCGGCTCGCTGACAATTGCTGCGCCCATGCCGGCAGCTACAACGCGGTTGGTGCAGGTTTGACGACAACAGAAGCCGGCGTTTCGCTGTAGCTGTCATCTTCGGCCACTTGCGCGTCCAGCTCGGCCAACTCGGCATCGCTAGGGCGCTCACTAGCGCCGTCGTCGTCAATATCCGGTGTGTCGTCATCGTCATAGTCGTTGGCCGCGTCTAAGGCATCAAAGAAGCCGTCAACGAACGCTTCGACCTGTTCAGGCTCAATGCCCGAACCGGCCGGTAGCGGAACCTTGGAGAAGTCCAGGGCAAGCGAGCGCAGGTCAATGCCCTTTGCCACGTCGGCAGGCTTCAATTCACGCGTACGATCATGTACGACCGCTTCGTGCAGATCGAGATTCAGATGCGGAACGAACGCGGCGCATTCGCCAGAACCCCATGCGTCTTCGAGTTCCTTTTTGGTAGGCAGTTTTTTGCCAAGCTTCGCCAAGGAAGGGGATACCGACTTGAGGCGATCAATGAAAACAGCGTCTTGGAAGTAGGCAATCTTTTCGCACTTGATCGCTTTGGTATTTTCCAAGTTGATGATTTGTTCGCGCTGACTCATTTCCTTGAGTTCTTGTGGGAGCATCAACGCACGTTTTTGGTCAGATTCGGATTCACTACGACCGCCGCCGCCTTTCCCGCCAAGCTGTCGGCTTTTGCCTTTCGACTTGAACGTGTATGTACCCAACATTTCCGAATACTCATTCGCATCTTTTTGCTCGCGCGGCGTGTAAATGATTTGGCACGCATGGTTTGTAATCAGCGTACGAGCGCTTTCACGGCCGTAACCCTTTCGCGGTTCGGCTTCGAGCTGGCCCGGCGACTGGATGATTGTTAGCAGGCGTAGGCCATAACCAGCCATGTACGCGTTCGACTTGTCAATGATGCCGATACGACCAGGAGCAGCAAATTCGTCCATGAGCAGCAGGCACGAATATTTGAGTTCAGGCTTCGAGTACAACAGGTCATCGGTATTGAGATTGATCAGTTGCGAGAAGAACAGATTGATCAATAGTTCAGCTTCGGAGAGCTTGTTAGCGGGGATGCCGATATATACGGTCATACGTTTCTTGCGAATGTCGCGCAAATCGAAGTCGTTTGCAGACGTGGCCGCATCAACAATAGGGCTTACCCAAATGGTCAAAGGCACGTTGAACGATGCCAAAATGCTCGACAAGGTATTGTCCGAGGTCGACGTGAATCGGTTAAGCGCATCAACGCATTCCATCGAGAGGGGCGGCAAGCCGTCGCCGTCCCACTCATCAATCGGAACCAATGTCGTTACTTCGTCGCCTTCATCGTCCGTGCTAATTTCTTCCCGGAAGTTGCGCGCCGTGATCAAGTCCTGCAAATACTTTTTGATAGGCTGTCCCTTGCCCGAAGATTGACGCAGCAGCTCGCCAATTGTCCTTGGCAAAGAAGGCGTTTCACACAGGTATAACGAAAGACCCAGGAACAGGTTACGGGCAGCATCGTCAAAAAACGCATCCTTGCCGGCACCCGGATACAACGCGTAGCCAATCGAAAGAATTTCGGTCACACGCTGTCGCGGATCGTCACTGATATACCCAAGCGGGTTGTAGCGATGTGTCTGCGCATGCTTAGAAAAAGGGTTAAACAGAAAAACCTCTTGACCGTTTTCCGCTCGGAATTTCGACGTTATTAGCCAGTTCTCAAGCTTGATGTCGAGGACGACGGCTGACTCGTTGTAATTCAGAAGGTTTGGCACAACAATGCCGACCCCTTTGCCGGATCGCGTAGGCGCAGCCAGGAGGACAAATTGCATACCCGAAAAGATCAAGAATCGGTTTTTCCACTTACCGATGATGATCCCCTTATCACCAAAGAGTCCCGCTTTTTCAATTTCGCCAGCATTCGCAAAACGTGCTTCGCCATGAAGTGAGCGGACTTCGCGCATTGCTGCGATTACCGCAGCTAGAGGAATACCATAGGCGACGACAGCGGCGACGATGGCGGAAACCTTAAGGCGTTTCGCTACGACTGGATCGCCTTGATAGAACTGCCAGTAGGTCCACCACGTCGACAGATCAGTTTTTCCGAACGGATTGGTTTTGCTAAATGCGAAGAAGAAGAAGCCTGCGAGCCAGAACACGCCAACAGTAGCGATGATTGTCGCCGTTATACCCAACACCCATTTAAGCCAGAGCGGTAATTTCATGATACGAATCCTTTTTGCGATTTGGTGACGGTGCGCCGCACCAGGTTGCATTAATTGTCGTCAAAAAAGACAACAGATGTTGAAGCCGTTGGTGACACGTCGCTGGCCTGGCCAGGGTTCGACTGTCACCAAAGATCGCCGGCCGGCGTCTCGGGGTTCGTCCCCGTTCACGTTGAAGCCGTAGCTGTGTCATGGCTGGAATCAGCGTCAAGGGCGGCACCGGAAGCCGCACGCGGAGCGCAGCCCACAGGGCGAGCACCGAACGGGTGAGGATGGCGGGCGAAGCCTTCACCCTTGATGCTGATGAAGGCCACAGAGCCTAGCGACAAGAGGGTAGGACAAGGGCACCGCCCGCAGCACCTACCCCCGCAGTCAGTCGGGCAAGAACCGACGCGGGATGCAACCGGAGCGGTTGCCCAAGCGAAGCGCGGAGCTTTCCCATTGGTGACAACTCCCCGCGCTCGAGCGCCGATCGCTGTCACTAAATGGGCTGTCGTATCCACGTTTGTTACTCCTTTGGTGCAGGCGAACGCTTCATCATTGGCTCATACCAAAGTTCGGTAATGTGTCGGCCCGCGCCGCCTGTTATGTCGTTGTGGACGTGTATGACCACGTCGACAACCAAATACAGCAAGCGTCGTATTACCGCGTCGGGAAGGGTGCGTCCTTGGCGGTTTTGTAGAACCATCAAAGCCAGTCGCTCGAAGGTCAGGGCGCACGATCCAGCGTGGCAACTGGTGATGCTTCCACCGTGGCCGGACGCCGCGACGTTGATAAAGTCGAATGTCTCGCCGCCGCGCAGCTCGGCCAGCAGAATACGCGTCGGCTTCATGCGAAGGCAGCTTTTGAGTAAAGACGCTGCTGTCACCGAAGTGTTTTCTTCTTCCTTGGCCTCGCTCGGGTAGAACAGGTGAACGTGGTTCGGATGGCTAGGCAAAAACAGCTCGGGTACGTCTTCAATCGTGATGATCCGTTGGTCGGTCGGAATCTCTTGCATCAAGGCTTTCATGAACGTGGTTTTACCGGAGCCGGTTTCACCAGCGACCACGATCACTTTTTCGAGCTGGACCGCACGCCGCAGGAATTCAACATAGTTGCCGTCTTCCTTTAGCCGATTCAGCTCTTTTTCTTGGTCAGTCAAGTCACCCTTGAGTGGCTTGATATGTTCAAAGAAGCCTTGTTGTTCGTAATCGGCCAACGTCCGTATGCTGAACGAAGGCTTTCGGATCGTTACCGAAACGGTTCCATGCTCGCAGGCAGGAGGCAGAACGATTTGTACACGCTCACCACCAGGCATGATGGCCGACAAGATAGGGCGGTTTTCCGACACGTCATTGTTCGAGTATTTTGCGACTGCTGTTGCCAGCGACAGAAGCTTGTCTTGTGTCAGTTCCTTAACTTCGTGCCGCTCCCAAACGTTTTGACGCTCACAAAAAACTTCGCCAGGACGATTCACACATACTTCGGTAATGGTTGGGTCTTCCATCCATTCCTTAGCAAAACCCAACAGATAGTTGACCGACGCGGCGCGGTTGAACGAAGGCAGGAAATCGTTACTTTGTTGCGACATCGTACACGCTCGAAAAGTCTAGATCGCGTGCAACGTAGATGCCTACTTGCTCGCCTTGGTTTTTATACAGGGTAGGGGGAATATTGATAGTGCTTTTCAAAGCCTCCGCCGCCATGTCTGACGTGGCATCGCCAGTGCTATTGAAATTGAATTGACCACCACCGCTCCCGCCTCCTTGCGTCAATCCACTTGCTACGTCATCGACCAGACTCAGCATCAATGCAGCACCGAAGCGCTGCCAGAAATGATTGTCGATATAGCCGGGAAAACCAGCACCGCCGAGTTGATCCGTGCCCGGTGAGTCGAGCGGAATAACAACCCCATTAGGCGTTTTAATCCGGCTCCACAGAACGAAGATGCGGGCCATTCCTTGACGCATGTTGGCCTTGTATTCGCCAGTGACGGTCGATCCACGTTCAATCAACAGTACCTTACCGTTGTCGCTATAAATACTGCGCGTGATGACACAGGCTGTCATTCCCGGAACCGTCGAATCAAGGCGGGTTTGCAGTGAGCAATCAATAAAACTGCCTTTGGCTAACAGAAAGTTGCGATTGCCAAGCATGCCGGCCTTGCGTGCGCCAGTACGCGTCGACGTGAGCATCTCGCCCATGCCACCGGCCGATCCTACATCGCCGCCAGCGGCGGCGGGAGGTGCGCCCACGCTACCACCGTCGTCAGCGCTTGTCTTTGCCGAAACGGCCATGAGTGACGAGCCTGACTTGTCCAGCGCAGGTGCTGGCCGGACGTTAGCTGTCCCAGGAGCAGGAGCAGCCCCAGGTAGCGCCGGTGCGCCGGCGACGGGAATCGCCGCATTACCGTCAACTTCTGGCGCAGGAACAACAGGCGTTTCGCCCGGTAATGTCGGAGCGACACCTACCGCTGGCGACTCTTGGAATGTCCGTTCTGGCACCGAGTTAGTGATCTGCAAATCTTTCTGGACGGTCGCCGCAGTCGCCTTAGCTGCGTTTCTCTGGTATTTCCAATAACCGATCCCGACCGCGGCCGCGACGATTAGGAGCAGCACAATCACAATGAGGCCACGCTTCGCGGTCGACGGGCGGGTATCGTTCACACTCGGCATGCCGCGTTCTTCGCCGGGCAATTCATCCACAGTGTGGTCGACGTTAGGTTGATTGCTCATTGATTGTTCTCCCCGGATTTAAGTACACGTTTGACGCCCGGCACCGTCGTCCCGTCACTTGCGGGAACACCGTCGGGATCGAAGCTATCGTTGTAGACGCCAACGACTGCACCACCAAGGCGCAGAACCATTTCTTTCGACACACGTTGCACAACCAGCGTGTCAGGCGTTGCCGGGTCAATATGACTATTGACTAGGCTTTCGGTTTTGTCAGCCGCTACCAAGAATGCAGATGGGAAATCCCGGTTGTTCGGGAATTTCAGGTAGGTGAAACGGCCGTCATCGTAGGCCATCGTCGGCGCAATATTTTCGGAATTGTCGCCAATTTGCATCGAATAATTCCAGTTGCGCGGTTCGGGTTTGACATCGAGCTTCGCTTGCGCGCGTTGCTTTTCACCGAGTGCTTTTGCCGCTGCCAGTTCTTCGACCGGATACCTGTATTCGACGCGGTAAGCGACACGACTAGCCGGCGCTTTGCCGCTGTTGGTTCCCGGCATCAATTGGAGGTCGATGTCGTACATGCGCAAATTGGTTGTCACCATCAAGTTTGTGTCCCATTTGCCGGCTTCTGGAGCCATCGACGGCATGCCCTGATCGCCTTTAACGGACTTTGGTTTGATGTAGAGGATATTGCGCCGGTCGGAGAATTCCCACCCTTGAGTGAAACCCGATGCGACATCGAGAATGGTTTCGCCGGGGGCGAACACAACTCGGGCACCGAGGCCGGCCAAGGCGCGAACCACAACGACATCGCCAGGGTTGTAATTCACGTACTGGATACGGTTGTCGAACTTGGAGCTTTGCGGCACGTCGGCCGCATGAGTGGCGCCGAAAGATATCGACAGCGCGATAACGAGGGCTAGGCGTTTCATTGGACGCTCCCGACCATTTCAGGGTCAACACGGTAGCTCAGCACTTGAAAGCCGAAAGGATTCACCAGTCGGGCGCTTTCCTTGATAAGCGCGGTACTGCGGTATTCATAAGCGACTGTTGCAACCCACTTGGTCACTGTGCCCGGCGATGCCTCTTGGTCGACGCGTTTCGTGGTTTTGATAAAACGGACCGTTCCGGTATTTTTCCCGGAAGGGACCACACTGACAATTTCAACCGTCGCGCGCACGGCTTTTCCGAATGTCTTGTCGAGCGCATCCTTGCCCTCGAACTGCTGCGCGTATCCTTGACCTACATTTGGAGCTGATAGCAAGCCTACGGTGTTGTAGTCACGCTGAAGCGTGTACCAGTCGTACGTCTCGCGGGCACGGATATATTGGGCAAGCCAATATTTATCCATGACCTCATCGCCGGTTACTTTTTTGTCTGCCATCGCGGTGACGATATCCGGCACACCAGTCGAGTTATCCACCCGAACGACGTAAGGGATTGACTCTTTTAATGGCATCATCATGGCGATTGCCGCGACTGCCAGGACGGTCACGCCTACCGAGCAGCCGGCGATGCGCCATGCTCTGCGCTCAGATTTTTCGACGGCCAAGAGGCGCGACGATTCCCAATTGACGGCCGCTTGAAAGAGGTCATTCTTTTCCTCTGTCGGCGTCTCGATGCGTGGTTTCTTTCCGAACATTCTGTTACTCCCCTTTTGGATCGTTTGTATTCTGATTAGGAGCCTGCGAACGTGGCTCTTGCTGATTGATCTTGACACGCGGCTTGCCTTCGAGAGACGGCAAGATCGCATTGTTGGTGGCACAGCCGGCAAGACTGGCGGCCAGCAACAGGACTACGAATTTTTTCATGGATACTTGTCCTTGAACGGTGTAGAGGTATGGGCCAAATTATACTATCTTTGCATCCAAAGTTACCCATCTTGGTATTGTGCGGACGAAAAAAAACCGCCCTGTTTTGATAAAAACAGGGCGGTGTCTGCTACTCTTTGACTGAGCCGCCTTTTGCTCTACCCCAATTTTTGCCCATGTTTTGCATGACGTGTTGTCGATAGGCTGGGTTCCACATCGTATTGCCAGCAACCAAATGGTTCGCTCTGCGCGCCGTGGTCATCATGCCGGATTCCATATCGCGACGCGTCGACACAGGATTAACCGCGTTAGCCGCGCCTTTTGCGGCGCTCATGGTGGCTGTAACGGGCGATATCAGATGCCGAATCCCCATTGCAGCCATTGAAACGCCACCAGCAAGCCCAGATGCTATGCCGCCAGCTTGCAAGATAATCCAGATCAACACGCCTGTAATAGCTGCAATTTCGAGTGAGGCACGCATTGGACTGTGGCCTTCTGGATTAGCGACATCGGCAAGATCAATGAAAGCATCAAATGATGCAACCGCAAACGCCATGATAATAGCCATGATGACAATAGTAATGGTGTAATTCATCACTTGAGAGAACCAGCTATCAAAAAATCGCGCAGTTACTGGAAACATAAGCGAAACGATAAAGAGCGGGCCGATACTGAAAACAATAGCGAGTGAAAATTTGGCAACGATAATCATCGCCCCACCGAGTGCCATAACCAAGATTACCGCAACTCCAACGGTCATTCCTGCGCTAAACCAACTAATCGCAGCCCCGATATTCCAACCCGCATCACTAGCACGCTCAAAGCATGTACCCGCAAGTCGCAATCCCTTGCCTAATGACTCATCTAGCATTTGATAGGTACTCGCAGCTCCTTTGTCAGCACCTGCTAATGAAACTGACTGCACCAATCCTTCTTCAAGCCCCTTTAAGGCACCCATTACGCTTTCTGTATAGCCATCTGCTGTAAGTGCGAAAAAAGCAATGATGACAATCTTGATGCATTGTTTAACAAATGTCCAAAATGGCGACTCAACGGCACCTGTCGCAATTGCGTAGCCAGTTAAAGTGATATAGAGCGTGACACCAGTCAGAACCAATAACTGTAGAGCCAACATCAAATTATTGGCGGTAGGAGTTACAAACGTATTGGTAGCATTTTCAATCGATCCGCCAATAAATCTAAAAACTTCTGGATTTTCAAACATATCAACCCTCTTGATTGAGTGCGCTATTTGTTCTCGAAGGTCAAGGGTTTAGGCTTGATTGCTTTGTTTGAATTTCCCATAGCCATTTTGTTATCTGCTAATGCAGCATTAACACAGTTAGGTGTCGCAGCTAGTTCACCTGGATTATTATTACATTTCGCTAGAACGTCTTTGCGTTCAGCATCATGCGCTTTATACCAATCGACGGTTTGTGTAGGCCCGGAAATTTTTTCATCATCGCAGCCCGCCAACAAGGAAAGCGTTCCGAGCATTGCGAAGATCAATACGTTTTTTGTCATAATATTTCTCCTAAAGGACGATTGCACGTTGTGCAACCGTCCGTAAAATTCTTAATCCTTGGCAACTTTTGAATAGCCAGAAATCGGTTATTTGAAAGTCAGCGGTTTTGGTCTAATGGCACGTTGCGACGAGAACTGCTGAGCATTCATTTCGTTCACGCGTTGCTGCTGGACCTTTTCTTCGGCATCGGCAACCATTTTGTAAAGCTGTAACTTGGTTTGCTCATTCTGAATATTAGCTTGTTCGGCAGCGATGCGCCCTTGCAATTCAGCGATAGCCTTCGGATCATTCGTTTCGTTAATCTTTCCCATGAGCTGATCGATTTGTCCAATCCTGCTTTTCGCTTTGTCATATGCGTCTAAAGCAAAGCCTTGGTCCTGGGACGCTTTGACGGCCCGCGCTTCACACGCCTTTCGATAATCCACGTTCGCTGACGAGGCACAGCTATCGAATACACGGTTTGCTCCATATACCGAAGCACCGCGCCCGCTCAGTCCCGAATACCCGCCCTTTTTCACTGAATCGTAAACGCCTTGCCAGTCGTTCGGCAGGTAATCCCGAAGTGCAGGATTGTTCATGATATTGCCTAGATTGCGGGTTCCGGTCACGGATTGATATTGTTGCTTTTGCTGATCAATCTGGCTCACCATCTGATCGTATTGCATTTTCCACTTTGCTATCGTTTCAACTTGGGATGCCGTATGACGCGCGATTGCAGCCCCGTCAGTGACAGGAATTTGCGCAAAGCTTGCCGATGCGAGCGCTGATAGCGCGAAACCTACTAGAACTTTTTTCATAGCGATTACCTCACCATATGAAGTTTGGAAGACGCCACGCGCGCCTTACGGCGTTCGTGGAACACTGGAAGCCAATCATCAGGGTTGTCGCCAACCTCCGCAATGACTTCATCGAGCAGATCGTTGTTATCGAGGCTGCCCGACAAGATCGCCAGTTCATCATCGAACCCGCCAAGGTCCAATTGCCCAATCATGGACGTGTGACCCTGTTTGATCAAGAACATGCGACTTTCTTCGCCCAAGCTGCGGATAATCTCAAATTCCGCAACGGACACTTTGAACCCTTCGGTGTATTCGATGAAGTCGGCCTTCGGGTTCGGCAGATAAATTTCCGTCGCAACCTGCTGCACCAGAGAGGCAGCAATTTTTGACTTCAACAAACTGCTAGGCATCTGTGTTGCGAATACGCCCAAACCATTTTGTTTTCGGATCGTCAATTGCTTGTTGCCGGCGAAATCCGCAAATGCTTCGTCGTCAACCCATTTCCAGGCTTCGTCCATGAAATACATGAAGCGCCGACCGTCAATTACACTATCCATGCGATGCAGCAGGTACATGGAAATAGGCGTGCGAACATCGGGGTTGTCGAGGAAATCCGTACCGTCAAAACCGTAGTTCGTATGTGTTGTGAAGTCGACCTCATCGCGTGGGCAATCAAACACCCAAGCGAACGGGCCTACCTTGCCACGGCCATCGTCATAACACCAGCGCGCAAGTCGCTTTGCCACACTATTTTCGCGGTCCTCTTTATCGGTCCCTTCGGTAATGTTTTGCAAGACCGTTGACAGCCGGCGCATTGGCATCGACATATTCATGACGGTACGCACCGCTTGACTGATGCGGTACTCATCGGTAGTCGTTACCCGGCTGTGTTCGGTCGACACCAGCGTTTTAACAAGTCGTTCAATGAACAAGATATTCGAGTCCGTAGGCTCGATTTGCATCGGGTTGAATCCGGTTGGTCTGCCATTCTTAACAGACAGGTATTTGCCGCCGATTGCCTTGATGCAGGCTTTTGCGCCTTCGTCTTTGTCGAAGAAAACGGTAGTGAAGCCCAATGGCGCGTATGCCTTGAACTTCTGCGACTGGACTAGCAACGCGTTAAGCATGACGGTTTTACCTGCACCCGACTGGCCGATCATGCGAGTGTTGCCGAGAACCTTCTTGTCGAAACTGTCTTCGTCACCCTTTGAATAATGGAAATTGAAGTACAACGGTTGCCCAGATGGCGTCTTGAAAAGCGTAACGGCATCGCCCCAAGGGTTGCCGTCGCGCTTGCCGGCGGTGAAGTTGTGCAGGCTCGACAGGCCAGCAAAGTTTTTGCTGGTCAAGCCGGCCACTCGCGGCCGATAAGTCCAGTTCGCCGGCAACTGTGCATAGAATGCGGCATCCGTCGCCGTCGCCACCAGGGCGGCCAAGAAGCCTCGGTCTTGGATGATCGTCATTGCCGAGGTGGTATTGCGGCGAACTTTTTCTACGGACTCGCCAAAAATCATTAGCGAATAGTGATATTCGCCCATGGTAAATTCGCCTTGAATCAGTTGGTCGATTGCTACCCTGATTTGCTCGATTTGCGTTGCGCTTCCGTCTTCGGCATTTTGGAGTTGTTTTTTTTGTTTTTCCAAGAAGGTTTTGCCTTGGTTTTTTGCCATGAAGCTGTACGACTGCGTTACAACGTATTCATAATCTTCATACATCAAACCATTCAAAATCCCCGGCTCAGTGTGAGCAGTATAGTCTTTGAAATCCACACATTGCGCGAACCGGGTTTTGGTTGGCGAACGAATTTCGATGGTTTCCGTTCCTACGTACACCCAGGCCGTGCCCAGGTACTCACTCAACGGTGCAGAAGGCACGCGGACTTTTTGCCATTCACCCGAAATTAGGAAATTCAAGAACGTCAGCGCGTGGGAGCAAAGCACGCCGTTGTCGTCATCGTATGTAGTCAGTTCTTCCATGCCGTAACGCTTCAAGCTGGATTCAATCTGGTAAGCGATTTCATCCAACTTACGAACGGCAAGTTTCTGATCATTCATAACTTCCGCATGCGAGCGGCGCGAGCTTCGAGCAAGTGCCTTATCCATACGTGTAGGCATAGGACGGTAAATTACCGTCAGGTAAAGCTCGTTCGCCATCATTCGATAACCGGCGAAGCTGTCGTAATACTTTTTATCAAAATCTCGGCAAAAATTATTCTCAAATGTCGATTTGAGCCGATCCGAAGTTTGGCGACGCACCGTATGCGACCACAATGCAACATTGCTCGACCCGATAGAACGGAACAACGTGTTGAGTTGTTCCTTGCGTAACAGCATATCTTCGGGGTCGGCTGTCTCGAAGCTGATGCCGCTCAGCTTCCAGATTCGCATGAAATCGCCCTCTTTCGTGATAATCGTATTTGGCGATACATGGCTGCTATACGGAACGAAGGGCGCAACCGCCCTTTCGTGACTGGTTTCATTCTGGTATTTCGGTTGCGCGGACATCATTGCCTCACTTACGTTTTTTAAACGCGAAAGGGCTGTAGGCCGAGGCTTTCCAGAATTTCGCGTTATGGTTGTAATTCACTCCCCGGAACAGCAACTTCAAGCCCAAGAGCCTGAATTGCTGATCATCGGATTTGGTAATTTGACGCATCGTCAAAATTATTGGGAGCAGTAAGAAGACAAGTAAAATCGTTGTCCAAACTGCCAAGAGGATCACCACGACCGTTACAGCAGCCAGCGGCACCAACGGTACGCCAAACATCATTGCCGGTCGCGTGCAGCCCTTGAACAGTGGGTCACGCGGGTCAAATTCATCCATTGGTGCCGACATAGCCGCTCCTTATGCCAGCAGATAGCCGGCCAGCTCGGCCGCGCCACCAATCAGCAGACCGCCAGCCAGGATTTTGCCGCATTCGGCCATGTCGGCGTTCTTAAACAGGAACTTGTAGCCGGCCCACATGATGGCGATCGTAACGACACCGATCGAAATACCGCGCAGGACGACCAGCACGTTTTCAACGAAGGTGTTCACCTTTTCGAGTCCACCCTGTGCGAACGCAGGCTCAGCTGCGACCAGTGCCAGGCCCAGGACCAGCGCCGTCATGCCGATGGATTTGACCGATTGTTTGTTGTTGGTGTTCATGATTTTCATCTTAAAAGCTCCAGGTTTTTATAGTCAGATTGGCGATTTTTCCGGCCCGCCACCGGGTTTTTAGTAGTAGAAGGGTTTCATTGCATCGGTCGTTGCTCCCGTCAAATGTTACTTTAATTATACTGTACCGACAGCCAAAATATACTATCTTGGCAATCGAATCATCCCTTTTTGGCAGCTATTTTTTTTGGTGGCCGCTTCACTGGTTTTCCCGCGTCGTCGTCCATAATCGTCTTGCATCCGTCCTTGAATCCGCTGCATCCCCACCAGTAGCCGAACTCTCCCTTCCGGCGAAACATCGGCTTACCACACACAGGACAGGGAGCCGTCTTGACCGCGACTGGCTTGCCCTTTTCGTCATCCAAAAATGTCTTGCACTCTTGGTCGGTGCAAAACCATCCGAAACCGCCCGTTGGCTTGCCCGTAGATACCCTTTGCTCATGATGTTTTGCATGATGGCCGGGTAAGTTGACGGCCGCCCGATGCCTTCGGCCTCAAGCTTCGCTATCAGACTTGCCTTCGTGAAGCGCGACGGCGCTTTGGTTTGCTTGCGCAGCAGCTCCCCGGATTCTGCTTGTTGGTCGATCCGACTTCGAGCATCGGCACCGATCCGCTGGTGCGGTCGCCGTTTTCGCCGTCGCCGGCTTCATCGTCTTTTAGCCATACATTCGATCCAGGGCACGGCGTGCCTCTTTCGCATGGACCAAGTCGTAATCTATTTTTCGAGGGTTGCTCAATGCGGCGCGTATCACCTCGGGCGTGATCGCGTCGAAAGTGACTCGCAGGTATTCCGATTCGTCCAGATCCAAGGTTTCTTTGAGATGCCAGGCAATCGCTTCGCCTTCACGATCCGGGTCACTTGCAAGATAGACCATTTCAGCGTTAGCGGCCTCTTTACGGATTCGTGCAACGCGCTCCGCGCCACCAGAAAAAGTACGGCCCTGCATCGTCACCGGGGGAATGAACTCGTAATTCAGGACGAAGTTCGGTTGTACGATCCCCAGGTCATTACGTGGCAAATCCCGGATATGTCCGACACTTGCCATGACCTTCCAGCCTGCGCCAAGAATAGATTCCAGCTTTTTGATCTTGTTGGGACTCTCTACGACCATCAATTTCATATGTCCCCCTCAAAAAACAATGGTTGTGTTGAGCGGAGCCGGTTCGTTCACTGGCTCATCTTTGGTGACAGGATCGGGCTGGCCAGCAGCTGCGCCAGTCGCCATAGGAGGCGTTTTAGCCGGGCCACGTGCCGATGGACGAAGTAAGACAGGCGCATTGTCAGAAGGCAAAGCGGTAGGTTCGGACGGCAGAGACTTGAGAACGGCAGGGCCAGAAGCGGGAGCGGCTTTGTCGAATTGCGGTTTCGCGCCCGATTTAAGAGGAAGTGAAGGAACGACGGCAATAGCCCTCGGCGTTACGCCGGCGCTGGCAAGGACTTTCTGCACATAACTCGGCTTGCCGATTACGTCGGGTTTGAACCCCCGCTTAAAATTACCAGAGTAGTAACAGGACAAAGCGGCCTGCAAGGCAGCTTGTGGCTCAGGCGTGATCTTGAGCGCGCGCACATAGCATTCTTCGAGAATCTTCGATCCGACGCGAACGCTAGTGCAGGCATCGAACGCCTGTTCATAGCCGATTTGATACTTGGGAAGATTGTAGCGATTGACTTGTGCTACACCGAGAGAGAAATTCCACCCATCGGCTTCGAGCTGACGCGCTGTTGCGACAGCTTCACTTAGGTTCTTCGCCGGCCGTTCAAGACGACCCCCCACTACACCAATGGCGAACGGGTTGTAGCTGGACTCAACATTGACCACCGCAGCCATTGTCTGCGGGGCCACTGTTGGGGCGCATTTTTCTGCTAAGGCAAGAAATTCGATCACGGTTCCGTCTCCAAATCGTCGCATATCGACAGGAACCATAATACCATATCTTGGTATTCACAAATAACCTTTTTTGGTAGAGACTACTTACGTACTTTCTTTAGCCAAATTCGATGTTCCAGTATGCAACGCCTCGCCCGCCTCCGGCATCTTTTGGTTACGTATTAACTCGATGCTATCAGTAGGATAGTCCGCTTTCAGATGGTCGTTTAATCGCTTTAAATCCTTGAAAAGTCGAGGCTGCGTTCGTTCGCGCCGCGTGGTTAGATACCACTCCTTGTTACCCGCCCACTTCAATTGAGCAATGACGTAGAAGCCATCCGGTGTTTCAGCAATACTAAGTTTTTTTAATGTCTGCTGCTGCACCGCGAGTTCTAGATCACCCTCCAAAATACTATTGGCGGGACTACATGGGATTCGGTTCATGTGTGTCCTGTCGTTAAAGCGGTCATGTCTAAATATCACCCTATTTTACCGCCAAAATTACCCATTTTGGTAGTCGTTAGTGAGTGATTCGGTTGAAAACTCTACCTAACATCTTTTGGGAAGCACGAACGGCCGCTTGTGAAGCGTTCGCGCGTGACAATTCCTTGGTGACAGACCTATCAACCAGGTGGAACCATCCTGTCGCCAAATTATAGCGATTTGGTGACAAAAAATCGAATTATCATCGGAATCTAGTCGCCACTGTTACTTTTGTTACTTTGTCACAGGATCGTGAAATAGTGTGAATTGCCGGTGGACTACTTTGTTATAAATAGTGCATCGAATGTTGGTGACAACGATCGCCGGCGCCGGCGGTCTTGGTGTCGCCAACTGCAACCTTTTCAGTACGAACATTCGTCTTATTGCCATCAAAGCGCAAAGCAACCCCTGGGGCATTTTCGCTTACGCGAAAACCGGGATGCCCATTCCAGGCGCGGCTATCGCCTTGGTCACTTCGTGACTGGCCTGCGGCCACCTTCCAGGCCACCCTTGCCTAACCCCACAAGCCGGGCGCTGCCCGGCTGCTGCAGCGGTTCCCGCTGCATTAGGCCGTGGTCACGTCCAAATCCGCCTTAGCGGGTTGCGATGCTCCGCTGATTGCCTCTCGCCTTCCCTAAACGGTGATCCAGCCCTACCAGGGCGGCAAGGGCCGGCTTCGCCTGAAATCCTCACCCGTTCGGTACTCGCTGCGCTGCGTTCCGCGTGCGGCCTCCGGTTTCTCCCTTGCCACCCTGTCCGGTCTGGACCTCCTACGGGCAATACGGCGAAAGGCACTCAGCGAAGCAAGTTCTCACAACGAAAGGCGGATAAAGACATGATCAACCAACAACAAATTCAAAAGCAACTTCAAAAGCCGGCTCAAGCATCTAGCAAAGCAAGTGGGCAAACCGAACTGCTGAAAGGCTTTCGCATCGAGGCAAGCAACACCGACCCGACAACCCAAACCGGATTCGAGCGCGGAAATCTTCACGACTACTTTGTAGTTCTCGAGCGCAGCAAGGCGCGTGAACATGCTCGCACCTTCTGGCGCGCTGGCTACTGGGTAGAAGTCTTCGACAACGAGTCAAACGAGCTGCTGGCCGGCCCGATTGATCCTGATGGTTCGCTGCCGTCCTACATCGTCTAATTTTTTGGAGGAATTCACCATGACCCGCACCGAATACCGCAAAGCACGCCGCCTGATACGTGATAACGGCCGCTACGCCCTGCGCTGGATGCGCGCCGATGTTTTCGCCGTCATGGATGCTTTGTTAGCCATTCAGGACAGCGCCGACCGGCTGGCCGTACGCGCCGACATTGTTGCCTATTGCCGTCGTCAGGGCATCGCCTGCAATCCACGTCAAACAGCTTGAAGGAGGCACAAACATGAATCGCTTTATCCCTACCGGCGCTGAAACCCGCGAATTCCCTGCCGCTGCTGTGGTGGCCTACTGTTACGAAAGCGCACGAGGCCCGGCACTGGTGGCCTACAAGGGTCGCCAGAACAAGCCTGCCCGTCACTACGTGTTTCCCACCATCGAGCGCCGCGACGACAACCTTGCAGCATTCGTCAAAGAACAAACCGAGCTGCAAGAGGCCAAGCGTGCGCGCCGTGACGCCGGGCATGGTCTGAAGGCCGGCGATATCGTCTATTCGTCATGGGGCTACGAGCAAACCAATGTGGATTTTTACGAAGTAATCCGCGTGCCGTCTTCCCGTTCTGCCGTCATTCGCAAAATCGACCAGGACACCACCGAAAGCGCGCCAGGGAGCATGAGCGGCACGACCACCCCGAAACCCAGGTAGTTTCGAGTCGACCGCGGCTGAACCGATGCATCGAGCGGCCGGCCTGCACTGTCTGACGGGTGGAAAAAATGCCTATGGCACTTTAAGCAAATGGGGGGGGGGCGGCCGCTCAGTGTTTCTTGGTACGGATAACGAAAGCGAAAAGGCAAAAACAAAGGTCTGTTTTTGCATTTTTGTTTTCCAAGATAGTATATAATGGTATCTAGCCCATTTGGTCCCAAAGGAGAATTTAACCATGCTGACATCGAACAACGAGCCAAAACCACTCACCATTGATATGACTCCAACGTGGGGCGAATGGGGCAACATTTATCGTCGCTTTGCGGAGAGTGGCGAGGTCAAAGCAATTCGCTCTCTCAAGCCCGACTATGCCAAGGCGATGGCAGCGGCCCAGGCGTTACACGAAATACGCTCGACCTTGACGGATGAGCAGGCCGCTATCGTTGCCAAGACGCTTTCCGCCGAGCTGGTGAAGCAAGGCTACTAATCGCCTCTCAGGGGGAAAAGCAAGCCGGCTAAGTTACACTTAGCCGGCGATCACAAAAAAGACACTCCCATGCAAAAAACACTTCTTGTAACTCTTGAACAGTTTCGGACAACTTTTCATGCCGGCGGATTAACCGCCGCGCGGATCGTGGCGAATGGCAATCGTTACCACGCGGTTGCCGACACGAAATCCGGCGACCGTGTTGTTTTGGTACGCTACTCAGATACAACGGCCCGAGCGTTCAGCGACCCAGGCACCGCCCTTAAAATGCTGCACGAAATTGGTTTCAGGGTTATCACGGTTGATATGACAAATTGGCAGGCCGGGCAATCTTCCCTTTAATTAGCTTCATCGAAAGATATTCTATGAAAAAATCGCTTATCGTTAATATTGCAACTGTCAGTTTTTCGGCAGCGGCATTTTTTAGCATTCCAGAAAGCCAAGCGCAACATACAGAAATCACGCAGCGCGTGAAGAATCAAGATGCCATCTTGGGGGGATTGCAGGCGTCAAACAACGAAGTAGTAAGCGAGTTCGTTCGAGACTGGCGCAGAGCTTATCCCGAGCCAACCAAAGAAAACCTTTCCGAATTGCGGAAAATTCAGCAGCGCATCAAAAAGGACAAGTCGTCAGCAATCGAAATGACTCAAGCTTATAAGATAGAAAATCTTAAAGTTTGCCGTGATGCAGCCAATGCCGGAACCTTAGCGGCTGTTTCGGAATGTCAGCCAGGACTTTAATTGACTAGCGGAGCCTGAAAATCATGCACAACGGAAAAGCAAAATTTATCGAAGTGACAACGATCAGCATCGGCGTGTTGGGAGTTCAGAGTAAACCACTTCGTGCCATGTTGAATGTTGAAATGGTAGTAAGTGTCCGTGAGTGTGAACATCAACAAGAATCGTCCGTAAAGTCTGAAGTTGACATGCATACCGGAAGCGGCGAGACGTTGCATTATTTTCTCTATGATTCATACGAAACGGTTACAAACCTTATTAATCAAGCAGTAGGCAAATACGATTGATTATTTTACTGAATAGGAGCTGGCAATGGCTTTTCCCCTTGTATATGACGCGCTATTGCGCATTGAAGTTGAAGCCGTCGATACCACCCAGGCGTGCAGAACTATTGAGCATTTAATCTCGAATCTTGGTCTTGAAAAAGCTGTGAATTGCTCTTTTGAAGTCATCCGTGATGACGATTCGTTTCCGCCGAAAGATGTTCACTCCCGTCATGTGAATGGATTCGCTGTTTTCACGTCAGCGCAGAAGCTTGATCTTGTGACTAAGATTGCCGATGCTTTGTCAGCGGCTAGTCGAGGCGATTCTGAACCGGGCACGGAACTGTTAGATACTTTAACAAAGCAATTCGCCTATTTAAACAATAGCGAATTGCGAGGCGTACAGGTTTAGCAAGCGATAAAGATTCCGCGCGGGCCGGATGCCAGTAAAGACAGAAGGATCATAAAGAATGGCGACAGATACTCGCACCGATTGGCTAGGAAAGGACGATCTTCCGGCGGCAAGCAACTTGTTTGAGCTGCTGGAACAAGGCATTCCATGTCGCGTAGAAGGCCATTCCCTCTCGTACGACGGCGAGGTTTTGTGGATCACAAACCCCTATGGTGTCGACTGCGGCTACTGGCCTGAATTGACAGTCGGCCGCGTTGAAAATTTCGTGGCTGATATGGCTATGGGGCGAGAATATGGGGCAGTACCATGAGCAAGGATAGCCAACGCGAAGCCTTCGAGGCATTCGTGCGCAGCGGCGCAAGTCCTGTACCGCCTAGCGAGGTCGACAAGCCCCTAATGGACGGCACCTATCGCACGTCCGCTGCGAACGCCGCTTGGGTCTTCTGGCAGGCGGCGCAGGCGGCTCTTGAACAACATCAAAGGGCGCAGGCTACATAGGTCGAGTTCGAGCTAGTCGCCGCCGGAAAACCGGACGCAACTTGTTTCTGCCAAACCGGTTTTACTGGCCTAAGAGCAGAGCAAATGGGGGCGGCCCCGCCCGCCCTGGCGACGGCCAGGATGCCGCCGAAGGACGGCACCCCCTGTCACCCAGGAGCATGTAGGGGCGGTTTTGGCCGGGTCGACCCCGGCCAGCCCCGATGCGACTGGCCCGCGACGTTGGAAAATCGAATTGCGCGGAGTAAAATTCATTAAGACGCCATGATCCATTGTTGCAATCCTATTATTAGATTGGGAAACTTATGAGTTTTATCCGTGAAAGTATTTCAGAGTCTGATATTGTTGCATATGGATTGCGAGAGATTAACGAAGATTTATTTGTAGTTGGTTTTGGGAATGGATGGGTTATTGATCGGTCGCGCAATATTTATCTTCGCTGGATACGTCTTGATAAAGAACGTCCCGCCACGATGCAATTTACGTTTTTCTGGAAAATTGAACTACTTGAGATTGATTTAATTTCCAGTTCTCCAAGTGACGAAACGTTTGAGGACAACACTACTTGGAGACTTGCCCACCCGCCGCTTGACTTGCCGCCGGCGCTAGAAGTGTACAGGGACGAAATTCTCCAAGATTTGCGCAGCGCACTCGTTGCCTACGGCAGTTTCGGAATGTCTTCACGCAGCCCGCACCATCACTCAACGATTGCCTTCTAATGCAATGCAAGTAGCGGTGATGAACGCGAGAGTTACCGCAGTTGATACAGGTTCTTTTATTGACCGCCCAACGCCCGCCCTTACTGCTGATCAGCGAATGGATTTGAAGCCTTTGCTTGATTCAGCAAAGGCGATAGAGTTTGCGGATTGGCGAAAGTTGATGGTTGATGCCAGGATCAAGCTAAAAACAGTAGAGCGCAAAGATGATCTAATTAGCCCTTTGGCTAAAGACGTACCGCATATTTCTCATTCTGGAAAACAATCGGTAGTCAAGGCCAAATCTAAGGCTGTCTCCCAGGAAAGCATCGTAGATAAGTATGCTCCGCAAGTCGGCGCGGATGGAAAGCTGAAGGTCACAATTTCTAAGGTTAAGTATAACCTGTCAAATGCAGAAAAACCGGCGAAATCCGCTGCGACTCGCTCTTTTGAAGGAGCAGTAATACATGTCGAAAAGAAACATGTTTATCAAGTTCAAGAAAATGAAAGAGGAAAAGCAAGCGTTATTCGTCACGACTTAAAAATTTATAGTACGCCGCCTTCGCTTGGTACTCAAACGAAAGTCGACTTTCTGCGGGGGGGGGCGGGAACGTTATTGGGCGGGAACACGATGTGCAGCGATAATTAAACAACTTCGTATTAAGATATTGTTTCGTATTGCATTGAAGGCACTCTAACTTAACTATTTATAAGAGGGAGAATATGCCCGGAGTCAATAGAATTGAGATTTTGCAGCTTGCGTTGAAAGACGCGGAGCGTGAATTAAGCGCGGCGCGGGAGGTAATCGTTGACAAGGATATCCAAACTGAACTCATGGATTCAACCTTAGAAGTAGTCCGGATCGCCCTTTATGGGGGCGACGGCGCTGATGGGGGCGTGGAAGCATTTTATTCAGCGCGGGCGCGACTAGAAGCATTTAGAATCGAGGAAGCTCAACGCTACATTGAAGCCGTTAATTTTCAGCGAATTCTTCGTCGTTCAGAATTGGCGGCTAAACGTCTAATGCGTGCCAAGGGCAAACAGGAAAAATTGTTGGCGATGCATTGGTCGATAGGTTGGCTTATGAAGGCCGGTGTACGTCCATTTCCCGATTGAAATCGCTAAGATATGCCGGAAATGCGGTAAGCTTTATCTACCGCTCCTGTATTTGATCCGGCATTAATGAGTGATGGCCGTACCCAAATTGTTTTTTCTTCCAACCTGCGGATATGGCCTCGGCGCAAGTGAGCGCGAGGGGATGCGTGTGTGCCACCGCCTGAACCAACATTAGTGGATTTTGATTCGCGCACCTGGAGAACTTTATAAACGAAGAATGGTTCCGTGCCTTTCGACTTTCGTTTTTTATTAAGAGATTCCGCGACCGATATTGTTTCTGCTTGCACGTTTGTGCAATTTAAAACGCACCCGGTTCGAAGGAGCATTGAAACTTCATCGCGCGCATTCGAGACAATCTGTGCAAGGACTTCTGCACAACTTGATTTGCTCACATACGCATCAAACATTTCTGCGAGTACGACGAATGGAGCAACTTTAAATTGCCGTATTTTTTTCGTTGCTAGTCCTGCTGCAATTAAAGGTTCATTTGCGAGGCGGGTCGGCTCGCTTACCTCAGAGGGCATATACGCGCTAACCTCGTTCTCGTATGGAACGAAAAAACCGCCCATGCTTAGCTTCCAGGCGCGCTGCACGTCAGACCAGAAAATAGGCAGTACGCATACACCGCCGTGTTCTTCGTCAAGAAAGCGTGTTGTATCGGGGAATGCCAGTGCTATTTCGGTTGTCATTCGCATGCATAACGCGATCCGTTTGGATGCGCGCTCAACGCCCTTTTCACCGCCGCCGCCATCTTCTAGTATCCATGGCGCTTCCAGGGCGACGATATCATACGGAAGACGTGCCATATCTACGTGAACTTGTTTCAGTTCGGATATGTCTATTAGATCGCATCCGTTTGGAAGGAGAAACTTTACGCTTCCCCTTAATATTTTTCCCGTAGATTCATGGGCTTTTCTAATCCCAGGCATGTTCGCTTTTATTTTTTGGAATAAGCTCTGCGAATTCGTCTAGCATATGAGCCGAATAGTTCAGGATTTGAACGTTATCTTCCATTTACAGTTTACGTTTTAGGTTGATCACTTCGTGCTATTTTGCTGACCCGTTTCACTTGGCTTTCGCTACAGCCGGCAAGTTTGGCCGTCTTTGTTATGCTAAGGCCGCTTGCGCGTAGTGCCATGATCCGAGCGTGCATATCCGTGTCGGTCTTACGACCAGCATAGCGCCCGGCTGTTTTTGCCAATTCGATGCCTTGTCGTTGCCGCTCTCGCCGGTCTTCATAATCATCATGCGCCATTTGCAGGGCCAGCTTCAAGAGCATTTCTTGGACCGACTCAAGGACTATGCGGGCCATCCCTTGCGAGCCGGCCGCAAGCTCGCTAAGGTCGACAATGCCCGGCACCGCCAGACGCGCGCCCTTCGCGCGGATCGAAGCGACTAACTTTTCCGCGTCTTCGAGTGGCAAGCGACTGATTCGGTCAATTTTTTCGGCAACTACGGCTTCGCCGGGTTGAAGATCGGCAATCATACGCAGCAGCTCGACGCGATCCGACCGAGCGCCCGAAGCCTTTTCACGATAGATGCCGGCGATGTAAAAGCCGGCCGCTCTGGCTGATGTGACGATAGCCTCCTGCCGGGCAAGGTCCTGCGCGTCGGTGCTCACCCGCATGTAGATGCGTGCGACCTTTACGGGCATGGCGACGCTTGGCACGCTGTCTTTGCTCATTGTATTACTTTGGTTCATAGATGCAGGTTGTCTTCTTTAACGCAGCCCAGGCGTTGGCTGCGGTGCATTGTTTCGTCAACTTAGTGGCCTACATAATCAACAAGAAAGTCGGCCATCATTACCTCATAGAAATATAGTTCGTCTGCTGTGCCGATCGCGTTTGCTTCATGGAATGAAGTCCATTCGGCACTCTTTTCTTCAGGGTTCAATGCATTCCATTTGTCGCGTGTCCCGAACATATCTTATCTCCTTAGTAAGATGCATAAACGACATTGCAGGTTTCCCTGTCACATTAAATACAGACTGCTGTACAAAAACACAGTATCATCCACGCATGGCTACCGTTGCGCAAGAAACTTGTTCTTCCCCTGAAAACCTGCACCCCGCTTTGTGGCGGGCCTCTCAGCTCGCCCGCGCCGATACGCGATGTATCGACACCGGGTTTAGTGGGCTGTCCAGGCAGTTACCAGGGGGCGGGTGGCCGACTGGATGCCTTGTCGACTTGCTCGCTACATCCAAGTTTTCGTAAATTATCGACACCCAGCAAGTTTTTGAAAAATGGACACGCGCTCACTTGACATTGCCTTATTAGGCAGCGTTGACTTGCTTTGTAGACAAGAGCCATCGTACACTCGGCCCGTATGAAGGTCCGCAATCGGCCAAGAGCGGACGGTCGCAAGCAGCAACTGGCTACTCCAACTAACTTTTATCTGATTGTCGAGCGCATCAGGTGCGCTCTCACCGAATCAGCTTTGTTTTTCGGTCGGCTCGACCGGGTCTTCTTTTTTCCCGCTCATGCCGAAAGCCGCAAGGAGCAGCCCAACCTGAAGACCGAAGACGATGTCTTCGACAGCAGTTGATGAGGTGTACCAAGGCTTGGCTTTTACTGCTGGAGTGCACACTTTCTGAACCACTGTTTCACACAACACCGGCGCATGGCTGTCACGCTCTTTTTCGTGAGAAATAAAAATTACTAGCGCACCCTGGAGGGCGAAGGCGAGAAAGATTGCCCTAGACTGCCCAAGCCTGAACTTAACCCACGCGTCTACTAGAGGCGGTACGATGAGAGCGAGACCGAAGACGTACATCACCTTGTAGATAATCCACATTCCCACCACCAGTCGCGCCGGCAGTTCTCCGCCCGGGCGGGGCAGACCCATCGCGACGGCCTCGAATACCATAAAAACGGCCAGCACCCATGCGATTGCCTTCTTTTCTGCGCCGTCGGAATTTAGAAAAATATTCAGGGCAAAGAAAAAGGTGCTCATCAGGAACAGGTGGGGGAAGTACGGCGGCCCACCAGCGAATGAATAGAGGAGAGCGGTGACAACGTAGGCCCACGACACTCGCTTAACGTCGGGCATATAGTTTTTTGCGCCGGGCGCTGGGGATTCTTTAGGAAATTTAGTTTTCAGCATTGGTTTTCTTTCTGGGTCTTGGTTAAGGGAACACTTTTTTGTTGAAGTATCGGCATGGCACAGCCATAACGAGCACTCCTGTTATTTTGAAGCAACGGATTGACCGAAATCGCGGATCGGGCGTTCCTGGCAGATGTTTTTGCTTTTTGAACGGTGAAAAATGTGTTTTGGCATGCTCGCCTTGAGGCCGAGAGCACGCCGGTAGCGCTAACCGGCTCGTACCGACGGCGATTGCCAGCCCGCTCAGGTTGGTCACGTCCGACGCCATCCTCCAAGCTCTGCCGGTGGACCTCGTCTCACGCATACGAACGCGAGCAATTCAGACGGCTGATGCGGGGTGATCTTGGACAGCTCGTCAACGAGGAACTTCTTGCAAGGAGTGTTCGTTTGGCTGCTCGTATGAATACGTTCATGGCGGTAACGTTCCTTTTCGTGATCGCCGTCGGGGCTATGTACCTGTCGCTATAAGTGACTGCTTTGGGTCGACAACTGCCGGTCGATATAGTGTGTGACTTTTCCAACACGGCAACCTGCTAAGCTGATGCAAGCGGTCGAGTTTGGCCAGCGGTAACTAATCTGACAACAACCAAAAATACATTTATGAAAATTCTTGCAGTAGCTGCTTCCCTAGTTTTTTGGTCAGTTCATGCCCTTGCATGCCCTTTGTCTGAATCGTTATCAGAACGTTACGGAATCTCATTTTCAGGTTTCAAGACGGCGATTCCTGTAGCTACAGCACCTGACATTACCGATACTGCAACGTTCATCCGGGTTGCGATGCAGGACGAAAGTAAGGCTTTAGATGGCTTCCGTCATACGATCGTGATGAACACCAAAACGAAAAAAGCCTGGGTTCTTCGTACAGGTGGTTTCACAAGCGTATATGAGTGGTTTGGTCCTGTGGACGCTCCTAATCCCTCGGCCCGGAATTGCAGGGCAGAGCAAATGCAAGTGCATCCGCTCGCCTCACTCAAGCAATAGTTACATCCTCTTAAGCCTGACGAAGTTCCGGATTGGGTCGACTCCGGCCTGTCGCGGCTACTGTTAGATTTTCATTCTGGCAACCTGCTGAGCTCGCCTAAACGGCCGAGTTTGGTCATGAGCGGATGGTCGTTGTGCGGGTTGCATCATAAAAACTTATGAAAAAAATTGTTAAATTTGGCGTTGGCAATGCAATCGGTACTCTGCTATATACCCGCTTCCTCAGCGAGGCTCTCCGGTTTGACTGGAGCCGTGCGATTTTCGTTGGTTTATTTACGGCATTAGGGATGGCAATTCATTCGCGCTTTTGGCAGAAGGAAAGCTAGGGGCACTTGGTTGGGTGCCTTGATATCGCGAAGGTCCGCTTCGGGTAGAAACTGGGAGTTCGAAGCGGCGAACATTGAACCTGGCAATGGCCTCGAAACACACAGGAAGAGACCTAACAGTACACACCCCGCGCTCGACGCGGCTGTGGTATCGAGAGGCCGGTGGATCGCCGCCAAAGTCCAACAATAAAAGCAGATCATGGCAAAATTCTTGAATACGAGCGGAACCAATTATTTCCTTGAGGAGCTTATCAAAGACGCGAAGGACCGCCTAATTTTGATTAGCCCGTTCCTAAAGCTCAACGACCGAATCAAGGAGCTGTTAGTCGACAAGGACCGCCTTAAGATCGATGTGCGGATTGTGTACGGCAAAAGCGAGTTGCAGCCTGCGGAAATCGAGTGGCTGCGCAGCTTGGCTTACGTGCGAACGAGTTTCTGCAAAAACCTCCATGCCAAATGTTACTTGAGTGAGGAGCTGTGCATCATCACTAGCCTGAACCTATATGAGTTCAGCCAGGTCAACAATAATGAAATGGGGATTCTCGTCCGACGTTCGGAGGACGCTCAGCTCTATAAAGATGCCTACGAAGAAGCGCAGCGCATCATCCGCATCAGCGATGAGGTGCGCATCTCATTGGAGCGGGTGGCGAATGCGCCGGAAGTTGCAGCTTCGGACGAAGATGGGGTGGAGGCTGGGAAGCTCACGACTTCCAAGCTTGGGCAGAAACTTGGCTTGAAGACGGCGCAGGTGCTTGAGCGCGCGGCCATCGCCGGGTACATTGAGGCCATGGACGACAGCAAGTACGGTCCTACGACGAAGGGTGAACAGGCCGGCATCGAGTACATCGCAAAGTCTCGGTTTGGTCCTTACTTCCTGTGGCCGATCGACGTTCAACTGAGCTAGGAAAATCAATGTGCGCGAAGGTCCGAGATCGGCCAAAAGCGGTCTTTCGCAGCGGACCAAGTTGATCAGCGTGAAATTGTGTGACCTTTCATGTTCAAGCTCCACGTATCATGCTTGT
>Ga0308157_10001793_pt1 | contig 40243 bp, 48 predicted proteins | sample PhyBR1_FD_201035 | JGI IMG/M metagenome (GOLD analysis project Ga0308157, IMG submission 201035) | Phyllosphere microbial communities from UC Gill Tract Community Farm, Albany, California, United States - DLSLB.R1 | ecosystem: Host-associated > Plants > Phyllosphere > Unclassified | place: USA... | reverse complement strand
CGCGGCGCCGCCCTGGCTGTGGGCGTCGCCATACCGCTGTCCTATCTGACGCTGGCCGGCCGAAAGGCCGCGCTGCGGCGCATTGGCCAGACCCGCAGCGGGATCGTCGAGGATCTTGTCGTTGCAGGTCTTGGCGTTGCCGCGGTCGCAGGTGCGACACGCGCGCGGCGGCCTAGCCGACCAGCCTGACGGCGTCAGATTTGCACAGCGTGAGCCCGATGGTTGCGCGCCTCTCTGGTGAAATGCGAGATCGCACCCGCGCCGATCGGGAGAGAGGCGGTCAGGGCGGCGCTCAAGCTGTGCGGCGGCGCAAGAGCCCCGCCACCGACAATCAATCGGTCGAATGGGCGCCGCTCCGGAGATTCGGCCAGCCACCCATTCTTGCTGATCAGGCGCCTGTGCCAAAGCCCTTCGGCCCGCCGGCGCCCGCGGCGCCGTCGCCGCCGGTCGAAGGCGATGGGCTCCGGTCGGCCGGATTGTTGTTCGCCAGCGGGTCTTGATTGGCTCCGCTCTTGCGAGCCCGGCGGCCGGCTTCGACTTCATCGCCGTCCAGGTCGGGCGCTTCGCGGGGATTGCGGTTCGGATCGTTCGGTTGAACGTCGGTCATAGTCATCTCCCTGTTTGTTGCCTGAAACCAAGCGGTGGGAGGTTCACTGGTTCCTACTGCCGAGCTACTTCGCGAATCGAAGCGGCCCAGCGAGAACCGGGGGACTGTCCTCAAGCCGGGCCGCTGATCCCATTGAAGGGATTTGTTGACGGCGAAGCGCCGCGCAGGGTTACCAGTCAGGCGGCAGGTACGGGCCGAAGCCGGCGCAAACGTACATGCGCGTCTTGACGACATATCCCGCCGGAAGCCAGGGAGACGTTACGAACGGCCCCCCATTGCAACTGTCCGACGCGGCATGGATTAGGGTGGTCATGCTGGAGTCTGAGTAGACTTCGTAGGAGTAGGCGATGGGCCAGCAGTTATCGAAGCCGAGGCAATACTGATCTTCACCCGATTGCGCGGCAGCGACGGCTGGCGGCATGGGCGCCGCACCCGCGGCCACAACATTCATCGTGAGCGCAGCCATCGCGACGCCTAGAGCTTTTACGGACATATAACTCTCCCGATGGAGACTATCTCCGGGCGAGAGGATCACAACCGTTACGCGAGCGCGCAACTCACAAGAGTGTTAGCGCGCCAGAAGGTCGCACATGGACGAAGACGACGACATCGACCCCTCAGACGACCCCATCTATCGGGCTGGCGTGCTCATGGGCCGGAACCAGGCTCTGACGGACGTCATGGAGCGCCTGTTCTCGCCGGACGCCGTATCAGCCGAGAAGACCGTCCGCGCCCTTCACGCCTGGGTCCAGCAGACCATGGACGAGGTGAGGGTTGAGATGCAGCTCGTGTTCGCGGATTTCGAGGCCGAGGACGACGAAGACGATGACGATGAGGGCTAGAGCTTAGCGCGAGCCCTCTCCAGGCGAGCCTGTAGTTTCTCGCGCTGCGCTTCATAGGCCGTCCGTTTCTCTTCCCTGCGCGCTCTAAGGGCTTGCAGCTCTTCATCCAGCCGCCGTGCGGCCTGACCGTGCATGGCGTCGAGGTCGTCCAGGGCGATTTGGGCTTCCTCCACCCGTTTTCGATCGGCGGCGCTGGGCTGCTTCGTCTTCTTCGCCGCGCCCTTCTTCGGAGCGGTCGCCGGCAGCTTCACGTCGAGCCTGCGCTCAATCACCGTGCCGGGCGAAGCCTTGGCGGCCTCAGCGTCGGGGCTGTCGTCGATTTCCTTGGCCAGGCCGGTGGCGAAGAGATCCTGGCCGCTGCCCCAAGCGGCTAACGCCTTCGGTCGCGAGCTGGCCGCCACGGTGAAGGTGTGGAAGCCGTCCGACCACTCGAACAGCTTGAGCCGCGGAGCCATCAGGTCGGATCCGCAAGCGGCGGCCTGGGCAGTTCGCGTGCGCCCTCCGGCTCGGCGACGCCAGGCGGTGAAGGCTCCGTACCGGCGGCGTCCTCGATCTTCTTCATCTGTGTGGCGTCGTCGTCCAACTCCGGCGGGGCAGGGGGCGGGTCCGATGGTCTCGGCCTGGCCGGACGGGCGGAGATGTTCTCCTGGCCGACGCCGCGAAGCCGTTCCGCTGGATCGCCCCTCGATACCGTGTCGGCTTTGACCGGCGTGAGGTCGCCGTCCTCGTTGTTGAGATGTTCAGGCGGATCACGGGGTGTCTCGGTCATGGCTCTCTCCTCTTATGCCCAGGAGAGAAGTTGATGGGCGAGGAGGCGTTCCAGAACCTGGCGTCATGACTGTCTCGCCGGTGTTCTCCTCGCCTATGCCCATCAACGCGAATTGCGGCAGGGATAGCCGTCACGCCGAGTTGCAAAGGTGATGCTGCCCTTCCAGGGCTTGGATCCGAGATCGTGGGAGCCAGCTCCGATCGACTTTGCTGAGGCCGTGTCCCGGCCATGTCTCGAAACGGGGATGCAAGCGCGAAAGAGGATTCGGCTCCCGAGCGCCAGCCTGCTTCCGCATGGGTCCGCTAGGCGACCTAAGGAACAGGTCGCGCGGCGGGCTCTTGCTTCACCGTCACAGAGGAGCCGCAACATGCCTCACTTCACCATTCGCTACAGTGGATCGGGGACGGGCGTCCTGCGCGTCGAATGGGTCACGGTGGAGGACGCCGCGGCCGCCATGGCCGAGGCGCGGCGGCGACTCGCCGTCAGCCGAACCTTCTCTTCCGCAGAAGTCTTCGACGACGAGCATGCCTTGTATCGACTGGCGTCGAGGCGAGACGGCGTCTCGGCCGTGGAGGCGAGCGAAGCGCGGGCCTCGGAGCGGGCTGGATGACCCGGAACCTTACGGTCCGCGGGAAAGTCTTCGACGCGGCGGAACGCTTTGAATCCGGGCGGCTTCCCTCAACACCTCATCAAAGGAGAAACCCATGAGAGCTTCCATAGGTCTGATCGGAGCCGTCGTTCTGCTTGGAGCGTGCGGAGATAACCGCGACGCCGAATCCCCTGTCGAAGGGCCTGTGGTGTCCGCGTCGGAGACGCCTCGGAACCCCGCCGTCGACACGACAGAGAACGCTGCAGAGGGGACGATCACGCCGGGCGCAAATTCCTTTACCGAGGGACAGGCGAGAAGCGCCATTGAAAAACAGGGCTACGCCCAGGTCGGCGCTTTGAGCCAGGGCGAAGACGGCGTCTGGACGGCGACCGCCGTCAAGGACGGCGTCCAGTCCAGGGTTTCCGTAGACTACAAAGGCGTCGTCAGCGCTTCGCCCGCTTCCTGATGCTGAAGGAGATTTCCATGTCCACCATCACGCGACTCTACGATACTCACATCGAAGCAACGGACGCCGTGTCCGCCCTCGAAGCCGCCGGGTTTGGAGCGGCTGACATCAGCGTCATCTCCAATAACGCCGACAACTGGCACGAGAGCCACCGACATCACGGGCGGTCGCCCGGTGACATGAACGGCGACGGCGAGAACGACGTCGCAGAAGGCGCAGGCAAGGGGGCGGCGACCGGCGGCGCGCTCGGCGTGGGCGCCGGCGTTCTCGCAGGCCTGGGCATGCTGGCGGTGCCGGGCCTGGGCCCCGTGGTGGCGGCAGGCTGGCTCGCGTCGGCGGCGGTTGCGGGGGCCGCGGGCGCTGCTGCGGGCGGGGCGGTCGGCGGAATTCTTGGCGCGCTTAAGGAGGCGGGCCATGATGACGATGACGCCCACGTCTACGCCGAAGGCGTGCGTCGGGGCGGAACCCTGGTCAGCGTTCGCGTCAATGAAACGGAGCGGGCCCGGGCGCAGGCGATCCTGGACGAGAGCCGCGGCTGGGACGCCGCCGCTCGAGGGGCCGCCTATCGCCAGACGGGCTGGACGCGCTTTGACCCCGCCGGGGCGCCCTATACGACCGACGAGATCGCTGCGGAGCGCGCTCGATATCGATAACGCGCGCAGGGGAGGCGGCGCGGGCGCTTTGCGCCGCCTTCGCCGCCTCGCGCGGGGGCAGGAGGACGGAGAAATGAAAAGAATACGCCTGTTACGCTCCCGCGTGGGCGTCAGACTTGAACGCATCCAGCCCGGCTCAAGACGACCGGAGGCGTGGTATCGCCTGACCGGAGAGGGGACGGACAAGCCGCGCCGCTATGATGATAAAGCCGCGGCGAAACGGGCCTTCGCCTGGAGCGTCGCTCGCCGTCTCGCGGCTCGAGGACGTCCCTCAGCCTGGTTGGTGGTAGGATAGGCGATGCCGATGTTTCTCGTGGACTACCAGCAGGGCGAGCGTTGCTTTTCTCTCCAGTTGGAAGCGGAGGACTGGGAGGACGCTGAAGACAAGCTCGTGGCCCTGCAGGGCGGAGCAGAAGTGGTCGGTCGCCTGGTGATGGAAGGCGATTGCGAAGGCGCAGTCTCGATCGGCGGAGGCGGTCGTTGTTGATCTGGCCGTAAACGACGGCGCGCCGTCTAGGCCAGTCTGCTCATCACGGCCTCGAAACTCACTTCGGGCGCATCGGGCGAAGACCCCGACATGAGCGCGTCCTGGCCGAGGATATCGCCTTCCAGCTCGATACGCGCCCGCTCGACGCCGAACACGGATCGCAGGACAGGGATGATGGTATGCCGATCGAGCTGCAGGCTGGCCTTGAACCTCGCTCCGTGAATGACATAGGAGCCGACATAGAACGAGCTGCTGTCGCCGCCGATGATGCGCCCGCCCTGGAGCACGACTACCCCATAGCCCGATCCCAGCCGTGTCCTGAAGCCGATCTTGTAAAGGCCATCGTCCATCAGCGCTGGGCCGCGAGGCGAGCGGGAGAATTCGGCTGCGATCTGGGAGCCGACTCTCGCTCGGCGGCGCCTGAAAGGTCGGTGTCGATCTGCGCCTTCCCGGACCCGTCGCACATGTGGCAGACGCCCGTGTCGACGATGCCTGATCCCGCGCATCGGAGGCAGAGCTGGGGCTCCGGCGAACCTACGTCGATCTGCGTCATGGACCTGTGCACATACTCTCTAGTCACGCCCCCTATTAAGGCTCAGAGGTTTAACCGGCGCTCCGGAATCCCGTTCCTCCTCACGCGGATGCGACCGAAGGCTGGCATAAGGAACGCTGCCTTCACCGAAGCCCAAGCGGTCTAAGCGCGAAGGCCCTGGGCGGCAAATAACCTTCGCGGCGCGGCCTGGCGAGACAAGACAGCGCCGATGGCCGCGATCCTTTCGACCTCTCGATAGCCTTCGTGCGCCAGCATCCCCCCGAAGACATCCGGGTCGATCTCCTCATAAGTCATGCTCGCGCCTGCCTCGGCGGCGAGCCGCTCGAGCTCGATGCGCAGCAGATCTCGGCCTTCGATGATCGGGCTGCCCGTGTAGAGCACGAAGCGCCCCCGCGGACGCAGGCGATGCAGTCCAACAGAGACCCACGCCAAGGCGAGGTCCATGCCCAAGGCGCCGCCTCCATCGCGATAGGTCCGATGCTCGCCGTCGGCCAGATAGGGCGGGTTGGCGATGATGAGATCGAACTCGCCGGCTGCGGCCTCGGGCCCAGAGCCCGCGACCAGTTCAATCGACATGCGGGCGTGGGCGGCATTGGCGGCTAGGAGAGCAAGGGCGAAGGGGTTCACGTCCCCGGCCACGACCCTGGAATGCGGCAAGCGTGCGGCCAGCGCCAGCGCGCCGGCGCCGGCGCCGGCGCCGACGTCGAGGATCGAGCGCGGCTGCGTACCGCATAACGCGGAGGTCAGGAAGCGGACGAAGCGGTAGCTGTCCGGTCCAAGGAAGACGGCGTCGGGGGCGTCGCTCCGGGCGGAGTGCAAGTGCAGGCGCCCGTCAAGCGCACTGACCCTGACAGCGGATCGAAGCGACGCGCCCTCGTCGACGAGGAGCCCGCCGCTCGACATCGTGGCAAGGAGGGTAGGGTCGAGGTCGTTCGGGTCGAAGGGGCGCCCCCAGCCGAAGATGTCTCGCAGGTTGGCGGCGCGGGCGCGCTCCCGCCGGGACGCCACCCGTCTGTGGGTGGCGGGGGTCGGGCTCACGAAATCGTACCCGGCGGCCGCCAGCAGGTCGAGAAGGGCGACCAGGGCCGCGCGCCGCTGCCCAATCCCCATGTCGGCGGGGCTAGGTCCAGGGCGGCGATCGCTGTGATCATGCGCTCCTTCCATCAGGTCGCCTTCGAGCCGGGCGGCCGGATGGCTTGGCTTGCGACGGCCGGCCGGGAGCGGCGGCGCGGACGACCTGGGCCGGCGGGTGGGGAAGAACATGCGGATTTCCTGACGGTCCTAACCAAACGAGGAGGCGCTCAAGCTTTGAAACCGGCCGTCGTCGATCCGACGCTAGGCCTTCTAGATAAGGCTCCAGCGCCTGCGGCGTTGCATCCGAGCGGGCGCTCGGGCGTACGCGTCCGACGCGGTCAATCTCGGCTCGCGTGGTTTGCGCCGCAGCTTGTGATGTCGCAGATTCGGCGGCCGTCGATCGCGGTCACCGTGACCCGATACGAAAAGCCGTCGTCCCTCACGGTGTCGCCCTCTTTCAACAGCTCGCCCATGAAGCGCAGAGCTTCCCTGTATGCGTCGTCGTCCGTGGCCGCCGCGATCTCCGCGCAGAAGGCGGAGTGGTGCCCGAACAGGGCGAAACGATAGAGAGGGTGGTAGGCGGTCCCGCAGGTCATCGGCGCTCTCCGAGGTATCCACGACTTGAACAAACGCGTCGGCGGGCTGAAAGAGCGAACTGTCCGGAGGACAGCTCTACAGCGGGCCGCGCGCTTTGGACGTCGCCATCGGCGGTGGCCGGATATGACGGCTCCGTCGACGACCGGCGGGACACGAAGGCGCGCCTCAGCATGCTGGACTTGTTAGGCGAGCATAAGAAAACCGATCTGCCGCATTGGGACTCAGGCGGGCCTAACGAGCCTGACAGCTCGGCTTCGAGAGGGGAGCGAGCCCGGATTGCAGGGCCTCCGGTTTGGCGGGTGTTCGGAGAGCGGCCTTTGGCGCTTGAAGTTTCCTGCAGACGCGCCTCAGGCGTGCTCTCGCTTCGGAGGGCATGTCCTTGGCGTTCGGAACCGTTCTCATTCCCGTGAGTTGGCCCATCGCAGCTCTCTAACCCCTGGAGCTGCCCTCTGTTGAACCGCGAAGCCCCTCGTTGGAGGCCCCAGGCGCCGGCGAGGGGTCTTCATTTGCCTACAGAAGAAACGCTCGCACGGGCGGGAGCCACATCCGCCGGCCGGGCCAGCGATCACATTGATGGTGTCGCCGTCGCTGTCGGCGCCACGACCTCCCAAGCTTCTCTCTACGGAAGATCGGCCCGGGCTAGCAGCAGACGGGACGCAGGCGTTGCAAGGCCGACAGCACGGCCAGAAACCTTATCAGGGAGCCGGTGGCGACGCCCGCGACGGCGAAGCCCCGCAGACGACACTCGGATGCCAGCTGGACAGGCGAAGGCCGCCGCGCTCGACTAGCGGCAAAGATCACCGGGGCCGCCAGGCCGAGGTTGCGCCATTGCGAAAATCGACGTTCCGCCATGGGGTGGTCTCCTTGTCGTCATGGCCACCTGAAAGCAACCTCGCCGCACGGCCGACGACCTGGCGGCCGACGTCAATGAGTCTGTCCGATCACTCGAAGGCCGAGGAAGCGGCGATCGCGAGTAGGGCCAAAATCGCAATCACCACCGACCATTCGCCGAAGCTGGGTCGCCATTGGGGACGTCTGGGCAAGTCGCGTTCCTCTACCGTCGGTCCAGCCCCGCTCTTTCAGGAGGTGCGCGAGGGACTGGAGCAGGCCCGCTCAGGAGGCGAGCGACTGGGCGAGCTTAGATCTCCAAGCGCTTTGCGCGTTTAACCTGTGATGATTAACGGCAGCGCTTTTGATATTTCAGCCCGCACGCCGCCGCAGTCGAGGGACGGAGGCCGCCTAGAGGAGGCGCTCGTTCCCGGTCAGGCGTTTGAATAGGCGATCGAGCGCCGCGAGCAGGTGTCCGCCAAATCCAGTCATGCGAAGCCAACAAGCTGCGCCGGAATTGGTTGCGGCCCGGTGCGCCGCAGGGGGTGCGTGGCTGCGCGCCGGGCCGCATCGCACGCCAGCGCCGGAATGCGCCTCCTTAAAGCCCGAGGACCATCCGGGGTTCCGTCTCAGCCCATCCAGCCCATGTAGGCGCACCCGACGATCCCTATGAACGAAAGCGTTCCGAGCAGCAGCGCCCCCTCCCACCCGGCTAGACGCCACCAGCGGGGGATGGGAGATTTTTGTTTGCGCAAAGACGATCTCCCGGCGCCAGGAAGAAGGGGATGCCCGGCAAACTGCTTAAGCCCGGCCTGGTTCCTCTCGGTCGCGCCTTTCTCGTCAGGGGTTGCGGCCCGGAGCGGTGCTCAGGAGGGGTGCGCTCCGGGCCGCAGACTTCCGCGCGGAAGACAATCCTTAGCCGTCCCGAGGGCGATGGGTTCCACGGGGGCGGCTCTTCGACCAACTGCGGAATGACAGCCGAAGCCGGCCCGCTTCACGTTATCCGGTCGCAATCCAGTAAAGGATGCCGAAGATCGCAAGACACAGGGCGATCAGGACCGCCTCTGTCATCCGTCCCGTTCGTCTGGGCCGCCCCGGCACGTTCCGCCTCCCGTCGTGAACGATGTTACTATTTTACAATTTGCATGGCTGTCCAGCCCTCGACCGGCCGCATCGACGGACCGGCTCGGCGACCTGGATAAATCCCTCCTGGGCAGCATAGGGAAGGGCGAGTCCGCAGCGCTCTTCTGGCGCCCCCTTCTCCCTGCTGCACTCCGCCTTGGCCGTCAGGCGTTTACGCGCTGGTCGGTATCGTCGACGTTCGCCGCCGCCTGGGCCAGCAGGCTTCCTCCGATCAGCAGAGGAGAGTCCTCGGCTGAAAGGGGAGGTAGGCAAACAAATCGCGCCGCCTTTTGGCCGTTCCGTAGGAACAGATGGATCTCGACGTGGTCGCCGGCGGCCGCCAGCCGCTCCGCCACGGTCTTGGCGACGTCTTCCGCGGCGCGCCCGCGCGCAAACAGCTGAGGCTCGACGTCATCCACGCGGACGGCCCAGACGTCGCCAAAGGGTTCTACAACGACGGTTCGCATCGAAGCATCTCCAGTGAAGAGTGAAGGCGGTCGCTATTTGGATGGCCGCGGAGACGGTTCAAGGGGCGCTGTAGTCCAGCCCGGCAGGCTGTTCCATAAGTTTGGGGGCTTCCAACCGACGGCCGGCCATTGCGACTGCGTCAGCAAAGGCCGGCCAGCGTCCCGGCCCGGATCGCGTCCGGCCTACGCCTTCATTGCGTGCCAGCCTCGGATCATGAAGGCCTGGAAGAAGGACACGGGCGTCGCAAACCCTGCTGCCCGCCAAAGGGCCTCGGTCTCTGCCGCCGGCAGAACCCCCAGCGCGTCGCGCAGCATGCTCTCCAGCCTGGCCGACGATTCGGGGGTCGCGCCCATCAGGGTCTGGACCTGCTTCCAGTCCTTCAACATGTCTGGAAACGCCGCATCTTCGAGATCGGCGCTGATTTCGGCGCTGACGAAGCGACCGCCCCGCTTCAGTCGATCATGAATGGCGCTGTAGAAGGCCGGCCGTTGTTCCCGTCTGATGAAATGGGCGACCAACAGGCTGACCGCGGCGTCGAATGGGCCGGGGGGCGCGTCCTCGGCGTAGCCCTGGATAAGCTCGCATCGCTCCAGAACGCCCGCTTCCTTTAACCGGTCCCGGCCGACATTCAGCATCTCGGCGGAGGGATCGACCCCGACGAAAAACCATCCTGGACGCGCTTGGGCCAGGGAGAGGATTTCAGCGCCCGTTCCCACGCCGACGCACAGCACTCGCGCTTCGCTCGGACATTCGGCCAGGACCAGGCCCGTCAGGAAGTGGAGGCAATTGGAGATCGGAACGAGGGCGCGGTTCCGATGGTCGTAGGCGTCCGCCATCTCCTGGTTGAAGAAGGACGGCGAGGCGGTCGATCGGGAAGAAGGCATTGTTAATGTGTAACACAAACGTCGTCCGATACCATGCCAACCGTCATGTCCTGTTAGAGCAACCGGCCGATCGTCCGAGGCCCATTTCGGGAATCCTAATCCAGCCTCACATTGACCGCGCAGATCTGGCGGCCGTCCTTCGTCTTCACTCTCACTTCGAAGGCGACGGATTCCCGGCTCAGGATCTCGCGCTCCTTGATCAGATCGCCGGCGAAGCGAAACCCTTGACGACGCGCCTCGGCGTCCGTCGAAGCCTCGGCTTCGTGGACCTGATCCACCTCCAGACCGGCGACGAGGAAATCGTAGAGGGCCATGACGGAAACCTATACGCCCGAGCCTGAACCTAGGATGACTCTGCTGATCGGCGTCTCTCGGCATGGCGCCAGGCGATCCGACCCATGCGAAGGGGAACCGTTAAAGCAACGCCTGGGCGTCGAGGACGTTATCGACGCCGCGTCGCATGAGCGGCGGCGATGGAAATGCGCGAAGTGTGGAGCGGGAAGGCGAAGAGGGGATGTGGTCCGGCGACGAGCTCCACGATCTGATCACGATCAAGCTGACGCGGCGCAGGAGCGTGTCTCCAGCAACCCTCCGCAAGCTCAGTGAAGCGTTCAATCCCTTGGCGCTCATCCCTGCGAGGGACGACCTCATCGTACAGGGCGTCAAGGCCTCCTCCTGCCTCCTGCTTTTGAACGGGTTTGCGGCTCGCTACCGCTTGTTGCGGAATGGGCGGCGCCAATTCACCGAGATTTGTCTCCCAGGCGATTTCGTCAATCTCGGCTCTTTGTTGAAGAAGCGTCAGCGGCAGGGCGTCGTGGCCCTGACGGACTGTCGGGCGGCCTCAATTCCCCATGCTCGCCTTGATCGGTTGATCGACGCCGACGGCGACCTGGTCAGAAGCCTGTGGCTGGACACCCTGGTCGACGGCGCCGTGAGCCGCGAGTGGATTCTTGCGCTCGGCGCCCAGAGCGCAAAGGAGCGCCTGGCCTGGTTCCTGTGTGAACTCTACTGCCGACTGGAACTGGTGGGCCGCGCGAAAGACTGCTGCTTCCAGTTGCCTATGACCCAGGCGGAGATAGCGGATATCCTTGGGCTTTCGACCGTCCATGTGAACCGCGTCGTGGCGGAGCTTCGACGAGAAGGTCTCGTGGAGTGGAAGGGGGCTCTTGTTCATCTGAAGGATTGGGGCGGGCTGGCCGCCCTGGCCGAGTTCGACAAGGCCTACCTGGAGTCGCCTCCAGAGTAAGCGGGCGGTCGCGGTGGGACGGCGGCGCGAGATCGGCCGCGTCAGTCCCTGTTCTCGCTACAGGCGCAAGCGTAGATGGCTTTTATCGACCCATCGACCCACCCCGGCGCAATCGGAAAAGGCTCCGATCCATTAGGATCGTTGTCGGCGGCGCTGAGGCGATCGTCACTACATTGACCTCAGCGGCGAACATGCACCTTGGGAACAGCGTCGCTAACATGACGTTGGCCCATCATGACTGGCGATGTTGCAACCCTTATCGGCTCGGCTGCAGCAATCTGCTCGATTACGAGCTTTGCCCCGCAGGCGTACAAGATCTGGAAGGAGAGGGACGCCTCGGCGGTGAGCCTCAAAACCTATTCCCTGACCGTCAGTTGCTTCATCCTGTGGACGATCTACGGCGTGATGACCTCGGCCTGGCCTGTGACCGTCGCCAACGCCTCCGCCCTCGTGATGGCGTCGGCGGTCCTGGTTATGAAATGGCGCTTTCGCGACGCGGCGAAGAGCGCATCGGACGCGTGAACGCGGTCAGGCGGCGAGCGGAAAACGCAGGGTGAAACAACTGCCTCGACCGGGGCCGTCGCTGGCCAGTTCGACGGCTCCGTCATGCATCTCGACCAACTGCTTTACGAGAGCCAGGCCGATGCCGAGACCTTCGCGCGAGCGATCGTCAGGCCCCTTCGACTGAGTGAACAGATCGAAGATGCGGCCCTGCATGTCATGCGGCACGCCCACGCCGTTGTCGGCGATGTCGATCCGCACCTCGTCCTGGACGACATCCGCGGAAACACGGATCTGTCCTTCGGACGGCGTGTATTTGGCGGCGTTGGTCAGCAGGTTGCTGACGACCTGCGACAGGCGGGTGAAATCGCCTTCGAGCCACAGGGGCTGGGAAGGCAGGGCGACCGTCAGGTCATGCGCGCCCGCCTCGATCTTGGGTCGGCTAGTGTCCACGGCGGACTCGATGACGCTCTGCAGACTCACACGCTCGCGCTGAAGGGAAATCTTGCCCTGATCGATCCGGGCGACGTCGAGCAGGTCTTCGATCAGCCGCGAGAGGTGGTGGGCCTGAACCTCCATCCGCGCCTGGATGTCGGCCTTGCGGTTCTTGTCCGACTGGCGCTCCAGAAGCTGAAGACCGGCGCGGAGCGCCATGATCGGGTTGCGCAACTCATGGCCCAGCATGGCGATGAAGTCGTTCTTGCGGCGGTCCGCCGCGCGCAGGGCGTTGGCGTAGGCCTCCAGTTCATCGCGCTGGGCGAGAATCTCCCTGCGTTGGCGATAGAGGTCGATGAAGACGTTCGCCTTGCTGCGCAGGATGTCGGTTTCGATCGGTTTCTGGATGAAGTCGACGGCCCCGGCCTCATAGCCCCTGAACCGTCGCTGCAGATCGGCGCTTCCCGCCGTGACGAAGATGATGGGGACGTGGCGCGCGTTCACATTGCCGCGCATGAACTCGGCCAACTGGAAACCGTCCATGCCTGGCATCTGCACGTCCACCAAGGCCAGGGCGACATCGTGGATCAGCAGCAGCTCCAGCGCCTCGTCGCCCGAGCGGGCCTTCAGGCAGACGACGTCCTCCCGCTTCAGCAGCGCCTCCAGCGCGAGCAGGTTCTCTTCAAGGTCGTCGACCAGCAGAAGGTGAATCGGCTGTTCCGGGCTGCTCATTCTGTTCCGAGACCTTTCAGATGTTCGGCGATGCCTTCGAGCGGCAGGGCGACGGCCGCCGTGCAGGCGTTGCGGGCGGCCTGGGGCATGGCCTGGGCGTAGGCGGCGGCGGGCTCCTCCACCAGGGCGACCCCGCCCGCGGCGGCGACGGCGCTCAGCCCGGCTGCGCCGTCCTCGTTGGCGCCGGTCAGGATCACCCCGGTCAGGCCGGCGCCGTAGGCGTCCGCCGCGCTTTCGAACAGCACGTCTATGGAGGGGCGGGAGTAGTTGACGGCTTCGTCGGAGGACAGGGCCATATCACCGTTGCTCTCGACCAGGAGGTGGTAGTCTGAGGGGGCGAAATAGACCACCCCGGGACGGGCGGTCTCCTTGTCTTCGGCCTCCTTGACCTCGACCCGGCATTTGGCCTCGAACAGAGGAGCCAGCACGTTGCTGCGATCGGCCGGGACGTGCAGGACGATGAAGATCGGCCAGGGGAAGTCCGCCGGCAGCGACGGGAGGAGGGCGAGCAGGGCCTGCACCCCTCCGGCGGAGGCGCCGATCACCACGGCCCGGTCGGGGGACGGACTCATGGTTCGCGTTTCCTGTAGATCTTCTCCGCCGGGACAAACTCGGAGAAGGCGGCCGCATGGCGTGAGAAGCGCAGGCTTTCCTTCGATCCGATCCCCAGAAAGCCGTTGCGCGCCAGGGAGTCCCTGAAAAGGCCCACGGCGCGATCCTGAAGGCCTCGGTCGAAATAGATCATGACGTTGCGGCAGGAGATGAGTTGCATCTCGGCGAAGACGGCGTCCGTGACAAGGCTGTGGTCAGAGAAGACGACATTGGCGCGCAGCGACTTGTCGAATACCGCCCGACCGTAGTCGGCCGTATAGTAGTCGGACAGGGACGAGCGGCCGCCCGACTTCTGGTGGTTCTCGGTGAATTTGCGGATTCGATCGAGGGGATAGACCCCCGCTTCCGCGGCGCGCAGGGCGTCGGGATTGATGTCGGTGGCGTAGAAGAGGGTGCGGTCGAACAGGCCTTCCTCGCGGAACAGGATGGCCATCGAATACAGCTCCTCCCCGGCGCTGCACCCCGCGATCCACACCTTGAGCGAGGGATAGGTGCGCAGATGGGGCAGGACCTGCTCGCGCAGGGCGCGAAAGTAGCCGGGATCGCGGAACATCTCGCTGACCTGAACCGTCAGAAAGGCGAGCAGACGGGGCAGCATTTCGGGATCGTGCAGGGCCCGCTCCTGAAGGGCCGTCAGGCTCGGCATGCCGAAATGGCTGCGCGCCTGAATCAGACGGCGCTTGATCGACGCCCGCGCATACTGGCGAAAGTCGTAATGGTAGCGCTGGTATAGCGCCTCCAGCAGCAGACCGATCTCGATATCCTCGATCTCGTTCGTCATGGCGGGCTCAGCGGGGCATCCAGACGCGGACCAGGGACAGCAGCTTGTCCACGTCCAGCGGCTTGGCCATGTAGTCGTTCGCCCCGGCCGCCATACAGCGCTCCTGGTCGTCCGGCATGGCCTTGGCGGTGAGCATCAGCACCGGCAGCGTCTTCCAGCGCGGATCCTTTCTCATTTCACGCGTCGCCGTCAGGCCGTCCATGACCGGCATCATCACGTCCATCAGCACAAGGTCGACAGCCTTCGAAGGATCGGTCGAGGCCTGCTCCAGCGCCTCGAGCGCTTCCCTGCCGTTGCGGGCGATCTCCACCAGGGCGCCGCGCGGTTCAAGGACATTGGTCAGGGAGTAGACGTTGCGGACGTCGTCCTCGACGACCAGAATCCGGCGCCCTTCCAGCACGGCGTCGCGATTGCGCGCCTTGCGGATCATCTTCTGCTGCTCGGGCGGAAGCTCGGACACCACCTGATGGAGGAAGAGGGAGACCTCGTCGAGCAGCCGCTCCGGCGACTTGGCGCCCTTGATGATGATGGAGCTCGAATAGCGGCGCAGCTGCTGCTCGTGATCGGGCGACAGATCGCGCCCCGTATAGACGATCACGGGCGGGAAGCCATGGCCGCCCTCGCGGCTGAGGGTCTCCAGCAGGGAGAAGCCCGACGCGTCAGGCAGGGTGAGATCCAGCACCATGCAGTCGAAGGTCTGGGTTCTGAGTTGCTCCAGGCATTCGGCGGCGGTGCCCACGCCTACGGTTTCTACGTCGCCGGAGGCCAGCAGGCGGCTCACCGCGTCGCGCTGGACCAGATCGTCCTCCACGATGAGCACGCGACGCACGGTGCGGGTCAGCGTGTCCTCGAGGGTGCGCAGAACCTCGGCGAGATCCTCGCGCTTCACCGGCTTGACCAGATAGCCGATGGCGCCCAGCGACAGGGCGGTCTGGCTGTGATCCTCGGCCGAGACGACGTGGATGGGGATGTGGCGGGTGTCATCGTCGCGCTTCAGCACGTCGAGAACGGTCAGCCCCGACTGATCGGGCAGGCCCACGTCCAGCACGACCGCGCTGGGACGATGGCGCTTGGCCAGCTTGAGAGCCTCCTGGGCCGTGCCCGCCACGATGCACTGGAAGCCCAGCTCGCGGGACAGGTCGCGGACGATGGCGGCGAAGCGGTCGTCGTCCTCGACAACCAGCAGCAGGCGGCGCGTTCCGGCCAGATGGTCGCGGTCGTCCTCGATGCTCGCAGACACTGACTGACGCCGCTCGGGAGGCGGTTCCGACTGGGGCGAAACATGCGGGGCAGGGGCAGGCGTCTCGCGCGGAGCGACCTGCGCAGCGTCATAGGCGCGCGGCAGGGTCAGAGTGAAGACGCTCCCTTCGCCCACTCGGCTTTCCAGCGTGATCCGTCCGCCGAGCAGGCGCGCCAGTTCGCGCGAGATCGACAGGCCCAGGCCCGTGCCGCCGTATCTGCGGCTAATGGTTCCGTCGGCCTGCTGGAAGGCCTCGAAAACCCCCTTCTGCTGCTCGGGGGATATGCCGATGCCGGTATCCGACACGGCGAAGGCGATCCTGTCGCCGGGCTGGGCCGATATACCGAGCTTCACACCGCCGCTTTCGGTAAATTTGAAGGCGTTCGACAGCAGGTTCTTGAGGATCTGCTCCAGCCGCTGGCGATCCGTCTCCATCAGATCGGCTCCAGCGTCCAGCTCGATCTCGAAGACCAGACCGCGGTCGTCCGCCACCGGCTGGAAGAGTTGCCGGACGTCCTCCGTCAACCGCTGCATCGACACCGCCTCGGGACGCGCCTGAATGTGGCCTGCCTCGATCTTGGACAGGTCGAGGATGTCGTTGATCAGGGCCAGGAGATCATTGCCGGACGACTGAATCGTGCGGGCGTAGTTGACCTGTTCCTCCGACAGCGTTTCCTCTGGATTGTCGGCCAGGAGCTTGGACAGGATCAGCAGGGAGTTGAGCGGGGTCCGCAGCTCATGGGACATATTGGCCAGGAAGTCGGACTTGTACTGGCTGGCCTGCTCGAGTTCGCGCGCCTTCAGCGTCAGGGCCGAGGCGCCGCGCTCCAGATCGTCGCGCTGGGTTTCCAGCAACTGGGCTTGTTCCTCCAGTTGGCTGTTGGTCTGCTCCAGCTCCGCCTGCTGCTGCTCGAGGCGCGCCTGGGATTCCTTCAGCGCCCGACCCTGTTCCTCCAGCTCTTCGTTGGAGACGCGGAGCTCCTCGCTCTGGACCTGCAGCTCTTCGGCTTGGCGCTGGGTTTCCTCCAGCATGTTCTGCAGCTGGGCGCGGTAGCGGGCCGAGCGCAGAGCTGTGCCGATGGCCGGCCCGGTTTCTTCCAGCAGGGCCATAAGCCGTTCGTCCGGCGTTTGCAGAAAGCCGAGTTCCAGAACCGCATTGACCGCGCCGTCCGCCCGGGCGGGGGCGATCACCAGGTGCCTCGGCTTGTCGCGGCCGAGGGCCGAACCGATCGTCAGATAGCCCTCAGGCACGTCGGACAGCGTCAGAACCTGTCCTTCGGCCGCCACCTGCCCGAGCAGCCCTTCGCGCGGGCCGAAGCGTTCAGCAACGGGCGCGTCCGAAGGCACGCCGAGTGCGGCGATGCGCCGAAAGAGGCCGGCCTCGCCCTTGAACAGGGCGGCCGCCTGGACGCCGGCGTACCGTCCCAGATAGGCGAGAATGCTGTCCCCCAGCTGTTCCAGCGACTGATCGCCCATCATGGCGGCGCCGAGGCCCACCTGGCCTTCATGCAGCCATTCCTGGCGTGCGCGCGCCCTGGCGCTGCGACGGACCAGCATGAAGACCGTGATCGTCAGGACAGCACCGAGCAGGCCCGAAAGCACGCCGCTGATCAGCGCCGTGCGATAGGCGGCGTTCATTTCCGTCAGTCGCTGCTGACGCACGCTCTGCTCTTCCTGACGCATGACGGCGACCTGGGCCCGGATCGCGTCCATCTCCTGCTTGCCCTGATCCGTGGCCATCCGCGCCAGCGCGGCCTGCATGCCCTCGGTGCGGCGCGCCTGTAGGGCCGCGTCCAGCTCGGCCAGTTTGGCGTCGAGGCGAGCGCGCAGCTGATTCAGGTGACCTTGCTGGACAGGGCTGTCGCGGGTGAGCTCCGCGATATCGCCCAGCCGTCGGTTGAGATCCCGGGTGGCCGTCTCATAGGGCTGAAGATAGGAGACGTTGCCCGTCAACAGATAGCCACGCTGGCCCGTCTCGGCGTCCTGGGCGGCGGACAACAGTTCATCAACGGCGACGATCACCTGGTGCGTATGGATGATCTGCTGGTTGTTGGCGCGCAGAACTTCGACATTCCTCCAGGCGATAAGTCCGGTGGCGAGGAAGAAAGAAAGAACCAGGGCCAGCCCCAGAACCGCCCAGGCCTCCATCTTCGAGCCCGCAGACGGACGACGTGACGATTTCATCAAGTTGTGAACCCTGAGCGAGGAGCGAGGAGCGAGAGCGCCCTGCCTAAGGACGCGTGCAGACCTTGCAATAACCTATGCTGGATTCGCCGCACAGACTTGCTGATGAACGATGCGGCTCATCGCCCCGTGGCCCAGCTGCGGCACTCAGGAGAAAGGTGCGGCGAGCTCCAGAATCTGACGCAGCGGCGGAAAGGCCCGGCGTCGCAGCGCCTGCTGCAGCTTCATTCCGGATGAAGCACCACCTTCGTCCATTCGTTCTGGTTCTCTTTGAAGTTGCGGTAGGCCTCGGGGGCCTGCTCGAGCGGCAGGCGGTGGCTGATCAGATCAGTGGTGTCGATGCGGCCGTCCAGGATCATCTCGAGCAGGGCGGGGAGATAGCGCTGGACATGTGTCTGGCCGGTTTTGAGGGTCAGGCCTTTCTGCATGAAGGCGCCGACCGGCACCTTGTCCGCGAAGCCGCCGTAGACGCCAGGTACAGACACCGTGCCGCCCTTGCGCACCGCCATGATGGTTTCGCGCAACACGTGGGCGCGGTCTGTCCCCATGCGTGTCGAGGTCTTTACGGCGTCGACGATGTTGTCGGGCGAGAAGCCGTGGCTTTCCATGCCCACGGCGTCGATGCAGCTGTCGGGCCCGAGGCCGGCCGTCATTTCCTGGAGCGCCTCGCGCACCCTGACCTCGTGGTAGTTGAGGACCTCGGCGCCGTTGGCCCTGGCCAGGGCCAGGCGGTTGGGATGGTGATCGATGGCAATGACGCGGCCTGCGCCCTGAAGGAAGGCGCATTTGATCGCGAACAGACCCACCGGCCCGCAGCCCCAGACGGCGACGGTGTCGCCGCGCTCGATCTGGCAGTTCTCGGCGGCCATCCAGCCCGTGGGGAAGATGTCGGACAGAAAGAGCACCTTCTCGTCCTCGACGCCGTCCGGGATCTTGATCGGCCCGTAGTCGGAATAGGGCACGCGGGCATACTCGGCCTGTCCTCCGGCGTAGCCGCCGGTCAGGTGCGAATAGCCGAAGGCGCCGGTCATCACCTGGCCGAAGGCGATCTCCGATGCGTCGGCCTTATCCGCCGGATTGGAATTGTCGCAGGCGGCGGGAAGGGACTTCTGGCAGAAGAAACATTGGCCGCAGGCGATGACGAAGGGCACCACGACCCGGTCCCCCTTCTTCAGGCTGGTGTTCCCGCGCCCGACGTCCACGACCTCGCCCATGAATTCATGGCCGAGGATGTCGCCGTTCGACATTCCGGGGATGTAGCTGTCGTACAGATGTAGATCCGAGCCGCAGATGGCCGTCGCCGTGATCCTGATGATGGCGTCGCGAGGGTTGATGATCTCCGGGTCGGGAACCGTGTCCATCTGGACGTTATGCTTGCCGTGCCAGGTGAGGGCGCGCATGGGCGATCCTTTCTGCTGCGATCAGAGGTGGCGGGAGCCGCGCGGCGCTGCATCCGGCGCCCTTGAGGTCGAAATCTCGCCCGTCTCCATGAGCTGCTTGAAGCGGCGCAGTTCGCGCCGCGCCTGCAGACGTGGCTCGCGCTGCATGACCTTGGCGATCGCCTTGCCCACGACCCCGCCGGGCGGATCGTAGCTGATGAAGAGCCGGACCTCCGTGCCGCGCCCGAAAGGATGGTCCCGGAACTCGATCCAACCCTCATGGTCGACGTCGGAGCCCTGGGTCGAGGTCCAGGCGATGCGACGGTCCGCCAGGTCCTCTGTGACCACGGAGGTCAGCGCGACGTCCTTTCCGCCCGGTCCTTCGACGACCCATCGGGAATGCGTCGCGTCCAGAACTTCGACAGACTTCACCGTCTCCGAGAAGACGGGCAGGTTCAAAAGATCGCGCCAATAGTTGTAGAGGGCCGATCGGGGCCGTCGGATCAGTATGGCGCGCAAGCTGTCGGCCGCGTGGCGCCCTTCGTGAAGGTCGCTGTCGCGGAAGGCCGAGGAATCCACATCGGCGTCAGTCGAAATCGGACGATCGGTCATGTCTGGCTCCGGTGCGTGAAGAGCCAATGGACCGACAGCGGGTTCGTTGCGGAGATCGATGAAGTGACGGGTATCCGACAGCCGGACCCCTCATCCGCTCCGCCGGTTTGCCAGAGACCCGCAAACCGAAGGAGATCGACATGATCAACAACGACGACGTCTGGCGCGACGTGTTCGTGACTGGCCTGAAGAACGCCCATGCCGTGGAGCATCAGGCCCTGGCCCTGATGGATCGGCAGATCGACCGCGCCAGAAATTTCATGGAGGTGGCGGAGAAGCTGAAGGCGCACCGGCTTGAAACCGAGCAGCAGATTTCACGGCTTGAACAGATTCTCTCGGGCCTTGACGAGAGTCCGTCAGGTCTGAAGGACGCCGCGATGTCCATGAGCGGCAACATGGCAGCCCTGGGCCACACCTTCGCCGAGGACGAAATTCTCAAGAACGCCTTCGCCAACTTCGCCTTCGAGAACTATGAGGTCGCGGCCTACAAGGGACTGATCGTCCTGGCCGAGCACGGTGGCTACTCTGTCGCGTTGGATCCGCTGAACGCCTCGCTGGATGAAGAAGCGCGCATGGCGGCCTGGGTGGACCAGAGCCTGCCGGCCCTCACCGAGAAATTCCTGATGCTGAAGCGCGCGGGCGAGAACCCCAGCCGCTGATCGCTGTCGCGAGGAGACGCGAGATGTTCATGCACAACAAGAAGCTGATGTACACGGTGCGGGTTTCAGAACCCAATCCGGCCCTGGCGACCCTGATGCTGGAGCAGTTCGGCGGGCCGCAGGGCGAACTGGCGGCGGCGATGCGCTACTTTACGCAGGGTCTGGCGGACGAGGACGTCGCCCGCCGCGACATGCTGATGGACATCGCGACCGAGGAGCTCAGCCACCTCGAGATCATCGGTTCGATCGTCGCCATGCTGAACCGCGGCGCCAAGGGGCGCCTGGCCGAGGCGGCGGAGGAGGAGGCCGACCTCTACGCCAGCATGACCTCGGGGGGCGAAAGCCACACCACGTCCATCCTCTATGGAGGCGGCGCGGCCCTGATCAATTCGGCGGGCGTGCCCTGGACGGCGGCCTATGTGGACTCGATCGGGGATCCGGCCTGCGACCTACGCTCCAACATCGCGGCGGAGTCGCGGGCCAAGATCGTCTATGAGCGGCTGATCAACGTCACCGACGACCCGGGAATCAAGGACGCCCTGACCTTTCTGATGACGCGTGAGGTCGCCCACCAGAAGTCGTTCGAGAAGGCCCTCTACGCCATCCCCGCCAACTTCCCGCCGGGCAAGCTGCCGGGCCATCCGGACTTCGCGGACAAATACTACAACATGTCCCAGGGCGAGGGCGACGCATCCGGACCGTGGAACACGGGCGAGCAGTGGGACACCGTCGACGAGCGCGAAGCTCAAATGGCTGTCGACGGCGGGGACGGCCGCGCCGAGGTGGCGCTTTCGGCCGACGAAGAAAAGGCGGTGGAGACATTCGCCGCTCGCACGCGTTCCGATCCCGAATCCGATCCGTTGACCGGCGCGGACCTCGGGGCCGGCCCAGGCGCGGGGCGAACTCGGCCGGTCCCATCCGTTCCGCCGGGCTAGGGAGCGGTCGTTTCACATCAAGAAGGGGAGGCGGGGGTTGCGGACGGACGATGCGAAACATCGTCGCATTCGCGGAGCGGCCGGCGCGTCAGGCGTCGGCCGTATCCATATCCGCATTGAGGCTCGGGTTCGGCCTTTGCCACGCGAGGAGAAAACATGCGCCACGAAATCATCATCGTCGGCGGAGGCGCGGGCGGCCTGGAGCTCGCCGCCCGGCTGGGGCGCGCGTTGGGCCGCAATGAAGGTCCGCGACGCGTGCTGCTGATCGACCGGACCATCTTTCACCTGTGGAAGCCCTCCCTGCACGAGGTTGCCGCCGGCTCGCTTGATTCGCATCAGGAAGGCCTGGCGTATCCGCTGCTGGCCCGGCGCAATCACTTCAGTTTCGCCTTCGGAGACCTGGAGGGACTGAACGCCGCTGAAAAGAGGCTGAGTCTGGCCGAAGTGCGGGACGACGACGGCCGGGTTCTGATTCCGCCGCGAACGCTGGCCTATGACCGGTTGGTGCTGGCGATGGGCAGCGGCTCCAATCTGTTCAATACGCCGGGGGCCGCCGAGCACGCCCACCTGCTGGAGGACGTGGCGGACGCCGAAGCCTTCAACCGGCGCCTGACCGGCGCCTTCCTGGCCTCGGCCTATGCGCCCGGCCAAAGGCTGGACATCGCCATCGTCGGAGCGGGCGCCACGGGGGTCGAGCTGTCGACCGAGTTGATCGAAGGCCACCGGGCCCTTTCAGCCGGTCTGGGGGCCCATCAGAAGTTCGATCTGGGGGTGACAGTGGTCGAGGCGGGGCCGCGCATCCTCGGCGGTCTGCCCGAAACCGTGGCCGCCAAGGCGGCGCAGGAACTGGAGCGCCGGGGCGTGACCCTCGCCGTGGACGCCAGGGTTGAGCAGGTTGCGGCGGACGGACTGCAGACCAGCCGGGGCTGGATTCGATCGGACCTGACCGTATGGGCGGCGGGCGTTCTGGCGTCGCCCCGCAATCGCGATTTCGGACTTGAGACCGGGCGTCTCAATCAGTTCTTGACGGACGATCGTCTGAGGACGTCCGCCCCGGACGTCTACGCCATGGGAGACTGCGCCCAGACTCCGCATGGCGCCGGCTTCGTCCCGGCACGCGCTCAGGCGGCGGCCCAGCAAGCCAGATATCTGGCTCGCGCCCTGCTCAAGGCGGACGATCCGGGGCCCTATGTCTATCGCGACCGCGGCTCCCTGGTGTCCCTGGGCCGCGAAGGCGGCGTGGGATCGCTGATGGGCGGTCTGGTCGGGCCGAACTTCCTGATCGAGGGCTGGCTGGCGCGTCAGGCCTATATGGGTCTTCACCTTGACCACTATCGCGCGGTGATCGGCCTGCGGCGCACGGCGCTTCTGGCCCTGTCCCGCCTGCTGATGCGCCGCGTGTCCGGGCGGCTCAAGCTGCACTGAGGGAGCCCGGATGAAAGTCTGAATCCAGACGCTCCGGAACGGCGTCCGTGGACGGCGATTGCAGGGAGGCGGTAAGGGAGGCCGTCTCCATGAATGCCCACGATCCCGCGCTCGCCCCGCCTCCCGGCGCGCCGCCGCGATTCCAGGGCCGGGTGGCAGTGGTCACCGGCGGCGCGCGCGGCATAGGACGCGCCATCGCCCTGGCTCTGGCGCGCGAGGGCTGCGATCTCGTCATCGGCGATGTTCTGGAAGGCCTGCCCGACGGAACTCCCTATCCCAAAGCGACCCAGGCGGACCTGGACCAGACGGTCGCGGCGGCCGACGCCAGCGGCGTGCGCTGCATCGGCCTGCGCATGGATGTGCGCGAGACGAGCGAAGGCGAGGCTCTGATCGAGGCGGCGCGAGCCTCTTTCGGACGGCTGGATTTCCTGATCGCGAACGCGGCCGTGACCCTGGAAGGACGGCTGACGGACCTGGCGCCCGATCAGTTCGACGCCGTGGTGCGGACCAATCTGCACGGCGTCTTCAACGTAATGGCGCCGGCCCTGCGCCTGATGACTGAAGCCGGGCGCGGCCGCGTCGTCGCCATCGGCAGCGGCGCGGGCAAGCATGCGGAGGCGGAGGCGGGACCCTACGTCGCCTCGAAATTCGGCCTGATCGGCCTGTGCAAGACGGCGGCGCTGGAGGTCGCCGAACACGGCGTGACGGTCAATGCGGTCCTGCCGGGGCCGACGGATACCCCCATGATGTCGAGCCCTCAGCGGTTTCGTCAGGCGGTTCCCGACAAGCCCGACCCGACCCGCGACGACTATCTGGAGGCCCGTAAGGACGCCACCCCCATGGGCCTGGCCTGGATCAAGCCCGAGGACGTGGCCGCCGTCGTCCTGTTCCTGCTCAGTGATGAGGCGCGTTTCGTCAGCGGCGAAACCATCAGCGTCGACGCCGCCGACTGCGCCAACTGGACATGAGCGGCCGTCCCGTCGCCGCCTGGCCTGGACCCGACGGCGAGGCCCCGCCGGTTCTCGTCGGCGTGACTCCGGCCGCCGCGTCGGGCCTGACCATACTGATGGTGGTCGGGGCCGTCGGGCTTTTCGCCCTGGCGGACGTTTTCGCCAAGCTGCTGACCCACGACACGCCCTCGGCCCAGGTCGTCTGGGTGCGCTATGTCGCCATGCTGGCCCTGGGACTGGTCGTCGCCTCAGATCGCGGCCGGGCGGCGTGGCGCGTACGGCGGCCGCTCTTGCAGGGACTGCGGGGTCTGGCGGTGCTGGCGTCCGGCGGACTGTTCATCCTGGGACTCGGCCATTTGCCGCTGCCGGAGGCGACGGCTGTCTCCTTCGTGACCCCGACCTTCGCCACCCTGATGGCCATTCTCCTCCTTCGCGAAGCCGTGGCGAGACGGCGCTGGACGGCCTTGCTGGTCGGTCTGGCCGGGATTCTGATTCTGTTGCGGCCCGGCGGCGCGCTGTTCAGCCCGGCGGCGCTTTTTCCGCTCGGATCCGCCTTCTTCGGCGCGACCGCCATTATCCTGACGCGTCGCATCGGCGGCGAGGACGCGCCGGCTGCGACCCTGCTCTGTTCCGCTCTCGTCGGCTTTGTCCTGCTCAGCGCGACGGCGCCGCTGTGGTTTGCCCCGATGGCCCCGGTCGCCCTGGCGGCGGCTGCCGCGATGGGCTTGTGCTACGCAGTCGGCCAACTGCTGTTGATCGCCGCCTATGGGCGCGGCGAGGCCTCCCTGCTGGCGCCCTTCTCCTACGCCCAGGTGATCTTCGCCGCCTTGCTGGGCGCGCTCGTCTTCGGCTGGACGCCGGACGGGCCGGCAGCCCTGGGCATGGGGTTGGTGGCAGCGAGCGGGGTCTACATCCTGCATCGCGAAGGGGTGCTGGCCCGGCTTCGCTTCAAAGGAATGTCAGTTCGGCGCGCTCGGCGCCGTGCCGCGCAGTAAGGCGTGCGGGGCGCCCGCGGACCCACAGCCGTTCGATCCTGATCTCCCTCCAGCCTTCCGGGAGAACGACAGGGCGCCGCGCCCAGGCTTCGGGCGGCCCGTCGTCGATCTGCAAGCCCGTCAGGCCATAGGTCAGGCCCATCAACAGCCCGCCCAGATTGGCGAAGAAAGGGCCCGCCGCCGTGCCTTCGGCCTGATCCAACCGATACTCGAGACATTGGTGGAAACGGGGCTGATCGTAGGCGGCGTAGCCTTCCTCGAACAGCTTGAGCGCCAGCTTCCGGTCGCCCGCCATCGTCGCCCAGACGCAGTAGAGGGCCGGCAGCATGGGCGCGCCCACATAATCGGGCCAGAGCTTCAGGTAGAAATCCAGCGTCCTGCGTCTCTGGGCGGCGGAGGCGGGATAGTCATAGGGAAACAGACCCGCCAGCGGCGAAGGCGTCGCCCCCTTGGGTTCGCGAACGGTGAAGTCGTCGTGCGCGGCGATCACCCCGTCCGATCGAACGGGCAGATAGAGGTTCGCCGCCACCTCGCCCCATGCGGCCGGGGCCGGCTCGCCCAGGCGCTCGGCGGCGCGCCCCGCGCGTCGAAGGATGTCCGCCCCGGCCATCAGGGTGAAGGCGTCGTTGTCGGGCGGCTGCGGCACCTCGGCCGGTCCCATGGCGCACGGCAGTTCAAAGCCGCGGGACGTCCGCTGGACCCGGCTGACGAACCAGTCGGCCACCCCGCTCAACACCGGCCAGGCGTCCTCTCTCAGGAAGCGCTCGTCCCCGGTCGCGTCGGCGTACAGCGAAAAGGCCCGCGCCACGTGGAGGGAGACATGATCCTCGTGCTGGGCGGCGTCGCCGGCGCCCGGCGCGGCTTCCTGCCCGGTCGTCGGCGCGGCCTGCCAGGGGAACTGCAGGCCCCGGCGGCTGGACAGGCGGGCGTTGGTCCCCGCCGCCGCCCGGCCCCGCGTGCGAAAGGCCAGCAGCGCCTGCGCGGCGTCGGGCTGCATCAGCAGGAGAGGCGGCAGGCAGAAGGCGTCCACGTCCCACATCACATGGCCGTAGTAGTAGTGATAGTCGTGCCAGGTCGCGAGGCCGAAGATGGAGGTCGACGACGGCGAGGCCGGGTGCGCCGAGGCGTTGAGATAGTAGAAGGCGGCGTCGATCAGCGCCTGATGGTGCGGGGCGGCGCCGGCCACGACGATGCGGCCGCGCCACAGATCCGACCACGCCTCGCGATTGCAGCGTCGCAGGTCATCGAAGCCGGTGCGCCCGGCTCGCGCCACGCGCCGCACGGCTTCCTCGTCAGGCCGTTCATGCTGGACCGACGGGATGAGGGCGGCGAGCTGGCGGAAACGTACGGGACGCCCCGCTGACAGACGCAACTGATGTTCGGTGCACAGCGGCCCTTGCGGATGCGCCATCACCTGACGTCGGGCGCCGTCCGGGCCTTCGGTCAGCAGGGCGACGCCGCAGCGACCCAGGCCGCCTTCGGTCTCCCATAACAGGCTGCCGTCGCACGCGGGCTCGGGCTCGCCGGGCGTGTCCGTACGTCGCCGAAGCATCCGCCCATGCACCCCGTCGACATCGACCAGGGCGCGGAAGGTCAGGTCGCAGGCCGCGTCGGCGGTCAGTCGGACTTCCTGGGCCACGGCGGCGGGCGCCGTGCGGCTGGCGAAGGTCAGCACCTCGACCGAGAGCGTCCGTTCCGCGGCGGTGAAGCGGAACTGCGAGGACAACTCGCCAGAGGCGAAATCATAGCTCTGGCGCAGGTCGCTGATCGCCCAGGGCTGATCGCTCATCCAGACGCCGTTCAGCGCCAGATCGCCCGCAAGGGGATAGGGCGCGGCGGCGGCGGCCTCGATCTGGCGTTCCGGATGTTCGCCCGCCAGGCCGCTGACCAGCACCATGCCGGCGATCAGGGGAACCTCCCGCACGCGAAGGCCGATCAGGCCGTTGCTGACATAGGCGGGGAGGTCGCCGTTGCGCGGACCTTCGGCCACGGGCGGGATGACGACGTCAGGCACGGCGCTCAGGCGCCGCCGTGCGGCTTCGCGCCGGAAGGGCGTGCGGTCGGCGTCTTCTTGAAGGTGTCGCCGATCTCGCGCGCGTCAGGGCCGTCCGGACCCGCGCGACGGCGGGATTCGCGTCCGACCCGACGAACGGCCTCATCCGGCGTGTCGGCGTCGGGCTTGCCGCCGGGGATGGCGGCGTTTCGCTCTCGACCCTCGGACTGCTTGTGTTGTCCCATCGGACTCTCCCGTCATGGCTTTGCACTGAGGAGAGGACGGGGCCTGAAATTGTTCCCGTCGGCGACGGGGCGAGCGCCATCTGTCGGGTGACGGTCAATGGCAGGCGAAGGATGAACCCTGCGAAGGAGGGCGGGTTGGAAGGGAGCCCCTCGGGGCGATCAGTGAAAACAAGGGAGTGAACAATGGCTGAGAACCAGCAACAGGGTCAGCAACAGCAAGGCTCGTCGTCGTCCAATCGCGGCTTCGCCGCCATGGACGAGGACAAACAGCGCGAGATCGCCAGCAAGGGCGGCTCCAGCGTCGATCCGGAAGATCGCAGCTTCTCCAAGGACCATGAACTGGCGGCGGAAGCGGGTCGGAAGGGCGGGCAGGCCACGCATGGAGGGGGAGGTGCCTCCGCCTCGCGTCGGGGCGACGACAGCGACGGTTCGGGGCGCGGCGGCAATTTCGCCGACGATCCCGAACGCGCTGCGGAGGCGGGACGAAAGGGCGGGGAACGCTGATCCCTTTTGCCCGGGTGTAAAGGAGGCCGCTGCGGCGGCCTCCTTTTTCACATCTGGAGGAACTGTGCCGGATGTGGGGGCTTACGATGGTTGGAACGCGTTCGTTCGTCGCTGTTGGCTAAGCGCCAACGCCCCTGACTGGATCAAATCATGACTGGATTTCACGCCGATGTCGGGGGCGGGCGCTCGTCCGCGCGCGCCAGGACGAGGCTGGAGGACCATCCCGTCTACGTGGTCCTGCCGCCGAAGGTTCAGGCTGTCCTGACAGAAACCGCGCGGCGCCTTCCGCTGGGCGCGGGAGAGTCTCCCCCAGGCGACGCCCTCTATTTCGTTTTGAACGGCGCCCTGGGCTTCTTTCCGTCCGGGCGGCGAATTTGCGTGGGCGTGATCCCTCCCGGCGGCGTTCTGGGCTGGGAGGCCGCCATCGGCGCGACCCTCCATGCTCATGAAACGCGAGCCGTCCTGCCGACCGAGGGCTATGTCGCGCCGTTGAAGCCAGTCCACGCCGTGTTGAAGGACGCCTGGATTCACCAGTTTCTCGCCGCCTATGCCGCGTCGCGCGCGCGCGCGCTCGGCGTCGAGGCCGCCTGCAACGCCCGGCATACGGCACTGCAGCGCCTGGCGAAATGGATCGCGCGCCTCAACAACGCCGCCGGGGAGGAGAGGGGGATTTTAATCACCCAGGGCGAACTGGCGAACCTGCTCGGCCTGCAGCGCACCAGCGTCAACGCAGCGTGCCGCCACCTGCAGGACTGGGGCGCCGTCCGGATTCGTCGCGCGCGACTGGTCGTCGTCGATCGGGACGCGCTTTCGGAAGCGGCCTGCGATTGCGACGCCGGACAGGCGGACGGCGCTTTGGAACGGCGCCTTCGCAACCGGTCGAACTGAGGAGCCGCAGCCATGCTGGAGCCGAAACCGGACGGCGGCGTTGCTTGGGCATGACCACGATCCAGGACACCGCGCGGGCGGACGACAGCGGCTATATCCGCGATCTGGGCCGAGCCTTCGGCGGCGCGCTGCTGTTCAGCCTGCCCCTGCTGATGACGATGGAGATGTGGGCGCTCGGTTTTGCTGCGGAACCGGAGCGGCGCCTCGTCTTTCTGCTGGCGGCGCTGCCGGTGCTGTTCGGGCTGGCGCATTACGCCGGGTTTTCGGCTCGCCGGGGTCTGGTCAACAATGCGCTGGACACCCTGGTCGCTCTGGCCGTGGGTTTCGTCACCGCCGCTGCGCTTCTGCTGCTCTTCAACGTGCTGGATCTGAGTTCGCCGGCGTCCGCCGTGGGGCAGATGTCCCTGCAGGCGGTGCCCGCCGCGCTGGGCGCTCTGGCGGCGCGACGCCAGCTGTCGGGCGATCCGGACGAGGGCGATGAGGACGAGGCCTCCTATCCGGGCGAACTGTTCCTGATGCTCGCCGGCGCCCTCTACTTCGCCATGAACCTGGCTCCGACCGAGGAGATGCGGCTGATCGCCTATATGACCACGCCGATGGGCGCGCTGGGCGTCCTGGTCCTGTCGGTGATCCTGCTGCACCTGATCGTCTTCGAGGCGGGTTTCGCGGGGCAGGAAGAGGCGGAAACGCCGGTTCGGGCCTTCTTCGACTTCACCCTGCCGGGCTACGCCCTGTGCCTGCTGGCCAGCCTCGCCATGCTGTGGGTGTTCGGCGGGGCGGACGGCCATGGGCTCCAGGCGCTTATGGCCAATGTCGTGATCCTGGCCTTTCCGGCGGCGATCGGGGCCGCGGCCGCGCGGCTACTGGTGTAGCCGTGGCGGACAAGGACAAGGACAAGCAGAAAGCAGGGAAGAAGGGCGTGTCGCGGCTGCAGTGCGCCTGCGCCCTGATTGGCCTCGTCATCACGCTCGGCGCGGCGGCCGTGCTGGCGCGCGCGGCCTTCTCGGTTCCGTCGCCAGCGGCGCTGACGATCAGAAGCGAGGCGGTTCGACCTTCATCCAGCGGATGGGTGGTCGACGTCGTGGTCTCCAACCACGGCGACCTGGCCGCCGCCGCCGTGGATATCGAGGGCCAGGTCGGCGGCGAACGCTCCGGCGCGTCGCTCGACTATGTCCCCGGGCGGGGAGAGAAGAAGGCCAGCCTGGTCTTCTCGCAGGCGGACAAGCCGGATCCGGCCTTGCGCGTGCTGGGCTGGTCGGAGCCGTAACGGCTTGAGACCACGACCGGTCAGAGCTGTCTTGTCTGGAACAGCCCGTCTGACCTTCCGTTGTCGAGCGGGGTGCAATCGACGGAGAAACGACATGAAGAAGATGCTCGCAGCCGGCGCCTTGGGCGCCCTGATCCTTGGCGGCGTAGCGGTGGCCCAGACCACCGGCGCGCAGAATAACCAGCCTGACCCCAGCATGCAGACGCGATCCTCCGACCAGATGGCCAATCAGGATACGGCGACGCCCTATAATCAGAGCTCCACCATGGGGTCGCAGAACGCCATGCAAGACGGTTCGGCCTCGCAATGGGCCGGCGAACGGGGCTGAGCCCTCGCAAGACGCGACCGACTAAACCAGGAGCGGGGCAGGGTGATCGCCGACGAACGGTCTTGGCCGTCGTCGGCGGTTGCCTGTTGTTGGCTCTGTCCAGCCCCGAAGCGTCGCCGCCGAGGCCACGGACCAGCTCTGAGCCTTTGCAGCTTTACGAGCGGACGTGGATCCGCGATGGACGACTCACGTCTGAAGCGGAAACCGCCCTGAAGTTGATGGCGGCGGCGGAAAGGCACGGGCTCCGGTCCGAGCTGTATCTGACCCCTGCGCTTGAGAGTCGCTTGAGTGAAATGGCGGCGCGGCCGAACCAGCGCGCCGCGCTGAAGGCGGAGGAAGCGCTCGCCGAAGCGTTTTTCCGCTTCGCCTCCGATGTTCGCTCCCCAGGCGCCATGGTTCAGGTGGTCGACCCCGCCGCATCGCTCAAACCCCTCACGCCCTCTGAAACTCTGAGCGCGGTCAGGCGAGAGGGGCCCGAACATGTCGTCAGACTGGCGCCAGAATACGAACGTCTGGCAGACACGCTCGAACAATGGCGACGGCGCTGGCGCAACCTCCCTCGACTGCAGTTGCGCGAGGGCCCGGATGTTCGCCCAGGCGCAACCGATAAGCGCATGCCTGCCCTCCGGACGCGGCTGGGCCTCGCGCCAGGCGGCGCATCCGCCATGCTTGACCCCGTATTGGCCTCGCGCCTGGAGGATTTTCAGCGATGGCACGGCCTGGACCAGACCGGAATCCTGAACGGGCCGACGGTCAGGGCGCTCAATCGCGATCCTGAGGAGTATGAGAGGCTGATCCTGACCAATATGGCTCGACTCCGCGCCTTGCCGATAACAGAGCCGCGCCGCCGCGTGCAGGTGAATATCGCTTCGGCAGTTCTGACGGCGAGGGAGAACGGCGAGACGGTTCTGACCATGCGCGTGGTCGTCGGACGCAAGGACACGCCCACCCCGATGCTCGCCGGCGCCGTGCGTTATCTCGTGCTCAGCCCTTATTGGAATCTCCCGCAGGATCTGGTTCAGAGCCGGGTCGCGCCGGTGGCGCTCATCCGGGGCGACGCGGCGTTGAAGGCGGGCGGTTTCGAAGCCCTGTCAGACTGGTCTCCGAAGGCACGACGCCTGCGCGCCGATGAGGTCGATTGGAAGGCCGTTGCGGCCGGCGAACGACGCGTGCGCGTGCGGCAGCTGCCGGGCGACCGCAATATGATGGGGGCGGTCAAGTTCATGTTGCCCAACGATCTGGGCATCTATCTTCACGACACGCCGTCGCGCGGTCTCTTCAGCGCCCCCCAGCGCGCTTTCAGCGCCGGCTGCGTCCGGTTGGAGGACGCTCAAGCCTTCGGACGATGGATCGCAGGCCGAAACCTCGCGGATCTGGCTGACGGTTCGGCCGAGCAACGGGTGGATCTGGCCGAGCCGGTGCCTGTCTATCTGCTCTATCTAACGGCGGCGCCTCGGCCGGGCGGCGGGCTGATCCTTGGGCCCGACCCTTATGGCTGGGATGGTCTGTGAGCATGTCGGGAAGCGGACCTTCGCCACCCGTGGCTGTTGGATGCGTATCGGTCAGGTGCAGCAGGAGAAAGACCATGGCGGGACCTCAGGAACGATATGGAAGCGGGAACGAAACGGCGGCTGAGATCGCCGAGGACGACGCCAGCGCAGACGCGGCGGCGCAACGTTGGAACAAAACGGCCGGGAAGGGCGGGGGCGCCATGTCGGACGGCGATCGCGCGACGGCGGCCATGGCCAGTCGGCATGATCGTTTCGCGGGCTCGGCCGTGGGAGTCGGGAGCGTGAGATTCGACGACTACGGCGTCTACACCAGCGCGGACGGGGCCGTCGGGGACGGCGAGGTCGCCGAGCTCCTGATCGACGGTCAGGAAGAAGTCTTTGCCCGCACGGAGGTCGAGCGCGGCCGCATCGAACATCATGCCGGCGAGGACAGCTCACCCGCTCAGGGCGGGTCCCGTAGGGATGGCTAGACCATTCCGCCGTTCAGGTTGCGGCGCATCCCGCCCCCAGGACATCAGGGGCGTGGTCATCCCGTTTCCGCGCCGCACGCGAAGGCGGCCCCATCGGCTTGCCTGGACGGCGGCCTGGCTCGCGGCGGGAGCCGTGGCTTTGTCGGGCGTCTTCATCGCCGGCCAGGACCTTCTGCGCGGCGCCCGCGAGGTCTCTTCCGTCGCGGCCGATGAAGTTCCCGGCCGGAGGTGAGCCAGATCAGGTGGTTCGCGTCGCCGCCGCCGTGGAACGGTCATCGCTTTTCGCGTTCTCGCCGGCCTTGTAGACCTTGATTTCCGGGGAGGAGATGCCGTCGGATCGGCCGTCTGTCCGCGCAGGGGGCGTCACGGTCGGATCGATCGCCGCGGCATCCCCGCCCGGAGGCCGCGCCTTTCCTCTGCTGTCGCGCGACGCCCGAGAACTCATGAGGCTCTCCTCAGCGCAGCGTCCGGGCCCCAGAGCGTCGCGCGATAGGCTTCGAAGCATTTCGCGCCGGCCTGCAGGCGCATGACGGCGCCTTCAGCCAGGGCGCGAAGACAGTCGGGCCTCTCCGCCGCCAGGGGGCGCAAAATCTCCTCATTCCAGGCTTTGGAGTGCTCCACATCGAGGGTGGCGTGCAGGGCGAAATACTTCCGCTCGGCCCCGATCCCCAGCCGCTTCAGGCCCTCGGCGACGTGAGCGGCCCGCCAGGGTGCGGTCAGCTCGACCGCCCCCAGGGCGCCCAGGGCGTGATAGGCGTAGCGTCGAGTCGTCGAGAAGGCCACGAGCGTGTTGCCCAGCGCGAGCGATGGCCAGACGGTGCGCTCAATAGCGGGCCGGAGATCAAGCGCCTGGGCCAGCCGGTCCAGCATGGGCCCGTGCATGCCGCCCTCGCGTCCCCGACCCATCTCATCCCAGTAGTTGCGCGCAAGCTCCAGCTTCGGTCTGATCGGCATCTTCACCTGGGCCATGGCGACCAGGTCGTCGAATCCCGCCTCGCCGGCCACCTCCTGAAGCAGGAACCAGCGCATGTCCTCAAGCGTCGCCGTTTCGGCGAGCCAGGGGAAGAGCGGGTCGTTCTCACCGGGACCTCGCCCTTGAAGCGCCTCGAACCAGCCGACGAAGTCGGCGGGCTCTGTGGGCATGTCGGCCAGCCAAGGCTGGGCCGCTTCGCGGGCGCGTTCCATGGCCGCGCCCTCCAGAAGACGCATTTCGGCGTCCGCTCGAAGCTCCCTCTCCCAGTCGTCGTGGGGCAGGGCGGGGTTGAGGCGGCGATGATTCCATTCGGCCAGGCGGCGGTGAAGCGCGGCCGGCTCGAGGGCGTCGAGGGGGCGGAAGGTCGAGGCGAGGCCCGAGCGGGTCATGATCGGCTCCTGAGTGCTTGGGCTCTCCATACGCGGCGTTTCATCGGGCGGTTCCCGCAGGCGGAAATTGCCGTGATCAGGGGACGCGCGAGACCGGTTCAAGACACAGGAACTGCCGCCGGGAGGGCGGGTTCAAGCAAGCCCCTAACGGAGTAAGGCAGTGGAACGCAAAGGTTTTGACTGGATGATCCAGGGCTCTGGATCGACGTGGACTTGGACGATATCTGCGCGAGGCGAGACGCGGCCGGCGCTTCAGGGGACGGCGCCGACGCGCCCTGTAGCGGCGGCCATGGTGATCCGCTGCCTGGTCGCAGGCGTAACCGCCCCCGCAGCTCGGATGGAGATGGCGGCATGACGTCTTCGGACCGTCCCGCGCGAGTTCTGGAGCGCGCCCTCTATCGCGGACCTCATCTCTACAGCGCCACGCCCATGGCCAGGATCCAGCTCGATCTCGGGCGTTTGGAGAATTGGCCCACGGATCGTCTGGGGGACTTCACATCGTTGCTGCTGACCCTGCTACCAGGTCTCCGCAACCACGGCTGCTGCTACGGGGAGCCCGGCGGGTTCGTGCGGCGCCTTGAGGCAGGGACCTGGTTTGGACATGTCGTCGAACACGTGGCGCTTGAGTTGCAGACCCTCGCCGGCGCGCCGGTCAGTCGCGGCAAGACGCGCTCGGTGCGCGGACGGCCCGGCGTCTATGACATCCTTTATGCGTACGGCGTGGAGGAAGCGGCCCTCTTGGCGGGCCGCCTCGCGCTGCAGCTTTGCGACGGTCTTCTGCCCATCGAACTCAGCGGCGTCGAAGGCCTGGACCGGATCTGCAGCGACGATACTGCGCCAGGCGTCGAAAAGATCCGCTCCGCGGAAGCGGCCGTCGAGGCCCTGACGGGCCTCATGCGGCGCCACGCCCTGGGACCCTCGACCCAGGCGTTGGTCGACGCCGCGCGTCGCCGAGGCGTCCCGCTCGAACGGATGAATGGGCAGAGCCTGATCCGGCTGGGTTGGGGGGCGCGTCAACGCCTGTTGCGCGCCAGCGTGACAGACCGGACGGGATTGATTGCGGCCGAGCTGGCCGGGGACAAGGCCCAGGCGAAGGCCCTTCTGGCGGCCATCGGTTGTCCGGTGGCCGAAGGCGAAATCGTCTCATCCGCTGAGGCCGCCAAGGCCGCAGCGCGACGCCTCGGCGGACTTGTGGCGGTCAAGCCTTTGGACGCCAATCATGGACGCGGAGTGTCGACCGCCCTGTCGGAGCCGGAGGAGGTCGTCCGGGCCTTTTACGGGGCTGTCGCTCACAGCCGGCGCGTCATCGTGGAACGGCATCTGGAGGGCCGGGACCATCGCATACTGGTGGTTGGAGGGCGCGTCGTGGCGGTGTCGGAACGTCAGCCGCCCTTTGTCGTCGGCGACGGGCCCAGCACGGTAGAAGAACTGGTCGAAGCGCTGAACAGCGATCCCAGACGCGGCGACGGCCACGAGAAGTTCATGACCCGGGTTCGACTCGACGACCAGGCCGTCCTCGCCAGCCTCCTGCGTCAGGGGCTTTCCATGCGGGACCGTCCGGCGGCCGGTCAGAAGGTCCGCCTGCATCCGGCGGCCAATCTCTCAAGAGGCGGGTCGGCGATTGATCGCACGGACGAAATCCACCCCGAAAATGCGGCTATCGCCCGACGGGCCGCCTTGGCTCTGGGGCTGGACGTCGCTGGCGTCGATATGCTGGCGCCGGATATTCGCCGGTCCGTACGGGAAACCGGTGGAGGCGTGGTCGAGGTCAATGCAGCCCCTGGGCTGCGCATGCACCTGGCGCCGTCGGAAGGCGCGCCGCGCGATGTTGCGGGACCGATCATCGACATGATGTTTCCGCCGGGGGCGCGCGCACGCGTGCCGATTGCGGCCGTCACCGGGACGAACGGCAAGTCAACGGTGGGGCGGATGGTCGCCCATGTGCTGACGGTCCAAGGCCTGACTACGGGCCTCACCAACACCAGCGGGGTCTACATAGGGGGCGAACGGGTCTGGAAGGGAGACGCCAGCGGACCGCGAAGCGCGCGCATGGTGCTGCGCGACCCGACTGTCGAAGCGGCAGTGATGGAGTGCGCCCGCGGGGGCGTCCTTCGCGAAGGTCTCGCCTTCGACCGGTGCGACGTCGGTTGCGTGCTGAATGTTCAGCCCGACCATCTGGGACTTAAGGGGGTCGAGACGCTCGAAGATCTCGCCCGCATCAAGTCTGTGGTGGTCGAAAGCGTGGCGCGTCGGGGCGTGAGCGTGCTCAACGCTGACGACCCCCTGACCATTCGTATGGCCAGGCACGCGGGCGGCCGGCTGTGCTGGTTCAGCATGCGGGGCGGGGGCGAAGCGCCAGGCTTCGTGTTGAAGCATATCGCAGAAGGCGGTGCTGCGGTTCTTTATGACGCTGCGACCGACGACATCGAGCTCCACGACAGGGGCGGGACGTACCTGGTGTGCCGCGCGGCCGAAATCCCGGCGACCCTCGAGGGGCGCGCCGCCTTCAATATCGCCAACGCCCTTGCGGCCGTCGCCGTTTGCCATGGCTTGGGCGTCAAGACGGATCGGATCGGATCGTCGCTGCGCAGCTTTGCGTCCAGCTTCGAGCAGAACCCCGGCCGCCTGAACATTCATGACGGCCATGGCTTCAGGGTGATCCTGGACTACGCTCATAATCCCGAAGGCCTGCGAGCGCTGGGAAGACTGGTGCAGGCGATGCGGCCCGCGACGGGCCGGATCATCGGCATGGTGAGTATTCCGGGCGATCGGCGCGAGGAGGAAATCCGCGCCATGGGCGAGATAGCGGCCGAGTATTTCGACTCCATCGTATTTCGAGAAACGCCGGACAACCGCGGCCGTCCTGTCGGGGAGGTCAATCGCCTTCTGCGCGAGGGCGCGCTCGGCGCGGGATGCGACCCCTCACGACTGGATGCCTTCGTGCGAGAAGAGGACGCCGTCGACGCCTGCCTTCAGGCGGGACGGCCGGGGGATCTTGTGGTGCTCACCCCCACGCGCGTGGAGGAGGTCTGGGCGCAAATCCAGGCTTTCAGGCCCCCGGAGGCCGCAGATCGCCCCTCGGAAGTCCTGTTGGAACCGGCTCATGGCTGACGGTGTGCTTATCATCATCGGCGGGCACGAGGACAAGATGGGCGAGCGCCTCATCCTCAAGGAGGTGGCGCGTCGACTGAAGGGAGGCCGACTGGTCCTCTGCACCGTCGCCTCCCATGAGCCGGATGGCTATTTCGACGCCTATCGCAAGGCCTTCAGGGGATTGGGCGTCGACGATCTGGTCGAGATCTACGTCGACGAGCGCGCCGAAAGCTGGGACGCCGACAAGCTTTCCCCCTTCGAGAACGCCGCGGGAGTCTTCTTCACCGGCGGCGACCAGCTCCGCTTATCCAGCCAGATTGGAGACACTCCGATCGAACGGAGCGTCCGGCGTCTGTATGAGAGGGGCGGCCTGATCGCCGGCACTTCGGCCGGCGCCTCCGTCATGAGCGAGACCATGCTTGTGAAGGGACCGGCCGAAGAATCCTATCGCATCGGCGAGCTGCATATGGCGCCGGGACTGGGATTGCTGCGGGACGCCATCATCGACCAGCATTTCGCCGAGCGTGGGCGTTATGGACGTCTGCTCGGCGCCGTGGCGCATAATCCGAGACTGCTGGGCCTTGGCGTAGACGAGGACACCGCCCTGGTGGTCGAAGGACGCCGGATGACTGTTTTGGGCGCCGGAGCGGTCTATGTGGTCGACGGCGAAGCCGCCACTCATTCCAATATTGCGGAAGGCCAGGCTGACGACGCCCTGTCGCTGTTCGACATCCGCATGCATGTGCTGGCTCATGGCGACGGCTTCGACTTGGACGCGCGAAGGCCTGCGGCGGCTGCGCGCGACACGGCCGACTAGCTCCCTGATTGGGCGGCTGGATCCGGTTGATCGACGAGCGTCCCGGGCGCCGCGTTCATGTCGCGCCCGCGCGGCGTCAGGAATACGGCGAGCACTACGATAAGAATGAATACGCCTGTGATGATCCAGGCCGCCTTGTTTCGCCGCATGAGCGCTGTTCCTTTTTCTTGATCCTTAAGGCCAGCGCGCACGCGGCGAGGGCGTTGCCTGCGTGCGGAGGACGACATTGCGGCGGTCAGACCGGCGAACAGTCGAGGCGAAGGTAGGCGTCGTCGAACTCGGCCGCCTCGATGAGGCGTTGGCGATCGATGACGCGAACCTGGGCGCCTTTCCAGCTGATCCAGCCCGTGTCGCGCAGAATCTGCAAGGTGCGGTTGAGGTGCACCGCGGACATGCCCAGAAAATCCGCCAGATCCTGCTGCCGGATCGGCAGGTCGAAGACGCCGTCGTCGACGAGGCCGACTGCGCCCAGCCGAGCCTGCATCTCGCAAAGAAACAGGGCTAGTCGCTCCAGAGCCGTCTGCTGGCCGACAGCCAGCAACCATTCGCGATGCATGGCGGCGTCCACGACCGTCTCCAGCCAGAGGAGCCGCGTCAGGTGCGGCTGATCCTCGGTGATGCGCCTCAGTCGGTCATGTGGAACGGCCGACACGACGCAGGGTGAAAGACACAGGACGCCATGATCCATCTGCCGCATGACGAGGCTGTGCAAGTCGACGAAATCGCCGGGGCAGTTGACCTGGGTGTACTGGCGCCGTCCGTCGGCCAGTTCGCTGTACCGGGCGGCGAAGCCGGACAGGAGAAGGGTGCTGATCTCCGGCCGTTCGCCTGGGCCGACGAGCTGCGCGCCGGCCGGTTTGAGCACCGGCTCTTCCACGAGTCCGGCCAAGGCTGCGGATTCCTGAGCGGTCAGACAGTCGCGTCTGGCGAGCTTGAGTTCGAGCCGACGCGTGGGAGGAAGGTGGAGCATGGCGTCCTCTTGCGAATACAGGCCAACGCCAGCGGTTCGTAGTCGTTGCGGCCCCCGAGCGGGAGCCGCTCCTTCCCGTCAGGCCATCCTCCTGAGGGGCGACTCCGGCGCCTGAAGGAAGCTCTTGCTTTCAGGAGCGCGCACAGGCGCGGCCCGATCGGCGAGGCTCGCAGCGGGGGCGACGCAGCAAGAGGCGGCCCGGAGACCTTCCAAATCCAGGATGCGGACCCGCCCTCTGCCGAAACGAACCAGACCCAGAGCCTGGAGCCGGGCCGCTGCGAGATTGACGCTGGTGCGCTGGACGCCCAACATCTGGCCGAACTGGGCCTGTGTGATGTGCAGCGGCGCGCCGGCGGATCCCTCGTGCAGTCGTACAATCCATTTGGCGAGCCGATCCAGGACCGCATGGGAGGCGTTGCAGCAGGCCTCGGCCTCCAGTCCACGCAGACGCTGCTGCGCCTGCAGCATAACCAGTCGTGTCAGCCAATCCCGACCGAGCGTGTCGAGGATCGAGGCCGCGGGGGTGCTGAACAGCAGGGTTTCCACCAGGGGGATGGCCACTGGACCAGGGGAGGTCGGCCATAGGGCGCGGTCCCATCCTTGAACCGCCCCGGCGGGTACGAGCGAAACGCAGATGTCGCCGGCCCCCGGGAACAGGCCCACCGCGCCGTTCAAGACGAAATGCAGTTCGTGCTCGGCGAGTGCCCGGCCGAAGCTCTGAGCCCGTTGCAGACGGCCTGTCGCCTCTATTCGCTGTCGAGCTTCAAGCGGCAGCGCTTGAAAGACCGGATGGTCGGCGACCCCCAGTTCGCGGGCGGGGGCGGTGATGAAGGCACGGCTAGGCGAGAACGAAGACAAACGCGACATGGGAATTCCTCCACGTCGTGAGCATGGCATGCCGCCGAAGACCTCACGTTCACATGGGTTAAGCCGCAGGCTTTAGGAGCCGTCGGCGCCGGGTTCCGCTTGTCCGAAGGCGTCCTTAGGGCAACCTCAGTTCGTACGAATGATTGTGGAGCGGCTGAGCATCAGGAGTCTGACCATGCCGCCAAGCCCACATGAAAAATCCGCCAACGCTGTTCACGAGCAGCGTCCGATTGAAGCGCAGTACGCCCGCCAGGGTCGCGGCGGGAGGCGCATTATGATCATCCTCGCGGCGGGCCTCGCCTTGACGGCTGTGGGGTTCGGCCTGGTTTGGCTATCCTGGTCGAAGCCCCTTTCGGAAGCGCCCGTCGACAACGGTCTGCTTCCGGAGGCCGCGCCTTATTTTCAGGACGATGGCCAGGGGGCCGGGGCGCCTGCAAGGGAAACGCCGCGATGAGAGGCGCGCATTTAATGCAGGGCTTCGCAGGCCTGGTCCTGATCGGGCTCGGGCTCATGACGGCAGGCTCCAGCTTTCAGATTGGAGATGCCTCGCCGCTGGGCCGGGCCTGGGCGGCCCTGGCGGCGGGTCTGTTTCTCGTGCTCGATCAGATCATGTTTCGCAGGGACCATCCGTGACATCGCCATCTATCGGCGAGGCGCGGAAGAACGCTGCGCCCCGGAGCGGCTGCTCCCCGAAGGGAGAGCGTTCGCCGGCAGATCAACCGGATGGAGCGCTTGCGGGAAAAGGGCCTGGAGCAAGCTGCTGTTGCGGCTGGGCGTATCCCGTTGGAGCTGGCCTACCCTTGAGCATGCGTTCGGGCATAGGCGACGCCGCTGTCGCGGGCGCCGGGAAGGCCTGATGAGGGAAACGCCGCGTCGATCTGTTTAGGCGTTTCGATGTGCTTCCGTACCCAAGTCGGAAGGCGCCATGAGATCGGCGAGGGCGGCGACGGCGCCGGCGATCTGGCGTCGCTTGTTCGGCGACAGCAGCGCGAGCCTCGCCAGCACATCCGAATGAAGTAGGTCCGGCGCCTCGGCCAGGGCCTGGTGCCCCGGCTCGGTCAGGCGCGCGTGGACGATGCGACGATCCGTGGTCGATCTGTACCGGACGATGAGGCCGCGCGCCTCCAGTCGGTCGAGCACCGCCACCACGGTCGGCGGCGACATGGAGACGTCCTGGGAAATGGCGCGGGTGCTGACCTCGCCGAGACGACGGATGGATTGCAGCACCAGAAGCTGCGGCAGCGTCAGGCCTGTCAGCCGGGCGATCTCGCGCGAGCGGACGTCGATCGCCTGGGCGATGCGG
>Ga0308157_10001792_pt1 | contig 40251 bp, 36 predicted proteins | sample PhyBR1_FD_201035 | JGI IMG/M metagenome (GOLD analysis project Ga0308157, IMG submission 201035) | Phyllosphere microbial communities from UC Gill Tract Community Farm, Albany, California, United States - DLSLB.R1 | ecosystem: Host-associated > Plants > Phyllosphere > Unclassified | place: USA... | reverse complement strand
CATCGACACGTACGCCGCGGCGACGCAGCACGTCGACCAGGGCCTGTCGCTGACGCTCTTCTTCCCCGACACCGCCACGACTCGCGACATCAACCGCGCACAGATCTACGCGTGGCGCAAGGGAATCAAGACGATCTACTACATCCGCCTGCGCCAGATGGCCCTCGAGGGCACCGAGGTCGAGGGCTGCGTCTCCTGCACGCTCTGACGGTCGGATTCGGGAACTCTTAAGGACATACATGACTGAGAAGCTTCAGCTCCTGGACCACGTCCAGGCCATCAACTGGAACCGCATCGACGACGATAAAGATGTCGAGGTGTGGAACCGTCTCACGAGCAACTTCTGGCTGCCCGAGAAGGTGCCGCTCTCGAACGACATCCAGTCGTGGAACACGCTCAACGCCGATGAGCAGCAGCTCACTATGCGCGTGTTCACGGGGCTCACCCTGCTCGACACGATCCAGGGCACGGTCGGCGCCGTCTCGTTGATCCCAGATGCGCTGACGCAGCACGAAGAAGCGGTGTACACGAACATCGCCTTCATGGAGTCGGTGCACGCGAAGAGCTATTCGTCGATCTTCTCGACGCTGGCCTCGACGCCCGAGATCGATGCCGCCTTCCGTTGGTCGCTCGAGAACGAGAACCTTCAGAAGAAGGCCAAGATCATCATGGATTACTACCGCGGTGACGATCCGCTCAAGCGCAAGGTCGCTTCCACGCTGCTCGAGAGCTTCCTGTTCTACTCGGGCTTCTATCTGCCCATGTACTGGTCGGCTCACGCGAAACTCACGAACACGGCCGACATGATCCGCCTCATCATCCGTGACGAGGCCGTGCACGGTTACTACATCGGCTACAAGTTCCAGAAGGGCCTCGAGAAGGTCTCGCAGGAGAAGCGCGACGAGCTGAAGGACTATACCTTCAACCTGCTCTTCGAGCTCTACGAGAACGAGGTGCAGTACACGCAGGACCTTTACGACGCCGTCGGCCTGACCGAGGACGTCAAGAAGTTCCTGCACTACAACGCCAACAAGGCGCTGATGAACCTCGGCTACGAGCCCATGTTCCCCTCGACCGTCACAGACGTGAACCCGGCGATCCTTTCGGCGCTCTCGCCGAACGCCGACGAGAACCACGACTTCTTCTCGGGATCCGGGTCCAGCTACGTCATCGGCAAGGCCGTGGCGACCGAGGACGACGACTGGGACTTCTAACCGAGTCCGAGTAGACGTCCGGCTGAAAAGTCGGAAGGGCCCCGGATCTGCGGAAACTCGCAGATCCGGGGCCCTTCTCGCGCCTCTTGCGGATAGGCGAAGGAGACTGCGGACGACCGCGCTCTCGGTCATTATCCAGGTAACGCGGAGGCGCGTCACTTATCCTGGCATGCGCCAAGGGGAGTACTCCGATACGGTTGAGTCGTCACTACGGATGCAGGTCGCATCCCGGGTCACCGGTTCCTGATTCAGGGATGGAGAAGATTTTGGTAGCGCTGATGCGCCCGAGTCTGGAGTCCCTGTTTTGGATATCACCCCGCTGGTCTGGATCATCACGATCGCGATCACGATCGCCTTCTTCGTCTACGAGTTCTTCGCACATGTGCGCAAACCTCATGAGCCGACCATCGGGGAGTCGGCGCGATGGTCGATCTTCTACATCAGCCTCGCGCTGCTGTTCGGCGTCGGCGTCGGCGTCTTCTCCGGCTGGACCTTCGGCGGCGAGTACTTCGCCGGCTACCTCACTGAGAAGGCGCTCTCGATAGACAACCTCTTCGTCTTCCTCATCGTGATGACGGGTTTCGCCGTGCCGAAGATGTATCAGCAGAAGGTGCTGATGATCGGCATCGTGATCGCGCTGATCCTGCGCGGGATCTTCATCGCCGTCGGCGCGACGCTCATCTCGAACTTCTCGTGGATCTTCTACGTATTCGGCGCCCTGCTTCTCGTACTCGCCTACCGGCAGGCGTTCAGCAATCATGAGAGCGATCCTGCGAACGGGCGATTTATGACCTTCGTCCGTCGGCACTTGCCGGTCAGCGACGAGTACAGCGGCGACAGGCTGACGGTCGTCAAGGGCGGCAAGCGGTTCGTCACGCCCATGCTCCTCACCATCATCGCCATCGGGTTCATCGATCTCGTCTTCGCCGTCGATTCCATCCCCGCGATCTACGGCCTCACAGACGAGGCCTACATCGTCTTCACCGCGAACGCCTTCGCGCTGATGGGTCTGCGCCAGCTGTACTTCCTCATCGGCGGACTTCTCGAGCGGCTCGTCTACCTCGCCCAGGGCCTCGCGGTCATCCTCGGCTTCATCGGCGTCAAGCTCGTCCTGCACGCGCTGCACGTGAACGAGCTGCCGTTCATCAACGGAGGACAGGGTGTCGGATGGGCGCCCGAGATCCCGATCTGGTTCTCGCTGCTCTTCATCGGCGTGACCGTCGGCGTGGCGACCGTCGCGAGCCTCGTCAAAACGCGTCGTACGCAGGCGACAGACATCTCATCCGCCGACAGCAACCCCGACAAGGAGCACTCTTGAGCGCCCAGCGCGGTCCCGACTCTTCGGACCCTGACAGTATGGGCGCCCGGGCTATCCCGGGCGCTCACCCCGCTGCAGACAGGCGGGCCCGTTGATGGCCGACCTGCTCTGGAACATCGCCCTCGTCATCGCATTCGTACTCATCGGCGGTGTCTTCGCCGCGACGGAGATGGCGCTGGTCACGCTTCGTGAGAGCCAGATCAACGCGATCGGTCAGCGCGGCCGGCGCGGAGCGAAGGTCGCCGCGCTGGCGCGCAATCCCAATACCTTCCTCTCGGCGGTCCAGATCGGTGTGACCGTGGCAGGGTTCGCGTCGGCGGCCTACGGCGCGACATCGATCGCACCATCGCTTGCTCCGGTCCTCGAGGCTTGGGGGCTTGCGCCCGGCCTCGCGCTCACCATCGCAACGATCGTGCTCACACTCGTCATCGCCTATCTGTCGCTGGTGCTCGGCGAGCTCGTGCCCAAGCGTCTCGCGATTCAGCGCAGCGCGCAGTTCGCCTACGCCGTCGCACCAGCGCTCAGCGGGTTCGCCACGGTGATGCGCCCTGTCATCTGGTTGTTGTCCGTGTCGACGAACACTCTCGTGCGGCTGCTCGGCGGAGATCCTCTCAAGACAGGCGAGGAGATGACCGACGAGGAAGTGCGCGACATCGTAGCGAGCCACCAGGGGCTGCCCGATGACGAGAAGCGCATCCTCGACGATGTGCTCTCACTTCGGGGGAAGCACGTGAGCGAGGTCATGCGGCCACGGCCCGAGCTGGCGACGCTCGACGAGGCGGCGAGCGTAGGCGAGGTGCTGGCGCAGGTACGCGAGCTTCCGTTCTCGCGCTATCCCGTCTCGGACACGTCGATCGATGACATCACCGGATTCGTCCACGTGCGCGACGTATTCGAGGCAGCCGCCGATGATATCGCGCGCCCGTTGAAGGACATCATGCGCGACATTCCGTACATCCCCTCGACGGCGGGGGTTCTGCCGACACTGACCCGGATGCAGGCCCGTGGGCACCACATCGCGGTCGTCGTCGACGAGTACGGCGGCACCCACGGCCTCGTCACTTTGGAAGACCTCGTCGAAGAGGTGGTCGGCGAGATCTTCGACGAGTACGACACCGATGCGTTCACGGTCTCCTCCGCAGATAACGGGCTCGACGGGCGCCTCAATCTGCAGGATTTCGAAGAAGCGACCGGCCTGGCGCTGCCGCGCGGTTCGTCCGACACGATCGCCGGTTTCGTGACGGAGCAGTTGGGGCGTCTCGCCGTGGTCGGCGACGCTGTCGAGGTGCCCGGCGCGACGATCCACGTCGCAGAGCTCGATCGTCACCGAATCGCCCGCGTGCACGTCGTACCGAAGCCGCCCGAAGAATCGGAAGACTGATTCCGCAGCATCGCTGAGCTCGGGCGGTCAGAAGGGCAGCGTTGTCGGGCAGTGGTCACGGCGTAGGATGCTCCTGTGCAGCTGAACGAGACGCGCGCCTGGAATCGGTTCTACGCGCCCGGAACACCGATCGATATCGAGCCGGTCGTCGGATCCCTCAGCGATCTGCTCGATGAGCGCGTCGCGCAGTGGGGCGATCGGCCCGCGATCGCGTTCTTCGGCGCGACGACCTCGTACCGCGAGCTCGGCGACCGGGTGTCGCGCGTCGCGAACGGTCTGCACGAAATGGGCGTGAAGGCGGGCGACCGCGTTGCACTCATCATGCCGAACGCCCCGCAGCACGTCATCGCGTTCTACGCGGTGCTGCGCCTCGGCGCGGTCGTCGTCGAGCACAACCCGCTCTACACCCGCGACGAGCTCGAGGTGCAGTTCCGCGACCACGGCGCGAGCGTCGTGATCACCTGGGACAAGATCGTGCCGACGCTGCGCGCTCTGCCCGATGACGTGCGCCCGCGCGACATCGTCGCCGTCGACGTGACCCGCGCGATGCCGCTGACGACACGCCTCGCCCTTCGCCTGCCGGTCGCGAAGGCGCGTGCCTCGCTCGAGAAGCTCACGGCGCCGGCACCCGGCACGAATTCATTCGCGAAGCTCGAGAAGAGCGCGCCCCTTGCGGCGTCGCACCCGCGTCCCGCCGCATCCGATCTCGCCTCGTTGCAGTACACCTCGGGCACGACGGGCACTCCTAAGGGCGCCATGATCACCCATGCGAACCTGTGGGCGAACGCCCGACAGGGCGCCGCGTGGATGCCCGATTTCAACCGCGGCGACGGCCGCATCTACGGCCTGCTGCCGATGTTCCACTCGTTCGGCGTGCTGCTGTCGGTGATCTACTCGGTCGAAACCGGATCGTGCGCCGTGCTGTTCCCGACCTTCGACCCCGAGCTGGTCGAGAAGGCGGCGAAGAAGTTCCCGCCCACGTTCGTGCCGGCGGTGCCGCCGATGTTCGACCGGCTCGCTCGCGTGGCGAAGGAGGGGCGACTCGACCTGTCGGGCGTCGTCTACGCCATCTCCGGCGCGATGACGTTGACGCCCGCGATCGTGAAGCGCTGGGAAGACCGCGCGGGCAGCATGCTCAACGAAGGCTACGGCCTCACCGAGACGAGCCCGGTCGCCCTCGCGAATCCCTTCACCGATGCCCGCCGCATCGGGGCGATCGGCATTCCCTTCCCATCCACCGACATCAAGGTCGTCGACCCGAACGAGCCGACCCGCGAGGTCGAGCTCGGCGAGGCGGGGGAGCTGCTCATCCACGGTCCGCAGGTCTTCCAGGGCTACTGGAACCGGCCGGACGAGACCGCGGCCACTCTGCTCGAGGGCGGCTGGCTGCGCACCGGCGATCTCGTCGTGCAGGACGACGACGGCTTCGTCACGGTCGTCGACCGCAAGAAGGAACTCATCATCACGGGCGGCTTCAACGTGTCGCCGAGCGAGGTCGAGCAGGTCATCGTCACGGTTCCGGGCATCGCGTCGTCCGCCGTCGTCGGCATCCCGCGCGGCAGCGGCGCCGAGATCGTCACCGCCGTCGTCGTGCTCGACGACGGCGCTTCGTTCGACGAGGACGCCGTCCGCACCGCCGCGCGGGAGCACCTCGCGGAGTACAAACGCCCGACCTCGTACGTCGTGTGGGAGGAGCTGCCCACCTCGCTGATCGGCAAGGTGCTGCGCCGCCGCGTGCGGGACACGCTGATCGCCGACCGCAAGGCCACGCGCGCGGCAGAGGAGTGAGCGGGTCCGAAGCGCTCGGGCGCGATGCTGCGTCGCGCCCGACAGTCACCAGGGGCGCGCCGTCGCCATCACCACGTGGATCGTCGAGGGGATCTCGGGATCCGGCGCCATGGTCGAGTACGGGTGGCGCATCCCGTTCCTCATCGCTGTTCCGCTGGGCGCCGTGGCCATCTGGTTCCGGCTGAAGATTCCGGAGACGCCCGCTTTCGAGGCTGAAGCGGCTGACGCTCGCGTCGATCAGAGCGACGATCCGCTCGGCCGACACGGCATCCCCGGCATTTTCCGGCATCACTGGCGCGCGGTGCTGATCGGCGTCTCCCTGGTCGCGGCGACCAACACCGCTGCGTACGCGCTCACCAGCTACATGCCGACCTACCTCGAGACCGAGGTGGGAGTGTCGAACCTGATGGCGGCGATCGCCACGGTGCCCGTGCTCATCGTGATGAGCGCGTGTCTACCGCTGATCGGACGACTCTCCGATCGCATCGGGCGCAAACCCGTCTACGGCATCGCCGTTGGGGCGACGATCGTGCTGATGATCCCCGCCTTCACCGTCATGCAGATCGGCGAGGAATGGGCCGTGATCATCGCTCTGGCGATGGTCGCCATTCCCGTCGCGTTCTACGTAGCGATCTCGGCGTCCGCACTGCCGGCGCTGTTTCCGACGACGTCGCGGTTCGGTGCGATGGCGATCGCGTACAACATCGCCGTCTCGCTGTTCGGCGGTACGACGCCGCTGTTCAGCCAAGCGCTGATCGACCTGACCGGAAACACCTACATGCCGGCGTTCTACATCATGTTCTTCGCCGCGCTCGGCGGAGTCGCGATGCTGTCGATGAGGGAGACCGCCAAACGTCCGCTGCTCGGTTCGTTCCCGACCGTCGAGACCAGGGCCGAGGCGAAGGAGCTCGTCGAGGGGCAAGACGGCAACGAACTGCTCGACACCAGTAGCATGCCGCTCGATATCCTCCCGGTGCCGAGCGGCGACGCCGAGCCGGAGGCGCAGCCCGGCCCGGTCTAGACGACCGGGCCGGGCCGGTTAGGTCTCCGCGAAGGGGCCCTCAGCAGGCCGCGATACGCGCGTCCGTCACCGCGATCCGTGGATCATCGAGCCGTGCCGAACCCGCGCAAGCGCAGCGAGTTCGCCACCACCAGGACCGAGCTCGCGGCCATGGCCGCGCCGGCGATCATCGGATTCAGGAGCCCGAGCGCGGCGACCGGAATGCCCGCCGTGTTGTACAGAAACGCCCAGAACAGGTTCATCTTGATCGTGCCGAGCGTCTTGCGCGACAGCTCGATCGACTGTGCGACCTGCTGCAGGTCGTTTCCCATGATGGTCAGATCCGCTGCTTCGATCGCAACATCGGTGCCAGATCCCATCGCGATGCCGAGGTCGGCCTGCGCGAGCGCGGGTGCGTCGTTCACTCCGTCGCCCACCATCGCTACGACCTTGCCGCCCTGCTGCAGCTCGCGAACAGCCCGCGCCTTGCCGTCGGGAAAGACATCCGCGAAGACGTCCTCCGCAGCGATTCCGACCTGAGCCGCGACCTGGGCGGCGACGGCGGCGTTGTCACCCGTGAGAAGGAGCGGCCGCAGGCCGAGATCCTTCAGCCGCGCGATCGCGCTCGCCGAGGAGTCCTTGATCGTGTCGGTGAGGTTCACGAGCCCCGCGAAGCGCGCGTCGACGGCGACCATGATCGACGTCGCGCCGCCTCGCTGAGCGGCCGCCACCTCGGCGAGCTGTGCATCGGTCAGCATCACGCCGTTCTCTTCGAGCCAGCTCTTCCGGCCCACGACCACGGTCCGTCCATCGACCGCTGCCCGCACGCCGCCGCCGGCTGCCGACACGAACGACGTAGCCTCGGCGAGCGCATTCTCGGCTCTCGCCGCCCCAACGATGGCGTGCGCGATGGGGTGCTCGGAGCCGGCTTCGGCGGCACCCGCGAGTGCCAGCAGCTCGGACCCGTCCGTCGCGTCGGACGGGTCGATCGACGCAACGGAGAGGTGTCCCTCGGTGACCGTTCCGGTCTTGTCCAGCAGCACGGTGTCGACCCGACGGGTGTCTTCCAGCACCTGCGGTCCGCGGATCAGGATGCCCAATTGCGCGCCGCGCCCGGTGCCCACCAGCAGGCCGATCGGCGTCGCAAGACCGAGCGCGCACGGGCAGGCGATCACCAACACGGCGACGGCTGCCGTGAAGGCGGCGTTGACGTCGCCCGCGAACAGCATCCACAGTGCGAACGTGACCACGGCGATCCCCAGCACGATCGGCACGAAGACGGCCGAGATCCGGTCGGCCAGGCGCGCGATGGGCGCCTTGCCGGTCTGTGCCTCAGAGACCATGCGGCCCATTTGAGCGAGCGTGGTGTCGCCGCCGACGCGCGTCGCGCGCACCCGCAGCACACCGGAAGTATTGATGGTCGCGCCGACGACGGTGTCATCCGGACCGACCTCGACCGGGACCGACTCGCCGGTTACGAGGGCGGTGTCGACCGCCGAGTGGCCCGACACGACGAAGCCGTCGGTCGCGATCTTCTCGCCGGGGCGAGTGAAGAACTCGTCGCCCGGCACCAGCTCGGACGCCGGAATCTTCGTCTCGACCCCGTCGCGCACCACGACCGCCTCCTTCGCCCCCATGCTGAGAAGCGTCTTCAGCGCGTCGCCGGCGCGAGATTTCGCGCGCGCCTCGAGGAATCGGCCGAGCAGCAGGAACGTCGCGACGACGCCCGCGGTTTCGAAGTAGAGCGCGTGATCCGTCATCGACATGCCCACGTGGGCTGTGAGGCCCGGATCCTTGACCAACTGCCAGAGCGAGAAGAAGTACGCGGCCAGCATGCCGATCGCCACCAGGGTGTCCATCGTCGACGCGAAGTGGCGAGCGTTGACCGCCGCGGCGCGGTGGAACGGCCACGCGCTCCAGAAGGTCACGGGCGTCGCGAGCACGAGCGCCACCCAGCCCCAGTGCGGGAACTGCGCGGCCGGGATCATCGATATGACGAACAGCGGCACGGTGAAGATCACGGCCACGATCAGCCGCATCTTCAGCTCGTCGCCGCCGTGCGCGGTGACGTGATCCGCGTGGGGCGATGCAGCGGTGGCGTCGTCGTGATCGTGCGCGACCGGCGGATCCGTCGGCGCGGCAGGTGCCTCGACTCTCACGTTGGCCCGGTACCCGGCGGCGGCCACCGTCGAGATGAGCTGCTCATCGGTGACGCCGTCGGGAACCGTGACGCGAGCCGACTCGAGCGGCAGGTTCACGAGCGCCTCGACGCCGTCGATCTTGCCGAGTTTGCGCTCCACTCTGCCCACGCACGACGCGCACGTCATGCCCTGGATATCGAGTTCGACGACGCGCCCGTCGTCGGAACGTGCGGTTTCGGCGTTCATGGCTCGGTTCCTTTCGGCTCGTGCTCGCCGCACAAGCGCCGACGACTAGGAGTTCACGGAGACCAGCGTGTAGCCGGCCTCGGAAACCGCGGCCTCAAGAGCAGAGCTCTCCACAGGCGCGGTGGCGGTAACGGTGGCGGTGGACGTGCCGCCGGCGACGAGGGCGACTTCGACACCGCTGACGCCGGCGACCTCAGCCAGCTCTTCGGCGACAGAGGAGACGCAGTGGTCGCAGGTCATTCCGCTGATCTGCAATGTGACTTCGGTCGGAGCCTGTTCGGGCTCTTCCGGCCGGGCAGTGATGGTGAGGCCTTCGTTCGAGGCGGTGCCGCAACCGCAGTTGCAGCCGGATTCGTTGCTCATGGTGTCTCCTGTCGTTCGGTACGGCGTGGCGTCAGCGAAGAAGCCGGCCGATCGCGGCCGTCACTTCGCCGACCTTGTCGGTCACGATCGCCTGATCGCCGGTCTCGGCCGTCTGGGCGGCCGCGTCGACGATGCAGTGCGACACGTGGTCTTCGAGCAGGCCGAGGCTGACCTTGTGCAGAGCGGCGTTGATCGCGGAGATCTGCGTGAGGATGTCGATGCAGTACTTCTCGTCATCGACCATGCGCGTCACCCCGCGCACCTGACCCTCGATGCGGCCGAGTCGCTTCAGCAGCGCGTCTTTGTTCGTCGTATACGCGTGATCGACATGCTCGTCGACGGGGGTATGGGTGGTGTCCATGCGCTTAAAGATACCCCTAGGGGGTATCGATGTCAAATACCCCATAGGGGTATCTCTAGCTGTGTCCGAGTCCCGTCACCCGCCGATTCCGGCGGATTGCAGCGCCACGCACGCGACCAGCCCGACCACAGCGAGGGCGACCATCGCGATGAAGAAGGCGGCCATCATCCGCAGTCTGCGCCGCCCTCGTCGCACGAAGAGGGGCGTCAGAATGATCAGCACGTACAGCACCAGGATCGTCGCGGCCGTGGCGACGGCCAGAGGAAAGGCGGCACCCGGTTCGAAGACGAGCAGGGCGCTCAGCGGATAGGCGGAAGCCAGCACGAACAGGGCGCCGACGATGATCCATACCGCTCCTGACGAGGTCGTGAGGGCCGGCTGATTGGCCATGCGCGTCGGGTCAGGCCGCTTCTCAGAAGGCGACCGAGAATCCGTCATGAGTCATTCCTCCGTCGATCTCGCACCGATCCTTCACCTTTGTGCCGAACCTGTGCGGGGTATAGGGGCTGGAAACTCCTGATCGTCCGGCCTACCATCCCGCCGTCGCGTTCTCGCGGCCGCACCCCGCACTGCCGCATAACAGCTGCCACCGCAACCCCGGGGCCGGATCGACGGCGGCGACGTATCGTGAACGCCGTCACCCAGCGCTCGCGAACTCGTCGCGATATGAGGAACGAGCGGCGCAGATCACGGTCCGTGGACTCACGGCCCCTATGGAAGGAGCAGGCGATGAACAGCATTCCTGAAGAAGCAGAGCCCCGGACGCCGAACGATGATGCGCCTCGAACATCGCGCGACGACGATACCTCGGTCGAGTCGAACATCGAGGAAGATGCGGCGCAGATCGAGTGGGAGCGCACCGAGGCCCTCGACGACGGCGCGGATCCCGACCTGCTGAACGAGGCGACGGCCACAGGGGCCGATCCCGCGCAGATCCCGGCTGATGACGACGACGTCCCGGCGACGGATCTGCCGCCGGACGAAGCACAGCCCGAGACGCGCGGCGACGATCCGATCGTCGCCGGCCTCGGAGAAGACGGCGAGGGGGATCTCGCTCCGCAAGACATCTGACCGCGCTCCCGAGCGCGTTCGAGGCGCCGAGCGTTATGAGCTGGCGGGATAGCCCGCTTCTCGCAGCTTCCTCGCCAGGTGCACGGCGTTCGTCAGCGCGGTGGTCATCGTCGTGTCGACGGTCTCGGGCGTCTGCTCGAGGTCCTTGTAATCGGTGGAGTGCATCGACTCGCCGTTCCAGTAGACGCAGCCCTGCGCCGGCACCGTGAAGCCCACATCGCTCAGTGCTTGATAGAGCACGCCGACGATGTGGTGTGCGCCGTCCTCGTTGCCGACGACCCCGGCGACCGCCACCTTGTCGAACAGTGTCGGACGGCCGTCGGCATCGGTCTCGCTCAGCTCGGCGTCGAGGCGTTCGAGCACGCGCTGTGCGACGCTGGATGCCTGCCCGAGCCAGGTCGGAGTCACGACGACCAGGACGTCGGCGTTCATGACCTTCTCCCGTATGGCGGGCCAGTCGTCCCCCGTGCCCATATCCTTCTCGACCCCCGGCAGGATCACGTGATCAACCGCACGCAGGCTCTCGGTCTGCACGCCGTGCGCATCGAAGAATGCCGCCATCTGCTGCGCCAGGACCTCTGAGCTGGACTCCGCAGGGGACGGCTTGAGCGTGCAGGTGATCGTCAGAGCCCTCAGCGTCGGATCGGTTTCCACAGTCATCACTCCCATGTCATAGGTGTTCGAATCACGTCGTCCGTCCCGAGAATGGCAGGGGCGGTTCATCTCCGGTGCGGGGGTTGACCGTCTCCGTCGGCGGTGGTACTCGGCGATTCCGCATGGCGGACGCCGCGCACGGATCCGGCCCCTTTGTCAACCCGATTGGCGTCGGCACCGATGCGCGCGAGAGTCGGCCGTGACGACAGGGAGGAAGTTATGAAGGCACTTACGTGGCAGGGCAAGCGAAACGTCACGGTCGAGCAGGTGGATGATCCCATCATCGAGCACCCGACGGACGCGATCATCAAGGTCACGTCTTCTGCGATCTGCGGTTCTGATCTGCATCTGTACGAGTTGCTGGGTCCGTTCATCGACCCGGGCGACGTGCTCGGCCACGAGCCGATGGGGACCGTGGTGGAGGTCGGTTCGGACGTCACCCAGCTCGCGGTCGGCGATCGCGTCGTGATCCCCTTCAACATCGCGTGCGGACACTGCTTCATGTGTCGGCGCGGCCTGCAGTCTCAGTGCGAAACCACTCAGGTGCGCGAGTACGACAGCGGCGCCGCGCTGTTCGGATATACCAAGCTGTACGGCCAAGTGCCGGGAGGACAGGCGGAGTATCTTCGCGTTCCGCTGGCCGACTACAACCACATTCGGGTCGGGCAAGACCTGCCGGATGATCGATACCTCTACCTCAGCGACATCCTTCCCACGGCATGGCAGGGGGTGGAGTATGCCCATGTGCCGAAAGGCGGCACGTTGGCAGTTATGGGGCTCGGACCCGTCGGCCAGTTCGTCGCCCGCATCGGAGTCCACTGCGGCTATCGCGTTATCGCCGTGGATCCGGTCGCCGAGCGCCGAGCGATGGCGCAGAGGCACGGCGTCGAAGCATACGACCTCACCGACGATATCGCCGACGAACTGCGCGATCTCACCGAGGGGCGCGGGGCCGACTCGGTCGTCGACGCGGTCGGGCTGGAGGCTCACGGCAGCGGCGGAGTGAAGTTCCTGCAAGGGGCGGTCGGTCTGCTCCCGGATGCGGCCGCGCGGCCCGTGTTGGACAACGCAGGAGTCGACCGGCTCAGTGCGCTCTATTCGTCGATCGACCTCGTGCGAAGAGGCGGCACGGTCTCGCTCAGCGGAGTGTACGCCGGTGATGCCGACGTCCTGCCGATGAAGACGATGTTCGACAAGCAGATCAGGCTCCGCATGGGACAGTGCAACGTCAAGCGCTGGGCGGATGAGATCCTGCCGCTCGTCGAGGATGAGACGGATCCGCTCGGCGTGCTCGACCTCGCAACGCACCATGCGCCGCTCGACGACGCGCCGGGCCTCTACAAGACGTTCCAGCACAAGGAAGACGGCTGCATCAAGGTCGTACTGAACCCGTGACCCGACACGATGGAGAAGGAGAGCGAAGATGACTGCGAATGACCAGATCGATGGCGAGGAGCGCACCAAAGGCACCGGCCGCGTGCCGCTTGCCGACGGCAGCGGCAATCCCAATCATGATCGAGCCGAGCAGATGCACGAAGCGCCGGCCGACGTCGATCAGGAGGCGGTCGAGCAGCACTCGCGAGACCGTCGGGAACAGGCGGATGAGCGGTCCGAAGATTGACGAGTCGGTCCGCATTCTGACACGGGGGTACGACTTCGCCGACGGAGTGTGGCGCCGAGTCCGCGACGCTGCGCGGGCGGCTCCCATGAGACTGCTCGGCAAGCGAGCGCTGCTGGTGCGCGGCGCGGATGGCGTTGCCCTCTTCTACGACGCACAGCGTATTGTGCGTCATGGCGCCATGCCGGGCATTGTGCAAAAGACGCTCTTCGGCCGCGGGTCCGTCCACAGCCTGGACGGCGATGAGCATCGCCACCGCAAGGCGACGTTCGTCGACGTCGCATACGACGACGCACAGGTGGCCAGACTCGCCCCTCTTCTCGATGAAGAGTGGCGATACGAACTCGAATCGTGGGTCGACGGCGGTACGCGCACGGCATACGACGCCGCGGTCGGAGCGCTCGGACGGTCGGTCATGCGGTGGGCCGGGCTGCCGGGCACTCCTGCGGCGAAGACCCGCTGGGCGGCGCGGCTCGCACAGATCGTCGATGGCTTCGGCGTGCCCTACTCGCCCGAGTACTTGTTCGCCGCCGCGAATCGCAGATGGTCCGATCGGCACGCGCAGCGCCTGATCGAGGCGGTGCGCGCGGGTGCGCTGTCGGCGCGCGAGGGCACGGCGCTTCATGCGTGGTCGTGGCACCACGACCGAGACGGGAACCTGCTGCCGTCGCGTCTCGCTGGCGTCGAACTGCAGAACAGCATCCGGCCGGCGGTCGCCGTTTCGCGTTTCGTCGCCTTCGCCGCGAAGCGCCTCCATGACAATCCGGGGTGGCGTGACCGCATCGCCGCAGAGACCGCCGCGCGAGGCACGCTCGTCGGCGGCCCGATCGCGACGGCGTTCGCACAGGAGATCCGCCGGACCGCGCCGTTCGTGCCGATGCTTCCCGGATGGGCGACCACCGACGTCGAACTCGACGGCGAGCGCATGCCTGCGGGCGGTCGGGTCGTGCTCGACATCCTCGGCACGAATACCGACGAGCGCTCATGGGAACGACCGGACGAGTTCGATCCGGAGCGTTTCATCGGTGTCGGCGACTACGAAGCGCTGCGGGCCTTCGTCCCGCACGGCGGCGCAGATGTCGCGGGCGGGCACCGCTGCCCGGGGGAGAAGCTCGCGATCGCCGGTCTCGCGGCCGGGATCGCAGCGCTCAGCGATCAGCGCGTGACTGTTCTCGGCGCGGGTCTCGACGTGAACCGGCGGCGCCTGCCCACGATGCCGGCTTCAGGTGGTCGGGTGCGACCGGCCGACGTGACGTCGCGCTGTCCGATGCACTGACGTCGTGCATCACCGGTATCGTCTCGAGTTCAGATCAGAGAAAGCGGTCGCGTTGAATGAGAACACCAGAGGTTCCGCACGCTCACGGACAGCTGCCGTCGGCGCCACGCTGAGGGAGGCAGTCTCTCCGGGGCGGCTGCTTTTCGTCGCGAAGACGGCCGTGGCAGTCGGAGCGGCGTGGCTCGTGGCACCGCTCATGCCGGGGGTGACCGACGAGTACCCGTATTATGCGCCGCTCGGCGCCCTGATCAGCATGTATCCCACGCTGATGGGCTCGGCGCGCTCGGGCCTGCAGACCCTGCTCGGGGTCGCGACCGGCATCGGGCTCGCAGCGCTGGTGATCGTCACGGTGGGGCCGAACTGGTGGTCGATCCCGCTTGTCGTCGGTCTCGGCGTTCTCGTGTCCGGAACGGGCTGGTTCGGTGCGGGCGCGGAGTACGTGTCGATCGCCGCGCTGTTCGTGCTCATCATCGGCGGGCAGAACGCCGATGCGTACTCGCTCGGGTATGCCGCTCAGATGGGTGTGGGCGTCGCGATCGGATTGCTCGTCAACGTGCTGGTGCCGCCCGCGACCTTCGTCACTTCTGCGAATGCGAGTGTCGAAGCTTTTCAGCACGGGCTTGCGTCGCATCTGCGCAATGTCGGACTGATCGTCGCCGAACCCGAGCCGCCGGCGCACGCCGTGTGGGCCGCCGACGCCGAGGCACTCGCCGGTACGGCGCGGACCGTGCGGGATGCTCTCGGCGATGCCGACAGAAGCATGCGGGGCAATCCTCGAGCGTGGATAGGGCGGCGGAGCACCCGCGAGATCTACGAACGGCTCGATGAACTCGATCAGATCACTCACCACATCCGTGAGATCTCGGAGTGTCTCGCCGACGCAGTCTGGGAGCGCCCGACCAGTCTGCCCCTCGCCCCGGAGTTGGCCGCTCCGGCGGCTGCGGCGTGCGAAGCCGTCGCTGACGTGATCGACCGTTCCCGGGCCGGCACGGCCGACGAACATCGCGCGCGCGGCGAGGCCGCGCGCGCTGTGCGGCTGCTCCTGCAGGCCGTCGACGACCGCACCCTCGACGTCCGCAGCGCGATGGGGCCTGGCGTGCTGACCGCCATGCACCTGCGGCGAATTCTGGTGCTGACCGGAGGTGCGGCCGGGAAGCCGAAGTCAGCCGAACCGGCGTGATGACGCCGCGTTCGGCGACGCCATCACGCGGGGACGATCATCCGGATGCGTTCATCCGTCTTCTCGCTGAAGGCGTTCGGCGAGCATGCGCTTGCCCTGTTCACCAGCCTTCTGATTGTTGTGCTGGATCTTGCGGAACCATTCCGCCAGCTCGCTGTCGCCGGCGCGGTCCGCATCTTCGATGTACGTCTCCAGCTGCCACACGTTATGCAGCGACGCTTCCAACGCCCAGACGAGGTTGTAGTTCTTGTCGCGCACAGGGCTCTGAGGTTCGTTCGTCATCGTGCTGCCTCCTCTTCCGTCGAGGCCTGAGCACAGAACGTGGCCTTTCCACGATGTTTCAGGCCGCGGGGCTCACGGTACGAAGGCATGCGACGAACCACGAGGGGGTTGAGTCGCGTGCGAGTTGATGTTATTTCGAAGTCGTATTGCTACGCTAGGCTTAAAGCTTGCCAGGCTAATTAAAACTCGATGATCGGGCCGACATGCGAGGCCTGACGCGGATGAAACTGATTCGGAGACAAGCGGGGTGATGCTATGAGACGCGTACTTGTTACTGGTGCATCGGGCTATATCGGTGGGCGGCTCGTTCCGCAGCTGTTGGAAGCGGGGTACGACGTGAGCGTGTGCGTGCGCTCCACGTGGAAGCTCGAGGATGTGCCGTGGCGCAGCCGCGTGCGCGTTTTCAAAGCAGATCTGTCCGATCCTGTCGCCGTGCGACGCGCGATGACCGGTGTCGACGTGGCCTTCTACCTCGTGCACGCAATGAGTGCGGGACGCGACTTCGAGAACGCCGAGGCTCAGGCTGCGCGTACGTTCGCGGAGGCTGCCGAAGCCTCGAACGTGCGACGGATCGTCTATCTCGGCGGTCTGCACCCCCACCGTGGCCGCTTGTCGGCCCATCTCGCGTCGCGCGCGAGCGTCGGGCAGACGCTGCTGAACTGCTCAGTGCCGACGATCGTGTTTCAGGCGGGCATCGTGATCGGATCCGGATCCGCGTCGTTCGAGATGATCCGGCACCTCACCGAGGTTCTTCCCTACATGCCCGCGCCACGGTGGGTGCGAAACCACGTGCAACCGATCGCGATTCGCGATGTGCTGCGCTACCTCGTGCAGGCCGTCGCGATCGATGAAGACCTCAACCGCACATTCGACATCGGCGGGCCTGACGTTCTGCGCTACGGGCAGATGATGAACGGCTATGCGGTGGAGGCGGGCTTGCCCCAGCGCCGGATCGCGGCGCTTCCGGTGCTGACTCCATGGCTCGCCTCACAATGGGTGAGCCTGGTCAGCCCCATTCCGCGTCAGCTCGCAGTGCCGATCATCGCATCGCTGCAGAACGACTGCGTCGTCTCTGAGCACGACATCGATGGGTACATCGCGCAGCCCGGCGAAGGCCCAATCCCCTACCGAACAGCGGTCCGCCTCGCGCTCAGACGCGAAGCGGACGGGCAGGTCGAGACGAGCTGGCAGACGGCCACAGTGCCCGGCGCGCCCAGCGATCCGCTGCCGAGTGACCCTGACTGGGCGGGCCATACCGTCTTCACGGACTTGCGCGAGCGGGACAGCACCGCACCCGCGAACGCCGTGTGGGACGTGATCGAAGCGATCGGCGGGGTGCGAGGCTGGCACTCGTTTCCGCTCGCCTGGGCGGCACGCGGATGGATCGACAGGTTCGTCGGTGGCGTCGGTATGCGGCGCGGGCGACGACATCCGTCCCGCGTGAACAGCGGTGACGTCATCGATGTGTGGCGGGTCGAGTCGATCGAGCGAGGGCGGAGCTTGCGCTTGCGAGCTGAGATGCGGATGCCGGGTCGCGGCTGGCTCGAGCTGGAGGTCGAACCGAGCGAGACCGGAAGCCGGTACCGCCAGCGCGCCGTGTATTTCCCGAAGGGACTTACCGGTCGGCTGTACTGGTTCGTGCTGCTGCCGTTCCACGGGATCCTCTTCAACGGAATGGCTCGCAGTATCTTGCGCGATGCCGAGCGGTCTGCGGGAAGACTCTCATGAGGCTGTGGTCGATGCATCCGCGGTACTTCGATCGCCAAGCGCTGACAGCATGCTGGCGGGAAGGGCTGCTCGCTCAAGCGGTGCTCACGAAGCCGGGGGGCGGATACTCGCATCATCCCCAGTTGCGTCGGTTTCAACAGGCCGACGACTCGCGCGCTGCGATCGGCGACTATCTCAGCGCGATCATCGATGAGGCGGATGCGCGCGGGTACCGCTTCTCCCGAGACAAGATCCGCGTCACGGGATCGCGCGAACAACTGGACGTCAACGAAGGCCAGCTCGCCTACGAGTGGCAGCACCTTCTCGCGAAGTTGCGGCGGCGCAGCCCCGATACGTGGGCACGCTGGCATGATCTCGCTTTCCCCGATCCGCATCCCGCATTCATCGTCGTCGATGGGCCGATCGCCGAGTGGGAGAAAGTCTCCTCGCACGCGGCGGATCAGCGTATCGACGAATGACGAGTCTGAAAACAGGAGGACCCATGCAGACGAGTGACACCCGCGATCACGCATCCCCGCGCCACGCGGCCGCGGGCACCGAGAGGCGGCGGGAGACGAAGCCACCTGCCGCGTCAGGCGTGCACCTGGAACCGGGCGCAGTCGTGCCGTCGGCGACCGCTGCGACGGAGGACGGGCCAGAGCATGCGACACGAGCGATGAACTACGACGCGATACTTCTGTCCGGATTCGGCGGTCCGGAAGGGCAGGACGACGTGCTGCCCTTCCTGCGGAACGTTACGCGAGGGCGGGGTATCCCGGACGAGCGGCTCGAGGAGGTCGCGCACCATTACCGGCATTTCGGCGGGATCAGCCCCATCAACGAACAGAACCGTCGACTTCAGGCGGCGCTGCAGAATGCGCTCGGACGTGCCGGACTCGATGTGCCCGTCTATTGGGGCAATCGCAACTGGGCACCGTATCTCGACGATGCACTCGCCCGGGCCGCCGAGGACGGCGTCCGGACAATGATTGCGATACCGACCAGCGCCTTCTCCTCGTATTCGTCGTGCCGCCAGTACCGCGAGGACTGGGCGGACGCGCTGGAAGCGGCGGGGCTTCAGGACACCCTTCAGATCGACAAGGTGCGCCAGTTTTTCTCGCACCCCGGCTTCATCCAGCCTTTCATCGACGGGGTGCGCGAGGGAGTCGCCGAGGCGATCCGAGCTGGCTACGATCCATCGAACATCGAGGTGCTGTTCTCCACCCACAGCATTCCGAGCGACGACGCGTTGCGTTCGGGCGCCGGGCTCTTCACCGAGATCGACGGCGGCGGGTATGCCGCCCAGCACCTCGCTGTCGCCGAGTACGTCATCGCGGAGGCGGCACCCGGCACGTCCTGGCAGCTCGTGTACCAGTCCCGTTCCGGACCGCCGACACAGCCCTGGCTCGAACCCGACATCAATGACGCGATCGACGTCCTCGACCTCGGGACGGCTGTGCTGATCGTGCCCGTGGGGTTCGTGAGCGATCACATGGAAGTGATGTGGGATCTCGATGTCGAAGCGCGAGAAACGGCCGAGCGCCGCGGGCTGTGGGTCGCGCGCACGCCGACACCGGGCACGCACCCTGACTTCGTCCAAGCCCTCGTCGACCTCGTGCAAGAGCGAATGACAGCACGGCCTGCCTCGCGGCGCGCGAACGCCACGAACCTCGGACCGTGGTTCGACGTGTGCCGTCCGGGGTGCTGTGAGAACGCTCGCCTCGGATTCAAACCCGCGATCGCGGGTCTGCAGCCGTAGGAGCGGGGGTGCGCTTGCTGCGGTTCGGGGCGCTGCCGGGCCTCGCTACGGCATAAGTTGTGGCCGCTGGTGAAATCACCAGCGGCCACAACGGCCAGGTAAGTGCCCTGGCGCGATTCGTCTTACTCGGCCGGGGGCATCAGCACCGTGTCCACCAGGTACACAGTGGCGTTCGCGGTCTGGACGCCACCGCAGATGATGTTGGCGTCGTTGACCATCCACTCGTCTCCGCTGCCGGTCACCTCGAGGTCCGCGCCCTGCACCGTGGTGTGCATGCCCTCGATGTCGGCGGGCTCGATCTGGCCCGGCACGACGTGATAAGTCAGGATCGAGCTCAGCATGTCGCTGTCGGTCTTGAGGGTCTCGATCGTGGCCTCGTCGATCTTCGCAAAGGCGTCGTCGACCGGCGCGAAGACGGTGAACTCGTCTCCGTTGAGAGTGTCGACCAGGTCCACGTCGGGGTTGAGCTCGCCGCTCACCGCCGAGACCAGCGTCGTCAGCATCGGATTGTTGGACGCGGCGACGGCGACGGGGTCGGCGGACATGCCCTGAATCGAGCCGGGGCCGTCCGGCACGGCTTCGGCATATTCCGCACAGCCGGGGCCGACGAGGTTCGCCGCCGGGTCCATCATCTCGTCTTCGGGCATCTCCGAGGTCTCGGGAGCGGTGGTCTCCGACATCTCGGGAGCGGGGGAATCGGCCGGAGCGTCCGCCGTGTCCTCGCCCATCGAGCAGCCCGACAGCACGAGGGCGCCGGCGAAGCCGAGCGCAACTGCCGCTGTGATCTTCTTCTTAGTGCTGAACATCTCTACCTCCGGTGGTCAGAGCCGCGAATGGTTCCGCGGCTTTGACAGGTGTTCGGAGGCCCGCCCGAAGCGGATTGGAACTTTCTGAGATCTGTCTGAATCAATCCGATCCCGGCGCCGTACCGAAGAACTCGCAACGGAAGCGAGGACTTCATGGACCTGATCATCATCGGGCTGCTCGGCGGTCTCATCACCGGCATCTCGCCGTGCATCCTGCCGGTTCTGCCGGTCATCTTCCTCACGGGCGGCGCCCAATCGGCGCGCTTCGAGGGCGGTGATGGGGGTGCTGCTCCCGCCAAGCGCAGCAGGCCGTATCTCGTGATCGCGGGCCTCGTCGTCAGTTTCACCCTGGTCACCCTCGTGGGATCCCTCGTGCTCGGGCTTCTGAGCCTGCCGCAGGACATCATCCGCTGGGCGGGCATCGCGGTGCTGGCGATCCTCGGAATCGGCCTTCTCGTGCCGAAGTTCGAGCAGATCCTCGAGAAGCCGTTCCAGCGCTTCCAATCGCGTAAAGAGGTCAAGAACCAGGGGAGCGGGTTCGGAGTCGGACTCGCGCTCGGCGCAGTTTTCGTACCGTGCGCGGGCCCGGTGCTCGCGGCGATCATCGTGGCGGGCGCCACGGGGCAGATAGGCATCGGCACCGTGCTGCTCACGGTCGCCTTCGCGCTCGGCGTAGCGGTGCCGCTGCTGATCTTCGCACTTGCGGGGCGCGGCGTCGTAGAGCGTATCCGCGCGTTCCGCACCAAGGAGCGCGGGCTGCGCATCGCTGCCGGAATCGCCATGATCGCACTCGCCGTCGGCCTCGCCTTCAACGTGCCGCAGGCGCTGCAGCGGCTTCTGCCGGACTACACCGCCCCGCTGCAGCAGGAACTCACCGATAACGACGCGGCCGAGGAGGCTCTCAGCCTGGGTGGGCTCGTCACGGACGAGAACCGTGAGCTGGACAACTGCACCAACGGTGCGGATGAACTCGAATCGTGCGGCAGAGCGCCCGAGATCCGCGGGATCGAGCAGTGGCTGAACACGGACGGCGGCGAGGCCATCGACCTCGCCGACCTGCGCGGTGAGGTGGTCCTGATCGATTTCTGGGCCTACTCCTGCATCAACTGCCAGCGCTCCATTCCCCACGTCGTCGGTTGGGACGAGACATACGGAGACCTGGGGCTACAGGTCATCGGCATTCATTCGCCCGAGTATGCGTTCGAGAAGGACGCGCGAAACGTCGCGGCCGGGATCAGCGACTTCGGCATCGAATACCCGGTCGCGCTCGACAACGACCTGTCGACATGGACGAACTACCGCAACCGCTATTGGCCGGCGCATTACCTGATCGACGCCGAGGGCACCGTGCGGCACATCTCGTTCGGCGAGGGCAACTACGCGGCGACCGAGAGCATGATCCGCGAGCTGCTCGTCGATGCGAATGCCGATGTGGATCTGCCCGCGGAGTCGGATGTCGCAGACGAGACGCCCGAACAGGGCTCGACGACGCCCGAGACCTTCCTCGGCTCGTCGAAGGACGTCAACTTCGGCGGGGAGGACCCGTATCGGGCCGGCACGGGAGCGTTCTCGTTCCCCGCCGAGCAGGCTGACGACACGTTCGCGCTGGAGGGCGACTGGAACATCGAGACGCAATATGCGGAGCCGTCTACTGCTGCCGGAGGAAGCGTGCGTCTCGACTATCACGCGTCGGAGGTGCGCATGGTGCTCGCGGGATCCGGCGAACTCACCGTTCGAGGGCCAGATGGCGAGGAGACGACGGTCGAGGTCGACGGCACGCCGCGATCCTACGGAATCGTCGACAGCTCGAAGCTCTCGTCGGGTGTGGTCGATATCGATGTTCCCGACGGAGTACAGGTGTATTCCTTCACCTTCGGGTGACGGAAATGTCAGCGGAGAACGGCGGATGCGTCATGCTTGTAGAGATGGTCATCGACGGAACGGACGTGCCTGAGGGCGGAACGGCGGACGACGCCGCCGGGGCTCTCCTGCTCCGCATCGCTGACGGAGACCGGGCCGCATTCGCCGAGCTCTACGACATGCTCACTGCGCGCGTGTTCGGATTGATTCTTCGGGTGCTCGTCAACCGCTCGCAGAGCGAGGAAGTGCTGCAGGAAGTGTTCCTCGAAGTGTGGCAATCCGCCGCGCGGTTCGCTCCGAACAAAGGGCAAGGACGAACCTGGGTCCTCACGATCGCACACCGTCGAGCGGTGGACCGGGTCCGCGCGTCGCAAGCCAGCGCCGACCGGGACGTCCGCGCAGGACTGAGAGACATCGGGATCCCTCATGACAGCGTCGCGGAACAGGCCGAGCTTGGCATTGCAGGAGACCAGGCAGTGACGGCGCTCGGGGAGCTGCCTGAGGTGCAGCGCGAGACCCTCGTGCTCGCGTATTTCGGCGGATACAGCCAGCGCGAGATCGCGGCGCTCGTCGGGGCACCACTCGGAACGATCAAGACACGAATGAGAGACGGGCTCACGCGCCTGCGCAACGAAATGGGGGTGACAGCATGAACGAGCACGAGTTCGCGGAACTTGCCGCGGGTCACGCGTTGCATACCCTGTCGGCCCAGGACGAGGCGCGGTACCTCGAGGCGCTCAGCGCCCACCCCGAGTGGGAACCGATCGCGCATGAGGACGCCGAAACCGCCGTCGCCCTCGCCGAGGCCACCGCTCCGGTCGCGCCGAGTGCGGGCGTGCGCGATGCGCTGCTCGACCGGATCGCATCGACGCCTCAGTTGCCGGCCGAAGCGCCGGTTTCTGAGAGCGATGACTCGTTCGTGCTGCCCCAGGCCAGTGAGCGACGAGCACGGCCGAAGCGACTGCGCATCATGTTCGCGTTGGCGGCGTGTCTGGCGCTCGTGGTCGGAATCGGCTTCGGTTCGGTTGCATTGAACGATCACCTCAATCGGCCGGCGGCCGTCGTCGCGCTCGACGAGATCGAAGCGGCCGCTGACGCTTCGCAGGCTTCGGCGCCGCTGGATGACGGTGCCGCGACCGTGCACTGGTCGGCCGAGCTGGGCACGGCGGTCCTTGTCGCTGACGGACTCGCGCCGCTCGATCCGGACCGCACCTACCAGTTGTGGTTCGTTCGGGGCGAGACACCGCTGCCGGCCGGGACCTTCGAAGCGGAATCGGGCGACGCGGTCGCGCAGCTTGACGGCGAGATCCACGCCGGAGACGTCGTAGCAGTGACCGTGGAGCAGGAGGGCGGATCGCCGACGGGCCTGCCGACCACCGAGCCGATCTTCGCGATCCCGACCGAGTAACGCGGTCCCGGCAGGAGCAGAATGGACGCATGTCGTTTCCGCTGATTCCCGAAATGCCGAACCCGCAGTACGTGATGTCGCAGGAGGGCTTCCGCCTCGCGACATACACGTGGGGCGACGAAGACGCTCCCGTGGTCATGGTCGTGCACGGATTCGCGTCGAGCTGCCGCGACAATTGGGTCAGCACGGGATGGGTCTCGACGCTCGTGCGTGCTGGATACCGGGTTCTCGGCGTCGACCAGCGCGGACACGGTCGGAGCGAGAAGCCCCACGAGGCCGAGGATTACACGATGCCGTCGCTGGTCGCCGACCTCGAGGCGATCCTCGACACCTACATGATCGAGCCGGTTCTCTACGTCGGCTACTCGCTCGGTGCCCGCGTCGGATGGCATCTCGCATCCGAGCAGCCGCTTCGCGTGGAGCGCGCCGTGCTCGGCGGGATCCCGGACGGTCGGCCGCTCGGCCGCCTCGATCTCGGGCAGGCGCGGGCGTACATCGACGACGGCACGCCCGTGACGGATCCCGCGACGCAGAACTATGTGCGCCTCGCCGAGCGGGTGCCCGACAACGACCTGAACGCACTGGTCGCGCTCGCCGGGGGCATGCGGTTCGGCGACGAGGATGCGGACATGGGCAATCCGCCGCAGCAGCCCGTGCTGGTCGCGGCAGGCACGAAGGACAGCATCTTCGATGACTCGAAGCAGCTCGCCTCCTACCTGCCCGAGGGCACGTTCGTCGAGATACCGGGCCGCCACCACTTCAACGCACCCGGCGCTCGCCAGTTCAAGCGTGCGGGCATCGAGTTTCTGCAGGCGAAGTCGGAGTAGTGCCCGCACCGCACAACTGCGGCAGGTGATGGCGTGACCGCGGCGAAGGGGCTCCGGTTCCGCGGCGGTCGACCGGGTCTACTGTGCATGCACCGAGGATGGCGTGAACATCTATTCACGCGGGGCTGTCGGTTACTCGTGTCTCTCCGACGACCGGTGTGAGAGCGCCCGACGACCACGAGGCGACGTCGGCGGCGAGTTCGGACAGCTCGGCCTCCGGCACCCAAGCCTCGAACATCGCATCGACGCCGTACGCCGCGTCGCTGAGCACGGATCCATGGCGTGCGACCCAGTCGCGCAGCAAGTTGTCGAACCGGCCGGCCTCAGCGTGCGGCACACGGATCCGGGCTGCGGTGAGCGCTCGACGGTGAACGAGCTGCGCGTGATCCAACGCCTCCGAAACGGCGCCGCCGTAGGCGCGCACCAGCCCGCCGGCACCGAGCTTGATGCCGCCGAAGTAACGCGTCACGACCGCGACGATGTCCGTCATGTCTCGATGTCGAAGCACCTCCATCATCGGCACGCCGGCGGTGCCCGAGGGTTCGCCATCGTCCGATGATCTGGCCTGGTCGCCCGTCACGCCCGTGATCATTGCGACGCAGTGGTGCCGAGCATCCCAATGCCTCTTGCGCACGTCTGCGATGAACGCATCTGCTTCGGCGACCGACGCCACAGGCTCGAGGTGCGTGATGAATCGCGACTTCTTGATCTCGGTCTCGTGCACCACGCGGCGGGCGATCGTCGCGGGGTACTCGGCCATCGCCCCAGGCTACCTTCGGGCGCGCGCGGTGCTGTCGCAGCAGTGCCCGCGCATAACTACGGCGATCCGCGAGCAGGTCGGCGTGATCCGAGCCGCTGCGTGCGGCGACCGGGCACATTTGCCGTAGTTGTGCAGGGGGCGCGGCGAAGCTCGCCCAGCTGGATCGGGCAGACTGGAGGCGATGCCTACCCTGCTTGAGTCCGCGCGAGCGGCCGGTGACGACGCCGATGCCCTGTACGACGCCTTCCTCGAGTGGGCTACCGACAGGGGCGTCGCGCTGTACCCCGCTCAGGACGAGGCGGCGATGGAGCTCGCCGCGGGCAACAACGTGATCCTCGCGACGCCGACCGGCACCGGCAAGTCGCTCGTCGCGCTCGCGGCGCACGCGGTCGCGGTCGGCCGCGGCGGACGCACCTACTACACGGCCCCGATCAAAGCCCTCGTCAGCGAGAAGTTCTTCGCGCTCGTCGAGGTCTTCGGCGCCGAGAACGTCGGAATGGTCACGGGCGATTCGTCGGTCAATGCCGACGCGCCGATCGTCTGCTGCACGGCGGAGATCCTCGCGAACCTCGCCCTGCGCGAGGGCGCCGACGCCGACGTGCACCAGGTCGTCATGGACGAGTTCCACTACTACGGTGACCGCGATCGAGGTTGGGCCTGGCAGGTGCCGCTACTGCTCCTGCCGCGTGCGCAGTTCCTGCTGATGTCGGGCACACTCGGCGACACCACCGAGATCGCTGCAGATCTGACGCGCCGTACCGGTCGTGAGACCACCCTGGTCGCGGGAGCTGAGCGTCCGGTTCCGCTGCACTTCCGCTACGAGCGCCGACACGCGCACGAGGTGGTCGAAGAGCTGCTCGCAGACCGAGAGGTGCCGGTCTACGTCGTGCACTTCAGCCAGGCTGCCGCCATGGAACGGGCACAGGCGCTCGCGAGCATCAATGTGACCTCGCGCGAGCAGCGCGACGCGATCGCGGCTGCGCTGGGCGGTTTCCGATTCACCACGAACTTCGGCAAAACGCTGTCGCGCCTCGTCCGCGCGGGTATCGGCGTGCACCACGCGGGCATGCTGCCGCGGTATCGCCGTCTCGTCGAGACGCTCGCTCAGCAGGGTCTGCTGCGCGTGATCTGCGGAACCGACACCCTCGGCGTCGGCATCAACGTGCCGATCCGCACGGTGCTCATCACTGAGTTGTCGAAGTACGACGGATCCCGCATGCGCCGGCTCGGCGCGCGCGAGTTCCATCAGATCGCCGGCCGCGCCGGCCGCGCCGGCTACGACCCGTACGGCAACGTCGTCGTGCTCGCCCCCGAGCACGAGATCGAGAACGCGCAGGCGATCGCGAAGGCCGGCGACGACCCGAAGAAGCTCAAGAAGGTCAAGAAGAAGCAGCCGCCGAAGGGCTTCATCAGCTGGAGCGAGCAGAGCTTCGAGAAGATCATCGAGGCGGAGCCCGAGGCGCTCACGCCGCGCATGCAGATGACCTCGGCGATGCTCATCAACATCATCGCGCGCGGGGGAGACGTCTTCCGGAACGTGCGCGACATGGTGTTCGACAACCACCAGCCGAAACGCGAGCAGTACGCGCTCGCCCGTCGCGCGCTCGCGATCTTCCGCACGCTGCGGGATGCGGAGCTCGTCGAGGTCACGCCCGACGGGCGGATCCGTCTGTTCCTCGATCTGCAGCCGAACTTCGCGCTCAATCAGCCGCTGTCGCCGTTCGCGCTCGCGGCGCTCGAACTGCTGGACCCGGAGGGCCGGGAGGGCGGCGCCGGTACCGGGCATTACGCCCTCGACGTCGTCAGCGTCGTCGAGGCGACCCTCGACGATCCGCGGCAAATCCTTTCGCAGCAGGAGTACAAGGCGCGCGGCGAGGCCGTCGGCGCCATGAAGCGAGAGGGGATCGAGTACGACGAGCGCATGGAGCTGCTCGAGGAGATCACGTATCCCAAGCCGCTCGACGAGCTGCTCGGACAGGCCTTTGAGACCTTCGCCTCGTCGCAGCCGTGGGTGCGCGATTTCGCGCTGTCGCCCAAGTCGGTCGTGCGCGACATGTTCGAACGGGCGATGAGCTTCGCCGAGTTCGTGCAGTGGTACCAGCTCGGGCGCAGCGAGGGCCTCGTGCTGCGCTACCTGTCGGACGCCTACCGTACGATCCGGCAGACGGTGCCGCCCGAGGCGCAGACCGACGACCTCGACGACATCGTGGAGTGGCTCGGCGAGATGGTGCGCCAGGTCGACTCGAGCCTCGTCGACGAGTGGGAGACGCTCATGGCGGGCCTCGACGCGGATCCGGAAGACGGCCCGGTCGTGCCGCCGTCGCCGCCGTCGGTCGTGACGAACAGGCGTGCCTTCACCGTGCTGGTGCGCAACGCGATGTTCCGGCGCGTGCAGCTCGCTGCGCTCGAGCGCGACGACGAGCTCGTTGAGCTGGATCCCGATGCGGGCTGGCCCGACGCGCTCGATGCGTACTTCGACGAGCACGACGACATCCTCACGGGATCGGCGGCGCGCTCGCCGCGGCTGTGCGAGATCTCGGAGGGGCCGGACACCTGGCGCGTGACGCAGATCATCGACGACCCGGCAGGCAACCACGACTGGCGCATTCACGCAGAGGTCGACCTCGAGGCCTCGGCCGAGGAAGGGACGGCAGTGCTGCGCGTCACCTCGGTGGCCCGCCTCTAAATCTTCATTTCTGGCACATCTCCCGGTGCAATGCCCCGGAGAGATGTGCCAGAAATGACGAAATGGGGGGGCTTATGCCGGGGCGCCGATCGTCGGCGACGGGAGGTAGACCTCGCCGCCCGCGCTGAGGAATTCGCGGCTCTTCCGCTGCATGCCCGCGATCGCCGCCTGGGCTTCGGCGCTGCCGTAGGTGTCACGGATGTCCTGCGAGATGCGCATCGAGCAGAACTTCGGCCCGCACATCGAGCAGAAGTGCGCCGTCTTCGCCGGCTCGGCCGGCAGCGTCTCATCGTGGAACTCCTGCGCCGTGACAGGGTCGAGGCCGAGCGCGAACTGATCGTGCCACCGGAACTCGAAGCGCGCCTTCGACAGTGCGTCATCCCGCTCGGTCGCGCCCGGGTGTCCCTTGGCGATGTCGGCAGCGTGCGCGGCGATCTTGTAGGTGATGACTCCCGTCTTCACGTCGTCGCGGTTGGGCAGGCCGAGGTGCTCCTTCGGCGTGACGTAGCAGAGCATTGCGGTGCCGTACCGCGCGATCTCCGTCGCGCCGATCGCCGACGTGATGTGGTCGTAGCCCGGAGCGACATCTGTCGCGAGTGGGCCGAGCGTGTAGAACGGCGCGCCCCCGCAGAGCTCCTGCTGCCGATCCACGTTCTCCTTGATCTTGTGCAGCGGCACGTGACCCGGTCCCTCGACCATTACCTGCACGTCGAATTCCCACGCGCGCTTCGTGAGCTCCGCGAGCGTGTCGAGCTCGGCGAACTGCGCGGCGTCGTTCGCATCGGCGATGGATCCGGGGCGCAGCCCGTCGCCGAGCGAGAACGCGACGTCGTACCGGGCGAAGATCTCGCACAGCTCGTCGAAGTGCGTGTAGAGGAAGTTCTCCTGGTGGTGGGCGAGGCACCAGCCCGCCATGATGGATCCGCCGCGCGAGACGATTCCCGTCACGCGGTCGGCCGTGAGCGGCACGTAGCGCAGCAGCACGCCCGCGTGCACCGTCATGTAGTCGACGCCCTGTTCGCACTGCTCGACCACGGTGTCGCGGTAGATCTCCCAGGTGAGCGCGTTCGCATCGCCGTCGACTTTCTCGAGGGCCTGGTAGATCGGCACGGTGCCGATCGGGATCGGAGAGTTACGGATGATCCACTCGCGCGTCGTGTGGATGTCGTTGCCGGTCGACAGATCCATCAGGGTGTCGGCGCCCCACTTCGCCGCCCACTCGAGCTTCGCGACCTCTTCGCTGATCGAGCTGGTGACGGCGGAGTTGCCGATGTTCGCGTTGACTTTGACGAGGAACGCGCGGCCGATGATCATCGGCTCGGACTCCGGGTGATTGACGTTCAGTGGGATGATCGCACGCCCGGCCGCGAGCTCGTCGCGCACGAGCTCGACGTCGCACTGCTCTCTGAGCGCGACGAAGCGCATTTCGGGGGTGATGATCCCGTTTCGCGCATAGTGCATCTGGGTCACGGTGCGGCCGGGCGTCGCACGGAGCGGCTCCGGACGCCGCCCCTGCCATTTCTGCGATGGCGCGCCACGGCGTACGGCGGTGCGCCCGTCGTCCTCGAGGCGGTGCCCGCGCGCGTCGTAGGTCTCGGTGTCGCCGCGGTCGGCGATCCACTCGGCGCGGAAGGGCGCGAGGCCCTCTTCGGGCACGCTGCCGGGCCCCATCGTGCGGTACACCGTGAGCGGGTCATTCGGCGATCCGTCGGGCGAATCGAGCTGCGCGATCTGCGTGACGGGCACGCGGATGCCGTGCGACGGATCCTCGGCCCAGGCGAGACGGTGGGACGGATGCTGCTCGGACTGCTGGCCGATCACGGCCTGTGTACGAGAGGGATTGAGATTGCGCGCAGACACGGCGGTCTCCTCACTTCCTACGCCGGTATCAACCGGATCAGGTTCGACGGTCCCGGGCTCATAGCCCGATCTCAGCCCTTCGTAGGGCCCCCGTGTGGACGCACCATTCCTACCATGCGCGAAAACGCCCCGGCAAATCGTCAATGCCGGGGCGTCGGGGCGCGGGCGTTACTCGCCGCCCGAGAAGCCTCGAGCCATCGCTGCGGCCGCCGCCAGCCATGCGCGCTGGGTGGCCGGGCGCAGGGCGCTGAAGTGCAGGTGGCCGTCGATCATGGCCGGGTCGAAGGGGATCTGCACGACGTCTCGCGTGAGCTTGCGGTATCCGTCGACCACTCGGCGCACCTCGCTCGCCGGGGCCTTCTGATCGGCCTGGCTCACGACCGTCACCGCGTTCGCCGCGAGCTGTGCCGAGCGCTCGTCGCGCTCCGCCAGGGCGTCGAGCAGCAGCGCTCCCGCCTCGGCGTGCTCGTCGCGACTCGTCGTCGCGACGACGAGCTGATCGGTGCGGTCGATCATGCGCAGCCACAGCGGATCCGACTCATCGTTGCCCGAGTCCATGATGATCAGTCGGTAGTACCTCGCGGCCACGGCGTGGATCTTGTCTACGTCTTCGGCCGACACGCGCTGCTCGGAGGCGAGTGCGATCGGTTGCGACCGCAGAACGTCGAAGCGGTCCTGTCGCTGGTGGTGCACGTAGTTCGCCACGTCGGCGGCCTGCGCCTCCGTCGACAGCAGGTGCCCGGAGGCCTCCAGCATGTCGTGCAGCGTCGACTCGTGCGGACCCTGCTCCGTGCGCCAGCCGAGGGTTCCGCGGGTCTGATTGTTGTCCCACGCGAGCACACCCGCGCCGCCGAAGCGCGCGAACACGGCACCCGTGAGGATCGTCGTGGGCGTCTTGCCCGAACCGCCCTTGCCGTTCACGACCGCGATCGTGCGCGGGCCCGGCCAGTGCTGACCGACGGCGAGCTGATCGGCCCGCTCGGCCCGCTCGTCGGCACCCGGGCCCATGCGCATTCCCATGCGGGTCATGGCGCCGCGGAAGCCGCGGGTGGCGGGCTCTTCGCGGTGGTCGTCCTCTCGGTCGCCCGTAAGGAACGTCTCGCGCGGCGGGCGTGACGGTTCGGCATCGGCCCGGGCGGAGACGCGCGCCGGCGCGGCGGGATCGTTCTTCTCGCCGGAGCGCCCTGCGGCGGCGGAATCGCTCTGCGAAGCGGATCGGCCCGCCGCGGAAGAGCGCGCCGGCTCCGTGGATCGCGCGGGCGACGGGTCGATGACCGTCACCGGCCGCGTGTCGGCGTCGGCAGTTGCGGGACGCGTGATCCGCGCCGCGGGGGTGGGATCCGTCGCGAACGAGGGGCGGGCGGATCCGTCGGGCGCCGCGTACTCGACGCGCTCGTCGCCGTCGACGACCAGCGGCCATTCCCCGTCGGGCTCGGTCACGATCACGCGGATCGGCGCGTCGAGCTGGCGGGCGATCTCCGCGGTGAGGCGCACGATCTCGCGCCTCGCGTCCTCCGCATGCTGGGTGTGGATCTCGCGTGGTGTCTCGTCGACGACCAGCACAGCGGATCCGTCGGGGTGGATCGTGGCGTGGAGCCCGTCCTCGGTCGAGCTGTCGCGCATGGCGCTCCCTTGCAGAGTGGGAAGAATAGCGTGCGGCCGTCGGTCTGAGCGGTCGCGATCCCAGCCTACCGAGTCCAATTCGTTACTCGCCCAGCGCATTGCCCAGATGTCAAGAACCGCGATTCTTGCGCGCGGATCTCGCCGCAGAACACTGATTGATCACCATACGCTGAGGAGGAAAGTTGCCACAGGGGCGGTGAACCCGCCCGACGCACAAGGGAGTCGCACAGCGTGAGCATGGCGTATGAGACCAGCCGTATCGAATGGGCCGCACGGGAGGAGCTCGCCGAGCGGATGATCCCGCTGATCGGCCGCCTCTACCGCGAGCACGGGGTCGTGCCGTCGATCCTCGGGCGCCGCTTGCTCGGGCTCTCGCCCGCCGGCATTCTCAAGGCCCACCACTTCACCCGCAAGGTGGGGGATCAGGTGCTGAGTCCCCGGAAAACGCTCGCGGTGCTCGAGGCCTTCGCCCGCATCGTGCCCGGGCCCGCATCGATCGACATCGCGCGTCTCGTGACCGAGTTCGATGCGCGGGGCGGGTCGTACGACGACGACTCGCTCGACGACTTCCTGCGCGCCGAGCTCGTCGAGGTGATGACGGCCGAGCCGAGTCGCCCCACCGACGTCGTGCTGTACGGCTTCGGTCGCATCGGACGCCTCGTCGCACGACTGCTGATCGCGCACCAGGGATCCGGCGACGGGCTGCGCCTGCGCGCCGTCGTCGTGCGCCGCGGTTCCGACGACGACCTTCTCAAGCGCGCCGAGCTGCTGAAACGCGACTCGGTGCACGGATCCTTCGCCGGAACGGTCGAGGTCGACGAGGAGAACGAGACGATCCTCGCAAACGGCACGCTGATCCAGGTGATCTACGCGAACGACCCGGCGTCGATCGACTACACGCGCTACGACATCCACAACGCGATCGTCGTCGACAACACGGGCCGATGGCGCGATGAGGAGGGCCTCGGCCAGCACCTGCGCTCGACCGGCGTCGCGCGCGTACTGCTGACCGCACCCGGCAAGGGCGACATCAAGAACATCGTGTTCGGCGTCAACAGCGACGACATCTCCGCGGACGACGCGCTCATCTCGGCCGCCTCGTGCACGACCAACGCGATCACGCCCGTGCTCGCCGCGATCGACGAGGCGTACGGCGTGCGCCGCGGGCACGTCGAAACGGTGCACTCGTTCACGAACGACCAGAACCTCATCGACAACTTCCACAAGGGGCCGCGCCGCGGACGGGCCGCGTCGCTCAACATGGTGATCACCGAGACGGGCGCCGCGAAGGCGGTTGCGAAGGCCCTTCCGCAGCTGAAGGGCAGGCTGACCGGCAGCGCGATCCGCGTGCCCACGCCCAATGTGTCGCTCGCGATCCTCAACCTCCAGCTCGAGCGTGCGACGACGAAGGATGAGCTCAACGCGTTCCTGCGCCAGACCTCGCTCACGGCGCCGCTGCGTCAGCAGATCGAATACAGCGAGAACCCCGACGCGGTCTCGAGCGACTTCGTCGGCACGAACCGCGCGGGCATCGTGGACGGGCTCGCCACGCTCGCCGAGGGCGACGAGAACGCCGTGCTCTACGTCTGGTACGACAACGAGTTCGGCTACTCCGGGCAGGTGCTGCGCGTGCTCGAGCGCATGGCGGGCGTGCACCCGCGGATCCTGCCGCAGCGCGCGCCCGTGCGCGTGGAGGCGGCCGTCGTGGAGGAAGCGCTCGTCTGACGCCCTTCCCATGGGTCGCCAGAAAACGCTGCTTCCGGCCTGGTCGAAGTAGCGGTTTTTGGCGACCCTTTCGCGCTCTTCGCGATAATGGTTCTACCTCGCCCGCATCGTCGCCGGCGGGGAGAGCTCGGAGAAGAGGAACGGCGTGACGCGAACCAACGGCCTGCGAATCGGCACGGCACCCGACTCATGGGGTGTGTGGTTCCCCTCGGATCCGGCGCAGGTGCCGTGGGCGCGGTTCCTCGACGAGGCGGCCGGCGCCGGTTACACGTGGATCGAGCTCGGCCCCTACGGTTACCTGCCGACGGATCCCCACCAGCTCGCCGATGAGCTCGGCTCGCGCGGGCTGAAGCTCGCGGGCGGCACCGTGTTCACGGGCTTCCACAAGTCGCCGGAAGAGCGCGAGCGCGCCTGGGCCCAGGCCGTGAAGGTCGCCGGCCTCGCCTCGTCGCTCGACGCGCAGCACATCGTCGTGATCCCCGACCTGTGGCGCAGCGACGCGACGGGCGAGAACCTCGAGCCGCGCACACTGACGAACGAGCAGTGGCGCACCCTCGCCGAGGGGCACGACTGGCTCGGCAAGGCGCTGCTGGAGGAGTACGGCGTGAAGCAGCAGTTCCACTCGCACGCCGACAGCCACGTCGGCACCGCGCGCGAGGTGAACCGATTCCTCGACGAAACGGATCCGCGGTACACGAACCTGTGCCTCGATACCGGCCATTTCGCGTACTACGGAGGCGACAGTCTCGCGCTGATCGGCGAGCGCCCCGACCGCATCGGCTATCTGCACCTCAAGCAGGTGGATCAGACGAAGCTGTTCGACGTGCTCAAGAACGACATGAGCTTCAAAGACGCGGTGGCCGACGGCATCATGATCGAGCCGCCGCAGGGAATTCCCGAGCTCGGTCCGATCATCGAGGCCGCCGCCGCCATCTCATCTGACATCTTCGCGATCGTCGAGCAGGACATGTACGGCTGCGAAGTCGATCACCCGTACCCGATCGCACGCCGCACGCGCGAACACATCCACGCCTGCACGCATCTTGCGCGGCAGTTCTGAGAGGCAGCGGATATGACAGAGGATCTTCGCGTCGGCGTCATCGGAGCCGGGGCCATGGGTGCGGATCACATCCGCCGCATCGAAACGCGCGTCACCGGCGCGCGCGTTTCCGCCGTCGTCGAACCCAACGCGGCGCGGGCGGCGGCCGCGACACGACACGTGCCGCGTGCTCTGGTGTACGCCCGCATCGAGGAGGCGCTCGCCGCGGACGCGATGGACGCCGTCCTCATCGCCGTGCCGGGCCTGCTGCACGTCGCGACCCTGCTGCCGGCGCTCGAGGCGGGGCTGCCGATCCTCTGCGAGAAGCCGCTGACGCCCGACTCCGCGACGTCGATGCGGGTGCTCGAAGCTGAACAGCGCCTCGACCGGCCTCACATCCAGGTCGGGTTCATGCGCCGGTTCGATCCCGAGTATGCGCAGCTGCGCGACACGATCGCCTCCGGGGAGGCCGGTGAGCTGCTCATGCTGCACTGCGCCCATCGCAACGCGTCCGTGCCCGAGACGTATGTGCAGGAGATGCTCATCAACGACTCGGTCGTGCACGAGTTCGACATCGTGCCGTGGCTCGCCGGATCGCCCCTGAAGAGCGTCGAGGTACGGTACTCGCGTCGCAACCCCGCAGCGCCGGAGCGGCTCCGCGAACCGATCCTCGTGCTCATGGAGCTCGAAGACGGCATGATCGTCGATGTCGAGATGAGCGTGAACGTGCAGTTCGGGTACCAAGTAACGACGGAGGCGGTGTTCTCGCGCGCAGCCCTGCGCATCGGCGATCCGCTGGCCGCGCGCCCGGGAAAGCGCGCCGAGCACGAGAGCTTCGAGACGCGTTTCGCGGAGGCCTATGACATCGAGGTGCAGCGCTGGGTCGACGCGGTCAGACGCGGCGACCTGATCGATGGACCGAACGCCTGGGACGGCTATCTCGTCGCCCTCGCGTGCGAGGCCGGTGTGCGCGCTCTCTCGGGCGGCGTGCAGCTCGTCGCACGGCCGGAGCCGCCGTCGTTCTATGTGCCGACTCACGTGAGCGGACGTCGCAGCGCGCTGGCGTGACGATTCTGCTCTGAGCAGAACCGCCGCCGCGTCGTGCCGCGCCGGAGTTGCCGTGAAGGCATGGCCGAGATCATTGCGCCGCGTTCCCGCTCGGATCCTCGTTCGCCCCGCACGGGGCGGCGCGCCTCGGGGCCGAACTGGGGGAGGGATCCTTCTTCGTTCATGCCTCCAGCCTGGGTGGGGCACGGTGTATCGGCACCGTTCTCTGCTCACGGCGGCCTCGCCGTGAGCAGATTCCCGTAACGCCCGCGACTCAGGGGCCATCTACACTCGGGCCCATGGCAGAGGCATCGTATCCGCACGACAACGGCATCAATTTCCACACCCGTAAATGGGTGCGCCCCGAGGATCTCAATGCCAACGGGTCGCTCTTCGGCGGGAGCCTGATGAAGTGGATCGACGAGGAAGCGGCGATCTACGCGATCGTGCAGTTGGGCAACTACCGCGTCGTCACGAAGCTCATCTCCGAGATCGAGTTCGAGTCGTCCGCGCTGCAGGGCGACCTCATCGAGATGGGGCTGACGGCAACGCACTTCGGGCGCACGTCGCTCACAATGCGCGCCGTAGTGCGCAACATGATCACGCGCAAGCGCATCCTCACCATCGAGAAGATCGTGTTCGTCAGCCTCGGCGAGGACGGGCGTCCTGCGCCGCATGGGTATTCGAGCATCACCTACAACCGCGACCGCATGCCGCGCGAGCATGCCGGCACCGAGACGATCCAACTGCCCTCGGCCTGAGTGCTCCGGCGTCAATCTCGGATGGAGGAGATTTCGTGGGCGAGGGAGGCGAGTTCGTCGCCGCCGGCCATCGCGCGGATGAGCTCTTCGAGTTCGACCCTTCCGCGTTCGAAATCGCCGAGAAGCCGGCCGCGACCGAGGAGATAGAACTGGTCGCCGACCATGAACGCATGATGCGGGTTGTGCGTGATGAACACGACCGCGACGCCGCGATCCCGCGCCGCGAGGATGTACTTCAGCACGATGCCTGATTGCCGTACGCCGAGTGCGCTCGTGGGTTCGTCGAGGATCAGCACCTTCGCCCCGAAGTGCACGGCACGGGCGATCGCGACGGCCTGGCGCTCGCCGCCCGACAGCGTGCCGATCGGCTGGTTCGGATCGCGCAGGTCGATGCCCATGTCGAGCAGAGCCTTCTTGGTGATCTCCTTCGCGCGCCGCACGGAGAGGATCCCGGTACGTGACGCCAGCTCGTTGCCGAGGAAGAAGTTGCGCCAGACCGGCATGAGGGGGATCGTCGCGAGATCCTGGAAGACGGTCGCGATTCCGCGGCCGAGGGCGTCGCGCGGCGACGAGAACGACGCGCTCTCGCCCTCCACGCGCAACTCGCCCGAACTCGGACGGTGCACGCCGCTCAGGATCTTGATGAGCGTCGACTTGCCGGCGCCGTTATCGCCGAGCACGCAGGTGACGCTGCCGGAGTCCGCGCGGAGGGTGACATCGCGCAGCGCGATGACGTTTCCGAAGGTTCTGCCGGCACCGATCAGCTCGAGCGCGGGAACGTGCTCGGTCATGTCGATCGACCTCCTCGAGCGCGGCGCGACAGCGTGACGTTGATGAACACGGCGGAGAACAGAATGACGCCGAGGAACGTCGACACCCAGTCTTGATCCCACAGCGCATAGGGGATGCCGACCGCGGCGAAACCCATGATGAGCGCGCCGATCGATGCGCCGATCGCGGATCCGGCTCCGCCCGTGAGAAGACAGCCGCCGACCGCCGCCGCGATGATGTAGTAGAACTCCTGACCCACGCCCTGGCCCGCCTGCATGCCGCGCAGGCGCAGCAAAAACATGATGCCGACGAGAGACGCGGCCATGGACGTCATCACGAACAGCATGATCTTCGTGCGCGCCACGGGGACACCGGCGTTCCGGGCCGCACCTGCGTCGCCGCCCGAGGCGAAGATCCAGTTGCCGAACACCGTGCGGGTCAGCAGGATCGTCGCGACGGCGGTGAGGGCGATCCACCAGACCAGCGAGATCTGGAACGACGCCCCACCGACCGGGATCGTTGTGGCGAAGATCGCGCGGGCCGACTCGAACCCGGTCGCCTGCTCGATCCCCGACACACGAACCGTGCCCGTGATGCTCTTGGTGATCGCGAGGTTCGCGCCCTTCAGAACGAAGAACGTGCCGAGGGTGACCACGAACGACGGCAGCGCCGTGCGTACGACGAGCACGCCGTTGATGAGGCCGATCGCGGCTCCGAGCAGCAGCGTGGCGACGATCGCCGGCCACACGGGCCAGCCGAGCTGCGTGACCAGCAGCCCGGCGAAGAGTCCCGAAGTGCCGACCATGACGCCCGAGGAGAGATCGAATTCTCCCGAGATCATCAGCAGTGCCACGAAGACCGCGACGATTCCGACCGGCGCCGCGAAGTCGGTCCAGCCGGCCGCGCCCTGCAGCGTCGCGAATTGACCGGTGGTGTCGGCGACGGCGAAGACGACGAAGACCGCGATCGCGCCGATGAGGGCACCTAGTTCTGGGCGCCGCAGCGCCGAGCGATACCAGGGTGTGCGCGAGACGCGCTCGTCGACGGCGACGTCGCTCGTGTCGGTGATGAACGACATGGATCAGTTTCCGCGGCGCGCGCCGCTCAGCGAGTGCCCGCGTCGACCGATGCCTGCACGGCGTCGACGTTGTCGGTCGTGACGAGGGCCGGGCCCGTGTACATCGGCAGTCCGCCGCCGAGCTCGATCGCGTCGTGCGCGGCGAGGTACAGCAGCTCGACGGTCAGGTGGCCCTGCGCGTACTGCTGCTGGTCGATCGCGAATGCGATCTGCTCTGCCGAGATCGCCGCGAGGGTGTCGGCGGACAGGTCGACCGTGCCGACCTGGATCTCGCGCCCGACGGCGGCGATCGCGGGGAGAACGGATCCGGTGGCGACATCGGCGCTCACGGCGAACACCCCGTCGATATCGGGATCGGCCTCGAGCGCGGCCCGCACCTTGGCTTCCGCAGCGGTGAGGTCGGCGAGCGCCTGATCGGCGTTGAGCTCGACGACCTCACCGTCGAACGTCTCCGCCGCGCCGGCGCATCGGTCGAGCAGGCCGGAGTTCGCGGCCTCGTGGATGACGCAGAGCACCTTTGTGGCGCCGGTCTGGTTGAATTCCGCGCCCGCTTCGCGGCCGGCGACGATCTCATCCTGTCCGACGTGCGTGAAGGCGCCGAGGTCGGCGAACACGTCGGATCCGGAGTTGACCGTGACGGTCGGGATCCCCGCGTCTGCCGCGTGCTGCATCGCGTCGGTGATCGCGCCCGGATCCGGTGCCGACGCGGCGATGGCGTCGCATCCGCCGCTGACGCCCGCCTCGATCGTCGACGCCTGGCGCGAGGAGTCATTCGTGGATCCCTGGTAGTCGAGCGTGACGCCGTACGACGCGGCAGCGTCTTCGGCCCCCTTCTTGACGACCGACCAGAACGTGCCGCCGTCGCCGTGGGTGTAGACGCAGACCTTGATGTCTTCTGCGGGCGCAGCGGCATGCGTCGCGGTGCCCGCCGCGTCGCCCGAGCCCGAGCAGCCGGTCAGGGCGACGAGGAGCGCCGCCGCACCGAGCGCCACAGCCGCGAGAGGCTTGCTGAACATGGAACTTCTCTCTTCCTTGAGAACGTGCGGCCTTCGCACGCGATGCCAACAAGCAGTCTGGCAGAACCGCCGAGTGCTCCCGTGCGGCCGGTGCGCGCGGCGCGATTCGGCTTCGTCTTCGAAAATCGGCAGGTGCGCCCGACTAATATCGGGAGAAGAGCACAGGAGGTGCCGTGCGGCGTAATGCGGAAGCCATCGAAGAGGGCGTGGCCATTGCTTTGGCGGCGGCGCGCCTGCAGGTGAAGAACCGGATCCTCGTCGACACGATCGTCGAGGGCGATGACTTCGCCGTGGAGGTCTTCGGCGGCGACGTGCGCGAGGCGCTTCTCGCGCTCGCCGACGAGCAGGACGCCGCGGCCGCCTCTATGAGCATGGCACGCGTCAAGGCGTTCGGCCGCCACAGCGACCCGCACGGCACGCACGATTATCGCGACCGCGACGTGCGCAACCTCCGCCGCCGAGCGAAGCAGTATGCGGGCGTTGCGAAGAAGCTGCGCGTGCTCGCAGAATCGGATCCCGACGTCACGCGCATCGTCGAAGACGCGCGCGACGCCGCGTGGCACGACGTCGAGAACAACATCGAGAACAGGCTGCGGATCGAGGCGATGCGGCCCGATGACGACCCCGACTATGCGAAGCTGCGCGAGGCGCGCATGGAATCGCTGCGTCTCGTCGATCTCGACCGTCTCGCGGCTGAGGTCAAGGCGCGGGAGAAGCGCCGCCGCTCCAACAGCTGACGCTCAGACACGCCCGACCGGGTCGACCGGATTTCGTAAGCATCGCGCGCACGTTGTAAGCTATGTGAGTTGCCGCGGCAACATGCGCCCGTAGCTCAACGGATAGAGCATCTGACTACGGATCAGAAGGTTAGGGGTTCGAATCCCTTCGGGCGCACCAATCCGATCCAAGCAAAATGCGACATGCACACAGCATGTCGCGTTTTTCGTTTCCGTGGGCTGGCTGTCCGCGGGGCGGCGCACACGTTCACCCGCGGGACACCTGCGCGCCACCTGGCGAGCGGCATCCGCGTGTTCACTGGCGCGATGGATTCATCGTCTCGAACGCGTCGCCCGGCGGTGCTTATCGCGGCCGCTGCGGTCGCGCTGATGCTCGCGGGGTGCGGCGCGTCGTCCGAGCCCGCATCCGGCTCCGACCCCGCTGCCGATCAGACTGAGGACGCGTACGCACCCGTGCCGGAGCCCGGGCGCACGATCGAGGCGACGCCGCCCGCGGAGCCGGCCGACGTGCGTGGGTGGCGGATCGCGGTCGTGGTGCCCGACGACGGCGCGACGACGTACACGCTGCTGTCTGCCCTGCGGGAATCCGCGGAGCGTGACGGCGCCAGCGTCGAGGAGTTCGAGGGAGACGCCGACGCGGCCTTCGGCGACGCGCTCGCCGCCGATGCGGACCTCGTCATCGGGCTCGGAGAAGGAACATCGGATGTCTTCGCGTACGAGGCGTCCCAGCGACTCGATCGTGAGTTCCTGATCCTCGGCGCGCAGGTGGCCGAGCCCACCGCCAACGTCACCGCGGTGGTCTGGGCAGGAGCGACATCGAGGGGATCGGGAGCCCCGGCTGACGGCGATCTCGACCCGAGCGGCGTCACGGGCGCACGTGCTGCGGAC
>Ga0308157_10001791_pt1 | contig 40260 bp, 38 predicted proteins | sample PhyBR1_FD_201035 | JGI IMG/M metagenome (GOLD analysis project Ga0308157, IMG submission 201035) | Phyllosphere microbial communities from UC Gill Tract Community Farm, Albany, California, United States - DLSLB.R1 | ecosystem: Host-associated > Plants > Phyllosphere > Unclassified | place: USA... | reverse complement strand
ATTTGGGGCCGCGGTTCTCGAACCACCAGTGATGCGAGCCGTCGATCTGCACCAGTTCGCCAAAGCAGTCGCGCCGGCCGCGTGGCTGGAAAACCCGTTTCTTGCGCTCCCGGCGCGAGATCCAGATAGCGTTCGCGGATCAGGTCCAGCGCCGTATTACGGAAATCCTCGCTGTGACGCCGGTTGCTCGGACGCGATCGCTTCTTGGAAACGAGGCCAGCTGGACCATCCCGGTCATAGGCTTGCAGCAGCCTGTGAACCTGACTTCGACTGAGGCCAAGCAGCTCAGCCGCCTGGACAACGCTCAGGCGTAGATCACGGATCTTCTGGACGACTTCGAGGCGATGCAATTCTTTCTGCGACATGGTGATCAAACAGGGCATGACGACTCCAACCGCTCATGGTCTCAACCAGACTGAAGATCGTCATCCTTGCCTCCAACGTTGACATTGACCAGCACCTCAAGAGGCGACACGTCGCATCTCTAACTGGCCCAACTGTCGCATTACTAAATAGCCCCTACATGTCGCGATCACATAAGATAGATTATGGAACAAGACGATCTAAGTTCGCACACAAGACCCAATAAACGTTAGCGGCGCTGAGCTATGTAGAGATGTCCTGGAACTGGCGATCCTTGCTCACTTCGAACAGTGATATCCGTGCAACGAATACAGTTCATACCGTGTTCTGAGAGCAGCGAACGTACATAGGACTGCGCATGTGCAAAACGTTGAAAATCGCCAACCATGAAATCACGGCCAGCGAAACGCTCATCTGACTGCGTTTCACTGGAGAACCCGAAATAGCCTCCAGTCCGCAGATGCTCCGCAACGCCCGAGAAAAAGCGGTCAAGCTCGCCCATATAAGGCAGCACGTCTGTTGCGACGATCAGGTCCCAAGCGTCTTCCTCTGTGGTCTCAAGAAAACGAACTGCTTCGCCGACAAAAAGCGCATCGTAATCGCCTTTTTCATAAGCCACTTCGATCATGTTTTCAGATATGTCGACGCCGGTCTTGTGATCGGCCATGTCGTCCAGCGCATCGGCAGAAAGCCCTGTACCGCAGCCAAGATCCAGCATGCGCTCGGCCTGAAACTCTTCATCCAGTTCCAGAAGCATTTCACGCAATTGCAGTGGCACGTCGTAACCAAGCTGATCAACGAGAATTGTATCGAACATCTCGGCATGCTGATCAAACAGCGTTGCAACATAAGCGTCCGGTGCTTTCGGCGGCACAGTTCCTCGACCCATGCTTGCGAGACGTACGGCAGCGCCACCGTGGTCTTCGGGATCAATTTCGAGAACTGCTTTATAGGCCTCAGCAGCAGCATCCAGATCGCCAGCCTTTTCCAAGGCAAGCGCATGGTTGTAAGCCTCAGCAAGCGCCTCTTGGTCAAGAGAATCCATGTTATGGGATTTGCCGTTCTGCTTGGACATCTGCGTTGCCTTTTGTTGAGCCGTCAGCGAACTGAAAAGGCCAGTAGAGAGCTATTATACGGGTTACGGCGCGTGTTCCATAGATGGAAAGGGCGAGGCGAACCACTCGCCTGCCCTCCTACCCTCATATGAAGATGACAGCAAGAACCAGTTCTATTCAGCCGCCGCAGTTGCCGTACTGGAAGCAGGCTTATGATCGGCAAGTTTGCGCGCAATCACTGCGCAAGCCATCAGCTGAATTTGGTGAAACAGCATGAGCGGCAGCACGACACTACCGACATTCGCGCCCGCAAAGATCGCACTGGCCATCGGCGCGCCGCTGGCGAGGCTTTTCTTCGAACCGCAAAACATAATGGTGATGCGGTCAGCGTGATTAAAGCCGAACCACTTGCTTCCATACCATGTGGCCAGCATGACGATCACCAGAAGCAGGATATTTACACCGATCATGACGCCAAGATCGCTCCAGGAAACGGTGTGCCACAGGCCTTCAACGATAGCCTCGCTGAATGCGAGATAGACAACCATCAGGATCGAACCACGGTCGACAAAGCCAAGCGATTTGCTGTGACGACGCATGAAATTACCAATCCATGGCTGCAAGATTTGCCCCAGAACAAATGGTGCAAGCAATTGCAGCAAAATCGCTTCCAGCGCATCGACTGAAATCCCGCCGCCGCCTTTAACCGCAAACAGCAGTCCGACAAGCAACGGCGTCAGGAACATGCCGAAAATATTCGATGCCGATGCAGAAACGATGGCCGCAGAAACATTGCCGCCAGCCATAGAGGTAAAGGCGATTGAAGATTGTACGGTTGAAGGAAGAACGCAGAGATAAAGGATACCGAGATAAAACGGCGATTGCGCAAGCCCCGGAATAGTCCAGCCTGCGGTCAGTCCCAAAATTGGAAACAGGACGAATGTTGAGCAGACGACCGCCAGATGCAGTCGCCAGTGAGTGACGCCAGCCACAACTGCCTCACGCGACAAACGCGCGCCGTGCAGGAAGAACAAAAGACCGACTGCGATCTTTGTTGCAATTCCGAACCATTCAGCAAAATCACCCTGCACAGGAAGAAATGATGCAAGCAGAATGGTCGCAATCAACATGCAGGTGAACTTATCGGGCAGAAAACGCATTTCTCGTCAGTCCTTCAGCACTTCATACTTGAACGCTCCCCGAGAACACACACATGCCTCCGAGAACGTTCCGAGCTAGTTGTGATCCCTAGCGGTCTGATTCCGATATTTGCATCCCTCGGATACTGGCGTCGGACAAATGTCGGAATCAAGATGACCACTAGCAAGTTTATGAATCTAATGGATTTTTCGAATTTGACGTTTGAAACAGCATGTATGTCAGTCGGGATTCAACCGTCAAATTCAATCCACTAGTTTGTAATAAGCCGATCAGAAATCGGCACAACACTAAAGGACGGAGTTAGCCGCCAATCGGATCACTTTTCCGGGAAAATGAGCTGCATAAGGGCCTTTCAACCCTCAATCCATCTCATATCCATTTGGATTTTTCGACTGCCAGTTCCAGATGTCTTTGCACATTTCCTGAAGATTTTTCTCGGCAGTCCAGCCAAGGAAATCACGTGCAAAAGCAGGGTCGGCATAACACTCGGCCACATCGCCCGGACGGCGTGGCGAAAGCTCATATTTAATTTCACGATTTGAAACGTGTTCGAAGGCTTTTACTACATCAAGAACGCTGTAGCCCTGCCCTGTCCCCAGATTGACAGAAAAGCACTTTGGTTCATCAAGTTTCTTGAGCGCCTTGAGATGTCCAGCGGCAAGATCAACGACATGGATATAGTCACGAACCCCCGTGCCATCCGGCGTATTATAATCATTACCCCAGATGTTGAGCTTTTCGCGGCGGCCGGTTGCCACTTGTGCGATGATCGGCATCAGGTTGTTTGGAATACCCTTGGGATCTTCGCCGATCAGGCCGCTTTCATGCGCGCCGACCGGATTGAAATAACGCAGGATCGCGATCTTCCAGCTGTTATCGCTGTTATAAAGATCGCGCAGCATATCTTCGATAATAAGCTTCGTGCGCCCATATGGATTGGTCGCGGAAAGCGGCTGATCTTCGGTAATCGGCAATTTTTCTGGATCGCCATAAACCGTCGCAGACGAGCTGAAGACAAGTGTCTTGACGCCTGTGGCTTCCATAGCCTGCAACAAACGCAGCGTGCCAAGCACATTACAATCATAATAATGCAACGGCTTTTCACTCGACTCACCCACTGCTTTCAAACCGGCAAAATGGATGACAGCCGTGCATTTATGACGCGTGATGATCTGTTCCAGCAAAGTACGGTCGCGAATATCGCCCGGTTCGCGAATAGGTGCGCGACCAGTGATTTTTTCCACGCGATGGAGAGCTTCCGGATTACTGTTATCGAAATTATCGACCACCACCACATCATGGCCGGCCTCGATCAGCTGTACACATGTATGAGAACCGATATATCCGGCGCCACCAGTTACAAGAATCGTCATGCTTTAAATACCTGCTTGTTGAACATACAGCCCCAATGTGCGATCCCGAGAGCGTTTGTTGGCTGACTATGCAAAAACCGTAGCGAACTGCAACCCAAACCCTCCGATTCTTGCAGACTGCCTCAAGAATGCGACATCAATTTTAATGGAGCGAAGATGGAACCCTCCCGCAATATCAACCGTCTTCTCGAAATCATGGTTGCCCTTCGTGACCCCGAAACGGGCTGTCCCTGGGACGTAGAACAGACCTCCAGATCAATCGCGCCTTATACACTCGAGGAAGTCTATGAGGTCCTCGATGCCATCGAGCGCGACGATGTTGATGATTTTCGTGAAGAGCTCGGCGATTTGTTGTTGCAGGTGGTTTTTCATTCACGCATGGCGGAAGAACAGGGCCAGTTTGCTTTTGGTGACGTCGTTGAGGCCATCACGCACAAAATGATCCGTCGCCATCCGCATGTGTTTGGCGACGCAGAAGCCCGAAGCGCTGGCATGGCCAAAGGCTCTTGGAACCGCATCAAGGCTGAAGAAAAGGCCGAGCGCGCAGAACGCCGCGCTAAGCTTGGCTTGGAAACTATTGATAAAACACGTTATCTTGACGATATCCCGAACGCCTTCCCGGCTCTCCTACGCGCGTTAAAGCTACAGCAAAAAGCAGCCAAAGTCGGTTTCGATTGGTCGGAAGCAGCACCTATACTGGACAAGATCGCGGAAGAAACAGCCGAGCTCAAAGAAGCAATGGCGGCGCAGGACAAAGCCAATATTGCGGAAGAATATGGCGATCTGCTTTTCGCAATGGTCAATCTCGGCCGGCATTTGGAAATTGATGCCGAAACAGCGCTCATTGCAGCGAACGACAAATTCAAGCGTCGCTTTGATTTCATCGAAAAGTCGTTGAAGGAATCAGGCAGCAGCCTTGAGGCAGCACGGCTCGATGACATGGAAGCAATCTGGGTCGAGGCAAAGAAAAACGGGCTGTAACCAGCCCCGATAATTCAAATTTTGTCTTCCCACTTTGGTCGAAACATCTGATAGACGCCCTCTGTGGTCGCATAATCCATATAGCCAAGTCGGGTCACCGGCTTGGCTTTTTTAATATCGAACAGACCATCCGTAAGCACTCGGTCGTCATATGCACACCAACGACCTCGCCAATCACCATGTAGTTGTCGGTCGGCCTGCCCTCTTTGTCCTGCAAGCGCTTAATCTCCACGGCGACGCACTCCAGCGCAGCGTAGGCTTCTTTCACATATGGCGCCGCGATGAGTTTGCTGTGCGCAATCGTCAGCCCAGCATATTCAAATTCGCTGGTCCCGCGCGGAGCGTTGATCGATGAAGCGTTCATCTTCTCTTTGAGATGATCGCTCACCAGATTGGCCGTGAACTCGCCCGTCTCTTCAATAAACGAAACGCTGTCTTTAAAGCCGCTTGATGAAAACATTATCATCGGCGGCGTATCGCATATTGCATTGAAGAATGAATATGGAGCGAGGTTGACCGCGCCATTTTTTGACCGCGTCCCGATCCAGCCAATCGGACGCGGTGCGACAATCGCTTTGAATGGATTGTGAGGAAGATTATGACCGACTGATGGCTCATAAAACATCTGTTTTTCCATTAGTTAAGGCTGAGCTATAAAGCGAAAAATCAGGATGACCACGGCCCGCTGTAATCAGAGACAATCTTGTCCATTTCAGCTCTCGGGCGCTCGGGCATCTTGTTTTGCGCCGTACCAATATGAACAAACCCAGCAACCCGCTCTTCAGGCGAGAGACCAAGAAATGCACGTGCTGGCGCATCGTCTGAATACCAGTTGGTGATCCAGTTGGTTGCGTAGCCAAGCGCGTTCGCAGCGGTACAAAGATTCATGGCCACGGCACCGGCCGAAAGAAACTGCTCCCATTCCGGGATACGTTCATGGGCAACTGGTGACGAAACAATGCCAATGACCAACGGTGCGCGAGCAAAGCGCGCACGTTCCTGATCTTTGCGGCTATCATTCAAAGGCCCCTCCCGCTCTTCTGCGCGCTTGGCCAGATATTCGCCAACCTTGTGACGAGCGTCACCACGATAAAGAATAAAGCGCCACGGTGTAAGACGTCCATGATCCGGTACGCGCGCTGCCACTTTCAACAATTCGTCTAGTTCAGTCCCCTGCGGTGCTGGTTCTGAAATGGCGGAAATAGGCGTAGAGCTGCGCTGGGCCAGAAAATCAAACACCGGATGCGTCACGGAAATCCCTCATCGCTAAAATCTGCATATATGACTCCACTTAGAGCATAATCCGACAGGAATGAAACAATGATCGATAAGATTATGCTTCAACCAGAAAACTTCGGAGCGCTAATCCAATAAAATCAGATCGAACGCACTCTCAACGGAGGCAGGTTCTTCTCGCGCGACATCATAAAGGTGTAAAGCCAAAAATCTGTGACGCAGCATATCTCTCGTGTATAAATTTGCCATGATAACGGTCGATTTGGCCTTGAATTCGCCACCCGCTTGGGTTCAAAACATCATCATGTCAGATATTCTGGGTCTGTTTCAAACAAGCAGTGCAAAATCATCGCGCAGCAAGTCATTTGTGGCGACGCTGTCGGTTGTCCTGATTGCTTCTTCTGCATTGGCTCAAGGGCCGGGTGGCCCTGGCGGTGGCATGGGGGGTGGCTTTGGCGGAGGTCCGCAAGGCAATCCCGGTAGCGGCTTCAAACTGCCAAGTTTCCAACTGGAGCCCCCAGCACCAGCACCTGCTGCCCCACCAGCTATGCAGGCTCCATCGGGTAGCAACGGAACAATTCAGACGAATACCACAATCGGCCTTCCGAATTTCCCGGAGCCAAAGCTCAATTTGCCGACGCTCAGTCCTTATGCAAGCCCGACAAGCCCTGAGAACAATCCTCTGGTCAAAACGAGTGAGCTGGATTTGAAAGCACGTCTCAATCAGGACGGCCCGGATATTTCGACCGGCCTCGTATGGCGTGTCTTTGCACCTGAAGTTGGCCCCGATGGTCAGCTCGCACTTATCGCCTCGTCAAAAGGCGGCAGCACAGTGTTCAATCTGCCAGAAGGCAGTTATCTGGTGCATGCCGCTTATGGCCGTGCGGGCGCGACAAAGCGCATTACACTCACCAATGCCAGTCGTCATGAAGTGATGACGCTCGATGCGGGTGGCATGAAGCTGAGTGCTGTCCTGCCGGATGAAGGTAAGATCAAAGGCGATCTCGTTCGCTTCTCCATTTATGCCGACGAAGATAACAACGACCGTTCTCTCATTGTCCCGGATGTGAAGCCGGACACAATCATCCGATTGAATAGCGGCACTTATCACGTGGTTTCAAACTATGGCTCCGCAAATGCTGTTATCCGCGCAGATATTCGCGTGGAAGCAGGCAAGCTGACCGAAGCAACAGTGCAGCACCGCGCGGCGGAAGTTGTATTGAAGCTGGTGCGTGAAAAAGGCGGCGAGGCTCTTGCCGACACGTCATGGTCAATCCTGAACGCTTCTGGCGATGTTGTACGCGAAAGCGCTGGTGCTTACTCGTCGATGGTTTTGATTGAAGGCGACTATGTTGCTGTCGCCAAGAACAAAGACCGAATCTATCAGCGCGATTTCAAAGTAACATCTGGCGCAAATGGCGAAGTAGAAGTGGTCGCAAACCGTGAATCCGAAGCACCTGATGACGGTTTCTCAGGGCAAGACTGATTGAACACGCATTTTCATAAAAAAGGCCCGCTTTCGCGGGCCTTTTTATTATTTCGCATCGTTCTTCAAACGTACCAGATCAGGTGGCGTTGCTTCTTCTGACAATTGAGCAATCGCTTCGTCCAGCGTCATCGACACCTGAGCCTGCGAACCAAGACGACGCATATTGACCGTCTTTTCTTCAGCTTCGCGCATACCGCAAACGAGAATGACAGGAACCTTCTGCAGCGAATGCTCGCGGACCTTGTAGTTGATCTTCTCGTTGCGCACGTCGGTGGTGACCTGCAACCCAGCAGCCTTGAGCTTGGCCGCAACCTCAGCTGCATAACCATCAGCTTCCGAGGTAATTGTCGCAACAACAACCTGAATCGGCGCAAACCAAAGCGGCATGTGTCCAGCAAAATTCTCGATCAGAATGCCCAGGAAACGCTCCATCGAACCGCAGATTGCGCGATGGATCATAACCGGTTGGGTCTTTTCAGAATTGCTGTCGATGTAGAATGCACCGAAGCGTTCCGGCAGATTGAAGTCAACCTGCGTCGTTCCGCACTGCCACTCACGACCGATTGCATCCTTCAGCGTATATTCGAACTTCGGACCGTAGAACGCACCCTCGCCCGGCAGAATACCGGTCTTTATGTCTTCCGACTGTTCCTTGATCTGTTCAAGAACCGTCATCATCACGCTTTCAGCGCGATCCCACAATTCGTCCGAACCGACGCGCTTTTCAGGCCGTGTGGACAGCTTGATCGTGATCCCTTTGAAGCCGAAGTCTTTGTAGACCGACAGAATGAGATCATTGATCCGCAAGCATTCTGAAGCCATCTGTTCTTCGGTGCAGAACACATGCGCGTCGTCCTGTGTGAAGCCGCGAACACGCATAAGACCATGAAGCGCGCCCGATGGTTCGTAGCGATGCACATTGCCAAATTCTGCAAGCTTTATAGGCAGATCGCGGTAAGACTTAAGACCATGCTTAAATATCTGAACGTGACCTGGACAATTCATTGGCTTGAGCGCAAACACGCGATCATCGTCGGTATCATCACCGGCAACAGTCACCTTGAACATGTTGTCGCGATACCAGCCCCAGTGACCGGACGTTTCCCAAAGGGACTTGTCCAGTACCTGTGGCGCATTCACTTCCTGATAGCCATGGCTGTCGAGACGACGACGCATATAGCTTACCAGCGTCTGGAACATACGCCAGCCTTTGGCATGCCAGAACACAACGCCCGGACCTTCTTCCTGGAAATGGAACAGGTCCATTTCGCGGCCAAGGCGGCGGTGATCGCGCTTTTCAGCTTCTTCAAGCATATGGAGATAGGCTTGAAGATCATTGTCGTTGGCAAATGCCGTACCATAGATGCGTGTCAACATCGGGTTATTGGCATCGCCGCGCCAATATGCGCCTGCAACTTTCATCAGCTTGAAGGAATTGCCGATCTGGCCAGTGGACGCCATATGCGGGCCACGGCAAAGATCGAACCATTCGCCCTGATTGTAGATCTTAAGATCCTGGCCTTCAGGGATCGCATCGACGAGCTCAACCTTGTAGCTCTCGCCTTTATCGGCAAAAACCTGCTTGGCCTTCTCACGCGACCAAACCTGCTTGGTGAACGGCTTGTTGCGCTGAATGATTTCGCGCATCTTCTTTTCGATCACGGGCAGGTCATCAGGCGTGAACGGTTCATTACGCGCGAAGTCGTAATAAAAGCCATTCTCGATGACTGGGCCGATCGTTACCTGCGTTCCCGGGAAAAGCTCCTGCACGGCTTCAGCCAAAACGTGAGCCGTGTCGTGACGGATCAGTTCCAGCGAGCGCGGGTCTTCACGGGTCAGAATTTCGATGGCACCGGAAGCACCAAGCGGATCAGAAAGATCACGCACGGTACCGTCTACGGCATAAGCCACAGCCTTCTTTGCAAGTGATTTGGAGATTGATTCTGCAAGTTCGGCACCGGTTGTGGCGGCATTATATTCGCGCACCGAGCCATCGGGAAATTGCATGGAAACATTCGACATCATATTCTTCCTTATCCAGTCCCGCCAACGATTGCGGGTGGTTTACGCACGAAGCAGCACTGCACCAATATAAGTACAGAACTGCCCATTTGCTGCTCTACATTTCGATCAAAATGCTTATGCAACTTTGAATGAAGACTGGCTATTAATCTTTTTTCGCCAGTCCGTAAAGCAAAAGCGCCGTGGCAAACTGCATCACGGCGCCGTTAAAACTCCAGAAACTAAATGAACTCAGTTACGGATGGCGAGGCAGGGAACGCCCTGCTGCTTGAGCTTCGCACAGGTCTTTTCAGCGGCATCCGAATCTTTAAAGCCTGTGAAACGAACACGATAAACCTTGCGACCACGCGGAGCCGTCGAAATCTCAGCCTTCGTACCCGGAACCAAACGGCTCACAACAGGCATATACTTGGCCTGTAACTCGTCTGCACCTTTGCGCGATGGGGTCACGCCAACCTGAACGCGCCAGGCAGATATTGCAGATTTCACCAGAAAGCCGCCATCGCCCTGCTCGATTTTGGAATCGTCGATCATGTCCGCTACAGCATCGACTTTCGGCTTTTGAGGCTTAAGCGGCGAGATAACCGGCAATGGTGTCTGAACTGCCGCAACAATTTCTTCCGTCGCCGTTCCAGTGCCTTCAGTGCCAAAGCGCGTTAGTAGCTTTGCCATCCGGTCATCACGTTCCCGCGACGAACCGGCACCAAGTACAACGCCCACAAGATGCTTGTCATTGATGATTGCAGAAGAAACAAGATTGTAGCCCGAAACATCGGTATAGCCGGTCTTGATCCCATCAACGCCCTGATAACGATACATCAGGTTGTTATGGCCGTTAAACGGGCGGCCCTTGTAGGTGAACGAACGCTGGGAAAACAGCGCGTATTCCTGCGGGAAATCACGACGGAGCGACATGCCAAGTACGGCCATGTCGCGGGCGGTCGTCAGCTGTGTCATCTTTGCGGTCAAGCCCGATGGGTTGGCGAAATATGTGCTCTTCATGCCAAGGTTCCGGGCTCTCTGCGTCATGAGACGACCAAAACCTGATTCCGAACCACCCAGATATTCGCCAACAACGGTTGCGGCATCATTTGCAGAAACAATGACCATACCGTTGACGGCATCACGGACGGAAATCGTCTCGCCAGCCTTCAGATACAGCTTCATTCTAACTTTTGCAGCTGCATTCTTGGAGATGGGCATTTCATCATCCCAATGCAGTTTTCCGGTCTTGAGCGCTTCAAATGTCAGGTAAAGCGTCATCATCTTGGCCAATGATGCGGGAGCGTGTTGCTCCGTTGCATCGTCTTGTCCCAGAACGATACCGGTATCGGCATCGAAAACCACCCACGATACATTCGCCATGGCGCTAGTGGAGCATAGAATGCTGGCACCAAGCGCAACACCGGCTACTAGCAGGGAGGTGCGGGACGACGATTTCGGCATAATGACTCGCAAGAAAAGAAAACTGGATGCAAATGAAGGTCAATTGCGGCGTCAAAAAGACGCCCGATCAACCTGATTTCCTTTTCCGCATAAAACCGATTTATTATTAACGAACTCTAATCAAGCATGATTAACTTAACAGTTTTTTGTCTGTCTGATGAAAATAATGCTGTCAGTTTTTCGGTGAGGAAACCCGCCAGTAACGCCACGGCAGATACCAATGGTAATGGCCAGGCAAATCTTTTGGCACTGGATCAAAGCCATGTGTGCCCATCGGACCGCAACGCATAATACGAAACAAGCCCATCCAGCTACCGCTCCACAAACCATAACGAGCGACAGATTCGTAGGTATATTCTGAACAGGTCGGCATATGGCGGCAGGAATTGCCGATGAATGAGGACAGCGTGAGCTGATAAAGCCTGATGAAGCTTGTTCCCAGCACCCTGCCCGGTGTTTTCCGCCATGGATCGGTAAAGTTGCGGGTCTGACGATTCTTCGTTGTCGCAGCGTTATTTAGGTGATCCTTTCCGCAACTGCACATATCAGGCGGCCTGCACCTTTTCTTCGATCTGGCGAATGCAGTCGACAACCGCATCGAAAGTCAGAAGCGTCGAAGCATGGCGCGCCCTGTATTCACGCACTGGCTCGAAATATTTCAGATCCTCAAAACGGCCTTCCGGTGCAGGGCCATTTTCTTTGAGCATCTTATACATCGCGTCACGTGCAGCTCTCAGCTCTTCTGATGAGCAGCCGATGACATTTCGTGCCATAACCGACGACGATGCCTGCCCCAATGCGCAAGCTTTCACCTCATGCGCGAAATCCGTGACAACACCGTCAACCATCTTCAAATAGACAGTAACGGTCGACCCGCACAATTTTGAGTGAACAGTTGCTACCGCATCTGGGGCAGCAATTCGCCCTATGCGCTCGATATTCCCTGCAAATTCAAGGATACGTTTGTTGTAAACTTCGTCGATCATTTAGACAAACCTTCCGCCTCACCGGATAAAAACGTAAATTTGTCGCCCGGTTAACGTTTGAAGTTGCATTTTCCTGTCTATATAATAGGCAAGTCGTGACTGCGCCATGGACAGATTATCACATGGTTATGAGCAGCCGCACGATTATCCGTCCGGCAGCTTGGTGTTGCCGGATCAATACATCGCCCGCTCGCAAAGCGCATCGTTGTATTGTCCGTTTAACTCGTCTCCTCCTCGAAGGAGACTACTGGAGAATACTGATGGACGCTCGCATCCTTAAAATCGATGACGAATCCAATCTGCCCGCAGATTTGCCAAAGCCAACGCAGGCCGAAGCAGAAGCCGCTGTACGCACACTGCTTCGCTGGGCAGGAGATAATCCTGACCGTGAAGGATTGCTCGATACACCAAAGCGCGTTGCCAAATCCTACAGTGAGTTGTTCGGCGGCTATGCCGAAAGCCCTGAAGATGTTCTTGGCACCACCTTTGAAGAAGTCTCCGGCTATAATGACATGGTGCTGGTGAAGGATATTTCCTTCTTCTCGCATTGTGAGCATCATATGGTGCCTATCATCGGTAAAGCGCATGTCGCCTATTTGCCAGATGGCAAGGTGCTTGGTCTGTCGAAGATTGCGCGCGTTGTTGATATTTTTGCGCGCCGCCTGCAAACACAGGAAAGCATCACCGCACAGATCGCAGACAGCATTCAGCGCATTCTGAAACCGCGCGGTGTTGCGGTTATGATTGATGCAGAACATATGTGCATGGCGATGCGCGGTATCCGCAAACAGGGTTCAAGCACAATCACGACGACCTTTACTGGCACTTTTAAGGAAGAAGTGAACGAACAGGTTCGTTTCATGAGCCTTATTCGCAAGTAAGACATATATTCAGGCGCAACAATGAGCATTTTCCCTGCCCAGCCCTCTGACAAGAAGGCCATTGAAGAAGGCGCGGTTTTCATGCCGCGCTTCGATGCATCAGGTCTTATCACTGCTATCGTAACAGACGCGCGTGATGGTGAGTTGCTGATGGTCGCCCATATGAACGAGGAAGCGTTGCGCCTGACGCTCGAAACCGGCATTGCTCACTACTGGTCGCGATCACGCAACACGCTTTGGAAAAAGGGCGAAACCTCCGGCAATCTGCAAAGCGTTGTCGAACTGCGCACCGATTGCGATCAGGACGCGCTTTGGCTGAAGGTCAGCGTTGCTGGAGATGGCCCCACTTGCCACACGGGCCGTCGCTCGTGCTTTTATCGTCAGGTTCAGTCTGAAGATGGCAAGGTTAGCCTTTCCCTGAATGGCTCGTGCGAGCACGAACACTAATTTTCTCTCACGATCTATGAACTCGCTCAAATCGATGTGATGGCGCGATTTTCTCTCGCGCCTTCAATTTGCAGCATTTATTGTTTCGATACAGTGTTTTGATAAATGAAAGCATTTCCAGCAAAAGTGCGTAGTGGTTTTGCGTAGGACAATGCGACAAAACAAATACTGAGAGCGTTTCTCCTTATTCAATCAAAGGTGGAAATGCTCTAACCGAAACAAGAGGTGCTCAGTCGATATGCTCGCATGGGGTCAAAGGCGCAAGGCAGCCAATACGCAACCCTTGAAGCCGGAAGAAGAAATCATCGATCTGCCGCAAGTCAGGCATGAACCGCGTCGCATTGCTCTCGCATTGGGCGGCGGTGCCGCGCGCGGCTGGGCTCATATCGGTGTTCTACGCGCACTCGATGAAGCAGGAATCGAAATTGAAATGATTGCCGGCACGTCAATCGGCGCACTTGTCGGCGGCTGCTATTTGGCGGGCAAGCTTGATCAACTCGAAGAATTCGCGCGCAGCCTGACGCGGCGGCGCATGTTCAACCTTCTCGACATCACATTTCGCGGCAGTGGTTTGTTCGGCGGCATGAAGCTCGATGGACGAATGCGCGAGCACCTCGACGGCCTGCGCCTTGAAGATCTGGATCGTCCATTCGTTGCGGTTTGTACCGAATTGCGCACAGGCCATGAAATCTGGCTCTCTACTGGCCCACTTGTCGAAGCCATGCGTGCGTCCTACGCTCTGCCCGGTGTGTTCGAACCTGTGCGCTGGCAAGAGCGTGTGTTGGTCGATGGTGCGCTGGTCAATCCAGTCCCCGTCTCGGTGTGTCGTGCCTATGAACAGCGGCTCGTGCTTGCCGTAAATCTCCACTACGACCAGTTCGGCCGCGCGGCTGTTATCAAACATGCACAGTCACGGCAGGACACACTCAGCGAAACGATCCATGGAGAGAAGGAAAGCCGACTCGGTATTACCGGCGTGATGATGGAGGCTTTCAACATTATCCAGGACCGCATTTCTCGTGCCCGCATGGCTGGCGATCCACCCGATGTTTCGCTGATGCCAACCGTCGGACAAATCGGCCTAGCCGACTTTCACCGCGCATCGGAAGCAATCGATATTGGCTACGCGGAAACCGTTAAACGACTGGAAGACATCAAAAGGCTTCAGGGCATAAGCGGTTGATGGAACGAAAAAGATTCGTCACGATCTATGCCAAATTCACATAGATCAGCGCTTAAACTCCCAAAATAGCCAAAATCTTGACACAAAAAAGCCAGGAAAATTAAAGTTTTAAGCGCCTGAAATTGCAGTATTTCGACTTTTACCCACTCTTTTATGAAAAAGATTGGCAGATGCACAAGAACAGGCTTGTACCTTTCGGATCGATTTGCTAGATGCCTCCTCGCTGACATTGTTCAGCTCTACCACGTGCGGTCGTGGCGGAATTGGTAGACGCGCAGCGTTGAGGTCGCTGTGGGGCAACCCGTGGAAGTTCGAGTCTTCTCGACCGCACCATTCTCTTCCCGAGAATACTCCTATTTGTAGCGCTGTGGTTATCAATAGCTTCTCCATTTGGAGATGTTATTGTTGCTGCTCAAATGCAGTATTGCCTCCATCAGACGCTAATCAACTTCGGGAAGAGAATATGAAAATCAGCGCTCGCAATCGCCTTAAAGGCACAATCGTTGATGTCACCAAGGGTGCCACCACGGCTCATATCCGAATCGACATTGGAAATGGTGTCGTCGTTACCTCGTCCATCACCAACGAAGCCGTGGATGAACTTGACCTCAAGGTCGGCAAGACGGCCTATGCAGTCGTTAAAGCATCAGACGTGATGGTCGCCACCGACGACTGACCTACTAAAAACCCCGCTTTAAGCGGGGTTTTTGTTAAATATCATTGCTATGTTCACCAAGATTGGGGGATCGCTTATCCAATTTCAGTTCAGCGTCCGAGAATCGGATTGGCGTACGCAAGCCCGGCACACCATCGGGATCGATTCTCATCTGGCGCGCGATGAATTGCGGATCGGCAAACACATCTTCAACCGTGTTGATCGGCCCAGCAGGCACGCCTGCTTTGGCAAGTGCTGCCAGAATATCGTCACGTAACCATTGCTTCGTGCGCTCTTCGAGCAAATCGGTGAGCGCATCGCGATTGGCAACGCGGGACGAGTTGGTAAGAAAGCGGGAATCACTCGCCAGTTCACCTATCCCCAAGAGAGACGTCAGCTTCGCAAACTGCCCGTCATTGCCGCAGGCAATGATGAAATAGCCGTCTGAGACCGGCAGCGTCTGGTAAGGCGCGATGTTCGGATGCGCATTGCCCATACGCTTGGGCGAAACCCCAGATGCCAGATAATTCATCGCCTGATTGGCAAGAACTGCCGACATGCAATCAAACAACGCCATATCAATGTGCTGCCCCTTGCCCGTGCGCTCACGCATGATGAGAGCCGACTGAATACCAATGACGCTATAAAGCCCTGTGAAGATATCTGCGAAGGCCACGCCGATCTTTTGCGGCTCGCGATCGGGTTCGCCGGTCAGATCCATAATGCCACCCATGCCCTGGATCATGAAATCATAACCCGCACGTTCTGCATAAGGCCCGGTGTGGCCGAAACCCGTGATAGAGCAATAGATGAGGCGCGGATTGATCGCCTTCAGGCTTTCGTAGTCGAGGCCGTATTTATCAAGTCCACCGAGCTTAAAGTTCTCAATCACCACATCCGCATCGGCAACGAGCTTGCGTACAAGCTCCCTGCCCTCATCAGTGCGAAAATCGGCAATGATCGATTGCTTGCCACGATTGCAGGCGTGGAAATAGGCTGCCGACTTTTCACCTTCCACGTCGATAAATGGCGGGCCCCATTTGCGGGTATCATCACCCTCCGGGCTTTCAACCTTGATAACATCCGCGCCAAGGTCGGACAGTGTCTGCCCGACCCATGGGCCCGCCAGAATGCGGGCCAGTTCAATGACTTTCAGACCCGCAAGCGGTGTATTCTGCATTTCTCAAAACCTCTCCGAGCGATAAACTGCGATCAGAAGAAAGCCTGAATGCCGGTCTGTGCACGTCCGAGGATCAGCGCATGAACGTCATGTGTACCCTCATAGGTATTGACGGTTTCAAGGTTCTGGGCGTGGCGCATGACGTGATACTCAATCTGAATGCCATTGCCGCCATGCATGTCGCGCGCCTGACGCGCAATATCCAGTGCCTTGCCGCAATTGTTGCGTTTGACGATCGAAATCATCTCAGGCGCCATCTTGCCTTCGTCAAACAGACGGCCAACACGCAACGATGCCTGCAAGCCAAGGGTGATTTCGGTCTGCATGTCGGCAAGCTTCTTTTGATAAAGCTGCGTTCCAGCCAGCGGCTTGTCGAACTGTTTGCGATCAAGCCCATACTGGCGCGCGCGGAACCAACAATCTTCTGCTGCACCCAACACACCCCACGAAATGCCATAGCGAGCGCGGTTAAGACAGCCGAACGGCCCCTTAAGACATGAAACATTCGGCAGAATTGCATCTTCAGATACTTCCACACCATCCATGACGATTTCGCCAGTGACGGACGCTCGCAGCGAAAGCTTACCGCCAATCTTTGGAGCCGAAAGTCCCTTCATGCCCTTTTCGAGCACAAAGCCGCGGATTGCATTGTCATGCGCTGTCGACTTGGCCCAGACCACAAACACATCGGCAATCGGCGAGTTGGAAATCCACATCTTGGAACCGCTGATGCGATAACCGCCATCAATCTTGTCGGCGCGCGTTTTCATGCCAGCAGGATCGGAACCCGCATCCGGTTCGGTCAGACCGAAACAGCCAATCAACTCGCCAGAAACCAGACCCGGCAGATATTTCTTGCGCTGCTCATCCGAACCGTAAGCGTAAATCGGATACATCACGAGCGAAGACTGCACACTCATCATGGAGCGGTAGCCAGAATCGATACGCTCAACTTCGCGCGCCACCAGACCATAAGAAACATAGCCAGCATTGGCTGCGCCATATTCTTCAGGCAGCGTTACGCCAAGAAGACCAGCCTGCCCCATCAAACGAAACAGATCGGGATCAGTCGTTTCATCAAGATAAGCTTTTTCAATGCGCGGCAGGAGAATATCGCTCGCAAAAGCCTGCGCCGAATCGCGGATCATGCGCTCATCTTCGGTCAGCTGCTCATCGAGCAGAAACGGATCTTCCCAGTTAAATACGGCACGCGACATGAATAATCTCCTCAAATTCAGTTGCCCAAATGTGGCCTGAAAAGCGGAGTCATGCAATGAACGTTTACTCATCGATCTATTCCGTTTAGTAATAGATCATGACTTCACTATCGAGACGTCTGCTTCCTTCAACGAGCGCGCTTGCCGCATTTGACGCGGTGGCGCGACACGAGAGCTTTTCTACCGCCGCAGAAGAGCTTTCGTTGACGCAAGGCGCGGTAAGTCGCCAGATTGCAACACTGGAAGAACAACTCGGTGCCGCCCTGTTTGACCGCACCAGCCGCCATGTTTTGCTGACCGATGCCGGGCGCGCCTATCGGAATGCTATCAGTCCAGCCCTTGCTTCCATCCGCGCAGCCTCGCTACAGGTCATGTCGCAAATGCGTGGGACAACACTCAATCTGGCGTTTCTACCAACCTTTGGAACGCGGTGGCTGATCCCGCGAATACCTCGTTTTGTCGCTCACTATCCAGATATCATTCTAAATTTTGCCACGCGTATAGGTCAGTTCGACTTTGAACGAGAGGGACTTGATGCAGCAATTCATATTGGCCAACCGAACGGGCCCAATGCAGACTGCACATTTTTGATGGAGGAAACGGTTGCGCCTGTGTGCAGCCCGGCTTTTCTGAAACAGCATCCGGTTACTGCGCCCAGCGACTTATTGCGACTGCCGCTTTTCAACATGGCGTCACGACCCGGCGCATGGAACCACTGGTTCAAAAGCGTCGACATTGCAGCGCCGATAGCGGGCGGAATGCGCTTCGAGCAGTTCTCGAATGTTTCTCAGGCTTGTGTAGCTGGGCTTGGTATTGCGCTGATGCCGCTGTTTCTAATCAGCGCCGAAATTGAAAGCGGGCAGCTTGTTGTTGCCTACCAGCACACGGTCAAAAGCCCGAGCAGCTATTACTTTGTAACACCGCAGGCGCGTGCCAACACGCCTGCGGTCAAAGCTTTTCGCGATTGGCTTCTTACTGAGGTCAATCGCGAGTTCGATCCTCACGCCATCGAGTTGCTGACGATCTCATAAGAGCGAAGACGCTTCTGATGGTCATAGATCATACCAGTTACCATCAACTCGTCAGCGCCTGTCCGTTCGGCAAATTCACGAATGCCCTTATCGACGGTTTCAGGGCCACCCACGACACGGCATGACAGCATCTGGCGAACCAGTGCCTGTGCTGACGGATCAAGCTGCTCCTGATAACCCGCAACAGGCGCAGGCAACTTGCCCGGACGACCGCTGCGCAAGTTCACAAATGCCTGCAATTGCGACGTGAACAGATGATGCGCTTCTTCATCCGTATCGGCTGCAATGACGTTGAGTCCCAGCATCACATAAGGCTTTTGCAGATATTCGGACGGCTCAAATCGTTCGCGATAAAGGTCTACTGCGCGTTCCATATCAGCCGGTGCAAAATGTGAGGCGAAGCCATAAGGCAGTCCCAGCATCGCAGCCAGTTGCGCACCAAAAAGGCTAGAGCCGAGAATCCAGACAGGAACATTCAGCCCTGCGCCCGGCACGGCCTGTACGCGCTGCGCCGGGTCGACAGGCTTGAAGTAATTAAGAAGCTCCACGACATCGCGCGGAAAATCATTGGCGCTACTTTCCAGATTGCGGCGAAGCGCGTGCGCGGTCAATTGGTCGGTACCCGGCGCACGACCGAGGCCCAGATCGATACGACCCGGAAACAATGACGCCAGTGTGCCGAATTGTTCGGCAATCACCAATGGCGAATGGTTTGGCAGCATGATGCCGCCCGCACCAACGCGGATGGTGGATGTGCCAGCCGCCACATGACCTATAACGACGGAGGTAGCCGCACTGGCAATACCGGGCATGTTGTGATGCTCGGCCAGCCAATAGCGCGTGAAGCCCAATTTTTCGGCTTGCTGGGCCAGTTCGAGCGTGTTGCGCAGAGACTGTCCTGCATCGCTGCCTTCAGGGACGGGTGAAAGATCGAGTACGGATAAAGGTATCATGCTTGCTCATATGGTGTGGAACGGTTGGAATGCAACAGAGCGTAATCCGACCGGAGTGAAACGAGGATCGACAAGATTATGCTGGAAAGAAATCAGAGCGCCGATCTGATAAAATCAGATCGAAATACGCTCAAATCCCAACAAAAAAGGCGGCCCACATGTGGCCGCCCTTAATCTGATTATTCAATACAAGTTTCAGTGATGGGCTGCTGCCGCAGGCTCCTTGCCATCTTCCTGCGACGGTACGAACTCGCCTTCCACGTCCTTCTTGGCGATGAACGTATAGAACATCGGAACCACGAACAGCGTGAAGACCGTGCCGATGGTGATACCGGTGAAAATCACCAGACCCATCGAGTAACGCGCCGCTGCACCCGCACCGCTTGCAATGATCAGTGGAACAACACCCAGCGCCATTGCAGCCGTCGTCATCAGAATCGGACGCAGACGAGTTTCTGCGGAGAGAATGATGGCTTCACGACGCGAATGACCATGCAGGCGGCGTTGCTGATTGGCGAATTCCACCATCAGAATGCCGTGCTTGGTTATCAGCCCCACGAGTGTAATGAGACCGACCTGTGTGTAGATGTTCAGCGTTCCAAGGCCAAGGTTTAGCGGAACGATAGCACCGAAGATCGAAAGCGGAACCGACATCATGATGATGAACGGATCGCGGAAGCTTTCGAACTGCGCAGCCAGCACGAGATAGATAACGATAACGGCGAGGCCGAAAGCGATCAGAATCGTGTTTCCCTGCTCTACTTCGAGACGCGACTGTCCAGAATAGTCGAGGAAGAAGCCTTCAGGCATCTTCTGCTGAGCCAGATTGACGAGCGTCTGCAGGCCTTGACCCGTAGTCACGCTTGGCATTGGCAGCGCGGAAATCGTTGCAGAATTGAGCTGGTTGAACTGCTCAATAGCCGCAGGCGAAGCATTCTGCTTGATCTGAATGACCGATGACAGAGGCACCATCGAACCCGAAACACTGCGGACGTAGAATTCGCCAAGCTTTTCCGGGTTTGAACGATAGATATCCGGCACCTGACTGATGATGTCATAGCTGTTGGAATCGCGGTCGAACTGGGCAATCTTTGCACCACCTGTCAGAAGACCAAGCGTCGAACCGATGTCGCTGACCTGAACACCAAGCGTCGCAGCACGATCGCGGTCAATCGTAATCGTCGTCTGCGGCGCATTGTAGGACATCGAGTTCTGAACGATGATGAACTGACCCGTCGCCTGTGCCTCGTTCTTGATTTCTTCAGCAAGCTCGAACACCTGATCAGAAGGACCAGTCGACTGAAGAGCAATCGAAATCGGTAGACCGCCGCCCGTACCTGGTAGGGATGGTGGCGCGAAGATGAATGCTTCAACACCAGCCACCTTATCGATGCGTGCGGTCAGATCCTGCTGGATTGCCTTCTGCGAACGCGAACGCTCAGACCAATCCTTCAACACCCAGAGCGCAATACCCGAATTCGTACCGCCATCCATACCGACGATCTGGAAGCGTGTATCCAGTTCTGGCAGATCTTTGGTCAGACCATCAATCTGCTCGGCATAGAGGTTGGTGTAAGCGGACGTTGCATATTGCGGAGCCTGGAACATCGAGAACAGCGCGCCGGAATCTTCTTCAGGTGCCAGTTCGGTTGATGTGTTGACGAACAGGAAGCCTGTGAGACCAACCAGAGCAATAACGATCATCAATGTAATCGGGCGATAATTAAGCGAGCCCGATACCATGCGATGATACCACTTCTCGAATCTCGAGAAGGTGCCGTCGATGAACTTCTGGAACCGCGATGCTTCGCCATGCTTAAGCATGCGCGCACACATCATCGGCGAAATCGTCAATGCCGCAACGCCTGAGATGATAACAGCGCCGGCCAGCGTGAAGGCAAACTCCCGGAACAGAGAACCGGTCAAACCGCCGGTAAACCCGAGAGGTGCGAACACTGCAGCCAGAGTGATGGTCATCGCGATAATTGAGCCGGTGATTTCCTTCATACCCTTGAAGGCCGCATCCATTGGACGCAATCCTTCCTCGATATGTCGGTGAATATTCTCCAACACCACAATCGCGTCATCGACCACCAGACCGATCGCCAGCACCATCGCGAGAAGCGACAAAAGGTTGATCGAGAAGCCGAGGATATAAAGGAAGAAGCAGACGCCGATCAGCGAAATCGGGATCGTTACGATTGGAATAAGCACTGCACGGAACGAACCGAGGAAAACGATGATGACCAGAATAACGATGGCCACGGCTTCCCCAATGGTCGTGAACACTTCCTTGATCGAAGAGCTGATCTGCTCGGTCGCGTCATAGACGAGATCAAGCTTCATGCCTTCAGGAAGCGATGCCTGGATCGACGGCAGTTCCTTGCGAACGGCGTTCGCCATATCAATTGGGTTTGCAGCAGGCGTTGGGTAAACGCCCAAGAACGTACCGGCAGAACCGTTGAACGCAACGATTGTATCTGTGCTTTTCGCAGCCAGTTCTACCTTTGCGACATCACGAAGACGAACGACCTCATCGCCGGAAGTCTTGATCGGCATAGCACCGAAGGCTTCAGGTGTCTGCAAGGTCGATTCCAGTGTGATCGAAGACGAGACATACTGGTTCTTGGTCGTACCCGGTGCCGAGAGGAAGTTCGACGCATTGATGGCGGCCAGAACTTCAGGTGCCGTGATCTCACGCGCTGCCAACTGGATTGGATCAATCCACACACGCATCGAATAGACCTGGCCACCGAGAATTTCAGCCTTTGCCACACCCTGAATGGTGGACATGCGAGGCTGAATAACGCGCTCCAGATACTCTGTGATCTGCTCGCTGGTCATGTTTGGGTTTTGCGCTGCCAGATACATGGTAGCGAAGCTCTGACCAGTTCCTTTGACGATTACCGGATCATCGGATTCAGACGGTAGGTTGCCGCGAACCTGATTAACCTTCGCAATCACTTCGGTGAGTGCGGCATCCGGGTTAGCGCCAAGCTTCATCTGGACCGTCACCGTGCTCGACGAAGGACGGCTGGAAGAAGTGACGTAGTCAATGTCTTCAGTGGTTGCCACCGATTCAGCGATTGGCGACGTGATGAAGCCCTGAATAAGCTCCGCGCTTGCGCCGGCATAAGCCGTCGTAACGGTAATAACGGTTTCGTCGACTTTCGGATATTCACGCACCGTAAGCTGCGCAATCCCCTGAAGCCCCAGAAGAATGATCATGAGAGCGACCACAGTAGCAAGTACGGGTCGCCGGATGAAGATATCGGAAAAGCTCATCTTGCTCGCCTATTACTTGTCAGCCGCAGGCAGCGGATTGACTGTGTTGTCGATCGTTACAGTAGCTCCCGGCGAAAGCCGGTTTTGACCTGCATTGATCACGATATCGCCAGCCTTCAAGCCATCCGTTATTTCTACAACGCCGCCATAACGACGACCGAGCTTGACGAAGACTTGCTGTGCGACGAGCTTTTCAGCCTGTCCTTCAGGAGCCTTTTCACCTTCCTTCGGCTGCGCTGCACGAACAACATAGGCGTAATCACCATAAAGGCTGGTCACGATTGCAGTTTGGGGAAGTGCGAGAACATTTTCTTCTTGTGGAAGTTCGATGCGGACCTGAACAAACTGCCCAGGTGTCAGGCGCGGTTCATCGTTCTGTACTTCTGCACGGACCGAAACCAGACGACTTGACGAGTCAATCTTCGGATCAATACCGACAATCGTCCCGTTGTAATTGAGTTGATCAGCGCTTGGGCCGACCTTCACAGCCTGACCAAGCTTAAGTGAGGTTAGCGACTGTTCGGGAACAGTGAAATCAATCCGCATCTTGTCAGTTTCCTGCAAGGTGCCGATTACGGTACCGGGGGTCAGATACTGGCCAAGATCGACTTTCGAAATACCAATTACGCCATCAAAGGGAGCAGTAACGGTTTTCTGGTCGAGTACAGCCTGCATTTTCGCAACAGCAGCCTGCTTGGCGCTCGCGGCAGCAGCTGTTGTATCGACGTCGGAAACAGCACCAACACCACGCGTGCGCAGAGTTTCAGCACGCTTCAGGTTTTGATCAGCAAGAACGGCTTCAGCCTTGGCCGCCACCAGATCGGCAGTCTCGATGCTGTTTTCCTGTTCAAGCAGAACGTCGCCCTGCTTCACTTCCTGGTTGGCCTTGAAGTTGATTTTATCAACGATACCGTTGACCTGGACAGTCAGGTCTACACCATTGATTGCATTGGCCGAACCAATGGCTTCGATACCGGGTGTCCATACACCGGGTTGCAAGGTAACGGTAGAAACCGTCTTGGCTGGCTGCTGCATATTAGCGAAAAAATCTTTGATCGCTTGTGTTCTGAACAGGTTAAACCCAACAAGCCCCCCCACGACGATCACGAGGAAAATTATTGCCAGAATAAGGCGTTTGATCATTGCGGATGCACTCCAGGGCGTCGTTGGCGTGCTTCCTTTATGTTCCTCACAATTTGGTCGCACGTATTTTACTTGAATATCAGATGAAAATAACTGTACCGTCTGGACGGTATTGTCAACTATGGAACTGTCAGGAGACGCTCAGAATTGCACACAAAGAATAAGGTCTCTTCGCGAGAGCGCATTTTGCGCGCAGCAGTGGAACTCGCCCAAGAGGTCGGACCAGCCCATATATCTCTCGACGCGGTAGCCGCCCGCGCAGGCCTCTCAAAAGGAGGATTGCTTTATTCGTTTCCGACAAAAGCAAAGCTGCTTGAAGGTGTGGTCGAGGAGTATATGAAGGAGCATGAACGTGCGATGGATGTTCAGGAGAACCTCCAAAGCGGCGATAAAAACCGCATTGCACGCGCCTTTTTCGACGTTTATCGCATTCAGGCCGATGACGAGCCGCCAGCCAGCGGAATTCTGGCTGCACTTGTCGAGAATCCGGATTTCATGATTCCGGTCCGACATTATCATCGATCCGTTCTGGATCGAATGTTGAAAGATGCGACAGACCCCAACCTCGTTTTGATTACCTATCTAGCTCTTTCGGGTCTGGAATGTGGCCGTTTGCTTGATTGTGATATCATCAGTGATGAAGAGCGGCATTCAGTAATCTGTCGGCTTGAGCAGATACTGGAAGCTGGCTAAAACTGTATTTTGTTGAATTCAGATATAAAGAACGCGCCCTAAAGGCGCGTTTTCTTTCGATTATAATACATGCTCAAAGGGGTGATATGTCGCCCCTCTCCCATCCAGCAGTCGTTTCTGCCGCGAAATCTTCAAAACGCCCTTCAGCAATCGCCGCGCGGATGCCCTGCATGAGATACTGGTAATAGGCCAGATTATTCCATGTCAGCAGCATTCCGCCCAATGCTTCACCGGCCTTCACCAGATGATGCAGATAGGCGCGGCTGTAATCACGCGTCGCCGGGCAATTTGATTCTGGATCAAGCGGACGATGATCGTCGGCATGACGTGCATTGCGCAGGTTCACTTTGCCAAAGCGTGTAAATGCTAGACCATGACGACCTGCACGTGTCGGCATCACGCAATCGAACATGTCGATGCCGCGTGCAACCGATTTTAGAATGTCATCCGGCGTGCCAACGCCCATCAGATAGCGTGGCTTTTCGGTGGGCAGAATCGGACAAACCACTTCGAGCATATCGAGCATGACGCTCTGCGGTTCACCAACCGCCAGACCACCAACGGAATAGCCCTTGAGATCCATGGCCTTCAGCGCTTCGGCAGAGCGTTCACGCAGGCGCGCATTGTCACCGCCCTGCACGATGCCGAACATCGCCTTGCCAGCCTGTGTACCAAAAGCCACCTTGCAGCGTTCTGCCCAACGCAGCGACAATTCCATCGCGCGTTCCGTATTATTTTCAGGCGATGGGAGTGCCACGCACTCATCAAGCTGCATCTGAATGTCGCTATCGAGAAGCCCCTGAATTTCGATGGAGCGCTCCGGCGTCATTTCATAAGGCTTACCGTCGATGTGCGAGCGGAAAGTCACACCGTTTTCATTGAGCTTACGCAGCTGCGCGAGCGACATGACCTGAAAGCCGCCGGAATCGGTCAAAATCGGGCCTTTCCAGCCGCCAAATTCGTGCAGGCCACCAAGACGCGCCACCCGTTCAGCGCCGGGACGCAGCATCAGATGGTAGGTATTGCCGAGGATGATATCAGCCCCCAGCTCCTTGACCTGATCCATATACATGGCCTTGACGGTTCCGGCTGTACCAACCGGCATGAAGGCAGGCGTGCGCACCACGCCGCGCGGCATGGAGATTTCGCCCTGACGGGCTGCGCCATCACGCGCAAGCACTTTGAATTCAAAATTTTCGCTGGTCATGCCGTGTCTCTAATGAATTATGCCGGAAAAGGAAACCGTTTCACGCTTTTCGGGATGTGCCCTAAAGTCGCTCAAGAAGACTGGAATCTCCATAGGAATAGAAACGGTAGCCTGTCTCGATTGCGCGCTTATAAGCCTCATGCATCACCTCGAAACCACTGAAGGCCGAAACAAGCATGAAGAGCGTCGAGCGCGGCAGATGGAAATTGGTCATCAGCAGATCGACTGCACGGAACTTATAGCCCGGTGTGATGAAAATATCGGTCGGACCCGCCCATGGGCGAATGATGCCATCTTCACCGGCAGCGCTCTCAATCAGGCGCAGCGATGTTGTGCCGACACAGATTACCCGGCCACCTCGGGCATGAACAGCATTCAGCGCATCGGAAGTTTCCTGCGAAACGTAACCAATCTCGGAATGCATCTTATGGTCCGTGGTGTCGTCGGCTTTGACCGGCAGAAACGTGCCCGCCCCCACATGCAGCGTTACGAAATGTTCTTCGATGCCACGATCACGGATTTTCTTGAGCAGATCGGGTGTGAAATGCAGCCCGGCAGTCGGTGCTGCAACAGCCCCTTCCTCACGCGCATAAACAGTCTGATAATCGCTGCGGTCGCGCTCATCTTCAGCGCGCTTGGATGCGATATAAGGCGGCAAAGGAATGTGGCCGACCGAAGCAATGGCTTCATCCAGCATCGCGCCAGAAAGATCGAACACCAGCAGAGCTTCACCCGCGTCACCCTTCTCAGCAACGGTTGCGTCGAGTGTTCCAAGGAAGCAGCTTGAACCGGAATGGCCGAAACGGATGCGGTCGCCTTCCTTCACGCGCTTGGCAGGACGCAGGAATGCTTTCCAGCGATCAGGGCCGGTACGCATGTGAAGTGTCGCACTGACCTGCGAAATATTGCCGTCGCGCTCGCGCATACCTTCAAGCTGCGCCGGAATGACTTTTGTATCGTTGAAAACGAGCGCGTCGCCCGGCTGCAACAGATCAGGCAGCTCGAATACCTGTCGATCTTCGAATGGCTGGCCGGGACGCACACGCAAAAGCTTGGCGTGGTCGCGCGGTTCGGCGGGACGCAGAGCAATGCTCTCTTCCGGCAAATCGAAATCAAAAAGATCAACGCGCATCATAAACCTCATCAGAGCATTTCTGTCGGAATGTCACGACCGGAAATGCATCAAAGCAAGAGCGGCCCCGGCAAAACCGGAGCCGCTGTATTTCTATAGAAACGACAGGATTAGATGTCTGCTGCGATGCGTGCAGTTACGATCGTGTCTGGATCCGTAACCGGTTCGCCGCGCTTGATCGTGTCCACATTGTCCATACCTTCAATGACCTGACCCCAAACAGTGTACTGACGGTCAAGCCAAGGCGCATCGGTGAAGCAGATGAAGAACTGCGAGTTGGCCGAGTTCGGGTTCTGCGAACGTGCCATCGAAGCCGTGCCACGCTTGTGCTGCGTGTTCGAGAATTCTGCCTTAAGATCAGGCTTTTCAGAGCCGCCCATCCCAGCGCGCGAACCGTTGAAATGTGCGCCACCCGTCTTGCCGAACTTCACGTCGCCAGTCTGCGCCATGAAACCATCAATCACGCGGTGGAATACAACGCCGTCGTAAGCGCCTTCGCGCGCAAGTTCCTTGATGCGTTCTACATGGCCAGGAGCCAGGTCTGGATAGAGTTCGAGAACGACATTGCCCTTGGTGGTTTCAAGAACGAGGGTGTTTTCTGGGTCTTTGTAAGCCATCGGGCCTCTCCTATTGAACGCATCCCAAAATGTTGAATGATTCTTGAGACAAGGGATGCGTATTGAATTTAAAACTTATTTCTTGTCGATCGTGGCCTTGATGATCTTGTCAGGGGTTTCAACCGAGCCATTGTCGGATTCACTTCCCTTTTTGATCTTATCAACTACGTCCATACCACTGACAACCTTGCCAACAACAGTGTACTGGCCGTTCAGGAATGCGCCATCATTGAACATGATAAAGAACTGTGAGTTTGCCGAATTCGGGTCCTGGCTACGAGCCATACCAACCGTACCGCGCACGAAAGGTTCCTTGGAAAACTCAGCCGGAATGTTTGGCAGTTCCGAACCACCTGTGCCAACGCGCGAAGCATTGAAACCCTTTTCCATGTTGCCGAACTTCACGTCGCCTGTCTGAGCCATGAAGCCTGGAATCACGCGATGGAAAGCCACGCCGTTATAAGCGCCTTCCTTCACCAGCTTTTCAATCTGCGCGACGTGCTTGGGTGCAACGCTTGGGTTCAGCTCAATAGCGACATTGCCGTCTTTGAGCTGCAAATTGAGGGTGTCAGCAGCAAAGGCTGCACCTTGAGAAAATGCAACGATGCTAGCTGCGACAAGCGCCGAACGAATAAATGGCATGATCGGAAAACTCCCTGCGATCAGGATTTGAATTTGGCTTCGAGCGCAGCGGCAACGGCTGCGGGAGCGAAAGGACGAATATCACCGCCCATAGAGGCAATCTGACGAACCAATGTGGCAGTAATCGTGCGCACGGCAGGATCGGCAGGTAGAAAAACAGTCTGAAGTTCCGGCGCCATGGTGCCGTTCATGCCGGCCATCTGCATCTCATAATCGAGATCTGTGCCATCACGTAATCCACGAACCATCAGCTGCGCGCCATGTTTGCGCGCGGCATCAATCACCAGATTATCGAATGAAATCACAGAAAGCCGATTGGCATCCTTACCCAGAATAACCTCGGCGCTCGCACCGATAAGCTCGACGCGTTCCTCAAAACTAAACAATGGTTTTTTGCCCGGATGCACGCCAATGGCGACAATAACCTTGTCCGCAAGGCGCAGCGCGCCTTTCAGTACATCCATATGGCCATTGGTCACCGGGTCGAAGGAGCCAGCATAAATCGCTATCGTCATTTCTTCCAGCTAGCCTTTTCTCGTCAGATTTTCAACAACAACCACAATTGGAAAGAAATCAGAAACCAAGAAAACAGATGAATGCGATATGAACAACGATTTCACGACAAGTTCACAACCGATTTACCAAGATAGGCGCAAATTTGGTGCAACCTTTTCGCTTCTCAAGCGTATCTATAACGAAAGGATACCGCGATGATGATATTTCTTCTGGCATTATCCATGATGGTAGCGATGGCTGCATCGGCGATTGTATTGCTTCTGGAAGAGACCGAAGCGAAGCGCCAACGCGTACGTCCGATGGCATTTAGCCTCAGCACCATGCGTAAATTGAGTTCGCGTTAGTCTGTACAATGAGTTTCTGAAGATCGCCAATATCCTCCAGTCTTGGCATCTGAAAAAGGCCGATGGAAATCCCATCGGCCTTTTTGCTTTGCTTCAAGGATTGCCCGATACTTCTCAGTACCGGGCTCCTCATTTTATTCCTCGCTTGGTGCTACTGGCGTTTCACCTTCAGGGCCAGAATCACCAGCTTCAACAACACCGTTTTCTTCGTCGCTCTCCGTTTCCGAAATGCGCTCGACCGAAACAACTTTTTCGCCATCAGCCGTGTTGAAGATCGTGACACCCTTGGTTGAACGTCCGGCAATACGAATGCCGCCGACCGGGACACGGATCAGCTGACCGCCGTCAGAGACCAGAAGAATCTGGTCGCTTGCTTCAACAGGGAACAGTGCAACGAGCTTGCCGATTTCTTCGGCTTTCGAAGTATCTGTTGCACGGATGCCCTTGCCGCCACGACCCGAAACACGGAACTCATAAGACGAAGAACGCTTGCCGTAACCATACTCACTAACAGTGAGAACAGTCTGTTCACGCGCTTTCAACTCCTGATAAAGCTCGTCGTTGAGTTCTGCTTCAACCGCGACTTCTTCTCCAACAACAACGATATCATCCGCATCGTCAGCACCCTGTGCACGGCGCTCGGCGATCGAGCGCTTGAGATATGCAGCACGCTGCGAAGCATCGGCATCGACGTGATGCAGGATCGCCATGGAGATGACCTTATCGCCATCCGCCAGATTGATACCGCGAACGCCTATCGAATTGCGGCCTGCAAAGACGCGAACGTCAGTCACAGGGAAGCGAATGCACTGGCCACCGGCACAAGTCAGAAGAACGTCATCAAATTCGGTACATGTATCGACTGAAAGGATTTCATCGCCCTCTTCTTCCAGCTTCATCGCGATCTTACCGTTGCGGTTGACCTGAACGAAGTCGGAAAGCTTGTTACGGCGCACGGTTCCGCGCGTCGTCGAGAACATGACATCGAGGTTTGCCCAGGATTCTTCATCCTCCGGCAATGGCATGATCGTTGTAATACGCTCACCCTGCTGCAATGGCAGCATATTGATGAGTGCCTTACCGCGCGATTGCGGATTACCGACCGGCAGACGCCAGACTTTTTCCTTGTAGACGATACCGCGCGAGGAGAAGAACAGCACCGGCGTATGCGTATTGGCGACGAACAGACGGGTTACGAAATCCTCGTCCTTCGTTGCCATGCCGGAGCGGCCTTTGCCGCCACGACGCTGCGCACGATAAGTCGCCAGCGGCACACGCTTGATATAACCCGCATGGCTAACCGTCACGACCATATCTTCACGGGCGATGAGGTCTTCATCGTCCATTTCCGCGCCACCGAGACCGAACTCGGTGCGGCGTGGCGTGGCGAACTCGTCGCGAACGGCAATCATCTCTTCTTTGACGATTGTCATGACGCGAATGCGTGAGCCAAGAATATCCAGATAGTCGCTGATTTCTTCGCCGATTTTGTTCAGCTCGTCCGCAACTTCGTCGCGACCAAGTGCTGTCAGGCGCTGCAGACGCAGATCAAGGATAGCACGAGCCTGCTCTTCAGAAAGGTTATAGGTGTTGTCTTCATTGATCCGGTGACGCGGATCGTCAATCAGACGGATCAGTGGTGCAACGTCAGCGGCAGGCCAGCGACGTTCCATCAACTGCTCACGCGCGGTTGCCGGGTCCGGCGCACGACGAATGAGAGCGATGATTTCGTCAATATTGGCGACAGCGATAGCCAGACCAACCAAGACATGTGCACGATCACGCGCCTTGTTGAGCAGGAATTTCGTGCGACGCGTAACCACTTCCTCGCGGAAGGCAACGAATGCGCGCAGCATATCGAGAAGGTTGAGCTGTTCCGGCTTCCCACCGTTCAGCGCCACCATGTTGCAGCCAAACGAGGTCTGCAATGGCGTGTAGCGATAAAGCTGGTTCAGCACCACATCAGCAACCGCATCGCGCTTCAGTTCGACCACAACGCGATAGCCTTCACGGTCAGATTCGTCGCGCAGGTCGGAAATGCCTTCAATACGCTTGTCGCGCACCAGTTCGGCCATTTTCTCGATCATCGAAGCCTTGTTCACCTGATAGGGAACTTCGGTGATGATGATAGCTTCGCGGTCGCCACGCATTGGTTCAATCGCTACGCGACCGCGCATTATGACCGAGCCACGACCCGTGGTGTAGGCAGAATTGATGCCAGCGCGTCCGAGAATAATACCACCGGTCGGGAAATCCGGACCAGGGATGATCTCCATCATTTCTTCCAGCTCAATGGCTGGATTTTCAATGAGCGCTACGCAGCCGTCGATGACTTCGCCAAGATTATGCGGCGGGATGTTGGTCGCCATACCGACCGCAATACCGCCAGAACCATTGACAAGCAGGTTCGGAAAGCGTGCAGGCAGAACCATCGGTTCCCGCTCGCGGCCATCATAGTTATCCTGAAAATCAACCGTATCCTTGTCGATATCCGACAGAAGGGATTCAGTGACTTTTTCTAGACGGCATTCGGTGTAACGCATTGCCGCTGGCGGATCGCCATCGATGGAACCGAAATTGCCCTGTCCATCCACAAGTGGATCACGCAAGGAGAAGTCCTGCGCCATACGCACGAGGGCGTCATAAATCGATGCGTCACCATGCGGATGGTACTTACCCATCACTTCACCGATCACACCTGCCGATTTACGGTAGGGGCGATTGTAAGCGAGGTTCATCTCGTTCATGGCATGGAGGATACGGCGATGCACAGGCTTGAGGCCGTCGCGCACGTCAGGCAGAGCGCGGCTCACGATAACGCTCATTGCGTAATCGAGATAGGAGCGCTGCATCTCCTCAATAATGGAAATCGGTTCGATACCTGTAGGGCCGCTCGGGCCGTCATTCATATCTTCGGAACCGGGTGGAGGCGTTTGATCTGACACTATTCAGATATCTTTCTCAACAGAATCGATAAAGTCACTTTATAAAGTAAAACGGTACAAAACGCCAATTTCGCGACCATTTCAACCGGCTTATTTCCATTATAAAATCAATAACTTAAAAGATATTCACATAAAGATCGCGCAATGATGTTGCCGCAAAGCGCGCTTTCCGTCGACCGAGCGTCCTTCATCAGGTACAATCTGGTTTACAATTCAGGTAAAGAATATCAACAAAAGGGGCGAGTTTAGCATGGGGTTCTACGATACGGTTTTCAGCGCCTTCGTCACCCTTCTCGTCACAATCGATCCACCCGGCCTTGCGCCGCTATTTTTAGCACTCACACCGGGCATGGACCGCAGCCATCGCGGTCAGGTCGCGCTGCGCGCATCCATCATCGGTTTCATTGTCATGGCGCTGTTTGCCATAGCTGGCGTACAGATATTGGGAATGTTCGGCATCAGCATCGGTGCTTTCCGCGTCGCAGGTGGCTTGTTGCTTTTCTGGATCGCTTTCGAAATGATTTTTGAGAAACGAACCGAGCGCAAGGAAAAGAGCGCCGAGGTAGCCATCACCAAGGATCATATCCGCAATATCGCCGCCTTTCCGCTCGCCATTCCATTGATCGCCGGCCCGGGTGCGATTTCAGCAATCGTACTGACATCGGATTCCTTTGACGGCATCGGCCCACGGGCCGCTCTGCTCGGGGTGATAGCTGTTTGCTTGTTGATTACGTATTTTGTGCTGTTACTCGCAGAACGCGTCGACCGGTTTCTTGGCGAAACCGGTCGTTCTATCCTGACCCGTCTGCTGGGTGTCATCCTCGCAGCGCTTGCAGTTCAATTCGTCGCAGACGGCGTGAAGTCTTTAATCAACGGTTAGCGCATCGGCGCAAAAATCGGAATCAATTTTTGTAAAGCACGATGCGTAGAATCAAAGAGTTAGAGCATGCTTTGCACGTCCGAAAGGACGCACGGTGCTCTAAACAGATTTCATTGCTTTCTTGCCAATCATCGCGTGGCGAAGCTTGGACGAGAACCAGTCGATAACGGCGACCGCCACGAGGATCATCAGGATCAGGAATGAAACGTCCTGAAGATTGAGAACCTTGATCTGTTCTGCAAGGTGGGCACCAATACCACCTGCCCCGACAATACCGATGATCGTCGCGGAACGAGTGTTGGATTCAAAGAAATAAAGCACCTGACTGCCCATGAGCGGCAAAACCTGCGGCAATATACCGAAGCGATAGCCGTGCAGTCTGTTGCCCCCGGAAGATACAACGCCTTCCACTGGCTTATTGTCCGCGCCTTCAATGGCTTCGGAAAACAGCTTCCCGAATGCACCGAAATCCGAGCAGGCAATTGCAAGAATGCCAGCGAACGGTCCAAGGCCTACCACAGATACCCATATCAATGCCCAGATCAGTGTATCGACGCCGCGAATGGTATCGAGAAAGCGACGAATGCCGAAGTGGAGAAAGATATTCGGAATAATGTTCTTCGCAGCCAGAAAACCGAATGGGAACGCAAGAAGCGCGGCCAGCAATGTGCCAAGATACGCGATCGCCAGCGTTTCCATCATGGACCACAGATAAAGGCTGAAACGGCCACCGGATGACGGCGGCATCATCATCAGCGCAAAATCTCCAAGACGCCCCAGCCCATTGAGAATGCGCAGCAGCGAGAAATCGAGCCAATAGAAGGCAAACCAGACCGAAGCGATCACAGATACGGTTAAAATCGCCAGATTGCGCCATGCGCGCGCATTCCCGAACAATTCGGCATGTTCGGCCCTGAGTTCTTTTTCATGCGCGTGCGCTTCGCGGGAGAGACTTTGTGCTACATCAGTCATGGTAATCTCCCATTTAGCCTATACGGCCAAGAAGCGCGTGGCGAACCCGCTGCGTAATGAGATCGATGACGACGATGGTCACGATAATCAAAAGCAGGATGGCGCTAACGTCGCTGTAGTAAAACTGGCGGATCGATGTGAGCAGTTCCTGCCCGATGCCACCGGCCCCGACAAAGCCCATGACAGAAGCGCCGCGAACATTGATCTCGAAACGCAGCAATCCGTAGGATGCAAAATTCGCTGCCACCTGTGGCAGCACAGCAAAACGAATAACCTGCAGTCCTGACCCTCCGGCAGCCCGGATACCCTCAACAGGCCGCATGTCTATATTCTCAACAACTTCCGAAAACAGCTTGCCTAATGCGCCGGTGGTGTGAAGCATAAGCGCGAGTACACCAGCCATCGGTCCAAGACCAAAGGCGATGACAAACAAAAGCGCAAATACAATTTCAGGAACGGTGCGCAGCAACTCAAGCCCACGACGAACTATAAAGCGAACAGTGGAATTTGGCGCCATATTGGATGAGGCTGCAAAGGATGCCGCAAAGGCAATCACAGCGCCGATCAATGTTGCCAGATAAGCAATCAGCAGTGTCTCAAACAACATTTTGAGCCAGCCACCGATATTCCAGTACCAGGCAGCAAGATCGCCCCAGAAATTGGCAATCGTCAGTTCTGGCAGAATGCGGCCAAGATAGCTTGTAAAGCGAAAGAGGTTCTCGACCAGTGTGCCCGGCCGAACATCGGCAACAACGGAGGCAGCTATGGCGATAACGACAAGCGCAAGGAGGAGCGCGATACCGTAGAGACGCCGTTTGCCGACTTCTCTGCGATAATCGGCAAGCAAGCCTTTGGCTCCGTTGCCGTCGAGTGAGGATACCGTCATGCGAGATTCCTTTAATCAAGCATGATCTCATCCGAAAACCGGTTCCCACCTTTCGGGATCATGCTCTAAAAAATGCCCGGAACGGGGTACGTTCCGGGCATTTCAATTGTTCTACGGATTAGGACTTGCGAGCCTTGTCGTTGAACTTGAGCATCTCGATGATTGGCTCATATTCCTTGGCTTCAGTCGCTACAAATTCCTGATCCTTGCCATCGGAAAGGGCGTCAAAGCCAGCCTTGTCCTTCTTTGGCATATCGAGGAAAGCCTGCTTGATGTCGGTCTTGAGCTGGTCTGGCAGAGTGCTGAGGACAGCAAATGGGCCTTCTGGAAGGAAGTCCGACTTGAAGATGACGCGGAAATCATCCTTCGTCATTGCTTTGCCGTTTGCATCCTTGAGAACGCCGCGGCTGATCATGCGGGTAAGGTTGGAATCGTCTTCCGAATTCCAGGAGTTTGCAGCAGCGTCTGCGGTGCCCTGTGCGAGAGCAAGAACTGCATTTTCGTGGCTACCGGCAAAGAAGTTCTTACCAAAGAACGTATCGACGCTATAGCCGTCACGGTTCAAGAAGAAGCGTGGCGCGTTGTTGCCCGATGTCGAGTTTGGATCAACCAGAGCAATCGCTTTGCCCTTGAGGTCGTCCATCTTCTGGTACGGGCTGTCGGCCCGAACATAAACAACCGAGTAATAGCCGTTTACGCCAGTGTCGTGACGCTGGTTGACGAGCGGAGTGGTTTCAACGCCGGTCATGACTGCACGAGCATATGAAGCCGGGCCATAAAAAGCGATCTGGATATTGCCAGCGCGCTGGCCTTCGATAACAGCTGCATAGTCGTTAGCAACGCGCAGGGTCACCTTGGTGCCGAGTTCCTTACCGAGATAAGCAGCCAGAGGCGCATAACGGTCGGAAGTGGTCGAAGCGTTTTCAGCTGGGATAACGCCCAGAACGATTTCTGGATAATCCTTGCTCCAGTCAGCTGCCTGAGCAGTGGAAGCCATCATTGGCAAGGTCAGCGTAGCGGTAAGCGCAGCAGCCGCCAGAAAGTTTCTACGGTTAAGCATAAGTCTCTCCTGTTAATCCCTGATTTTGGAGCGTAAATTTTCCGGAGCTATGTTGGCTCAGGCGGAAAGTTGGCGCAGAACGGCTTCTGCCGGCTGCGGAACTGGCATCGACATTGGCTCGGTCGCATCATCCTGATCGATGACGTCATCGGCTTCCATGCCGTAAAGGTCGCGTGATGCCATATCGGTCAGCATTGACGGCGTTCCTCGGAACACGATCTTGCCAGCAGACATGCCGACGAGGCGGTCGCAATAATTGCGCGCAATATCGAGTGAGTGCAGATTGCAGAGAACCGTAATTCCATATTCGCGATTGATACGACGCAATGCATCCATGACGCTGCGCGTATTACGCGGGTCGAGCGAAGCGATTGGTTCATCTGCTAGGATAATACGTGGTTGCTGAACAAGAGCGCGGGCAATCGCCACACGCTGTTGCTAGCCACCGGAAAGCTCATCGGCGCGATGCGCTGCCAGATGGGCGATATCAAACTGCTGCAAAGCGGAAAGGGCAATCAGACGCTCTTCATCGCTCCAGATACGCAAGAGCGACTTAGGGGTGGAAACATAGTTCAAACGGCCCATAAGCACGTTGGTCAGAACATCAAGTCGATCAACCAGATTGAAATGCTGGAAGATCATCGCACATTGCGCACGCCAGGCGCGCAGCCCAGAACCTTTAAGCCCTGTAACGTCGCGGCCGTCCCAGTGAATTGTTCCCTCTGAAGGCTCAACGAGGCGATTGATCATACGCAGCAGCGTCGACTTGCCCGCGCCCGAACGCCCGATAATTCCAACAAACGAGCCCGGCTCGATCTCGAGGTCAACACCCGAAACCGCCACCTTATCATTATAACGGCGCGTTACGTTTTTTAGTTGAAGCATGAATTCGTCTCCATTCATGCTCACTATTGATCCGTTCAATGACACTGCAATGAACGGACCATGACGTTTGTGTAAACTTACATTCCGCTTTAAGTTTTTAATTTAGGCAATTGTTTTAATGCTAATTTTATCCAGATGGCGCAGGAAGGCATCTGTGGAAGCAGCGACTTCACCCGAATTGTCTATTATGACAACATCGTCAGCACCGTCATCAAAGCTCACTTCGCGCGCAAGTCGCAGAGCGATTTCTTCTCTACTTTCACGACCGCGCGATGCGAGCCGTTCGGCGAGCACCTCCGGGCGTGCCGAAATGATGACAACTGAACGCTCGGAATAAAGCCTGCGGATATCACCGAGCACCCGACGCGAGACATTGGCAATCACAACAGTTCCGTCTGCGATTTTCTCATCGAGCGATTTGGGCAATCCGTAGCTCAGCCCATGCGCCTGCCAGTGCAGGGCAAAAGAACCCTCGCCTGCAGCCTTCGCAAAAGCCGCTTCGTCAAGGCTATCGTGATCTTCCGTACCCGGCATTTGCGGGCGCGTAATAATGCGACGGACAAAATGAAAACGCATGTCGCTCGCGAGAGCCACACGCGCCGCATCCATAATCGTGTCTTTGCCGGCCCCACTGGGACCGACAACGGCGACGAAACATCCAATTGGCTTATTGTCTGCTGGCATCACAACACACGCTCACCTTCGCGCCAGACTGTGCGTACAACTGGAATAGCACCCTTGGTGCGAGTGCGAACCAGATCCGCACGCTTACCGATAGCGATTTCGCCGCGATCATCCATTGCCATGGCATCAGCCGGATTCTTGGTCACGAGACGAATTGCATCGGGCAAAGCAATCGGGCGTTCACCGGAAGCAAGGCCGAATGCCGACTGGATAAGGCTGAACGGAATATAGTCCGAAGACAGAATATCGAGGCTGCCATTATCAACGAGATCGCGAGCAGCAATATTACCAGAATGAGAACCGCCGCGAACGATGTTTGGCGCGCCCATCAGGATCGACAATCCTGCACCTTTGGAAGCATGAGCTGCTTCCATCGTGGTTGGAAATTCAGCGATCCGCACACCATGATCAAGCGATTCATCGACGTGATTGCTCGTCGCATCGTCATGACTCGCCAAAACGATCCCGCGATGCGCCGATAAATCAGCAATCGCGCGGCGATGTTTTGCAGAATAGGCGTCTGAATCTGCCATGCGCTTCTCACAATGCACCCGGAACTCCTCATCCGTGAGCTTCATCTTGCGCATGTAATAGGTGCGATAGGTCTCAAGATCAACGAATTGCCGTTGTCCAGGCGCATGATCCATAAGCGAAGCGAGCTTGACCCGGTCGTCATTTTCAAAAAGTGCAAAGCTTTCGAGGCAATCCGCCGATGAAACTTCACAACGTAAATGCAGGAAGTGATCAGCGCGCAGCCTGTTCTCGCGCACGCCGCTTTCAATAGCATCTGCAAGCATACGCATATCCTTGCCAGCAAAATCGCGGTCATAGTCTGAGCCGACACGCATGGCATCGAACACAGTTGTAATACCGGAAGCTGCGACCTGCGCGTCATGCGCCTGAACTGCAGCGTCGACATTCCAACGGACTTTAGGGCGTGGTGCGTAATGGCTTTCGAGCTGGTCGGTGTGCAACTCGATCAGACCGGGAATGACATAATCGCCATCCATGTCATCACCACCATTGGTGTTGCCCTGATCAATCGCTGCAATTTTGCCATCGCGGATCAGAATCGATCCAGAGACAATCTCGTCAGCAAGCACGATGCGAGCATTTTTAAGAACGATTTCGTTAGCCATTGGATAGCTCTTTCATAACCGCATTTGTATTGGGGGCCGTTTCGTATTTCGAGAGGAAAGCTTCGATATCGAGCGTGCGGAAATCATCGAGTCCATCACGCAGACGCTCGTGATCCCAATCCCACCAAGCCAGTCGATCCAAACGATTACCGGTAGCGGCATCGAACCGTTCGCGGATAAGACGTGCAGGGACGCCGCCGACGATCGTATAAGGAGCCACGTTCCTGCTGACGACTGCTCCGGCTCCAATAACCGCGCCATTGCCAACCGTCACTCCCGGCAGAATGGTCGAACCGTGGCCAAGCCATGTGTCGTGACCAATCTTCACAGAATTGCCGCGTCGCCACTCGAAAAACTCGGTTTCATCCTTTTCACCCGGCCAGTAATCACCTGCACGATAGGTGAAATGATGCAGTGTCGGACGCCATGTCGGATGATTGGTCGCATTGATGCGCACATGGCTGGCAATATTGGAAAACTTGCCAATCTCTGCACACCAGATTTCGCAGTCGATACCTAGATAGGAATAGTCATCAAGCACAGTTTCCGAAACCCGGCTACGCGCGCCGACTTCCGTGTAACGGCCAAACTTGCTGCCGTTAACTTCGGCAGTATCGTGAACCAAAGGTTCTACCGAGAGCTTAGTCATGCCGCGGCCCTCGGAGAGAAAGCGGTAACATCGATAATCCGATCGGCAACCTGTTCACGCACATCTTCGTCATGGAAGATGCCGAGCATTGCGACGCCCTGAGCTTTCTTGGCCTTAATAAGATCAACAACGACTGCGCGGTTCTTGGCATCAAGTGAAGCCGTTGGCTCGTCAAGCAGCAACACCGGATGATCCGTGATGAAACCGCGCGCAATATTCACGCGCTGCTGTTCGCCACCTGAGAACGTGGCAGGAGGCAGCGCCCAAAGCCGTTCTGGCAGGTTGAGCTGCGCAAGCAATTCGCTTGCACGATTGCGAGCAGCATCGCGATCAACACCACGCGCCACCAATGGCTCCGCAACGACGTCGATTGCCGCCACGCGAGGCAACGTGCGCAAGAACTGGCTGACATATCCAATCGTATCACGCCGAACGGCCAGCACTTCGCGCGGATCGGCAGTCGCCAGATCCACCATGCGATCTTCGTGACGAATAAGGATCGAGCCAGCATTCACTGCGTAATTGCCATAGACCATCTTGAGGATGGAGCTTTTACCCGCACCGGATGGTCCGCCAAGCACAGCGCATTCGCCTGCTTCCAGATTGAAGTCCACGTTACTTACGACTGGCAACTGAATGCCGCCCTGCAAATGCATCGTGAACGTCTTCGCCAGACCCGACACGGCTAGCGGAGAGGATGTTCTAACTTGTGTCATTTCTCACCTCACGCATGAAGTTTCGCTAATTTACGAACAACACGCTGCAAACATCTGTTTTAATTTACTAAACCTGCAAAATAGACGACACGAGCAGCTGCGTGTAAGGCGCTTGCGGGTCATCCAGAACGCGGTCGGTCAGGCCCTGTTCGACAATATGGCCGTCTTTCATGACCATGATGCGATGGGACAGAAGACGCGCCACT
>Ga0308157_10001788_pt1 | contig 40296 bp, 41 predicted proteins | sample PhyBR1_FD_201035 | JGI IMG/M metagenome (GOLD analysis project Ga0308157, IMG submission 201035) | Phyllosphere microbial communities from UC Gill Tract Community Farm, Albany, California, United States - DLSLB.R1 | ecosystem: Host-associated > Plants > Phyllosphere > Unclassified | place: USA... | reverse complement strand
CGGCGCGTGGAGCGTCGGTCTGCTCGTCGACTACGCGCAGCAGGTCGGGGCGGGCGTGCTGATCAAGGGCATCCGCTCGCAGCTCGACGTGAGCTACGAGACCCCGATGGCGGTGGTGAACAACCACCTCGCCGGCGTCGAGACGGTGTTCCTGCTGGCCGACCCCGCCAACTCGGTCGTGTCGAGCTCGCTCGTGCGTCAGGTGGCCGGTCTCGGCGGCGACGTTTCGCCGTACGTGCCGCCGGCTGTCGTGCGATACCTCGACCAGTCGACGCCCAGCGACTTCTGAGTGCGATAGGCCGTACGCTGGAGGGGTGAAGAAGAACCTGTCCGGACCCTTCGTCCTCCCGGCGCGCGACATCGTCCGTCGGCCGGGCGAGATGCGTGAGCACCGGTTCACCGCTCCCGCGCCCGAGGCGTGGGGCGAAGGAATCGTGCGGGTCGAGAAGGACCGAGCGATCGAGCTGGAGGTTCGCCTCGAGTCCGTGCACGAGGGCGTCCTCGTGAGCGGAACCGCCGAAACGCAGTATGAGGGGGAGTGCAGCCGGTGTCTGCGCGACATCTCTGAGAGCGTCGAAGTCGAGTTCCAGGAACTTTTCGCGTATCCTGGTGACGAAACGACTGATTTCGAGCTTCAAGACGACCACGTGGATCTTGAAACTCTGGTCAGAGATGCGATTGTATTGTCGCTTCCGTTTCAGCCGGTCTGCCAGCCGGACTGCCCGGGTCTTGATCCCGCCACGGGCGCAAAGCTGGCCGAATCTTCCGGCGAGGCGCGGAACCCCATCGATCCTCGGTGGGCTGCGCTCCAGAAACTTACCGAAACCGCACCGGCGTCTGACGCCGGTCTGAGCAGAGAAGAGAGCTAGCTATGGCTGGTAACCCCCCGAAGCGGAAGATGTCCCGCTCGAACACGCGGTCGCGTCGCGCGCAGTGGAAGGCCTCGGCCCCGGCGCTCGTGAAGACTGTTGAGAACGGCAAGGTCGTCTACAGCCGCCCGCACCAGGCGAAGGTCGTCACCGACTCGCAGGGCACCGAGCTGTTCCTCGAGTACAAGGGCCGCAAGGTCGCTGACGCCTGAACCGCGTCATGACCGAGCGCACTGAACCAAGCGCGCGAGAGTCGCTCACCGAGAAGCTCGGCGTCGAGATCGACGCCGAGCTTCTCGCATTAGCGCTCACGCATCGCTCGTATGCGTACGAGAACGGCGGACTTCCGCACAATGAGCGCCTCGAGTTCCTCGGCGACTCGGTGCTCGGTCTCGCCGTGACGGCGCAGCTGTACGAGCGCTTCCCCGACGTTCCCGAGGGCGATCTCGCGAAGCGTCGCTCCGCTGTTGTCTCGACCCTGGCGCTGGCGGATGTCGCGCGCGGGATCGGGCTGGGCGCGCACCTCAAGCTCGGGCGCGGCGAGGAGCAGACAGGTGGGCGAGACAAGGACTCGATCCTCGCCGACGCGACGGAGGCCCTGTTCGGGGCCGCGTTCCTGTCGGCCGGTCGCGCCGCTGCCGACTCCCTGGTGCTGCGCTTGATCACCCCCCTGATCGAGGACCCGGCACGGTACGGTGCGGCCGTCGATCCGAAGACCAGCGTTCAGGAGCTCGCGGCGAGGCTCGGGGTCGACGCACCCTCGTATGCCATCACGAGCACGGGACCCGACCACGATCGGCGTTTCCGCGCCGTGCTGACGGTCGGCGAATACACCGCGTCGGGCACGGGCACCAGTAAGAAACAGGCTGAGATGGCCGCCGCGCTCACGCTGTGGCGCGACGCGCATGCCTGAGCTGCCCGAGGTCGAGGTCGTGCGGTCGGGCCTTGCGCCGGCCGTCGTGGGTGCCCGCATTACCGGCGTCGAGGTGTTCGACGAGCGCGCGCTCACCCGGCACGCGGTGACCGCCGTGCCGGATCCGGCAGGGCGGTCATCGTCGCGTGCAGCCGACTTCGAACGGCGGCTCGTGAACCGCACGATCCGGGCGGCCGTGCGCCGCGGAAAGTTCCTCTGGTTGCCGCTCGACGGATCCGACAAGGCCGTCATCGCGCACCTCGGTATGAGCGGGCAGATGCTCCTTCGTGAGCCCGGCGCGCCGGCCGAGCGGCACGAGCGCATCCGACTGACGATCGAGCATCCGGCGCACGGCGAGCTCGCGATCGTCTTCGCGGATCAGCGCACGTTCGGGTCCCTCGCGCTCGACGCGCTCGTGCCCACGCCGGACGGAGCGGCGGGAGGGCACGGAGATCCGCTTCCGCTCGTCGCCTCGCAGGCGGCGCACATCGGGCGAGATCCTCTGGACCCGGCGTTCCGCGACGCCGCGTTCCGCGCGGCGCTCGCACGGCGCAGGTCCGGCATCAAGCGCGTGCTGCTCGATCAGAACCTCGTGAGCGGTATCGGCAACATCTACGCCGACGAGGCGTTGTGGGCGGCGCGGATCCATCCCGAGACGCTCGCCATGGATCTCTCGACCCGCGCCGTGAACCGCCTGCTCGCGGAGGTGCGCTTCGTGCTTGAGAAGGCGCTGGCCGAGGGCGGTACGAGCTTCGACGCGCAGTACGTGAACGTGAACGGGCAAGCTGGGTATTTTGTGCATTCGCTGAACGCATACGGTCGCACCGGCCAGCCGTGCCCTCGGTGCGGGGAGCCGATCGCCCGCATCGCATTCACGAATCGGTCGAGCCACTTCTGTCCGCGGTGCCAGCGGCGACGGTAGGTCGGACATGCCGCCGCCCGACGGTGGCAGCGCCCGTGTCGCGCGCAGCGGCGGGCGCTGTTCGAGCGCCTCGCGGCCCTTCCGCGGTGCTGTCACGACTCGCATCCTCTGCGGAGTTGCGCGCCTCCGTCAGACCCGGAGTGCGCCACGTAGCGCGTCGGGGCCAATCCGAAAGCCCGCGTGAACGCCGCGGTGAATGCGGCAGGGGACGAGTACCCGAGACGTGAGGCCACCTCGGTGACCGTCGATGACGGGAGCATTCGGAGGCCGGTGAGCAATCGTGCTCGAGATCGCCAGGCTGCCGGGCTCGTTCCCGTCTGAGCCAGGAACTGGCGGTCGAAAGTACGCACGCTCCTGTTCGCGATACGTGCCCATTCCTCGTTCGACACTGCCAGATCCGGGTCTGCCAGATACTGGCGGCACAGTGATCGAAAAGGCTCGTCGTGCGGCAGTGACACCGACAAAGGCGTAGGCGTCAGCTCGCGCAGCTCGTGGAGGATGAGATCGACGACCGCGCTATCGCGCCCTGTTGCGTCATAGTCCACAGCGAGGCCGTTCGCAGTGCGGAGGAGCTCTCGAAGCAGAGGACTGATCTCGGCGACGATGCATCGCGTCGGCCACCACGGCACCGCGTCCGGCTCGATGTACAGGCTCCACGTCGTCACCGCGTCCATCAACACCTCGTGCACGGTGCCCGGAGGAATCAGCACGGCCCGGTGTGTGGGTACGGTCCACGAACCTTCTTCGGTATCGACCTGCATCACGCCCTGTGCGCCGTAGAGCAGTTGGGCGCGGCGATGCGCGTGCTGGGCGAGCACGTAACCGGGCGGGTAGTCGGTGCCGATGGGCAGCACGTCGACGGGAAGGTGGTCGACCTCGGACAGGTGGACGTTGTGCACTTGAAAATCATAATGGCCGAAATTCGAAGGAACATGGTGCAGTATCGATTGCTCGCCATCGACGATTCGCGGTCGGATGGAGATATGACGTTCCTGGTTCTGTTTCTCGTGGGTCTCGCCGTGGGCGTGACGACCGTGCTGTTCGGCTTCGGAGGCGGTTTCGTCACTGTCCCGATCATCCTGCTCGTCGATGCGTCGCGAGGCGGTGATGCTGTGCGGATAGCAGTGGCGACGTCAGCTCTGGTCATGGTCGTCAACGCGGTCATCGCGACCGTCTCCACGAGGCGCAGCATCCTGGATCGACTCCGCGGTCGACAGGCACTGTTCATCCTTCTCGCCGTCGGCGGCGCGGCGGGCGCAGGTGCGGCGTTGTTCGTCCCGGACGCGGTACCACGGTGGGGATTCGTCGCCTATATCGGGGTCACCGTCGTCGATCTGCTGCTTCGCCCAGGTTTTCTCCCGCGGCGGGGGACTCCGCAGTCGGCCGGTAACGTCGCCGCGCGCGGTCTACCAGACGCATTGGGGGTCCCGATCGGGTCGATCGCCTCATTCCTCGGAGTCGGGGGGAGTGTGATGACCGTGCCGATGATGCGCCGGTCCGGGATGGAGATGAGCGGAGCCACGTCTCTGGCCAATCCGCTGACGATCGCTATTGCCGCGCCGGCCATGGTGGTGGCGTTCGCGTTCGGCGGTGACGTGATCGCGGGCACCGGGCTGGTCGGCACGGTCGATGTGGCATCGGCACTCGCGCTGTTGGCCGGAGCGATCCCGGTCATCGTCCTCCTGCGCAGGCGGCCCCCACGGATCCCTGAGGCTGTGCACAGCTGGGCCTACCTTGCCCTGCTTGTCGTCGCCGCGACCACCGTTGCGGTCACTGGGTGACTTTGGGTTGAGCCTCGACGATGCTCTCTGTGTCGGTGCGACGCTCGACCGGACGTCTCGCGTATGAGACGCGTGAGTCAGCGTACCGGGGGCCGTCGGCATGTGGTGTAGATGCGCGGTGGTGCTCGCGGGTAGGTCGCGAGCGGGTGGGACTTGTTAGCCTGAGGTGATGGAGATCGCGTTCATTGCAGGCTTCGGGCCGATCGGAGTGGAGCCGAGCAGCACGCTTGATTTCTGGTCGCGGACCGTCGGTATCACGTTCGATGAGGTTGGACCGGACTACTACCACGCCTCTGATTTGGGTGGTGCCAAGGCCTTCGCCTTGTGGCCGCTGAGTCAGGCGGCGCAGGCGACCTTCGGAACCGATGAGTGGCCTGCGGATCGTCCTGTCCCGCAGGCGTGGATCGAGTTGGAGGTGTCGTCGCCTGAGGCCGTCGCCGACGCAGTCGAAGAGCTGCGAGTGAAGGGGCAGGAGATTTTGATCGGTGCTCACGAGGAGCCCTGGGGTCAGACAACGGCTCGCCTGCTGAGCCCTGAGGGCATGCTCGTGGGGATCTCCTACTTGCCTTCGTTCCATGTCGATGAGCACGAGTAGAGGTGGACTTCTTGTCTCTCACGTCGTGGGTGCCCGCCAGGCTAATCCGCGTTCTGAGATAGCGGCGCAGGTGTTCCAGGAGGCTACGACTCGCTCGTCGTGACCCCTTGACGATCACCGGCATCGACCTGCGCTTGACGCACCCGCCGACGCAATGACTCGGCCCCGAACCCCAACCGCTTCGAGATCGTCTCGCACGCGGTCGTCAGATTCGGATACTCATCGAGGTGATCGAGCACGAGCCTGACCGCACGCTGCTTCGTCTCCTCCGGAATCCTCTTCGGCATGATCAACATCTTCCTTCCAAACTCGAAAGGAAGCGGCATCAAACCGGGGACGGTTCAGGCAGTGACGTTGTTTACACGTCCTGTGGGCCACATCGGTTGAATCTTGTTGGCCACGATGTGCGCGTGCGTTGCTTGACGCCCGACATTCGCGCACGTGGATCATCGGACATATGCCCCTGCGCTTCCGTAGCGTCGTGGTGGAAGGAAGGTGAGTATGGAGCGGCTGAACGAGGCGATTGCGTCAGTGGAGCGCCAGCTCGAGGGCGAGGTCGATGTGCGTCGCGCGAGCCAGATCGCGTTGATGTCCGAGCACCATTTCCGGCGGCTGTTCTCCACTTTGGCAGGTATGTCACTTTCGGAGTACGTGAGGCGGCGCCGTATGACGCTCGCGGTTGCATCGGTCGTTTCAGGACAAGAAGCTTTGCAGGACGTCGCTCTCCGGTTTGGATACGCCTCTGGTGATGCGTTCTCACGCGCGTTCAAGGCTGTCCATGCCGTCGGCCCCGAGGGCGCGCGTCAGCCAGGAGCTGTTCTCCGGTCGCAGCCGAAGCTCACCTTCACCATCACGATCGAAGGGAGCACGACCATGAACTACCGCATCGTCGAAAAGGACGGGTTCACGCTGGCGGGGCTGCGCACCCGCATCCCACTCATTTATGAGGGGGTGAACCCGACCGCAGCAGAGTTCGTCGAGAAGATTTCGGAGGAGCAGTGGGCGAAGATCGATGACCTTTCCGACCAAGAGCCTGCTGGGGTGCTCAGTGTCCACGACGCGATCTCTCCGTCGCGCGACGAAGGCACCGAGCTGGACTACTACGTCGCGGCTGCAACGAGCGGGCCAGTTCCGGACGATTTCGATCGGCTCGATGTGCCCGCGATGACATGGCTCGTCGTGGAGTCGAACGGCGCGTTCCCCGCTGCGTTGCAGGAGCTCTGGCCGAAGGCATTCGGGGAGTGGTTCCCCGCGAACCTTTACCAGAGCGCCCCTGGCCCGGAGCTGGTCGTGACGGATTTCGCCGACGACGAGCAGACGCGCGGCCGGTACGAACTGTGGATTCCCGTCGAGAAGACACCAGTCTCCTGAACGCCGACCTCGATGCCTCGTCCCCCGGTGCGACCCTCGCACCAGGGGACAAGGCATCGCGATCAGCCGTGGCGCGGTGTCCCGCGTGCTGCCCCAGCTCGGCCCCAACCGGCGCAGGTTCATCGACCCGCACGGCGAGGCAAACCGAGAAACGCAGCGGATCGTCGCCGAACGCCCCGGCCATGTGGTTGATGTCGACGTGAAGAAGGTCGGTCGCATTCCCGACGGCGGCGGCTGTCGCGCCCACGGACGCGATAGTCCTGAGACTCGCGCCGCCGGCTTCCTCGAACGCGCGGAATTCTGGTTTGCAACGCACGGCATCACCACGATCTAGCGAATCGTCACAGACAATGGCGCGTGCTACCGATCTGAGCTCTTCGCAGAAGCGGTGCTCCCGGCGCGGCGTCAGCGAATCACGCCCTACACGCCGCGCTACAACGGGAAGGTCGAGCGATACAACCGTCTCCTTGCCGAAGAATTCCTCTATGGCCGTATTGGCATTCCGAGCAAGAACGTGCGGACGGGCTCGCGCTCTGGAACCTCTATTACAACTATCACCGGCCACATGGCGCACACGACGGACAACCACCAGCATCGGGGGCTCACATTGCGGTGAATAACGTCCTGGCCCGATACGTCTAGCGATGCCTCCGGGGCGTTCTCGACAAAGCCCCGGCCGCAGCCTCCGCCGGGAGCCCGCGCCAACTCACACTGATCCGCAGCACCCCTTGCCGGCCAAACCAATACACCGTATTGTTCTGTCACGCACCAGTCGTGAATCGGCTTACGCGGAAAGGGGTTCAGATTGCCTGACGGGTTATCCGAGAACAGCACGCGGCAGAAGATTCTGGGCGCGGCGCTGACCTTGCTCAGTGAGCGTGCCGGATCCATTGCCAGCGTGCGTGCTATTGCCGACCGGGCCGGCGTGAGCACCGGCGCGCTTCAGCATCACTTCCCGACGAAACAGGGCCTCATCGAAGAGGTGATGACGATCGTGTACGACATGGCGATCCCGTCGCACTACCTCGAAGACTCCTCGGTGTCGCCTCGTGACCGATTGGCGTCTTGCCTGCATCAGGTTGTTTCTCCGCACGGAGTCGAGGCCAGTCCTCGTCAGGCATGGCAGGTGACATACGAGCGGTACCTGCACCCTGACGCGACCGATGACGCGCGCACCGAGTACCTCACGATCGAGCGTGAGCTGCTCCGACGCATCGAGCACTGCCTCACCGTGCTGCAGCACGAAGGTGCAGTGCCGGATGGTGACCACGAGCGAACCGCCAGGTCGCTGCTGACCACGGCGTACGGAATCTCCATCTCTCGCGCGCTTCCTCATGACGGTCATCGGGTCATAACCGATACCGACGTCCTTCGCACTGCGATTGACGCCGTGATACCCGACCCTCTCACTGCAGACCCACAACCACGAAGGGACCTCCATGACCCGAACACCTGAGACCAATCGTTCGTCCACGACATCGACGCGTCTCGCGCCCGTGGACCCCGCACGACCATTCGGCGCTCACCTTTCGCTGCGCTGGTGGGTGCCAGTGGTCCTCACCGTCACGGTCATCGTCGTCACGAACGTGCTCCAGACGCTGCTGGTGGTCGGTGCCACCGTCATCGAAGTTCGCCTGCTGGGTCACGAGGCTGGCGACACGTCAATGACCCCGCTGCGGTATCTCGCGAGCAACGTCGCCATCATCATGGTTGCCCCCTTGGCGCTTCTCGTCCTCGCGTGGGCCGGGCGGGCGCCTTGGCGGGCTGTCCTCAGTCGCGAGCGACACTTCCACTGGGGGCGACTGGGCGCCTATCTGGGGATCTTCGCAGGTCTCATGGTCGTCACGAACATCGCGATCCACCTGGTGAACCCGTCTCCCGCCGAGCTGTTCGCGATCTCGGGAACAACGATCGCACTGCTGGCCGTCATCGTTGTGACCACCCCGTTACAGGCCGCTTCGGAGGAAGTGGTGTTCCGTGGGGTCCTCACGCCGTCGTACGCGTCTTGGGTTCGCGCATCGCGCCCCGCGATCATGTTGGGGATCACCGGGTCCAGCATCCTCTTCATGGTGATGCACGTCAGTACCGACCTATGGATGATCGTGAACTACCTGGGCCTGGGGGTGAGCACTGCGCTCATGGCGCTGCTCAGCAAAGGGCTTGAAGCCTCGATCGCGTTCCACGTTATGAACAACGTGTTCGCGATGACGATCGGCGCGCTATTCGCTGAGGGCGGCGGCATCAGCCAGGATCGCACGGCCGGCTCTGCTGGGCCCTACCTCCTGCTGGTCCTCGTCGCCGAGGCTGTCGCCGTTCTCATCGTCTGGCAACTGGAGAAGCGCCGACGCGTCGTCTCGCCCGACGCGACCAGCGGGCACAGTCGAGCCGAGTGACACCGAGCCTCAGTGCTACCAGGAGCGCGGCAGTTCCACAGCATTCGCGCCACGATCGATAGCGACCTGGTCGGGGTCCTCCAGGTCGACCAGCAGGTGGATGCTCGAACCGGGAGCGAAGCCGGTGAGGAGGCCTCGGTCGATCCTCGTCACGAGCTCGGCATCGTGCTGAGATGTCGAGAGCCGAAACTGGACCCGCAGTCGCATGGAGGGGGTCTCCTCCGTGCCGCCTCGGTACGCTGCCCACGCCGTCACACGCCCCTCGACCCGGAGACCCGTGGTTGCGAGGCGCTCGGATCGTTCTCGCTCCTGCGCGATCGGGCGGTAGCTGCGCGTCGACGCGACGCTAACGACGATCGCGATGGCCACGACCAAAGCGAAGAAACTCACGATCATGAGTATCACCGGCAGAGGCATCGCGTCACTGTTCTCCATACGGGATCAGGATCGCAGGTGGTTCAGAACCATAGATGAATTCCGGGAGAACAGCTCTTCTCGTTCCTCGGCATTAGCTCGGTGATAGTTCCGGGGCTTTCGGGTACTTCTCCAGCGCGTCGGGATCCATGCACGCTCAGCAGTCCGAGTGCGATGAGGAGCGTTCCTGCGTCAGTAATGCCGAGCGCGACGAACGATCAGGTGAAACCCCGGGCCGACACCGATGCCCAGGAGTCCCGCGAGAAGGTATCGTCGCCCCATGGACATCTCGTTGCCGTCGGACTGCGGGAACGCCCCGCGCATCGCGATCGTCAGCGACTTCGTCACGAACTGGGCGCAGGGTGATGCCGCGGCGGTGCAGGAGCAGCTCGCGGTCGAAGCTACCTGGACGATCATCGGCGAGGGCGAGTTCAGCGGACACGAGGTCGCTGTACGCGCTGCACCGAGGCTTGAGGCCGACCGTTTGGAGCTGCTGTCCGTGATTACCCACGGCCGGTTCGCTGCCTGCGATGGGTATCTCGCGGCCGGCGAGACCCGCATGAGCTTCAGCCACATGTTCTGCTTCACGAGCACGGGGAACACTGCGAAGGTGCGGAATGTGCGCAGCTATCGCATCCTTGAGCCGCACCGTTGACAGCAGCCGCGCTCGGCGGCATCATGCGAAGATGAACAGCGCTTCCGCCGGGCCGGGCTCGTGAGTATCGAGGTCCGTCCGGCGACCGTATACGATGACGTCGCGACTCTCGTTGGACCGAAGAAGTCGACGTCGAACGTCTGCTTCTGCCTGAGCTACCGAATCACGAGCAGCGAGAACAACGCGCTGCGCGGCCCAGAGCGCGCGGATCGTGTGCGGGAGCTGTGCGCGGCGGATCCGCCGCCCGGGGTGATCGCTTATCTCGACGACGATCCGGTCGGATGGGCGGCCGTGCATCCGAGATCCGAGACGAGCTTTGCGCGCAACCGGCGGATCCCGCACATGGATGATCTCGACGTGTGGTCACTGTGGTGCGTGCGCGTGCGCCCCGGCTTTCGAAAGCAGGGCATCTCGCATGCGCTCGTCGCCGGCGCCGTCGAGCACGCGCGCGACAGCGGCGCGCCTGCAATCGAGGCGTACCCCGTCGATAACGGCGGCGAGCGGGTCGACCTGACCATGGCGTACGTCGGCACGCGTCGCCTATTCGAGCGCGCAGGGTTCGAGAAGGTCTCGGACACCGGATCCGTGATCAACGGCTTCCCCCGGGTGCTGATGCGCAGGGACCTCAGATGAGCCGGGCGTGGTCGTGATTCAGGAGAAGATCGATCTCAAGAAGACCCATGTTGGCTTTCGGGCCCGGCGGGGCGACTTCCGTATTTTCGAGATGCCGCCCGCGCGCTACCTCGCGGTCGACGGATCGGGGGATCCGAATACCGCACCCGAGTACCGCGCGACGCTCGAGGCGCTGTACCCGTATGCGTACGCGCTGAAGTTCGCGAGCCGGGCGGAGCTCGAACGCGATTACGTCGTGCCGCCGCTGGAGGGACTGTGGTGGGCGGACGACATGACCGCGTTTACCGAACACCGTGACAAGGCTCTCTGGCGTTGGACGATGATGATCATGGTGCCCGAGTGGATCCCGGAATCGCTCGTCGAAGCGGCTCGAGATCGGGTGAAGGCGGCGCCCGAGCGCCTCGGAGACGTGCGGCTCGACGCCCTCGAAGAGGGCACGTGCGTGCAGACGCTGCACGTCGGATCCTTCGACGACGAGGCTGCCGTGCTTGCGCGCATGCACGACGAGTTCATCCCCGCCTCGGGTCACCGCATGACCGGGCGTCACCACGAGATCTACCTCGGCGATCCGCGCCGCGTCGCGCCCGAGCGCATGCGCACGATCCTGCGGCAGAGCGTCGAACCGGTCTGATGGCGCCTGCCGCTACCCCTCGAGGCCGGGAACCGCGACGTCGCCCGCCGCGAGCTGCGTGAGCGCGGCGAGATGCGCCTCGACGGCGATCCTGCCTTCTTTCGTCAGCGCCGCCCAGGTGCGCTTGCGGCCGCTCGACCCCGATGGATCCTTGCGCAGCTGCACGATGCCGGTGTCTGAGAGCAGCTTGAAGTTCTTCGAGAGGTGAGCGTCGGTGAGTGTCAGAGTGTCGCGGATCGTCGCGAACTCGAGCTCTGACGCATGCCGCAGCAGCGAGCAGATGCGCAGACGAACAGGGGAGTGGATGAGCGCGTTGAAGCGTGGCTCGGTCATGTGCGCCCTGCGAGCTCGCGGCGCAGCGCGGCGTCGTAGCACCGACCCAGCGCGACCGCCGCGGCGGCCGTCACCGCAGAGGGAACGAGGATCCACCAGAGGCTCGTGGCGGTCTGCTGCATGACGCGGACGGCGATCATCGATGCGACGAGGATGACGATGACGGCGGCGAGCAGCGTACGAGTGAGGGCGCCCTGCGGCTTATCGATCGAGATCCCGTACTTCCTGTCGTAGGTCGTGCGCAGCACGGTCAGCGCGACGACGGCGCCGAGGATGACGGGAAGCGACCACACGCCGGGCAGGGCTTGAGAGCAGACCAGGACCACGAGGATCACCGCGTAGATCGGGTGGTACCACCATGGGGTGATCACCCTGTTCGCGAGCCGCGCCCGATCGTCGCCGAGCCCGGAGAGCGCGTCGCGTGCCGCGGCGGAATCGTTGTTACTTGCCATGTTGTCAAGAGTAGGATCACTTGCCAGATTGTCAAGCGCTACCGCGTGGTCGTAGGCCTTTCGCGAGTTCGAGCGCGTCTCGCGCAACCTGCGCACAGGTGTCTTCGTCGCGCATCCACAGAGGCACAGCGCTCGTGACAATCCCCGCGTCCGTGAGCGGATCCGCGTATGCTGCGTCTGATTCATCGACGAGCCACCCGTCGAGGATGCCGCCGGCCGCTCGCGACCCGTAGTGCTCCGCGACGGCACCAGCCGACGTCTCGATGCCGACCGCCGCGAGGCAGGCATCGGCCATGCCGCGCACGACGGATCCGTCGATGATGCCCGACACCCCGACGATGGGCGCGCGGGCCGTGACCAGCAGGTCGCGCATGCCGGGCACGGCGAGCACGGGGCCGATCGAGACGATGGGGTTCGACGGCGCGAGCAGGATCACATCGGCGTTCTCGATCGCGTCGCGGGCGCCGGGAGCGGGCGCTGCGGAGGAGATGTTCTGCTGTTCGAAACCGTGGGGCGCCAGCTGCGCGCGGTGCCTGACCCACCATTCCTGGAAGTGGATGCGCCCCTCGTTTGTCACGACCTGCGTGTCGATCTCGGCGTCGGTAGCAGGGTGGAGGGTGGCGCCGAGCGGCCATCGGGCTCCGAGGCGGCGGTACACGTCGCTCACGCTCTCTCCCGCGCGCAGCCAGGCGGTGCGGGCGATGTGCGTTCCGAGGTCGAGGTCGCCGAGCGTGAACCAGTCCGGCGCGGTTCCCCATCGGTGCAGCTCCGCCGCGACCCGTTCGGACTCGTCGGCCCGGCCCCACCCGCGATCGGCGTCGTTCACCCCCGCGAGCGCGTACAGCAGGCTGTCGTGGTCGGGCGAGATTCTCAAGCCCGAGATCCACCAGTCATCGGCGGTGTTGACGACGACGTCGATCGTGTCGGCGCCGCCCGATCGCCGTACCTGCTCGCGGAGGCCGACGACGAACCGGGCGCAGCCGACGCCTCCGCCGATCACTGTGATGCGCATGGAACAACGCTATCGGGCGGGCACGATGCAGTACTACGGCAGAACCGGCCTGGAACCGGAGATCGGCGCGGATTCTCGCGGGTCACCGTGCAAACTGCCGTAGTTGTGTATCGGCATCGAGCGAGATCCGGCGTCGGTACCAGCCGTGACGGCGGTCAGGCCACTGGTGTCGCGGCCAGGTAACGGCCGAGGGACCGCGCTGCGGCACGGCCGGCGCGGTTGGCCCCGACCGTCGACTGGCTCGGCCCGAACCCGATCAGATGAACGCGCGGCTCGCCGCGCACCTCGGTGCCCCTCATCGCGATGCCGCCGAGCTCGTTCACGAGGAACAGCGGGGCGAGATGTGCGATGTCGGCGCGGAACCCGGTCGCCCAGAGGATCGCATCGACCCGCGTGAGCGAGCCGTCTGCCTCACGCAGCCCTTCGGGCTCGATGCCCTGGAACATCGGCCGCCGCACGAGGACCCCGCGATCGTGCGCGGCGCGGGCGTACGACGTCCATCCGAGGCCGGTGTAGCTGACGATGCTGCCGGAGGGCAGCCCCGCCTCGACATCGGCGGTGACCTTCGCGATCGTGTCGCGCCCCGTCGTCTCGGGCATGAACTCCCCCTCCATGAACACGGGTTCGCGCCGCGTGTACCAGCGGGTATCGGCGACGCGTGAGATCTCCTCCAGCAGCTGCACCGCAGAAATTCCGCCGCCGACGATCGCCACGCGCTGCCCGCGGAAGTCATCGACGCTGGTGTAATCGCGCGTGTGCAGCTGACGCCCGAGGAAAGACTCGCCGCCCGGGTAGTCGGGCAGCAGCGGGTTCTGCCAGGTGCCCGTCGCGTTGATGACGGCCCGAGTGCGCCAGGATCCGGAGTCCGTGCGGACGACGAGGTCGCCGGTCTCGTCGTCGTCGGCGTATTCGACCGACAGTGCGCGCACGGGGCGACACACCCGGATGTCGAACCGCTGCTCGAATGCTGCGAAGTACCGCGGTACGGCGTTGCGTGCAGGCGCATTCGGATCCATGGACTGCCTCGGCATGCCCGGGAGGTCGAAGATCCCGTTGAGCTTCGCGACGGACAGCGACGGCCACCGGTGCTGCCACGCCCCGCCGGGGGCGCGATCGGCATCGATGATGACATGATCGATGCCGGTGCGCTGCAGGTGGTACGCGGCCGAAAGTCCGGCCTGACCCGCACCGATGACGACGACGCTCACGGGCTCCACGATGTCATCCAACGCGTCGGCGCGAGTTCCATTCCCGAACGGGCGCCGGCGCCCGGGGCGTTATTGTCGAAGGATGACGCAGAAGTGGGCCCCGGAAACCGCCGTCGTCGAAACCGCGAGGCCGCCGCGCGAGCGCGACGCGCCGCTCAATCCGGCCGTCGTGCTCTCTTCGACCTTCGTCGGTACTCACGACCTCGGCACCGACAGCGCAGATGCCGACGGAATCCAGTACGGCCGGTTCGGGAACCCGACCTGGTCGCCGTTCGAACGCGCGCTCGCAGAGCTCGAGTGCGCGGAGCTGCCGGGGCTGGTGTTCGCCTCGGGTCTCGCCGCCGTCTCCGCCGCGCTGGAGCTCGTCGCCCCGGGCGGCACGGTCATCATGCCCCAGCACTGCTACCTCGGCTCGCTCAGCGCGGCGAAGGACTCGGCGGCCGTCGGCCGGTTCGACGTCATCACGGTCGACATCGCCGATACCGATGCCGTCAACGACGCCGTATCGGCCGCCGCAGAGCGTCACGCCGGAACGGACAGGGCCGTCATGCTGTGGATCGAGAGCCCGACGAACCCGATGCTCGAGGTCGCGGATCTGCCCGCGCTGGTGGCACACGCCAAGAACCTCGGCGCGCTCACGGTGGTCGACAACACGTTCGCGACGCCGCTCGTGCAGCAACCGCTGACGGTGGGCGCCGACGTCGTCGTGCACTCCGTGACCAAGTACCTGGCGGGGCACTCGGACGTCGTGCTGGGCGCGGCGCTCACCTCGGATCCTGCGCTGCACGAAGCGCTTCACCACCACCGCTCGATCCGGGGAGCAGTCGCCGGCCCCTGGGAAGTGTGGCTCGCGCTGCGCGGCCTGCGCACGCTGGCGCTGCGGGTGGAGCGCTCGCAGCAGAACGCGATGGAGCTGGCGGAGCGCCTGTCCGACTATCCCGAGATCGAGGTGCGCTTCCCCGGGCTGGTGAGCGATCCGGGTCACGACCGAGCGGTCGCGCAGCTGAAGGGATTCGGATCCGTTCTCTGCGTCGTGCTGCCGACGCCGGCCGCCGCACGGGCGGTGACCGAAGCCGTTTCGCTCTGGACGCCCGCGACCTCGCTCGGCGGTGTGGAGAGCCTCATCGAGCGTCGCCGTCGCCACGCCCACGAGCCGCACTCTGTCCCCGGTGGTCTGCTGCGCCTCAGCGTGGGTATCGAACACGTCGACGATCTCTGGAACGACCTCAAGCACGCACTCGCAACGGGCCTCGCCGCGAGCTGATCACGGCGTGAGCCGCTTGTTCCAGGCGCCCTCCCAGTGCGTGGGTACGAACCCGACGGCCTCGTTGACATCGAGCATGTACCGATTGACCTCGGCGTTGAAGGTGACGACGCCAGGGGAGGCCGGCACGAGCTCACGCCACTTCAGCAAGCCGAGGCACTTCACGATCGTGCCGAGGCGGTGGCCGCGGTGCTCGGCGAGCACCAGCGTGCCGTAGTTCTCGGTCATACCGGTGCGATCAGAGCCGATCACGAGTTCGTTGAACGCGACAATACGGCCGGACGATCGGTGCAGTACGGCAGTGACGGCCCAGAGCTGGTCGATCCGCGCGACGCGATCTTCGCGCGCCCGGACGCGCGCGGCATCCCACGTCTCCTCTTCGACGTCGATGTCGCCGTGGGGCGCATCGGTCGACATGCGCGAGATCGCGTAGGCGTACGCATCGACGTGCTCGTCGGGCGTGCGACCCGACCACCACACCGGCTCGTAATCGTCGCCGGCCGCGCGCAGCGCCCCATCGAGCATCGCGCGCGCGGGCGCAGGATCCGCGCGGAGGTCGTACACGCTCGCGCGCTCGACGAGCCCGAGCGAATAGCCGCGCGCCAGCAGCAGGCGCACACGATCCGCGTCGAGGGGAAGCCCGCCGACGCCGGAAGCCGGTCGGATTACCTCGGCCTCGTCGAGCTCACGGACATCAATGGACGAGGCCGAGTAGTCGATGACGTTCGTGCGCCCCGCGGCCCGGGCCTCCTGCTCGATCCGCTCGTAGAGCGCATCGACGAGCGCAGGGTCGCGCCGAGACGGGTCCACCGCCACGAAGATCTCGACGTCGCGGCTCGTGGAGCGGTCGAACTCGAACGACGCGCCGCCGACGATCTCCTCGCCCTCCCGCGCCAGGAGTACACGCAGCACGTGATGCTCCTGACGCTGCAACCGCGAGCATTCGACGTCGGCCGTCCATATGAGGAGGTCGTTGCCGGACTCGTGGGAGTACGACGCGTTGATGATCGAGACCCAGCGCACGAGATCGGGATCGTCGGCGGTCGCGGGAGGGGCGAGCGGGGTGATTGCAGTCGGCACGCGCGTGTCTTCCATCGTCATCGGGCGAACGGTGAGAACGGATGCCCCTGGGCGGCGAGCGTGCGGTCGATCTCGCGACGTGCGTCCGTGCGGGTCTGCACGCCGTAGCCCGAGACGTCCGGTCCGAGGTTCTTCACGGGGCGCGTGCCCCAGAGCAGCAGCGCCAACCCGATGCGCATCGCGATGCGGTCGGAGAGCGCGGTGCGCGGGATGCGGCCCGACAGGGCCTGTACGGAGGTACTCGGCGGATGGGTGGGAACAGTGGTATTCACGGTAATGGATCTCCAAAACGGAAGAGAAGAGATTGCGCCGGGTCGCGGCGACGGAATATGCGACGAAGCCGTCAGGTGCGGCATCGAGAGGGAGCTCGGAATGAGCAGGACAGCCGTAGAGAGACGGGTGTCCGTGGAACAGGCGGGGTCGCCGGCCGGCGCGCGCTGCTAGTGCTGACGGAGAATGATTCCGCGGCGGTCGCCATCTCGCAGAGCAGGGCCGGAAGCGCGAGTGATGTGAGCGATGAACATCATGGTCTTCCTCCTCAGATTCTCCGCGGGCGAGAATGCCCGGAACGTCTACGTGCAGAACGAAACATTACGCACGCATCCCGAGCGCGTCAAGGATTCTCTCAGAAACCGGCGTGTCCCGCGCCGTTCCGCGGGCGCGGCGGCCTCGCGCAATAGGCTGACCTGGCACGCGCACGCACACGGAGGGACGGCATGCATCTCAAGAGCCTCACCCTCAAGGGCTTCAAATCCTTCGCCCAACCGACCACGTTCGCGCTCGAGCCCGGCGTGACCGCGATCGTCGGGCCGAACGGATCCGGCAAGTCGAACGTCGTCGACGCGCTTGCCTGGGTCATGGGCGAGCAGGGCGCGAAGAGCCTGCGCGGCGGCAAGATGGAGGACGTCATCTTCGCCGGCACGTCGACGAGGGGCCCGCTCGGGCGTGCAGAGGTGCAGCTTACGATCGACAACTCCGACGGGGCGCTGCCCATCGAATACAGCGAGGTCGCGATCCGTCGCACCCTCTTCCGCAGCGGCCAGAGCGAGTACGCGATCAACGGCGAGACCTGTCGCCTGCTCGACGTGCAGGAGCTGCTGAGCGACTCCGGTCTCGGACGCGAGATGCACGTGATCGTCGGGCAGGGGCGTCTCGATACGGTGCTGCGGGCGACGCCGGAGGAGCGCCGCGGGTTCATCGAAGAGGCCGCCGGCATTCTGAAGCATCGCCGGCGCAAGGAGAAGACCCTGCGCAAGCTCGAGGCGATGGAGCAGAACCTCGCTCGCTTGAGCGACTTGACCGGAGAGATCCGCCGCCAGCTCAAGCCGCTCGGGCGTCAGGCCGAGATCGCACGCCAGGCGCAGACCATCGCGGCGGTCGTGCGTGACGCGAAGGCGCGGCTGTACGCCGACGACGTGGTGCGGCTGCGCGGTCAGCTCTCCGACCACGCCCACGGCGAGCAGGAGCGCCACGCCGAGCGGGTGATGCTCGAGGAGGAGGCTTCCGGGGTGCGGGCGCGGATCTCGCAGCTCGAACGCGAGCAGACCCCGCGAGCCGTGGACGAGGCGCAGAAGAACCTGTTCGCGCTCGAACAGGTTCAGGAGCGGATCCGCAGCCTGTTCACGCTCGCGAACCAGCGCCTCTCGCTCCTGGGATCCGACGACGGCGCCGACGATCACCACGTGATGGTGTCGCAGCAGGCGATCGATGCGGCCCACGAGGAGGTCACTCGGCTGGCCGACGGAATCGGCGACGCGCAGGACCGCGTGCAGGCGGCCTCGCGCTCGCTCATGAAAGCGCGCGCTGAGCTCGACGCGGTCGACACCGAGATCCAGGCGCAGAGCGCGCTGATCAGCGAGTACGACATGCGCGTGACCACGCTGCGCGGATCCGCGGGGGCAGCCGAGCAGACGCTCGACGCAGTGCGCGCCGGGGTCGTACGTCAGCAGGAGGCGCTCGACTCCGCGCTCGAACGCCGGCGCGAAGCGCAGGCGGCGTTCGATGCGCTGGAGACGGCCGAAGTCGGACAGCACGAGTCGGCTGAGCTGCAGAGCTCCTACGAGCAGGCCCAGCACGATGTGAGCGCCGCGGAGAAATCCCTCGACCAGGTGCGCGAAGCGCATCGGTCCGCCGAGCGCGAGGCCGACGCGCTGAGCGCGAAGGAGTCGGCTCTCGGCTCCGCGCTCGACGTCAAGAACGCCGCGAGCGAGATCATCGCCCGCGGCGGCGACGGCATCGGCGGGCTCGTGCGCGAGTCGATGCAGGTCGAGAACGGCTTCGAGCACGCCATCGAGTCAGTGCTGGGCCCGCTCGCCGAAGGCGTGCTCGCGGCCGACCGCGTCGCGGCGTTCCGAATCGCGAGCAGCGCTGGCGACGACGGGTCCGTCGACATCGTGATTGCGAATGTCTCGGCCGGCGAGCAGGCGGCCGCTCCGCGCGGACTGCGGCCCGCTTCCGACGTCGTCACGGCCCCCGACGGGATCCGCGGCCTGCTGCGCACCGTATTCGTGGCCGACAGTCTCGACGACGCACGCGCGGCGGCGGAGGAGCTCGAGCCCGGACAGACGATCGTGACGCGAACGGGCGAGATCGTCACGCCCCGCACGATCCGCGTCGGGTCGGGCGGGGGCGGCTCCCGTCTCGCACTGCAGGCGGAGCGCGATGCGGCCGCGGAACAGCTCGCGGAGGTGCGCACCCGCGTCGAGCGCCTGACCGAGCAGCGCCGCTCGCATCAGGAGAGGGTGCAGGCCGCACGCGGGGCGCAGAAGCACGCGCTCGAACAGCTCCGTGCGCACGACGCGGAGCTCGCGCAGCGGGCCGAGCACGTCAACCGCGTCACGGTGCGCCACGAGTCGGCGATCGCCGAATGCGAAAGGCTCGGCGCCGATCTCGAGAAGTCTCGGGCCGCTGTCGCGGATTCGGAGGAACGCGTTCGACAGGCGACGCGTGCGCTCGAGACAGCCCTCCAAGAGCCGCGTCCGATCCTCGACGCGTCATCCCGCGACCGCTTCCTCGACGCGGTCGAGAAGGCGCGAGAGGCCGAGACGTTCGCACGGCTCGAGGTCGAGACCACGAAGGAGCGCGTCCGCGCTGCCGAGGCGCACGCCGCGGGCCTCGAGCGTCAGCGCGTGCGCGAACAGGAGGCGGCGGAACAGGCAGCTCGACGCGCGGTGCTGCGCCGGCGTCAGCGCGACATCGCGCAGGGCGTGGCCGACCGGCTGCCGGAGATCTTGGATTCTGTCGACCGTTCCGTCGCCGAGGGTCGAGCGGCGCTCCAGGAGGCGCAGCGCGTGCGGAGCGCGGTGTCCGGCGAACTGCGCCAGCTGCGCGAACGCGACGCGTCGATCCGCGAGAAGCTCGCCCGCCTGACCGAGAGCGTGCACGGGCTCGAACTGCAGATCCACGAGAAGAAGCTGCATCTCGCGAGCCTGACGGAGCGCGCGCAATCGGAGCTCGGCATGGGCGAGGAGATCCTCGTCGCAGAATACGGCCCGGATCAGCCCGTTCCCGCCGACGACGAAGACTCGGATCCCCTACCGTTCGCCCGCGAAGAGCAGGAGAAGCGGCTGCGCGCCGCCGACAAGCGACTCACCCAGCTCGGCCGCGTCAACCCGCTCGCGCTCGAGGAGTTCGAGGCGCTCGAGCAGCGGCACAAGTTCCTCGCCGACCAGCTCGATGATCTGGTGAAGACCCGCAAAGACCTGCAGACGATCATCGGTGACCTCGACGAACGCATGCAGCACATCTTCGCGGATGCCTTCGAGGATACGAAGCGCGCCTTCGGCGAAATGTTCCCGATTCTGTTCCCCGGCGGTGAGGGATCCATCTCGCTGACGGATCCCGGCGACATGCTCGCGACGGGCATCGACGTCTCCGTTCGTCCGGCCGGCAAGAAGATCGAACGCCTTTCGCTGCTCTCGGGCGGCGAGCGCTCCCTCGCGGCGGTCGCGCTGCTGACGGCGATCTTCAAAGCGAGGCCGAGCCCGTTCTACATCCTCGATGAGGTCGAGGCGGCCCTCGATGATGCGAACCTCGGCAGATTGCTCGGCGTCTTCGAGAAGCTGCGGGAGAACAGCCAGCTGCTCGTGATCACGCACCAGAAGCGCACGATGGAGATCGCCGACGCCCTCTACGGCGTCTCGATGCGTCAGGACGGCGTCTCAGCCGTGGTCGGGCAGCGCATCGGCGCGGCCGCGAACGCCTAGCCCGTGTGTCGTCATACGCTTGTCGCATGGCGCCAGCAGAAGCATTCGAGCGGATCGCCTCGCGTCTGAGCCGCTGGCCCGACATCGAGACGCACGACCTCGTCGCCGCCGACCAGAGCGACCGCCTGATCCTGGCGGAGGCGGGGGAGATCGGTTCCGAGATCGTGCTCGTCGGCGATCGTTTCGGCGCGCTTGCGCTGTCGATCCTCACGGCGGCGCCCCGAACGCGCATCCGCGCGCATCAGGATGCGATCACCGGCGAGCGCGCTCTTGCCGCCAACGCCGAGCGCCTCGGCATCGACGTGTCCGGAGTGAGCTGGCACGATCTCGACGCCTCGCTCGCGCAGGGCGCCGGGCTGGTAGTCGGGCAGCTTCCGCGAGGGCTCGACGCGCTCGACGAGCTCGCGGGCGTGCTCGCCGATCACGCGGATCCGTCGGTGCGGGTCGTGCTCGGCGGGCGCGTCAAACACATGACGCCGGCGATGAACGACGTGCTCGGCGTGCACTTCGCCGAGGTGCACGCGAGCCGGGGCTCGGGCAAGTCGCGCGCACTCCGCGCCAGCGCGCCGATCTCGGGCGCCGGAGCACCGTGGCCGCGACGCGCCGAGCACCAAGGACTGACGATCGTCGCGCACGGTGCGGCCTTCGCCGGCACCGGTCTCGATGTCGGCACGCGCTTTCTCCTGGAACACCTCGACGATATGCCGCATGCGGAATATGTCATCGATCTCGGGTGCGGCAACGGCGCGATCGCGGCATCGCACGCACGGGCGCGCCCGCACGCGCGCGTGGTCGCTACTGATCGCTCGGCTGCTGCGGTCGCATCGGCGTCTGCAACGTGCCGCGCGAACGGCGTGGCGGATCGCGTCCGCGTCGTGCGCGACGACGCGCTCTCGGCACAACCGGACGGGTCCGCCGACCTCGTGCTGCTGAACCCGCCGTTCCATTCCGACGCGGCCGTCACGAATCGGATCGCGCCGCGCCTGTTCGCGGATGCGGCCCGTGTCCTGCGCCCGGGCGGAGAGCTGTGGACCGTGTGGAACAGCCATCTGCGATACCGATCGCAGCTCGAACGGATCGTCGGGCCCACTCGGCAGATCGCTCGCAACCGCACCTTCACGGTGACCGCTTCCGCGCGCCGGTAGGCTGGGTCCCATGGCAGAGAAGTGGTCTCTCGGTCGCGCGCTGCGCGGCATGTTCGTGAAAGAGACGATCGACGACGGAACGTGGGACGACCTCGAGACCGCGCTCATCACGGCCGATTTCGGGCCCGACATCACAGAGCAGATCATCGACGACCTGCACGAGAAGGTCGCGCGGTTCCAGACGGAGGATCCGCGAGACCTTAAGCGCATGCTCGTGGAGAGCCTCGAGGAGCGCTTCGACAAGTTCGACACGACGCTGAAGCTCACCGAGCGCCCTGCCGTTGTTCTCGTCGTCGGCGTGAACGGTGTCGGCAAGACCACGACCATCGGCAAGTTCGCGAACTTCCTGAAGCGATACGGCCGTTCGATCGTCGTCGGTGCGGCCGACACCTTCCGTGCGGCCGCGGTCGAGCAGCTGGCGACATGGGCGGAGCGCGGGGGAGCGGCGATCGTGCGCCCCGAGCGCGAGGGCCAGGATCCCGCGTCCGTCGCGTTCCAGACCATCGATTACGCCAAGCGCACGGGTACCGAGATCGTGCTCGTCGACACGGCCGGTCGTCTGCACACCAAGGCCGGTCTCATGGACGAGCTGCAGAAGGTGCGCCGCGTGATCGAGAAGCAGGCGCCCATCTCCGAGGTGCTGCTCGTGCTCGACGCGACGACCGGGCAGAACGGCGTGATGCAGGCCGAGGCGTTCCTCGAACACGCGGGCGTCACGGGCCTCGTCATCACGAAACTCGACGGTTCGGCGAAGGGCGGATTCGTGCTCGCCGTACAGGAGCGCACGGGAATCCCCGTGAAGCTCATCGGTGAGGGCGAGGGGATCGGCGACATCTCGGGCTTCACGCCGGCGGCATTTGCCGCCGGACTCGTTGGCTGAGCGCGCGCGGCGTGATTGAGTAGACCCATGGCGATCGAACACGACTATTTCGGGCTGCTCGAATCGGGCCCTGACGGTGCGATCTTCTGGTCGGAGAGCATCGACCTCGGAGACATGCGCGTGACGGTCGACCTTACGGCGCCGGATCAGGACGACGTCACCCCGGACGCGCTCGACGCGGCGGCGTCGCTCGTGACCGCGCTCGACGAGATCGATCGCCGCGCACGCAACTTCATGCTCGCCGAGGTCGATAACCGCGCGAGCGACGTGACCGAGTTCATCCTGACGACGACCGAGCGCTACGGCGACGAGATCGACCAGATCCTGGTTGACGTCTCGGGCGATGCACCCGTCGACATCATCCGCTCGCTCGAGCTGATGAGCATGACGATCCTCGCCGACGAGCACGGCGGCGACGATCCGTTCGCGGTGCTCGAGTATGCGCTCGACCCCGACGAGACCGACGATGTGCTGCTCGTGAACTTCGCGAGCGATGGCACGGTGCAGTCGGTGACCAACGCCGACTAACGCTGGCCCGACGCGGCGATTAGGTCGCGTGTGACCTGCTGGGCGGGGCTCGCGTAGATCCGTTCGGTCGGTCCCGTCTCCACGATCCGTCCCGCCTGCATGACGGCGACGCGGTCGGCCGCGCGCCGAACCACAGCGAGATCGTGCGAGATGAAGACCATCGCAAGGCGGCTTCGGCGCTGCAGATCGCCGAGCAGGTCGAGGATGCCCGCCTGTGTCGTGACATCGAGTGCGGACACCGGCTCGTCCAGCACGAGCACGTGCGGATCGGCCGCGAGCGCTCGTGCGATCGCGACGCGCTGGCGCTGACCGCCCGACAGGCGAGCGGGCCTTCGATCGAGCAGCGCCGAATCGAGCCCGACCTTCGCCATCAGCTCTTCGCTCGTCGGCGCCGCGCCGCGCCGCGAGAGGTCGAGGATGCGCCGCACGCTGTGGCGGGGGTCGAACGACCCGAGCGGATCCTGCGGCACGAGCCGTACGGTCGGATCGCCCGGCCGCGCGGTCGCCCCCTCGTCAGGACGTTCCGCTCCGATCAGCAGGCGCGCGAGCGTCGACTTACCCGATCCCGACTCGCCGACGATACCGAGGGTCTCGCCCGCGCGCAGGGTGAGCGACGCATCGTCGACGGCGAGCGCGGATCCGTACCGGCGGCTGAGGTGCTCGGCCTCGAGCACGACGTCGCCGGGTGAGGCGGTTTCCCGCTTCGGTCCGGTGGGGATCGCCGCGAGCAGCGCGCGCGTCGAGGGGTGCGCCGGCGCACGCAGCACCTGGTGCGCCGTGCCCTGCTCCACGGCCCGTCCGCCCTCGAGCACCGTCACGCGATCCGCGATACGCCGCACCGCGTCGAGGTCATGGGTGATGAAGATCACGGCGGCGCCGTCGGCGGCGAGCGAGCGGAGCAGTTCGAGCACGCGCACGGCGACCGTGGCATCGAGCGCGGTCGTCGGTTCGTCCGCGATGATCAGCCGCGCGCCGCCGATGATGGCCGAGGCGATCAGCACGCGCTGACGCATGCCGCCCGACAGCTCGCCCGACCGGTGCCCGAGGAGCGAGGCGGCGTCTGCGAGCCCGGCGCGCTCGAGCGCATCGAGGATTCTCGTGCGGCGCTCGGACCGCGGCGTGCGGCGCACGGCGAGCGTTTCACCGACCTCCGCCTGCACGGTGCGCAGCGGATCCAACGACTGCAGCGCGTCCTGCAGCACGAGCGCGCTCTCGCCGCCGCGCAGCGCGCGCCACGCCCGCTGCCCAGCGCGCCGCATGTCACGGCCGTCGAACGTCAGCGCGGTCGCCGTCACCCGCGCCCGCGGATCCTGCTGCGTGAGGCCCAGCAGCGTGCGCGCGAGCACCGACTTGCCCGCGCCGGATTCGCCGACAATTCCGTGCACTTCGCCGGCGCGCGCGTCGAGCGAGACCGCCGAGACGACCTCACCCGACCCGGCGAGCGACACGGTGAGTCCGCGCACCTCGAGCAGCGCACTCATGCGGATCCCTTCGACAGCCGGCGGCCGAGCACCGTGAGGGCGATGGCCGTGACGATGATCGCGAGGCCCGGGAACAGCGTCATCCACCATGCCGTCGACAGGTACACGCGGCCCGCATTGAGCATCGACCCCCACTCGGGCGAGGGCGGTTCGGCGCCGAGGCCGAGGAAGCTCAGCGCCGACACCCACACGATGGCCTGTCCGATGCCGAGCGTGACCATCGCGATGAGCGGCCACAGGGTGTTCGGCAGCACGTGGCGCCCGAAGGCGGCGGTGCGCGTGACGCCCTCGTGCCGCGCGTACGCCACGTAGTCGCTGCGGGCCACCTGACGTACGCGCGTGCGCACCATGCGGGCGTACCCCGGGGCGGTTGCGAGGCCGATCGCGAGGATCGAACTCGTCGGGCCCGGCCCGATCACGGCGACGAACAGCAGCGCCATGACGAGGGTCGGGAGCGCGTAGAGCACTTCGACGACGCGGGTGAGGGCCGCGTCGACCGCTCGCGGGCCGAGGCCGCAGACGAAACCGATGACGATGCCGAGCCCCACGCCGATCGCCGTCGCAGCGACGCCGATGCCCGCCGATGCCCGCGCGCCGTGCACGATGCGGGTGTAGATGCCGCGGCCCGACTCGTCGGTGCCGAACGGATGCGCGAGGCTCGGGGCGAGGAATCCCTCGGTGGGGGATACCGCGAGCGGGTCGCCGGGGGCGAGGAGCGCCGGCGCGCTGACCGCGACGAGGATCAGCAGCACGACGCCCGTGGCGACGAAGGCCGATACGCCGAGCGCCCTCATGTTCCGACCGCGATCTCGGAGGATCGGTGAGCACGCGCGCGCCCGCGCAGCCGCGGATCCGCGGCGAGCTCGATCGCGTCGGTCAGGGTGATCACGACGACGTACATCAGCGCGACCACGACGACGGCGCCGATGACGACCGGCACATCGCGGGCGAGCGCCGCCTCCTGCAACAGGCGGCCGAGACCCGGGCGGGCGAAAAGCACCTCGACGACGACGGCGCCCGACAGTAGGTTGCCGAATGCCCAGCCCGACAGGGCGATCGCCGGCAGGCTGGCGTGGCGCAGCGTGTGCCGCAGCAGTACGCGGATCTCGCCGGCGCCGCGGGCACGGGCCGTAACGGCGAACGGCGCGGCATCCGCGTCATCGAGCGCGTCGCGCGAGACCTGCGACAGGAATCCGGCGATCGGGATGGCGAGCGTGATGACGGGCATCACGAGGGCCGCCGCGCCGGGCCCTGCGCTCGTCGCAGGCAGCCACCCGAGACCCGACGAGAGGACCATGATCAGCACGGCGCCGAGCCAGAACTGCGGCATCACGCTCGCGACGATCTCGAGGCCCCGCATGATGGCGCCGACGACGATGCCCGTGCGCCCGCGCGAGGCGGCCTGAATGACGGATCCCGTCACCGCGATCGCCCACGCGACGCCGAGCGAGATCGCGGCGAGTGCGAGCGTTCTCGGCAGCTGTGCGGCGAGCAGATCGACGACCGGCTGGCGTCTGGCGAACGAGTCGCCGAGCTGCAGCGTCGCGATGTCCTTCAGCTGCAGCAAGTACTGCCATGCGAGCGGCTGGTCCAGCGCATACGCGTCGATCGCCGCCTGCACGGTCTCCTCACCCGCCTGCGAGCCCGGTCCGCCGAGGATCGCCTCGAGCGGGTCGCCCGAGAGCCGCAGCGCGAAGAACACGAGCGTGGCGACGATCCACACGACGAGGATCGCCGCCCCGAGTTTCGCGACGACCCACCGGGCGACGGCGGACATCAGTCGGTGAGCGCCGCGTTCACGAACGTCGGGGTCGAGATCGTGTGCAGGGTCGTCACGCCTTCGACGCCATGCGTCAGGAAGTGGTTCTGCTGGTCGTACAGCGGCAGAACCGTCAGGCTGTCGAGCACGATGCGCTGCGCCTGCGTGTAGAGGTCCGCGCGCTCATCGGGGTCTGTCGTGGCGAGCGCGTCGGTCAGCAGCCGGTCGAGGTCGGAATCGGTCAGCTGCGCGTTGTTCGCGAAGTACCCGCTCGGTGCAGGGACGGTGCCGTCGGAGTGGTACAGGATGCGCAGCACGTCGGGTCCCACCGTCGTGTACGGCGCGGAGACGGCCTCGTACTCGTACGACGCGAGGGCCCCGTACCAGGTGGACAGGTCGCTCGGCTGCAGCTCGACGTCGAATCCGACCTCTGCCGTGTTCGCCTGGATCTGCTCGAACAGCGACTGCTCCGCGACCGTCGACTGGTTGGTCGAGACGGGGAAGCGCACCGTGAGCCGCTCGCCGTCCTTCGTGCGCACGCCGTCGTCATCGCGGGTCGTCCATCCGGCGTCGTCGAGCAGTTCGTTCGCCTCGTCGACATCGGTGCGGAACAGCTCCTCGTCGCTCAGCGCGAACGGCTCGGCGCTCGAGAGCACCGAGAACGACCGCGCGGTCGTGCCCGCGAACAGCGTCTCGATGCCGGGGCCCGGGTCGGCGGCGCGGATGAACGCCTCGCGCACGTCGCGATCGTCGAACGGGGCCTGGCTCGAGTTCAGCTCGATGCGGTTCGCTGCGGCCGGTCGCGGCGCGTCGATGTGCGTGAGGCCCTGGTCCTCGGCCGCGGCGATATCGGTCGGCAGCGGATTGTCGATGACGTTGACCTCGCCGGACGCGAGAGCCGCCTGGCGGGTGGCCGCATCGGGGATGAAGCGCCACTCGAGCGCGTCGACGAGCGCGCCGCCGTCGTGATCGAGCTCGGGGTTGGTTGGCACATAATCGTCGTTGCGGATCATCGTTACCGACTGTTGGGGCGTCCAGCTCTCGACGATGAACGGTCCCGTGCCGATCGGTGCCTGGCAGTTCGCCTCCATGCCGCGTTCGATACCGGCGGGGGACTGCATGGCCGACCACTGCTGGCTGAGCACCTCGAGCAGCGATGACTTCGGGGATTCCAGGTGCAGCGCGACGTGGGTCTCGTCGATCACCTCGACGTCGCTGACCTCCTTGACCGAGAGGTAGCCGGTCGAGCTGGCGGTGTCGGGATCCTGCAGGTGCTCGATGTTCGCCTTCACGGCCTCGGCGTCGAAGGGCGTTCCGTCGGTGAACGAGATGTCGTCGCGCAGCGTGATCGTCCATGTCAGCCCGTCGTCGGAGACGTCTCCCGATTCGGCCAGCCACGGCACGATCTCACCGGATGAGTCGCGCCCGAACAGCGGCTCGAGGTACTGCGTGGAGATCAGCCCCTGCGGATAGTTGCCGCCGACATGGGGATCGAGGCAGGTGGGCTCCGCATCCCCCGTGGCGTAGACGAGCGTGCCGCCCTCATCAGGTGCGCCGGCGTCACCGCCGGGAGCATCGGCTCCCGCCGAGCATGCGGAGATGAGGAGCGCGGCGGACGCGAGGGCGGCAACGGGCAGGGCACGACGGAGCGAACGCATGGATCCCCTTCGGGGCGAAGAACTTGGATGGCGTCCAGAAATGGACCATCTCCCAGGGTACCCCTAAACCGCTTGGGCGAACTCGGCGGGCGCGCTGTCGGCGATGTGCTGCAGGTGCGCGGGGATCTCGCGGCCCTTCTCGCGCATGGAATGCGCCCAGAGCCTGCCAGCGCGGTACGACGAGCGCACGAGCGGGCCGGCCAGCACGCCGAGGAATCCGATGCGTTCCGCGACCTGCTTGAACTCGACGAACTCGTCGGGCTTGACCCACCGGGCGACGGGCATATGCCGGGGTGATGGGCGCAGGTACTGCGTGAGCGTGATGATGTCGCAGCCGGCGTCGTACAGGTCGTGCAGGGCGCGAACCACCTCGTCGGGCTCCTCGCCCATGCCGAGGATCAGGTTCGACTTGGTGATGAGCCCCGCGTTATGGCCCTGCGTGAGTACACCGAGCGAACGGTCGTAATCGAACGCCGGGCGGATGCGGCGGAACACCCGCGGAACGGTCTCGACGTTGTGCGCGAAGACCTCGGGCTGCGCGTCGAAGATCACATCGAGGAATCTCGGATCGCCGCCATGCTCGTTCGCGAGCAGCTCGACCCCCGTGTTCGGATTCAGCTCATGGATCCGCCGCACGGTCTCGGCGTTCAGCCAGGCGCCGGTGTCCTCGAGATCGTCGCGCGCGACGGAGGTGACGGTTGCGTACCGCAGTCCCATGCGCTGCACCGACTCGGCGACGCGGCGCGGTTCGTCCGTGTCGTACGCGTCGGGCTTGCCCGTGTCGATCTGGCAGAAGTCGCACCGCCTGGTGCACTGGGATCCGCCGATGAGGAAGGTCGCTTCGCGGTCCTCCCAGCACTCGAAGATGTTCGGGCAGCCGGCCTCCTGGCAGACCGTGTGCAGGTCCTCGCCCTTCACGAGCGAGTGCAGCGCCTGGTACTCGGGGCCCTGGCGCACACGCGTCTTGATCCATTCGGGCTTCTTCTCGATCGGCGTTGCGGCGTTGCGCACCTCGAGGCGCAGCAGCTTGCGTCCGCCGGGCGCGGCGGCGCTCATGCGGGCACCTCCTCGAAGGCGCGGGCGAACGCGCGCGCGGCGTGCGCCGCGACGTCGCGCGGCGCGATGTCGCACCCTGTCTCGCGCGCGATCGACGTGATGCCTGCATCGGAGATCCCGCAGGGGATGATCGCACCGTACGGATCCATCGCGTTGTTGCAGTTGAGCGCGAAGCCGTGCATCGCCACCGATCGCTCGACGCGCACGCCGATCGCCGCGATCTTGTTCCACCCGCCGGCGCGCTCGACCCACACTCCCGACCGGCCCTCGACCTGCTCGCCCTCGATGCCGTACGCCGACACGAGGTCGATCAGCATGCGCTCCAGGCGACGGACGTAGGCGACGACGTCGTCGCGGGACACCCTCACGATCGGATACCCGACGAGCTGTCCCGGTCCGTGCCAGGTGATCTTTCCGCCGCGGTTGACGTCGATGACGGGGATGTCGCCGCCTTCGGGGCGCTCGTGCTGCTGAGTGCGGGATCCTGCCGTGAAGACGGAGGCGTGCTCGAGAAGGACGAGCGTCTCGGGCCGCGTGCCCGTCACCACCTCGTCATGGATGCGCTGCTGCAGCTCCCACCCCGCCCGATACTCCACCAGGTGCGGGTCGTAGCCCGGCTCGACCGTCTCGATCATCACGTCTCCTCGCATAATTGGACTGCGTCCAACAAAGCGTAGTCCCTCAATGGATGCTCACCGCGACATACGCTGGACCCGTGGCGTCGACGACGGGAAGGCCGGGCCGGCCGAAGGCCATCTCGCGAGAGATGCTGGCCGAGGCCGCGTGCGAGCTGTTCCTCGAGCGCGGCTACGACCAGACGAGCGTGACGGACATCGCGATGCGCGCGGGCATCGGCCGCTCGAGCTTCTTCAACTACGCGGCGAGCAAGGCCGACCTGCTGTGGGGATCCCTCGACGAGCGCATCGCGGCAGCTCAGGTCGCCGTCGAGGCGGGAAGTGACGTGCAGGATGCCGTGCGCGGCATCGCCGATGGCTTCGTGCCCGACGCGCTCGCGCTCGCGATCGCCCACACCGAGGCCATGAGGCTCGACGAGCAGCTCGAGCGCGAGTCCGCGCTCCGGATGTGGCGGATCGCATCGCTCGCCGCCCGCGCGCTGCGGCGGAGCGGCACCGACCCGGTGCTCGCCGATGTGCGCGGGGGAGCGTACGGCGCGGCCGTCATGACAGCGATCCGATCGTGGGCGGGGTGCGGCGCCGGTTCGGACCCGCTCGCGACGCACCTGGACCGCGCCCTCGCCGCGGCCGACTGACGAGCGGACCCCGCCCGCTCGCGTAGAATGGGGCCACCATGGCTACTTTCGGCACGCTCTCCGACCGTCTCGTCGAGACATTCAAGAACCTCCGCACGAAGGGACGCCTGTCGGCCTCCGACGTCGACGGGACCGTCCGCGAGATCCGTCGCGCGCTCCTCGACGCCGACGTGGCGCTCGAGGTCGTCAAGCAGTTCACGGCGGACGTGCGCGAGCGCGCGCTCGGCGACGAGGTCAACAAGGCGCTGAACCCTGCTCAACAGGTCGTGCAGATCGTGAACGACGAGCTCGTGAAGATCCTCGGCGGCGAGCAGCGCAAGCTGCAGTTCGCGAAGAACCCGCCGACGGTGATCATGCTCGCGGGTCTGCAGGGATCCGGTAAGACGACGTTCGCGGGCAAGCTCGCGAAGAAGCTCCAGGCCGAGGGGCACACGCCGGTGCTCGTCGCAGCCGACCTGCAGCGTCCGAACGCCGTGAACCAGCTCCAGGTCGTCGGTGAGCGGGCGGGCGCGACGGTGTTCGCGCCCGAGCCGGGCAACGGCACGGGCGACCCCGTGAAGGTGTCGAAGGCCGGCGTCGAGTTCGCGCGCCAGAAGCTGCACGACATCGTGATCATCGACACCGCCGGCCGGCTCGGCGTCGACGAAGAGCTGATGCGCCAGGCGTCGAAGATCCGCAAGGCGACCGAGCCCGACGAGGTGCTGTTCGTCATCGACTCGATGATCGGTCAGGACGCGGTCAACACGGCCAAGGCCTTTCAAGAGGGCGTCGATTTCACGGGTGTTGTGCTCTCGAAGCTCGACGGCGATGCGCGAGGCGGCGCAGCGCTGTCGGTTGCTTCCATCACGGGGCGGCCGATCATCTTCGCCTCGAACGGCGAGAGCCTCGACGCGCTCGAGGACTTCCACCCCGACCGCATGGCGAGCCGCATCCTCGACCTCGGCGATGTGCTCACGCTCATCGAGCAGGCGCAGGCGGCGTTCGACGAGGACGAGGCGCGCAGGGTCGCTGACAAGCTCGCGAAGGAGGCGTTCACCCTCGACGACTTCCTCGAGCAGATGCAGCAGATCAAGAAGATGGGCTCGATGAAGAAGATGCTCGGCATGCTTCCCGGCATGGGCGGGCAGATGAAGCAGCAGCTCGAGAACTTCGATGAGTCGGAGATCGGTCGCACCGAGGCGATCATCCGGGGCATGACGCCCGCCGAGCGGCAGAACACGAAGATCTTGAACGGATCCCGCCGCGCGCGCATCGCCCGCGGATCCGGCGTCACGGTCACCGAGATCAACCAGCTCGTGAATCGCTTCGAGCAGGCGGCCAAGGTGATGAAGAAGGTCGCGCGCGGTGAGAGCGCGGGCATCCCGGGCATGGGTGCGATGCCGGGCCAGAAGCCGGGAGCGTCGGCGAAGCGCGGCAAGAAGAACAAGGGCAAGTACCAGAGCGGTCGCCCGGGCAACCCCGCAAAGCGCGCCGTCGCGCCCGAGGCACCCGTGCAGGCTCCGACCGGATCCGGCTTCGGGCTGGGCGCACCCGCGCCGGCCGAGAGCGAGCCCGACATGGAAGAGATCCGCAAGCTCTTCGGGAACAAGTAGCGCCGTTCCCGTCGGTAAGCTGGCGGCCATGCCGCAAGACTCCCGGACGGACCCGTACGACGCTTCGAGCGCTCCACGCGCGCATCCGCTGACGTATCCCGGCCAGCGTCCGGCGGCGTCGGTCGTCATCACGCAGGATGCGATCTGGGAGATCCGAGATCGAGAGGGCGACGCGCTCTCGTGGCGCTCGGACCACCGGCAGCGGCTTGCAAGCTGCCGAGTCGCGCTCAGCGTCGACGAGCGCGCGGGCCGCACTCTGTCGCGGACCGCGTTCCCGCATCTGTCATCGGTGCTCGAAGAGACCTACGGCATCGGCGCGGACCCTCGCGTGCCGGTACTCGCGATCGGATCGAACGCAGCTCCGTCGCAGTTGCGCCACAAGTTCGCCCCCAGCTCCGTGCCGCTCGTCGTGCCGTCGATCCGCGCGCGTGTGACGGGCATGATTCCGGGGTTCTGCTCATTTGTATCGCCCCTCGGCTACGTTCCCGCGACCATCGTGCCCGAGTCCGGGGCGGTCTCGGAGATGGTGCTCCAGCTGCTCGACGATCAGCAGCTGCGCGAGATCGACAGGTCGGAGGCATCGGCGTACCGCCGGGTGTGGGTCGAGACGCAGATCCTGCTGGAGACCGGCGAGCGCCTGTCGGGAGCGTACGCGTACGTCTCGCGCGACGGCTATCTCGCGGGCGAAGAGGGCGCGTGGGTGATGGGCGCCGCCGGCCAGGAACGTCCTGTTGGCGTGGCGCCGACGCGGTGGTTCGCCGATCAGGCAGCGGTGCTGACGCGCATCGGCGCCGAGCCTCGGGCGGCGGCGGTGATCGGAGGCACTCCGGAGCAGATCGTCGAGCGCCGCGCGGATCCGCTCGCCTCGACCGACGTGCTCCGGGAGGCGGGTCTCGTGGCCGAGCACAACCCCCTCTGGGATCTGCCCGATGAGATCGGCGCGCCGCCCAGGCGCTACGGGTCGCTCATCGAAGCCCGCATCGTCTCGCGTGACGATGACGGCACGGTCGTCGCGATCGCGGGTCGTTCGAACGATTTCCTCGAGCGGCACGGCCGATCCGTCGTGCGTCTCGGCGAGGCGATGGATGCGGCCCTCGGCTACCCTCGCAACGTCGAGCTGACCTCGGAAGCCCTGCGCGCTCTGGCGGGAGACCGCGCCCCGCGGGCGATCGCCACCGTGCTGCGCGACGCCGACGCCGAGGCGATTCCTCGCGAGGCCATCGAGCTCGACCACGTGCTGCGCATGGGGGTCGGGCTCGAGGCGGGCGAGGAAGTGCGGATCCGCCGTGTCACGGTGAAACGGCAGCGGTGGTCCGACAAGGTGCTGGGGGCGCCTAATTCGCTGACGCTGCGCGTGACCCTCGCCGACACGTCGTCGACAGAGCGTGACGTGTGTCTTATGAGTCCGCTCTCGCTGAACCTGCTGGGCGTGTCGAGCGGTGACTACGTCGTGCTCGAGGGCGCGCCCGACGACGAAGGGAACGTGCGCACGCTCGCGGTGAAAGCCTTCGAGGTGCCGGAGGACGTGCACGCCGAACGCATGCGGGTGTCGCAGGGGATCTGGGGTGCGAGGTTTCCCGGCGTGCGTGAGACCCTCGGAGTATGGCCTGACATCCCGACGATCTTCGCCGACTCGGCCACACGCGCGCGCCTCGGGATCGCATCGCAGCAGCTCGGCACGGTGCGGGCCAGGCCGGCGCGGCTGCAGCAGTTCGGCACTGAGCTGCGCGAGATGATGCTGCTGCTCGCCGTCGCACTGATCGGTATCGTGACGATCGTGCCGAGCACGGTGCTCGCGCTACTGCTCACGGGCGCCCTCGTCGTGGGCACCTTCGCTCTCACGGTGGCGAAGATGCGGCGCAGGCTGTCCCATCCCCGACAGCGCGCCTGATCGCTCAGGCGTCGTCGTCGACCCAGTCCATCGATTTCGTCACGGCTTTGCGCCACTGCCGCATCAGCCGTCCCACCTCACGCGCATCCATGCGCGGTTCCCACCGTTTGTCTTCGCGCCAGTTCGCGCGCAGCTCGTCGAGGTCCGCCCAGAAGCCGGTGGCGAGGCCGGCCGCGTACGCGGCACCGAGTGCCGTCGTCTCGGTGATGACCGGCCGCACGACGGGAACGCCGAGCAGGTCGGCCTGGAACTGCATGAGCGTGTCGTTCTGGACCATGCCGCCGTCGACGCGCAGCTCGGCCAGGTCGAGCGACGTGTCGCTGCCGACGGCGTCGAGCACATCGCGGGTCTGGAACGCCACCGCCTCGAGCGCGGCGCGGGCGATGTGGCCCTTGTTCGCGAACCGGGTGAGCCCGACGATCGCGCCGCGCGCATCCGAGCGCCAGTACGGCGCGAACAGGCCGCTGAACGCCGGCACCACGTACACACCGCCGTTGTCTTCGACGCTCGCCGCGAGCGTCTCGACCTCCGGCGCCGAACGGATGATGCCGAGCTGATCGCGCAGCCACTGCACGAGCGAGCCGGTGACCGCGATCGACCCCTCGAGCGCATACGTGACGGGCTGATCTCCGAGCTTGTACCCGACGGTCGTGAGCAGTCCGCCGGAGGAGAGCACCTTCTCCTCTCCGGTCTGGAAGATGACGAAGTTGCCCGTGCCGTACGTGTTCTTGCTCTCGCCCGCCTCGAACGCCGCTTGGCCGAACGTCGCGGCCTGCTGGTCGCCCAGGATCCCTGCGATCGGCGTCTCGCGCAACAGCGACGAGTCCTTCGCATAGCCGTAGACCTCGCTCGATGAGCGGATCTCGGGCAGCATCGTGCGCGGCACGTCGAACGCCTCGAGGATGTCGTCGCGCCAGTCGAGCGTGTCGAGGTCCATGAACATCGTGCGCGACGCGTTCGTCACGTCGGTGACGTGCACGCCGCCGTTCGGGCCGCCCGTAAGGTTCCACAGCACCCAGGTGTCGGTGGTGCCGAAGAGCAGCTCGCCCGCCTCGGCCCGGGAGCGCGCGCCCTCGACGTTCTCGAGGATCCACGCGATCTTCGTGCCGGCGAAGTACGTCGCGAGCGGAAGGCCCACGATCGACGTAAAGCGGTCGGTCCCGTGTCCCTCGGCCAAACGATCGACGATCGGCTGCGTGCGCGTGTCCTGCCACACGATCGCGTTGTAGACGGGTTCGCCGGTCGTGCGGTCCCACACGACCGTCGTCTCGCGCTGATTCGTAATGCCGACGCCCGCCAGGTGATGGCGCGTGAGATCGGCGCGGCTCAGTGCGATGCCGATGACCTCCTGCACGTTCCGCCAGATCTCCATCGGGTCGTGCTCGACCCAGCCGGGACGCGGCAGGATCTGCTCGTGCTCCTTCTGCCCGGTCGAGACGATGTGGCCTTTTCGGTCGAAGATGATGGCGCGACTCGACGTCGTGCCCTGATCGATGGCCAGGATGTGGTCAGGCATGTGCGGACTCCGCGTTCAGGTCGACGCCGTGCGCCTCTCGCAGCTCTTCCGACGTCGCCCGGATCTCGGCCGCCGTGCGCGCTTCATCCCACTCGAGCAGCTGCGCGAGGTTGCGGGCGACCTCCTCGAGCAGATCGGGCGTCACGGATCCGGTGAACGCCAGGTCGGTTCGCCTCAGGATGACGTCGGACAGGTGCACGACGTGCTCGTGGTCCACCATCCACGCGAGCTCCCAGGTCGACAGCCGGTCGCCGAGGATCGGCACGTCGTCGTGATCCTCGAGCACGCGCCACACCTGCGCCGCGCGAGTGCCGTAGCGGTCGAGCAGCACGGATCCGCGCGTGCCGGAGCCGGGAACGCGCGAGCGCAGCCAGACTCCGCGGGCGCGACGGGTCGTGGGGAAGTCGCGGCCGCCGCCGATCGGGCGTCCGCGCGTCGAGATCGCGCGCGGCGCGCCGACGAGGTCGAGCACGACGTTCGAGAGCGTCTGTCCGAGCGATCGGAAGGTCGTCCACTTGCCGCCCACGAGAGTCACGAGCGGGATCCCGCGCGACGAATCGACGACCACACGGTAATCGCGGGAGATCTGCGCGTTGTTCGACTCATCGCTCGCCGGCAGCGGCCGGATGCCGCTGAACCGGTAGACGATCTGGTCTCTCGACACGGGGATGTCGGGAAAGACGCCGCCGATGAGGTCGAGGAAATAGTCGACTTCCTCGTCGGTGCACCGTGCGGGCTGGGCCGGGTCGGCCTCGATGTCGGTCGTGCCGACCATTGCCCGACCCTTGAGCGGGTAGATCAGCACGATGCGTCCGTCCGAGTGCTCGAAGAAGATCTCGCGCCCGCCCGTCGCGGCGACGAGTTCGGGGTTGTCGAGCACGATGTGCGAGCCCTTCGTGCCGCCCATGAAGTGCGTCGGGGCGCCGAGAGCTGAGTTCGTGAGATCGGCCCACGGGCCGGTGGCGTTGACGACCGCGTCGGCGGCGATCGTGAACTCCTCGCCCGAGACGAGATCGCGCAGCTGCACGCCGTCGCCCGTGAACCCGGTGGCCTCGACGTAGTTCAGGGCGTGCGCGCTGCGATTGGACTTCAGGCCGTCGGTCAGCACATCGAGCGCGAGACGCTCGGGGTCGTGCATCGACGCGTCGAAGTACGTCGCTGTGAACTTCACGCGCGGGTTCAGGCGGGGAAGCTCCCGGAGCGAGGCGGCGCGGCCGCGGAACGTGTGCCACGGAGTGCGGCGGCCGGGACCGACGAAGAGGTCGTACATCGTGAGGCCGATCTTGATGAGCGCAGCTCCGCGCTCGGCCGGCTTGCCCTGACGGCCGAACACGAACTTCATCGGCGCCTGGAGCAGGCCCGACCAGAACGAGTAGATCGGCACGGTCGTCTTGAGCGGCCTCACGAAATGCGGCGCTGTCTTCAGCAGGTCGTTGCGCTCGCGCACTGACTCGCGCACGAGACGGAACTCACCGTTCTCGAGGTATCTGACGCCGCCGTGCACCATATGGCTCGACGCCGCGGACGCTCCCGAGGCGAAGTCGCCCTGCTCGACCAGCACGACGTCGACGCCCTGGAGCGCGAGATCTCGGAACGTGGCGATGCCGTTGATGCCGCCGCCGACGATCACCACCTGCGTGCGCGCGGCGTCTCGGACCTGGGCGACGACGTTTCGTGGTGAGGCGCTCATCTCCCCAGCGTATCTAGCCCGGGACGTCGTGGCGCGGGTGTTCTCCTGCCCTCGTGCGCGCTGCGGTCGTCGACGCATCGCGTCGCGATCGGCACCGCTCAGCTGCCTTCGGCCCGCCCCAGGCGCCAGTAGCCCATGAACGAGACGGCGCGGCGATCGATGCCGACGTCGCGCACGAGGTGGCGGCGCAGCGACTTCACGACGCTCGCCTCGCCCGCGATCCACGCGTACAGGGGGGCCGACTTGAGCGCAGCGCCGCCTTTCGCGGTGCGCGGCACCTCCCAGAGCAGGCCCGCATCGATGTCGACCTCTTCGACCTCGGATCCGCGTCCCCCGGGGCAGAGCGGGCCCGCGTGCTCGCGGACCGCCGTTTCGAGGTGCGTGTGGCGATCCTCGGACCCGCGCCCGGTCGCGTGCACCCGAAAACCGGGGTGCGGCGGAAGGTATGCGACATCGCGCGGATCCGGCACCTCGAGAACCACGACGCCCTGCGCCTCGCGGGGGAGCTGCTCGAGGATCGCCGCGATCGCGGGAGCCGCCGTCTCGTCGCCGACCAGCAGGTACTGCTCGGTCTGCGCGGGCGGAACGAAGTCGATCCCGAAGCTCACGCCCTCGTGGTGCACGGTCGGTGCCAAGACCAGCAGCTCATCGCCCACGACCGCATTCTCGATCCACACGGACGCGGGCCCGTCGGGCTCGTGCGCGACCATGTCGACGTCGACCTCGCGCTCGCTCGTGCGCACGGCTCGCGTCGTGTAGGTGCGGAACGGCGGCCGCGCCTGTTCCGGCATGGCGCGCCACTCGGCGTACCAGTCGTCGCCCGTCGGCATCGTCTCGAGCGGTGCGGCGTCGGACGGGAACACGACCTTGATGCGCTGGTCGAATCCAGGATCGCCGTAGTCGGCGATGTCGTCGCCGGTGACGGTGAAGCGGCGGAAGCTCGGTGTGAGGTCCTGAATGCGCTTCACGCGCACGCGGAATGCGCGGTTGGGCCTGGTGTCGGTCATGCGAACTGTCCTCCGGTGACATGGTGGCGGCCGCGCGGAACGACGAGCGGCGTGTGGGAAACGGGATCTGAGATCACCTCGGCGTCGAGGCCGAAGACGTCTCGGATGAGGGTGGGCGTGACGACCTGCTGCGGATCTCCCGAGGCGAGGACGCGGCCATCGCGCATGGCGAACAGGTGGTCGGCGTAGCGCGCCGCGAGGTTGATGTCGTGCAGCACCATCGCGATGGTGGTGGCGCGCGACCGGTTGAGGTCGGTCAGCAGATCGAGCACCTCGACCTGGTGCGCGAGGTCGAGGAACGTCGTCGGCTCGTCGAGCAGCAGCATGTCGGTGCCCTGCGCGAGCGCCATCGCGATCCACACTCGCTGACGCTGCCCGCCCGAGAGCTCGTCGATGGTGCGGTCGGCGAGATCGGCGACACCGGCCTGACCGAGGGCGTCGGCCACTGCCGCATCGTCTTCGGCCGTCCACGACCGGAACAGCTTCTGGTGCGGGTGGCGGCCCCGGCCGACCAGATCGGCGACGGCAATCCCCTCGGGCGCGATGGGCTGCTGGGGGAGCAGCCCGAGCGTCAGGGCGAGTCGCTTCGTAGGGATCTGCGTGATCGCCTTGCCGTCGAGCACGACCGAGCCGCCCGAGGCAGGGATGAGCCGCGACAGGGTCTTCAGCAGCGTCGACTTGCCGCAGGCGTTCGCGCCGACGATCACGCTGATCCGACCCGCCGGAAGCGTGAGGTCGACGCCGTCGACGACGGTGCGACCGCTGTAGCCCGATGTGAGCGCGCGCGCTTCGAGCAGGTGTGAACCGGTCATGAGGAGCCTCCGAGACGACTGGTCCTGATGAGGAGGAAGACGAGGTACGGGGCACCGACGATGCCCGTGATCACGCCGACCGGGAACGCGGTATCGAAGCCGAACTGTCCGATCAGGTCGGCGAGCAGCACGAGGCACGCGCCGACGAGCGCCGCGGGGATTGTCAGGGATCCGCTGGGCCCGACGATGCGCTTGGCGATCGGGCCCGAGAGGAACGCGACGAATGCGATCGGGCCCGTGGTCGCGGTGGCGAAGCATGCGAGAGCGACGGCCGCGACGATCAGCAGCACCCGTGCTCGGTCGACCCGCACGCCGAGGGCCGTCGCGGACGCGTCGCCGAGCTCGAGCGCGCGCAGGTCGCGCGAGAGCACCGCGACGATCGGCACGAGCACGACCGTCGCGATGGCGAGCATGCCGAGATCCTCTAGTCTGACGCCGTTCAGCGAGCCCGTGAGCCATCGCATTGCCACCGACACGTCCCATTCCGCGGCGCGCTGCACGAGGAACTGCACGACGGCGTTCATCATGGCGCCGACCCCGATGCCGATGAGGATCAGCCGTCCGCCCGTCGACTCCGCACCGCGCGCCGCGGCGTAGATCACGACCGCCGTCGCGATGCCGACGCCGAGGGCGAGCGCCGTCGTGGCGCCGGCCGACCAGTGCAGCACGACGAGCGAGAGCACGGCGGCCACCGACGCGCCGGACGTGATGCCGATCACATCCGGGCTGGCGAGGGGATTGCGCAGCAGCGTCTGGAAGGTCGACCCCGCGACCCCGAATGCGAGCCCCGCGAGGGCGCCTGCCGCGAGGCGGGGGATCCGCAGCCTGCCGATCGTGAACGACGCGCCCGGCACGTCCTGCCCGGCGATCACGCGCAGCACGTCGGCGAGCGGATACGACGTCTGTCCGAGCATGAGCATGCCCACAGCGAGCACGACGAGGAGCGCGAGGAGCACCACGATCCCGATGCGGCGGCGGCGCGCGCGACGGGACCGGCCCGCACGGATTGCGAGAGCGCCGCTCACAGCGCCCTCATCCTCGTGCGACGGGCGATGGCGACGAGCACGGGCGCACCGACGAACGCCGTGATGATGCCGGCCTCGACTTCGCCGGGCGAGCCGATGACGCGGCCGATCGTGTCGGCGATCGTCAAGAGCGCCGCGCCGCCGAGTGCGGAGATCGGAAGGATCGCCCGCTGGTCGGGGCCGACGACGAGACGCACGGCGTGCGGCACCATCAGACCGACGAACGCGATCGGACCGGCGACGGCGGTGACCGCG
>Ga0308157_10001787_pt1 | contig 40297 bp, 31 predicted proteins | sample PhyBR1_FD_201035 | JGI IMG/M metagenome (GOLD analysis project Ga0308157, IMG submission 201035) | Phyllosphere microbial communities from UC Gill Tract Community Farm, Albany, California, United States - DLSLB.R1 | ecosystem: Host-associated > Plants > Phyllosphere > Unclassified | place: USA... | reverse complement strand
TGCTATCAACCATTGGTCGCATAGAGTAACATCCTTAAACCGATAGACTCTACAGCCAGATACAAAACGAAAGAAGGCGCCCTTTTTAGACGCCTTCTTTATTTTTATTTAACGAGTGCCAGCCATGATTCGGCCATTAAATTGGCGCCTGCCATAGTGGTGTGAACTCCATCGGAAGTCCAATAGGCACCGTCATTATTCTTTTTAAGACCTTGATCGAAAATCTGCTGATAAGGAAGAAAAATTGCATTGAATTCTTTTGCTATTTCCCTAACCGCATTTTGATATTTTGGAAAGTCCGGATACCAGGAATCATTTACATGTTTAACATTGTTAACAGCGAAAGGCTCTATGATGATTAATTTAACATTCGGAAGGGCAGAAAGGGTTTTTTCTAATAGCTCTTTGTACTGAGCTTTAAATTGCTCCGGGGTATTGGAAGCTCCACTGTCTTTGGTTCTCCAATAATCATTTACCCCAATCATAATACTCAGAATATTAGGTTTAAGATCTATGCTGTCTTTTTGCCAACGACCAATTAGATCAGGAACCCGGTTTCCACTGATACCTCTGTTATAGATTTTAAGGTTTTTATCGCTATGTTTATTCAATAGAGAACTTGCAGCCATAAAGGCATACCCATTACCAAATGCATTACCGTTATTTGGCTCTAAGTTTTCCTTATTCCTCCCGGCATCTGTGATGGAATCTCCTTGGAAAAGAATTACATCTCCTTGGTTTATAGTTAATTTAGCTTTAGCTCCTGTAGAGAAATCTATTGCACTAGCCAATGATGTTCCAATACCTGCGGCTCCAAGTGTCAACAAGCTCTTCTTTAAAAAATCTCTTCTGTTATTCATTTTGCTTATAGGTTGATATAAGCAATATAAATAAACTAACAGAATTTGGCAATTGCTTCACGTATTATTTTACAGGATAATTTAATCTCATCATCAGAAATGGTCAATGGAGGGGCTATCCGAAGGGCAGTTTCACAGTGAAGATACCAGTCAATAATCAAACCTTCAGTAGCGCAGTAATTGCTTACCTGATACACTTGATCAAAGTTTTCTAGCTGTAAGCACATCATAAGTCCTAAGCCTCGTATTTCTTTAATTTGAGGTATATTTAATTCATTTCTGAATAAATTAGCTTTACGCTCAACATCTTCTACTAATCTGTCATCTTGAATGACCCTTAGGGAGGCTCTTGCAGCGGCACAACTTACTGGGTGACCTCCAAAGGTGGTGATATGTCCAAGCATAGGATTCGCCTTGATCACATCCATGATATCCTTAGAAGCGATAAATGCACCTAATGGCATTCCTCCACCAATTCCTTTTGCAAGCATCAGGATATCAGGAACAATTCCAAAGTGTTCAAAAGCAAATAGTTTTCCTGTCCTTCCGAATCCGGTCTGGATCTCATCGAAGATTAATAGTGCGCCGGTTTCATTACACTTTTTGCGTAATGCTTGCATATATGCTGTTGTGGGAACTCTGACTCCGGCTTCGCCTTGTATAGCTTCTACGACTACAGCTGCGGTTTTGTCTGTTATATTTTCTAAATCGGGAAGGTTATTATATTCAACGAATGAAATCTCAGGGAGAAGCGGTGCATATGCCTCGCGGTATGCGTCATTTCCGATTAAGCTTAAAGCACCTTGTGTACTTCCATGATAGGCATTTTTTGAGCCAATGATTTCTCTTCTTCCGGTATATTTCTTAGCTACTTTCATAGCACCTTCTACGGCTTCAGCTCCCGAGTTAGTGAAATAAACAGATTGAAAGGAGTCAGGGAGCACTGCTAAAAGCTCTGTAGCGAATTGAACTTGAGGAGCCTGAACAAACTCACCATATACCGTGACGTGCATAAATTTATCCAATTGATCTTGGATTGCTTCTAAAACTTTCGGATGCCTATGGCCAATATTACTTACGTTAAATCCGGAAACTAAATCAATATATTTCTCTCCGTTAGGGCCATAAAGATATACAGCTTCTGCACGTTCGATTTCTAGTAATCTGGGTGAATCTGATGTTTGAGCTGTATTCTTTAGGAAGAGTTCTCTGTTACTTATCATGATGTGACAAAGATAGTCATAAACAAAAAAAGAAGCTCACTTTGAGAGCTTCTTTCTTAATGTCTTCTGCTGTTAAGTTCCTTATAAAGCAATTCTATAAATTCCTGCTCTACGGAGAAAAATTGAGATGCTCGAGCCTGACCGACGACATCAGCAAATTTTGAGCGGTATGATTTCTTAATTTCAACCTCCTGTGCATCATATTCGATCACATCATTCCCAGGCCTAAAAGAATTTCCCTTAGAAGGACTTTTAACGGTACTTTGCGATTTTTTTGATTTTACAGCCCTGATTTCCTTTGAATACTGATAATAAATAGGAAAAAATTTTTGAGCTTCAGTAGGAGTTAATTTCAATTGTTTGGTAATAAAAGCCGCTTTTTGACTTTCAATTGCTTCAAATCTTTCATGGCGTGACTGCCCATTCGCAACAAAATTAGCTATCAAAATCAAACAAATTGTTGATATAATATATTTTAAGCGAGTCATTATAAAGTATAATTTAAGTAATCTTCTAAAACTTCTTCATCAATACCATTTCCGATACCTTTTGATTCTTCAGGTTGATAGATATATTCAGCATAGTATTCCAAATCAGAAGCATCGCTATAGCTTGAAAGATAGTTAATTATTTCCTGTTCCGGAATATCATTCAACGATATTTTTTCCATCGACATCGGGTTGTTCGCATCTGTATTATAAACAGATACTGAAATTACAGCTGCAATACAAGCTGCAGCAGCAGAAGTCAACCAAACATAGATTTTTCCCTTCTTTTTAGAATCTGAAGATTTAGACTCATCACGTGAAGGCAATTGAATCACCTTCTTGTCCTGGACTTTGTCTAGTATAGCATTGGACATTTGCTCAAAGTATCCGGATGGAACCTCAAAACCGTCTTTTTCCACTTTAGATTTCAGATCTTCGGCATAAACCGATGTCATGATATTATCTTCAGCAGTTTTAAAATATCCTTCAGGAACTGTAAATCCTGGCTCTGCTATCTCTAGCGTAAGCTCTTCTTCTTCAATTCTATTTAGAATTCGAGAAGTCAAGCTGTCAAAATAACCTGCCGGTACTTCATCTTCATTAGCGACCATTCTTCCTTCAATATTAACTTGAGAAAGAATCTGTTCATTCATTTGATCAAAATATCCTTCAGGAACACTAAAATGGTCGACATTTTTATAATGATCAATTTTAATTTGACTTAACAATTGAGATTCCTGGTTTTCAAAAAATCCTTTCGGAGTATTGAATCCTATTCTTCCTGAGTCTGAAATCTGATCAATTTTGGTTAAAAATAAGGACCTCTCGGCTAGCTTTTCAAAGTAATTTTCAGGTACAATGAAAGGGTTTACACGCAACGAGTTAGGTAGTTGGTTGTCTCCTAAGTTTTCGTAATATGTGTTGTATTCTTTCATAGTATCATTATAGATAGTTTTTCTATCAAAAGGTTTAATCGTTGGATGCGAAAAAGTTCTCTATTTTCTTTACTGCTAAATGGTATGAGGCTTTCAAAGCTCCTACACTTGTTCCTAAAACATTTGATATCTCTTCATACTTCATGTCTTCGAAATATTTCATGTTAAAAACTAAGCGTTGCTTGTCTGGTAAAGTCAAAAGGGCCTGTTGTAATTTAAGTTGTGCTTTGTCACCATTGAAATAAGCGCCATCTGCCAAGGAATCTGATAAATAAGCAGAGTTTTCATCATCCAATGAAACACTCTGCTTTTGTTTTTTCTTGTTCAAGAAGGTAATACACTCATTGGTAGCAATGCGGTATAACCAGGTATACAGTTGAGAATCTTCCCTGAATTTTTCAAGATTACGCCATACTTTGATAAAGATATCTTGTACAACATCATCGGCATCATCGTGGTCAATTACCATTCTTCTGACGTGCCAATAAATCTTCTGCTGATATTTTGTTAGCAGTAAGCGGAATGCTTCTTCTCGAGTCTTCTCATCCGCAAACTTGGCTATTATCAGGGAATCTTCCATAGATTGTTATTTTCTTGTAATTACTTTACGTACTGCATTTACAATGTTTGCAGCATTTAGTCCGTATTTTTCCATTAATTGAGCCGGAGTACCCGATTCACCGAAGCTATCGTCTACTGCAACATACTCTTGTGGAGTAGGCAATTTCTTTGCCAATAATTGAGCAACACTGTCACCAAGACCTCCTAAGCGGTTATGTTCTTCAGCTGTAACTATACATCCTGTTTTTGTAACTGATTTTAAGATAGCCTCTTCATCCAGTGGTTTTATTGTATGGATGTTGATGATTTCAGCATTGATTCCTAATTTTTCTAATTCCTCACCAGCTTGAATAGCTTCCCATACAAGATGTCCTGTAGCAACGATCGTAACATCAGTACCTTCATTCAACATTATTGCTTTACCAATTTCGAAAGTTTGGTCTGCTGGAGTGAAGTTAGGAACAACAGGACGGCCAAAACGTAAATAAACTGGTCCTTCATGGTCTACTAGTGCGATAGTAGCTGCTTTTGTTTGGTTATAATCACAAGGATTAATAACAGTCATTCCAGGTAACATTTTCATCAAACCTATATCTTCAAGGATTTGGTGAGTAGCTCCGTCTTCTCCAAGGGTTAATCCAGCATGTGAAGCACAAATCTTAACGTTCTTGCCTGAATAAGCAATTGATTGACGGATTTGGTCGTATACACGGCCAGTAGAGAAGTTGGCAAAAGTACCTGTGAAAGGAATCTTACCACCGATGGTAAGACCTGCAGCAATACCCATCATGTTTGCTTCCGCAATACCAATTTGGAAGAAGCGTTCCGGGTAAGCTTTTATAAAGTCGTTCATCTTCAATGAACCGATCAAATCTGCACATAAGGCTACGACATTTTCATTTTTCTGACCCGCTTCAAGTAAGCCGGCTCCGAATCCTGAACGTGTATCTTTTGATTCTGTGTAAGTATATTTTTTCATTACAAAAACTAACGTCTAAACTAAATATTAATAATCGCCTATGGTTCTAGGGATTTGGTTTAAAGCTGATTCCAATTGCTCATTATTTGGAGCAACACCATGCCATTTATGTGAGCCCATCATGAAATCAACTCCTGACCCCATTTCAGTATGTAACAGGATAATAACAGGTTTTCCTTTTCCGGTACGAGATTTTGCCTCGTCTAAACCAGCCACTACTGATGCCATGTCGTTACCTTTTTCAATTTCCATTACATCCCAGCCAAAAGCTTCCCATTTAGCACGTAGATTACCTAAAGATAGTACATCATCAGTAGATCCATCAATTTGAGCATGATTATAATCCACTGCAGCGATAATGTTATCTACTTTATTGTGAGGAGCATACATTGCTGCTTCCCAAACCTGGCCTTCTTGCAGCTCTCCGTCTCCCATCAATACGTATACTAAGTTGTTGTCTTTGTTCAACTTCTTAGCCTGGGCAGCGCCAAGTGCAACCGATAATCCCTGACCTAGTGATCCTGATGCAATGCGGATTCCAGGTAGGTGTTCGTGTGTTGTCGGGTGTCCTTGAAGACGTGAATTGATTTTTCTGAAAGTTGCCAATTCGCTTACCGGAAAGTATCCGGCTCTCGCCAACGTACTGTAGAAAACAGGAGAAATGTGACCGTTTGACAAGAAGAATAGGTCCTCGCCAATTCCATCCATATTAAAAGATGGGTCATTCTTCATCGCGTGGAAATACAATGCCACAAAATAATCAGTACATCCCAAGGATCCGCCTGGGTGACCTGATTGGCATGCATGCACCATACGAACAATGTCTCTTCTTACTTGCGAAGCGATCTGTTCTAGTTTGTTTATGTCTGCACTCATTTTAAAGTATAATGTTTCGATTATTTTGCGGATAAAGTTAATGATTTTAATGGAGTGAACCTTAACAACATGCAATTATTTCCATCAAAAGCCGGAGTTATTAACTAATAACTCCGGCTTTTGATGGAAATAGACTTTATACAGCAATGATCATGCATCAGATACTGCTCTAATTTGGAAAAAATAGAATATTAAAATGTTCTTGTTAAAGAATCATATAAATAGGATAATATTAGTTTCTCGTAGCATATATTTTTTATGGGGATCTACATTCTGCGTTGTTCTTCGGTTTTATTTATGGATTTGCCATTTTTTATTGACTGATTTCCAAAATTGTATCTTAGGGTTACACCAAATTTTCTGCTATCCTGATAATCCAGAAAGTAGTTGTCTTGATCGGCATATTTACTCCAAACTTTAGTGTCCTGCGTTTTAAATATGTCGAGAAAATATAAACTCAATTCAAATTTCTTTTTAGAAAATTTACGATTCATTATGAGATCCGTACTTGAAAAACTTGAGATCCGAAATGGACCTTGAATAGAAGGAGAATAGTAATAATTACTTATTTCCAGATTCCAATCAGATTTTTTTTGTAGTGCGAAATTAGTTACTATCCTACTATCAAAGGAAAAGACATCGTTTTTATAGAGTTCTTTGTCTATACCTTCAAAATAATTATCATTATATAATCCTGTGAAATCCAAATTCACAGTCCAGAAATCGGTCAGTTCTAAACTTTTGATGATAGAGAGACCGGCGGTTTGACCATGTTTGATATTGGTATACTGGTAAACAACCTCATTGGTTTCATTATTTTGAAAGGAGACTTCCATATTTGGCCATTTTTCATAACTATAGAATAATTCAATATTCCAATTATTTTTTGTGTAAGTCGCATTTAAATTGTGTGCAATAGTGGCACGAAGTCTTGGGTCACCCTGAAAATAGGAAAATTGGTTATAATAAGATTTAGCTGGATTTAACCATGAATAAGAAGGTCTATTAATACGCTTGCCGTAAGAAAAACCTATTTGCTCATCTTGTTGAGTACTGTATTGTATGTAAAAGGTTGGAAATAACGTAAAATATTGGTTTCTGTTCATTTCAAATGGTGTAGAGACCTTTCCTTCTAACCGAGTATATTCCGCACGCAAGCCTCCTTTCCACTGCCAACTTTTATATTTATAGCTTAAAGAACCATATCCTGCAAGGTTCTGTTCAAAATAGTCAAATTCACTACTCTTATCAGGGTTAGTTTGTACAAGTCCGAATACGTTTTCCCTAAAATCCATTCGATTTGTGCTTTGAACGTAACTATATTTCCCACCATATTCTAGATTGATACCCTTAAGTGAATGATTTACATCCACCTGACTTGAAAATAATTTTGTTTTATAAGAATTATCGGTTATAAAATGAGTTGTATCTTTTGGTTGGTTTTGAAAGTTAAGTAAAGTCAGTATGTCCTGGTAATGATTACGAGTACTTTGACTAAAATAATTTGACCAATCGATTTTAAGATCCTTATTTATCTTTTTATTAACTTGAAAATACGCATTTGTATTCAGTGAGTATCGATTATGATCATTGCTTGTGTGATAATTGGATATGGGTAAATTCTCCTGACTGTAAATGATAGTGGGAACCTGATATACCCCAAAAGAATTTGGACTATAAGAACCATTAAGCCCAAATGTAAAGGCAAGGGTTGAATCCGCATTATAATCGACACCTACCGAATAGCTGTGTTGACTGCTATTTGTATCAATTCTTGTCATCTCACTTTCCCATCTGCTATTGTCATTTGGATAATTTACAACATCGATTCCATATCTCGCATAAGTACCTCTACCAAAATAGTAACTGGCATTTAAGTTCCATTTTTCATTCTTGAAATAATTACTAAGTCCGATAAGTTGCTTTCCGAAATTGCTCTGTTCATACTTGGTAAACAATGATCCACGGTATCCGAATAGATAATTCTGGGTCATAACAATATTAATGATTGCAGACCCTGATGCTTCATACTTAGCCGGTGGATTGGTAATAACCTCAATACTTTTTATGTCATTCCCTTGATTGCTTTCCAGAAGAGTTTTAAGCTCTTCTCCTGACATCATCACTCTTTTATCATTAATCATGATTATGATATTCGAACTACCTTTAACACTTATTGTGGATCCATTTATTCTCACAAGTGGTGTTCGTTTTAAAATATCCCACGTGTTCAAAGAAGAGATATTACTATTCTGAACATCAAAAATCAACCGATCTATTTTTCTATCAACCTGCGGTCGTTTCCCAACAACTGTAATTTCCTCAATACCTTCTGATTTTCTTGTTAGTTGTATGATTAAGCTATCAGAAGCATTAATATTCAGGAGTTCTTCGTAGATTAAGAAATTGATGTGTGAAATACGAAGCAACATGGAGTATTTTTGTGATATATTCAAGTTGAAACGACCATTATTATCACTTTTTGTGTTTAGAATTTCATTCTTATTACTTAATTGAATTATTTGAACTGTAGCATCAGCAACCGACTGTTGTAATTCATCTAGAAGTATTCCCTGAATCTTTTTTTCTTGAGCGAAAGATAGTATGGGGATGAATAATAAAAAGAATAAAAATCTCATAAGTTAATTGTTTCTGCAAAATTGGATGATAAAGCTTAGAAGAAAGGTTAATGAAGGGTTAACGATAGGTTAAGCTGTATTTAAGTAAGAGATACTAATTATATTTGCTGTATGATCAGAAGACCAATTTCGCTAGTTATTACATTTTCGGTAATGTTTGCCGTGTTAGTTGGTATTCAGGTCTATTTCTTGAAAAATAGTTATGCATTAAAAAAAAGGGAAATTTTTTCTGTCGTTAAAAAGCAGTTAAATAACCTGGAAGATGATGTTGATATTTTTGACGATGATTTAGTACGAGACGATGACGCCATGAAATCATTTATTGCTTTAGAAAAGGGTGATATTAATGAGTCTGATCTGAGTAACATTTATGCAGAAAAGTCTGCAATTGTAAAGCCTCATTTTAAAAAGTATGTTGACAGTGCCTTTAAATCATTGGGTTATCAGGTCAATGTTCACAAAGAATTTTCCTCGATCTATTCCCATCACGCTAATAAGCAATTAATAAAAAAGCCAATCACCATCTATCAAACAGCAGCAGAATTAAAAAATCGGGAAATATTATCAACAGGCAAATGGGAAACCAGTACTAAATCAGAAAGCACGGAGAATAATGCCGGTATAGAAAAGGTTATGGAATTAATTAAATACACATATACAATTCGTCGAATTACTTTTTTTGAAATTAGTAATTTGAAAATGATTCTTTTTAAAGAGTTATTTATATTGATGTCTATTTCAGTTTTAATTTTAATTGCCATATTATTTCTTTTTTATAGATCATATCAAAATCTACTCAAACAAAGAAAGCAGATCAATCTCCTTCATGATATGGTGGATAATGTATCACATGAGTTTAAAACGCCAATAGCTACGTTGAAATTAATCTCAAAAACATTAATAAAAAAGGAGGATTCAGATGTGGTCCGCATATTAGACAGGCAAGTTAATCGACTTGAAGCTTTATTGAACCCTATTTTGGAAAACGAAAATATCTCCAATCGAGGTGAGTATCAATTAAATGATCTATTACCTTTTTTAGAAGATTTTAAGTTTTCCAACCCTTCCATAAAAATTGAATTAGATTCAATACCGAATTCTAAGCTTGCTATTGATAAACAAGATTTGGAAACGATAATTTCTAATCTCTTATCGAATAGTGTTAAGTACGGAGCTACCCAAATTCAAATAAGATTTGATCAAATTGAAGGATTTCAGAAAATTTCTATAGCGGATAATGGTATAGGAATAGATAAAAAGGAACAAGCATTTATTTTTGAAAAGTACTATAGAATTCAAAGAGAAAACATTCATAATACTAAAGGTCTTGGTATTGGATTATATATAGTTTCTAAAATATTAACTCAAAATAAAGGTAAGATTGTTGTGCAATCACAACCTGAAGAAGGTTCAATTTTCCAGATTATATTGCCTTATGCATGGTAAGATTTTATTAGTTGAGGATGATGTAGACTTTGGCTTTATGTTGAAGCAATATCTTGGTTATGCTGACTTTGATGTAAACTGGATTAATGATCCTTTGCTGGTGCAGGGGGATATAGCTGGGTTAAATCAATACGATATTATTATTCTGGATGTGATGATGCCGCATATTTCAGGGTTTAGTCTGGCTAAAGAAATCCGAAGTATTTATCCGGAATTACCACTTTTGTTTTTAACTGCTAAGAATCAGAAGATTGATAAATTAACGGGACTAAAAATAGGAGCAGATGATTATATCACGAAACCTTGTGATCCGGAAGAGCTTATATTGAGAATACGAAATATTATCAGACGCAGTAAGCAGAGTTCAAATCACATTCAATCAATCGGAATAGGTTTATATACATTTTATCCCCAAAATTTAATATTATCAACTACAGAAAGCCAGATTCAACTTACGGATAGAGAATCAAAACTCCTTAGCTTTTTGTTGGATCATAAAGATCGATTAATAACGAGAGAAGAGATTTTAGATAATGTTTGGGAAACGAATGATTTCTTTACAGGACGAAGTATGGATGTCTTTATTTCAAGACTAAGGAAATATCTTCAGCAAGATCCTTCCCTCAGCATTCAGTCTATAAGAGGCATTGGCTTTAAGGTGTTTTTTTAATTAAATAGATTATTGCATAAAAAAGACCCAAGCAAATTTATTTGTTTGGGTCTTTTTAACACATATTATCTTTTACATTGCTTCTGCAACGACTTCTTCAACTTCTGGAACCATACGTTTTAATAAGCCTTCAATACCAGCTTTCAAAGTGATGGTAGAGGATGGGCAACCAGAACAAGATCCTCTTAATTCAACAGTTACTTTACCCTCTTCAAATGATTTATAGGCAATAGCTCCACCATCTTGTTCTACAGCAGGTCGAACATAATCATGTAATACTTGCTGAATTTTTACTTCGATTTCGGATCCCTCGAAAACGACATCTTCAGAGTGCTCGATAGGCTTAACAGCGAGTTCTGACTCCACTGCACCCTTTACAAACTCTTTTAGTAAAGCCTCTATATCATCCCATTCAGCATCGTCCGTTTTGGTGATGGTAACAAAATTACTTGCAAAGAATACCCCGTTCACAAAGTTGAATTTAAATAACTCCTTTGCAAAAGCTGATTCTTGTGCTTTTTCCCTATCAGGATAGTCCAAACTTCCGTTGATTAATAACTTATTAACCAAAAACTTCATAGTTGCCGGATTCGGAGTACTTTCGGTATATACGTTTATAGTTGCCATGTAATCTTTATCTAAAATAAAAAACAAATATACTGTAATATAGTATTGCTATACGTCATTGCTTCGTAAAAGCTTACAGCTTAACTCCTGTATAATTGCTAGGGGAGATTGCTTTAATCTCTTCTTTGACCTCTTCTGTAACATTTAACTGGTCCACAAATGCTGCAATCGTTTCTCTCGTAACATGCGCATTCGTACGGGTAAGGTCTTTTAGAGCCTCATAAGGCTTAGGATATCCCTCTCGGCGTAAAATAGTCTGAATAGCTTCAGCTACTACAGCCCAGTTATTCTCAAGATCGTTATTAAATGCCGCCTCGTTTAAAATCAATTTTCTCAAACCTCTTAAAGTAGATTTGATTGCAATTAATGTATAAGAAAATGGAACACCAATATTTCTTAAAACTGTAGAATCTGTTAAGTCTCTTTGTAATCTGGAAACAGGAAGTTTTGCTGCTAGATGCTCATATACGGCATTTGCTAATCCAAGGTTTCCTTCCGCATTCTCGAAATCAATAGGATTAACTTTATGAGGCATTGCCGATGAACCAATTTGTCCGGCAGTGATCTTTTGCTTGAAATAATCCATGGAGATATAAGTCCATACATCACGACAAAGATCAATGATAATATTGTTAATCCGTTTTAATCCGTCACAGCTTGCCGCGAAATTGTCATAATGTTCGATTTGAGTGGTGGTCTGGGAGCGATCAAGCCCTAATACTTCATTTACGAATTTATTTCCAAACGCTACCCAGTCATTTTCAGGATAAGCGACATGGTGGGCATTGAAATTACCTGTTGCTCCACCAAATTTTGCCGAAAAAGGAATTTGATTTAAGAGATTCAATTGTTTCTCGATACGTTCAATAAAGACTTTTATTTCTTTTCCTAAACGAGTAGGAGAGGCGGGTTGGCCATGCGTACGTGCTAACATTGGAATATTCTCCCATTCTGCACTTAGCTTCTTCAACTCTTCGAGCAATTCTTTAATAGCAGGTTGGTAAACTTCTGCTAAAGCATCTTTCCAAGAACGAGGAATGGCCGTATTATTAATATCCTGAGAGGTTAAACCAAAGTGGATGAATTCTAAAGAATCCGTCAAGCCTAACTTTTCAAATTCATGCTTTAAGAAATACTCAACTGCTTTTACGTCGTGATTAGTTACTTTCTCGGTATCTTTAATCCATTGCGCATCCTCTAAACTGAAATTAAGGTAGATCGCTCGTAGTTTATCATTTAAACTTCCATCAAAATGACTTAATTGAGGGATTCCCGATTCAGTCAAGGCGATAAAGTACTCTACCTCAACTAATACGCGGTATTTTATTAATGCGAATTCTGAAAAGAAATTCGATAGATCTTTAGTTGTATTGTAATATCTACCATCAATGGGAGTGATGGCCGTCAAAGGTGATAAAGTCATTGTATTTTCTTTAGTATGGGGCAAAAATAAGAATTAGAAGTGAGAATTACATATTAGAGTAATGGCATCAGCTGGAAGGAGTCTAAATTGGCTAATTTAGAATAGTAAAAAACGTTAGAAGAGTATCGATTGTCTTCGTGTAGCGTTATAAAAACAACAAAAGCTCGTTAAGAAAACGAGCTTTTGCAGTATTTTAATTTTGTTCGGATTATTGAACGTTTTTCAATGAATCTGCGATAGAATCACCAGTAGCACGAACTGAATCAGCAACGTTTTCTAAAGAATCAGCTACTCTTTCAGTAGTTGAATCTACTACGTTTTCTAATGAATCAGCAGTAGCTTCAGTTTTAGTTTCAGCGTTGTTACAAGAAGCAACAGCGATAGTTAATGCTAAACCTAAGAATCCGAATTTGAATAAATTTTTCATTTTTAATTTTCTATTTAGTTGAAACAAATTTGTTTATTTATTACTTAATACCAATAACCTTAAAAGGTAACCCAGGAAATTATATTTATTTTATTTTTTCGTTAAACAACTTGATATACAGGTAGTTGTTTTTGAAAATTTTCCTTAAGGCAGCGCAAATATACTACAGTTTTGTTGATTTGCAACAAGAAAACATAAAAATTGTTATATTTCTGTTAAATATTTAGACGAACGATATGTTAGACAAAGTGAAAAACATTATAAAGCTCTTAAAATCAGTTGATTTAGGGCAATTAGAAAAAATTTCTAAAAAGGTGGATTTAGGAGAAGTTTTGGGAGCTGTATCAAAAATGGATGAAAATCAATTGAAAATGGCCATGAAAATGCTGACTGGAAGTAAAAAGAAAAAGGATCCACCAGCAATCAATGCTGATTTTTATGAGACTTCTGCCAAGCTCTCTGAGGAGGATCGAGCACTGCAGATGAGAGTCCGTTCTTTTTTAGAATCTGAGATTAAACCGTTGGTCAATAAATATTGGTTACATGACGAATTTCCATTCGAAATTATTCCGAAACTTAGAGAACTAAATGTATGTGGTTATGTATATGAGGGATATGGTTGTGCAGGAGGTACATCTTTAATGGATGGAATTATTGCAAGTGAGTTCGGACGTGTAGACCCATCTGTGGCTACCTTCTTAGGGGTTCAAAGTGGATTAGCAATGGGTTCTATTTATATGTGTGGATCTGAAGAACAGAAGAATGAGTGGCTTCCGGCAATGCAACAATTAAATATCATTGGTGCATTTGGCTTGACAGAACCTCTTGTTGGCTCCGCGACTGCCGGAGGCTTGACGACCACTTGTAAACGTGATGGTGATAAATGGGTGTTGAATGGTCAAAAAAAATGGATAGGTAATTCTACTTTTTCTGATATCACCATAATCTGGGCAAGGGATCTGGATGATCAACAAGTCAAAGGATTTATTGTGAGAAAGGAAAATCCAGGGTTCTCTGTTGAGAAGATTAAGGATAAAATGGCATTACGTATTGTTCAGAATGGTTTGATTACAATGACGGATTGTGTTGTTCCGGAATCAGATCGTTTACCTAACGCGAACTCTTTCAAAGATACTGCAAAGGTTTTACAAATGACCAGAGCTGGTGTCGCATGGATGGCAGTGGGATGTGCCCGTGGAGCGTATGAGAATGCATTAGATTATACAATCAAACGAGAGCAATTTGGCAAACCAATAGCTTCTTTCCAATTAATCCAAAATCATTTGGTAGAAATGCTCTCTAATCTTACTGCTATGCAGACTCTAGTGTTTAGATTATCTGAATTGCAAGATGACGATTTGTTGAAAGATGAACATGCTTCCTTAGCAAAGGTTTTTTGTACCCTCCGAATGCGGGATATCGTGTCGAAAGCAAGAGAAGTAATGGGTGGTAATGGTATTTTACTGGAATATAATGTAGCCAGATTCCTTGCGGATGCAGAAGCTATTTATTCTTACGAAGGGACCAAGGAGATTAACTCGTTAATAGTAGGTAGAAGTATTACCGGTTTTAGTGCATTTGTATAATACATAATTAAAATAATAAATGCTGCATGCTATAGAAAAAGAAAAACAGCAATAAAACAAAGTTATTGCTGTTTATAATTAACTAGGTAGACTAAAGTTATGTTTATCCTTCTCTGTTAATACCCATAAAGTGGGATCTTTCAAGCAACCAGGTAAAAGCATTTCCAAATACTATACTATTATATATAGTATACTGAGCATTTACATTAGGATTCGGGTAGTCTAGCGAATTAGGGCGTGTGAAATGGCCATAAGTTGGATTTGGAACCGGAATATCCATATCAGGACCAGATCCACCTTTTGTAGAGAATGGACCTGAACAACAATAGATTGCATCCAAAGTACCACTTGTCATAAAGTTTGCTAAAAATCCAGTATCCCCAACAAAGAATAAATTTAATGTTTTGTGTCTGAACATAGTTGCGCCAATTGGTGGGTTCTCAAAATTGGATGCTCCTCTTGAATAAACAACAACCTCATTTTCATTAAATCCTGTCGTATACTGTGTAGAAGATGCATCCTGTCCCCAATATTTTCCACGCGCATCACCAAATACTCCGTTTAGTACATCTGTATCCACATCGGCAATCTTATATACAGAACCACCCATGTCATGCAAATCCAATTTAATATTTGAAGCATTAATATTAAATAGTTCGGCAAAAAAGTTCTGTAGGTCGGATGTCATATGTTCTGTCATCAAAAAGGCCACACCTCCACTTTTCAGATATTTTAACAGGGCAGCATAGTCATCTGCATTGTAGCCAATACTCGATCCTGAAAATACCCCACTGATTAAAACATCAGGATAATTTGCCGGATCCGCAAAAATAGTAGCTAGTTTGCCACCACCACTTTGTTCTTCCGAGAATTGTAAACCTTTTACCCTTAAATAATTACTTTGTTCGCCAAAGTTATATGAGCTCCTAAGGAAACTTCCTGATGCTCTACCTGATTCAGCTGCATATCCCCAACCAAAACTACCGTAGCTAAATATCTTTTTTTCCGGAAGAATTAACCAAAGTTTAATTTTTCCATGTAAAATGTTGCCAATAGTTGTTCCTGTAAAACCTGAAAATGTAACATCTCCTTGACCAGGAAGGGTATTGCTTATAGTTTCAGCATTACCATTAGGATATGTACCTGATATAGACTGAAAAGCAACTGTATATTCGGTTATTGATTCCGCTGCAGTAAAATTACTTCTTGAAATCAACATCCGCTTAGAGCCGGTTTCTTCACTTTCGAAAATTAGCTTTCCTCGGTCTACTGACTTTAATTCACCTGTTTTTTGACCTGTAAAAAGATCGAAAGAGGTGGATTTTATGCAATCACTCTTGAATGTGGCAGATATTTGTGAAAAGTCAAAAAACATTCTACGGCTATCTAGACTAACATTAAGTTGGGTTAATTTATGATCGAAAGTAATTGAAACAGGGTTGTTACCTAATTGTGGGTCAATTTCTCCTGAAGCATACAACAATGCTTTATCTACCGGAGTTGGTATTACAAGGCTATCCTGATTCGGTAAATCAAAAGTATCCGAAGTATTAAATGAATATGCAACCCATTTGAAATTGTAGCCTTTTACCACATCAATAACGATAGGCTGACCAGATGATGCAAGGATACTATGTTTAAGAACATTAGTTGTTTTATCAAAAAGCAGAAAAGCATATTTAACTCCTGATTCCATAGGTGTTTTTGTTGCCGCTTTTTGTAGACTTCTTCCTAAGACATCAGATGCATTTGTAAGATTTAATGCGCTTTTCTTCTCAAGTTCAGCACCTACAGTATTTTGTTCGGATATAATATCTACAACGAAATTATTGCTCTTGAAAGATTCAGTCTTTCTTAAAGTGTTTGAAATAACTGAGGAATTATTGGTAGAAGCTTTAGTTTCAACTAGATTATCTATATTGGAAATCCCATCAACATTTATTGTCAATCTTGTTGACATATTATCAGGAGTGGTTTCTAATTTAGAACAAGCATTAAATAATAGAGAAACTAATAATAAGGGTAATGCATAGACCCAAAAGTAATTTGAAGTCTTTTCTTTTAATAAGTTTGTTGTTTTCATTTTTTTAATTATTCAAAGGTCCATTCCGTTTCTGATATTTGAATTTCCTGATCGTTAACGAAAGGTGTGTTTCCGTCATCGCCTGTTGGATTCACTGTAACTGATGAAGCTGCAATTCCTTGTTCTAATTCAATATAAAATTTGTGAATTAGTGGTTTTTCGTATTTTTTTTCATTTGGTCATTTAGTTAATTTTATGTTTTTCTAGATTTTTATTTTTGTTTTATTTTACTAACTCTACAATCTTAGCACCTTTTATTTTGTTATTTAAATTTATGTTCTCTGTCTGTAGAGTAAATTTTACAAATGAGTATTAGTAAGTACTTGCTTGTCTTACAGGTAGTTATGACTTATGTTTGATTTAAGCTTTTATGTTTTTAGGCATTTTATCAATAGTGTTCCTTATTTCCACTATTAAGGGCTCGGAAGGGGATATTCCTACAAGAAGAATCTTATGTCAAAAGGCTAAATATTACTTTTATAAAACTTCTAAGATCAACTCTAGTGAATGAGTTGCTAAACACCTGCTTTCTCAGGCGACTGATGTTAGTTTATGAGGAGACATTACTTCCATACTTTATCAATTAAGAAGGAGATTTCTCTATCTTCTAAATAGCCATGGTCGCTACAGGACTTAACCTTATTTTTATGGACATCTCATGGAGATTAAATAGGGGTAATACGGATTTATTCGAATATGGGACCTGTAATGTCTAACTAGTTTCTAGCAAGAAGTTAATGGTAGATCGTGAGGAGTGTATGAAATGGTGTTAATAGAAATTGGCCAAGTGTATAAAACACTTATAAATTAAATAATAAGAAGAAAGAAGGAGGAGGGAGATTAGTCAAAAAAAACAGGTCTGATTCAAAGAATCAGACCTGTTAAGTATGTATAACGATAAGCTTTAAAAGCTATTCGAATTACTTTTTGTTTTTATTTTGTTGAGCGGCTTGTTGCTGCCTCATCATTTCTTCCATTTTCTTTTGGAAAGAAGATTGTTTCTTTTCACCTTGCGGTTTCTTTTTATTTGCTTCAATACTTGCAAGTATCTTATCATCATTTACAAATTGACGAATGATTACCTGAGTTAAGAAAGTAAGCACAGCAGAAAGGAAGTAGTAATAATTCAATCCGGCTGGGAAGCTATTCAATACAAAGAAGAAGATTAAAGGCATTATGTATCCAATATACTTCATTTGGTTATTTACGGCACCTGAAGTTGAGTTGTTGTACCAAGTAGTCAACAAAGTTGTCAAAGTCATTAGAATACACATAAATGAAATGTGATCCGTACCGAAAATAGGAGCGAACGTGATAGGAGCATCATAAGTGGAAAGATCCTTTACCCAAAGGAAACTTTCTCCGCGTAGTTCAAATAAGTTCGGGAAGAAGAAGAAGAATGCTAAAGTAAAAGGCATTTGAAGAACTAAAGGTAAACAACCACCAAGCGGATTTACTCCGGCTTGTTTGTATAGTTTCATTTGCTCCTGTTGCAATAGCATAGCGTTGTCATCCCCGACTTTCGCTTTTATTTCATCCAATTGAGGTTTTAACACACGCATTTTACCCATAGATTGGTAAGATTTATATGTTAATGGGAACATTAATAGTTTCAGGAACAATGTTAAAATCAGGATGACAACACCATAGTTCATATTGAAACCATCTAAGAAATCAAAGATTGGAACTGTGATCCATTTATTGATTAATCCCATAGGGCCCCAGCCCATATTAATAATTTTATGAAAATCATTACCCTCAGCTTTCAGTGTCTTATACTTATTAGGACCAAAGAAGAAACTGAAGCCATAATCTGCATCATTTTGCTTGTTGAAACCTAATTCCGTGTTAAGTCTATAGTTTTTAACAACACTGTCTTGAGTAATAAATGTAACTGCAAGTTCAGGATTGTTAAATCCATCTTTACTTGTCAAAACAGTAGAGAAGAAATGCTGTTTGAAAGCAACCCACGAAACCTTCTTTTCAATTGTTTCTTTTTCATCTTTTGATTCAGAAAGGTGATCTACACTTCCGTCTGCTTCTTTGTAAAAGATGGTTGATTTTTCGCGCTCTGATTTAGCATTACGTTCTTTTTGTAACAAGGTGGTTTCCCAATTCAAAAGCATTTTCTTTGAACTCACATCTACCAATTCACCAATACCGACAGTTTTAATATCGAATTGAACATTGTAATCATTTCCTTTTAAGGTATAGATGTAGTCAATGTATTTATCAGGAGAGTAGGAAAGACGCATTGTCAATGATTTAGCATCCTGACCCGCTACAGAGAAACCTGCTCCTTGTGCCTGAAAAAATAAATCATTAGTTTTTACAGTTTTTCCCGGAATATTAAATTCAAGTCCGAAGCGGTTTTCATCCCCTTCAAATAAGATTAATTTAGATCCGTTAAAGTTTGTTTCACCTTTTAGTTCAACTGATTCTACACGTCCACCTTTAGAGCTTACATTAACTTTAATTAATTCATTTTCTAAAGAAACGATTTGGTCAGTTCCCACAGAGGCACTACCGAAAGGTTGAGTTAATAAAACCGAATCAGCAACCTGAGGAGTAACTGTTGTAACTTTTAAGGAATCACTAACCGGAGCTATTCCATCTTTGGCTCTTTTAATAGAATCTTGATGTTGTTGTTCTTTTTTTATCTCATCCTGCGAGGGCTTCAGTAAGTAGAAGGAACCCGCCAGAATGGCAAAAATTAAGACGAAACCTAGAATATTATTTCTATCCATTTTTTATTAATTACTATATATATGTAGAGGTCTTTTCTCTACGATGATTTCTTGTGCGTTAATGCAGCGGCTACAAAGCTAACAAAAAGTGGGTGAGGATTCACCACTGTTGATCTTAATTCTGGATGAAATTGTCCTGCAACAAAGAAAGGATGATCCTTTAGCTCTACAATTTCTACTAATCCTGTAGTCGGATTGATACCTGAAGCGATCATTCCGGCCTTTTCGTAATCTTTTAGATACGCATTGTTAAATTCGTAACGATGACGGTGTCTCTCTGTAATTTTTGATTTACCATAGATTGCGTATGCCTTTGAGCCTTTCTTTATTTCACAATCATACGCCCCAAGACGCATTGTTCCACCCATATTTTTGATGTTTTTCTGCTCTTCCATCAAATTAATAACAGGATGCGGTGTTTTTTCATCCATCTCAAAGCTGTTCGCGCCTTTCAATCCTAGCACATTGCGACCGAACTCTATTACAGAACATTGCATACCTAAACAAATCCCAAAGAATGGAATTTTGTTTTCACGAACAAAACGGATTGTCTCCAATTTGCCATCAAGTCCACGTTCACCAAATCCGGGAGCTACCAATACACCGTCCAAACCTTTCAGTTTTTCTGAAACGTTTTCCTGGTTAATACTTTCCGCAGCAATATACTTAACCTTTACTTTCGTTTCGTTTGTTGCACCTGCATGAATGAAAGCCTCAGCAATTGATTTATAAGCATCAGGAAGTTCTACGTATTTCCCTACCAAACCGATATTAACTTCATCAGTCGGATTTTTCAAACGTCCCAAGAAAGATTTCCAGTTTTCTAAATTTGGTTCATTTTTAGTTGATAATTTCAATTTAGCCAAAACGGTTTTGTCTAATTGCTCTCTCAACATATTTAAAGGAACATCATAGATAGTAGGCGCATCAATAGATTCTACTACTGCATTAATGTTTACATTACAGAAAAGAGCTAATTTCTTGCGGATATCATTGTTTAGTTTGTGTTCGGTTCTACAAACTAATACATCTGGCTGAACGCCATATTCCAATAATGTTTTGACAGAGTGTTGAGTAGGTTTAGTTTTTAACTCACCTGCAGCAGCAAGGTAAGGAACTAACGTCAAGTGGATAACCAAAGAGTCGTTATTGCCCAACTCCCAGCGTAATTGACGAACTGCTTCGATAAAGGGCAGGGATTCAATATCACCTACAGTACCACCTAACTCAGTGATGACAATATCGTAATTACCTGTTTCTCCTAGCAACATCATTCTACGCTTGATCTCATCAGTAATGTGTGGAACAACTTGAACGGTCTTCCCTAGGTAAGCTCCAGCTCTTTCTTGTTCAATTACATGACTGTAAATGCGTCCTGTGGTAACGTTGTTTGCTTGGGAGGTTGGAACATTTAAGAAGCGCTCATAATGACCTAAATCAAGGTCTGTTTCGGCACCATCCTCAGTAACATAGCATTCACCATGTTCATAAGGATTCAATGTTCCTGGATCAATATTGATGTACGGGTCAAATTTCTGGATGGTTACTTTTAAACCACGTGCTTGGAGAAGCTTGGCAAGGGAGGCTGCAATAATTCCTTTCCCTAACGACGAAGTTACGCCGCCCGTAACAAAGATATATTTAGTCATAACAATAAATGGATTTCTAACTCAGATACTATGCAAAAATGCATTGTTCATCTGCTCTATGTACGGGATACAAAGGTACAAAATTTTATTAAATATTGACCAAAAAAACGTTTCCTGCCTTTTGTTGACCTAAAGGTAGGATAGTCAATTACTTGACTATGGTTTTAATTTTTTTTAGTTTAATAAATGAAGGTTGATTTGAATTTCTTATAACTTTATAAGAAAAAACAAAACTATGGAATACAGAAGAATGGGCAAAAGCGGACTTCAGTTAAGTGTGCTTTCCTTTGGCTCGTGGGTAACCTTTGCTCGACAAACTGATGATAATACCAATGAAAGATTAATGGCTCAAGCTTATGAATCCGGAATCAATTTTTTTGATAATGCGGAGGTTTATTCAGCAGGTCTTTCAGAAGAAATGATGGGCAGGGTATTAAGAAAATTAAATTGGGACAGATCATCCTATGTTTTATCTAGCAAAGCTTTTTTTGGATGGAAAGGAGAGGATAAGAAGCCTAATCAGCATGGCTTGAGTCGTAAACATTTAATGGAAGCTTGTCATGAAGCATTAGAGCGATTACAAGTTGAATACCTTGATTTATATTATTGTCACCGCCCGGATAAAAACGTCCCTATAGAAGAGGTTGTTCGAACGATGAATACTTTAATTCAACAGGGGAAAATCTTTTATTGGGGAACAAGTGAATGGTCTGCTGCTGAAATAATGGAAGCACATATGATAGCAAAAGAATATGGCTTAGAGGGACCGGCTGTAGAGCAACCGGAGTATAATCTTTTTAATCGGAGGAAAATTGAAGTAGACTATGATCCGATTTTCCGAAATGTTGGCATGGGAACTACCATCTGGAGTCCATTAGCATCAGGACTTTTAACAGGAAAATATAATGATGGAATTCCTGAAGGATCTAGGATGTCCTTAGAAGGTTATGAATGGTTAAGGGATAAAGCTGTTGTGAATGATAAATTAAATAGAGTGAAAATATTAGGGGGTTATGCAAATGAGTTAGGAGTGACTTTGCCAACATTATGCATCGCATGGTGTATCAGTAACCCAAATGTGTCTACTGCGATTCTTGGAGCTACAAAGGAAAGTCAACTAACAGAAAATCTTAAAGCCTTGGAGGTATTACCTTTGATTACAGCTGAGGTCAAGGAGAGAATTGATGAGATAATGGGAACCAAACCTGTTATCATCCAAAATTAAGGATGGATTTGGATAAAACAATAAATAAGGGCTTCGCGTATTGCAAAGCCCTTAAATATATCTTTAAAAGTTGTTACTCGATTATCTTTTAGATTTGATACGAGCAGCTTTACCAGTAAGACCGCGTAAATAAAATAATTTAGCACGACGAACTTTACCAACGCTGTTAACTTCTATTTTGTCAATGTTAGGCGAGTTTACAGGGAAAATACGTTCTACACCAATACCGTTAGAGATTTTACGTACGGTAAAAGTAGCATTAGTACCTTCGCTATTTAATTGAATAACCACACCTTGGTACACCTGTACACGCTCTTTATTTCCTTCGCGAATTTTATAATGAACGCTGATGGTATCTCCGGCTTTGAAAGCGGGATTTTCATTCTTTATAACCGCTTGTTCTTCTACAAATTTTACTAAATCCATGATTCTGAGTAATTAATAACGATATTTAACCTGTAAAAATCGGAATGCAATATTACAGCTTTATTTTGATATTTGAAAATTCTTTTTGAAAAAATTATTCATCTTTTCTAAGAATGCTGCAAAAGTAAAAAAATCTAAGGAAATTTCATACTTAATCATAAATAAGCATAAGATAAATAAGAAATATATTTCAATTTAAAAATAAGATGCAATAAATGAGTTTGTTAGCAAATATTATTAAAAAAATCTTGACAAATTTATTTTTCGCCGTATATTTGTGCCACACAAAAACAAAGGTGATACCTTTTCGGGGTGTAGCGTAGCCCGGTATCGCGCCACATTTGGGATGTGGAGGTCGTAGGTTCGAATCCTGCCACCCCGACAAAAAAGCTCGACGAAAGTCGGGCTTTTTTTGTTCGGGTGTGGCAGATTCGAACCGTGGTTCGATCCGAAGGAGCTTCAGGCCAAGCGTTTGGGGCTCGTGGGGCTGAAGCAATCCTGCCAGCCCCTGAATACACAAACATTAAGTTCAAAAGAATTATTGAGTGAGAAACAAACAAAGAGCATCCCTTGGGCATTTTTTGTTTTTTTTTGTAAGTTAGCGATTCGAGAAAATATTAGATAAGTTATTGATAAACTGAACTTTCTGTTAAATGTATCCCACACTTCGCCAAACCGCGGCCCGTTGTATGCCATTTGAAAACCGAGCGTTACAAAATGAAGAAACTTAAAAAACTAAAAGTTATCGTATTAACCATACTTATACTTTCAACTTTAAACGCTTGTAAAGTTGGAAGATATATAGTTTACAACTTTGCAGACATTAACGACCATAAAAAATTTCCTGCAAGAAATATTGAAAACGGGACAACTAAATTCATTTTTCCGACTACCGAAAAAGGTAAATTTCCGAAAGTGCTGAATGTAAAAAACAAAAGTTATCCGTTTGAAAAATATTTGGAAGACAACAAAACTGTAGCGTTTTTGGTAATTCAAAACGACACAATTCAATATGAAAAATATTGGGATAAATATAATGATGCCTCAATAGTTCCTTCTTTTTCAATGGCAAAATCTATCACTTCTATTCTGATTGGCTGTGCTATTGATGACAAACTTATCCAATCAGTAAACGAACCGATAACAAACTATATCCCAGAACTCAAAGACAACGGATTTGAAAAAGTAACCATCGAACATCTATTACAGATGACTTCTGGACTTGACTTCAACGAAAGTTATTCAAATCCTTTTGGTGATGCAGCAACTTTCTATTACGGTACAAACCTGCGAAAAGCAATAGGCAGAATGAAACTGAAAGCCGAACCAGGAAAACAGTTTGAATATGTAAGCGGAAATACCCAACTTTTAGGCTTGGTTTTAGAACGAGCATTAAAAGACAGGACAATTACATCATACTTTGAAGAAAGAATTTGGAAACCTTTAGAAATGGAATTTGATGCAAGCTGGAGTTTAGACAGAAAGAAAAACGGGTTGGAGAAAACATTTTGCTGCATCAATGCAAGGGCAAGAGATTATGCCAAAATAGGAAGACTGTACCTAAACAAGGGCAAATGGAATGGTAAACAAATTGTTTCGGAAAAATGGATAACACAATCTACAAAAGTTGATACTACGAACGGAAGTGTATGGTATTATCAATATCAGTGGTGGCTACCAACACAAACAGGAGATTTTATGGCACAAGGGATTTTAGGGCAATACATTTATGTTCATCCCGAAAAAAATCTAATCATTGTAAGGCTTGGTAAGAAAACAGGGGAAGCAAACTGGTGGGAAATTTTAGCAACTTTAGGAAAAACGTATTAAACAGAAAAACTGCTGCGAACAAGGGTGGTACAAAATGGCAGATTAAGCGAAAAATTCAAAGTCAGTAATTCTATTGTCGCATAAGTTATTTATATTTTCGTTTTCTTAATTATAGTAAATAACTTATGCTTACGTTGGTACAAAATTGAAAGTTATGGCTTCATTTTTCCGACACTTTTGTCAAGCCTCAAAACGTTAGCTGATATATTACCGAAACACTTCCACAAAATGAATTTAATAATTTTCAATATCGATGACACCTTAACAAAAAGCGAATATCAACATTAACTTGCTTATGTAAAGCCGATGAAGGAAATCTTCTTAAATATCAACACCGTTAATGGAGAAATAGAAATACTCGAAAAGGACGAAGAATACCGGGAACTCATAATAAAAGTGTTGACTAAGTAGTCGAGAGCTTCCTATATCATTTGATTTTTAAAATTAAAAGCAATATGACATTATCATCAATAGCCAAAAGTATTATAGATCAAATAAGTGATAAGACCACTAAACTAGGTGATTTAAGAAAAATTGCAAATAACATTAAAAAAGATCATCGCTTGGCCATGGAGCTTTGGTCTACCGGCCAATATTTCGCTAGGCTATTGGCAATTCTAATTATGGACAAAAAGGAACTCTCACAAGAACTCATCGATAAATTAGATATTGATATTACTCAACATGAAGCAGGTGAACGCAATCAATTAATTGATTGGTTAATGGCGAATCAACTTTCTAAAGACAGAAAAACAATCACATTAATGGAATCTTGGCTAAATAGTCCGTCTTCGCTTCAAAGAAGAGTTTTCTGGTATTACCAAGCTCGTTTACGCTGGGTTGGTCAAATTCCCCCCGCAAACAGTGAAGAATTACTCTCCTTAATCGAGGCCCGAATAGAAAGCGAAAAATCCGAAGTACAATGGGCCATGAATTTTACTGCAGCTCAAATTGGAATTTTTCAGGAAAAATATCGTTCTAGATGTATTACTATTGGTGAACAAACAGGATTGTATAAAGATGAAAAAGTCGATAAAAATTGTACACCTAATTATTTGCCGCACTTAATTGCAATACAAGTTGCTAAACTGAATAAATAAGTAAAACTTGATAAGTAGTTAAATAAGATTTTAAAAAGGAATTGATGGAACAAGATAAAAAAGTAGATAAAGGTCTTCCGACTTCTTTTGTCCAGACATATTTTCACGGGACAAAGGCAGATCTCAACCTTGGTGATTACATCGAAGTTGGCAGTATATCAAACTTTGGGCAAAGAAAAAATGCGAAATTCATTTTTCTAACAGCGACGCTTGATGCTGCGATTTGGGGAGCTGAACTTGCTTTGGGAGAAGGAAGGGAAAGAATTTATTTAGTAGAACCCACCGGAAAAATTGAAGATGACCCTGATTTAACCGATAGAAAGTTTCCGGGTAATCCTACTAAATCTTATCGTTCAACTCAACCGTTTCGAGTTGTTGGAGAGGTTTCAAATTGGCAGGGACACCCTATCGAGCAAGTTGAAACCATGAAAAAACACCTTGAAAATCTTAAAGAACAAGGCATAAACTCACTTAATGATGAGTAATGGGATTTTATGATCTTGATAAAGATAAACGAGTTCAACTTGTTGATAAAATCAATAAGGATGTTCTTTTTGATTTTCAGAATAAAAGAAGCGAAAACATTATCAGTTATTTTTCAGACGAAGATACCTACATTCGAAAGACAGCCTATCAGGCAATCGGAAAAATATATAAGTCAAATCTTTCATTACAATCCAATGTATTAAGATTGCTTGATTTACTTCTAAAATCAGACATTTCCAAAGTCAGGCAAACAACAATTAACGCAGCAGGAGAAATTGGAGTTGCTGAATTTGAGAAGGTTGAGCATTTCTTTGATAATGGACTTTTGGATAGCGATCACTCCGTTCGAAATGCTGTAATTGGTTCCATTAAAAAAATGGGAGAGAAAAATCCTGAGCCCATATTGAAATGGGCAAAAAAATATTTAAAACATCCAGACCAGGAAGTTCGTAGGGAAATTTGCCACGGAATTGAACTTCGGGGAAGAACACATCCACAGGATATTTTACCATTGCTCAAACAGCTTCAGTTTGATAAGACAGCAAGAGTTAAAAACACTTTGGTTCATGTTTTAGGTCAGATTTCATATAAAAAAGATTGCCTTTCAATTGTTATCAAGCACCTTAAGTCGTGGGACAATAAAGAACTTGTTTCCCATGCTTTAGATGAAATTATTGATGTCCATAAGCGTTACAAAGACTTTGCAATACTTACGCAAGAACAAGCAATAGATTATATTGAGAAACATTACAAACAAAATAACTAGAAGTTTGAATTGCTGAATTACATCTTCCCTTTAAAATCCTAACCGACTCTCACGCGTCTCTCCTAATAATGGTTATAAAACTAGCCTTTTTTCACCCTTATTTAGCCCCTAATTTCTCCTATTTTTAGCGAGTCAGAATCGGGAAAGTAACGGGTGAGAATTGGGTGAGATAGGGGTAATCTCCTAATAATTTGTAAAAAATTTTTCGGTTAAAATATTAGCTAATCAACTTTCTCTCCTTGGGTTAAATCGAGTTCAACATGTATTTCGGTACCTTGATCGGACGAATAAATATTCAGGTTTCCCTGGAAGGCAGTTACACGTTGGCGGACATTCTTTAATCCCATTCCCTCAGAGACTTTGTCTTGCTGAAATCCTACACCATTGTCATGAACAGTAAAGGAGACCCGATCTTCTTCCTGCACTAATTGCACATTAATCTGAGTGGCTTCGGAGTGCTTGAGTGCATTGTTTACTAATTCATGGATACATCGGTAGATCATGATTTCTAATTTTTCAGACAGACGAGTCTCGTCCCCAAAATAATGGAAATCGACAATAGGTATAGCCTCACAGAAATCAGAAAGAGAAGCTTTAAGACCATATCGCAGGAGCGATTCCGGCATCATGTGATGGGCTACGCGACGGAGTTCATGGATAGAGTCATCCAGCATTCCCAAGGCTTTTTGAAAGCGGGATACATCTACAGTTTCCAATAGCGCATCCCCTTTTACTTGGGGAAGATTGAACTTCACGAGCGATAGCATACTGCCTAATCCATCGTGGAGGTCTTTTGCCAAGCGTGTTCGTTCTGCAGCTTCTCCATCTAACGTTGCTTTGACTGCCACCAGTTGTTTTTCCTGTTCAAGACGTTGCGCTTCCTTTTCTGCCAATTTTCGTCTGCTAATTGCTAATCGATATCGGATGAGAATAAGTGCTAACAAGAAAAGTAGAATAAAGGCAATGGCAATACCCAGCCATATATAAAGCTGTCGTTGTTTTTCCAAAGAATGTATTTTTAGTTGGTTTTTTTCGGTAGCATATTTTACTTCCATTTCTGAAATGGAGGTTTGAAAATTAGTGTTGGCATAATCATTTAACGCATCGCGATAATGATCGAAATACTTATCGGTATTTTCCGGATTACCTAGGTATGCACTGGATCTGGCGAGATTTGCATAGGCATTGCTTGTAATGTTACTATCGGTCGAGTCAGATTGTAATGCTTCCATTGCGTATTGAGCTGCCGGAGCATATTGTCCTTGATGAAAGTGGACATTGGATAATATAATTAATGCGGATGCCATTAGGTGGTTAAATCCAAGCTCTCTTGCACCTAATACGGCTTGTTTGGCAAGAGGTTCAGCAGTGGCATAATCATCGTAATTATAATAAACTTTTGCTAGGGTTTGCATGGCATAATTTTCTGCCTGTTTATTACTCGTCTTTTTATAAATTTCATACGCTTTCTGTGCATAGTCTATTGGGATTTCTTTGGGTTTATCCTGTTTGACATAGATGTCACTTAAAGAAATGTATATTGCTGCCAGGCCCTCCTGGTCATCTGTTTGTATTGCTAATTTTTCTGCTTTATCATAATACTTTAAGGCCTGATCAATATTAGACATTCTGATATAAACTCCAGCAATATTAGAATATAATAGTGTAGTTTTTTGAATATCATTTTGCTTCTCTAGGAGATTGAGAGCTGCAAAATAATTTTCCAAGGCTAGATCATATTGGCTATTCACAAGATATATGTTTGCATAGGTGTTATATACAGATGATTCAAGCCTATATTCTCCCAATTCTTTTACAATAGGCAGCGACTTTTCCAGAAAAGAAATTGCGGTATCATGTACACCACCCATATAATAGGCGACTGCAATATTTTTCAAAAGAATGGCTTCCATTTTTGGATCTTGGTTCTCTTGTGCCAATTCTAAACCCTCCTTTCCAAAATAAATGGAGCGCTGTACATTAATGTTGGTGTAAAACCAACTTAAGTCGTCGTATATTTTAATTTTTTCTACATAAGTGAGGTTTTTGTCGACTAATAATTGTTCTAATGAATCTAATGAGGGTTGGGCTGATAAAAACAGTGGCGGAGCTACTAAAAAGAAGCAAAGCAGAAGCGCTTTTATAGATTGGTTAATCTGTTTTTTCATAGCTTAGAATTAATTGCTGGTATGAAATTCTGTTTCTTAATTGGCGATGTACTGTACTAAAGTACTACAGAAGCTACTTGTTGTAACAAATTTAATGTATTTATTCTTTATTATTTACCCCCTTTAGGGGGTAATATGAGGACTGGTTGTTTAGCTTTATAGCAATATTAGAAACAAAAAAAGTGCAAAGGTTTCCCTCTGCACTCTTACATTGACTAGCACTTTAACTATTTATCTTTTTTCTTTCCCCATTTCATTGCTTCTTCGATCGAAAAATATACGCCTAATGAAACTATATTACCATCATATTCCCAGTCTAAATCTTTAAATGAATCGCTGCTTGTCACTTGTAGTTCTGCCTTTATAAATTTGTAACCTCCTCTTAGTGTTAATGCAGGTTCAAAGAAATAATGTCTTTTTTCGGTGATCGTGTTTAGTCCTTGATTACTAATGTATTCAGCACTCATTCCATTGGGATCTAAATTACTGTATTTTATACCTGAAATTCTTGCTGCTAATCCAACATCAAAGTAAGGGAAGGTTAAACTAATTCCAGGTTGTATAAACAATCTGTTAAAATTCATATTCACATCGCTCTTTAACTTTCCACCACCATAGCCGATATAAGTGTCAGCAACAAGCCCCAAACCATTATCCTTCAGAAAAATAGGATAATAACCACCGGCACCAACCTCAAATAATGAGGCATGAGCATCAACATCTCCTTCTGCAAAATTTTCTTCACCTAAGCTATATTTATAATTACTGAAGTTTGCCATGACACCCATGTATTTAATGGGCGAGTAAGCAGTTTGTATATTCAATAAAGAGGATTTGCTATAATTGCCATCAAGGTTCTCTTTACTTGATGATCCGGAAATAGCTACTTTCATATCTCCTTTTTCTTTTAACATGGGTGTATTGACAGCATTAGGTTGATAGTAATATCGACTACAAGAAGTATGTACACTTATCAACCCTATTAAAGCAATAATCATGAGCAGTTGTTTTATGTTTTGAGTTTTCATATCAAATCTCCTTTCTGATTGTTTAAGTCAAAGTGACGACAATTATCAATACGATAAAACATCTAAAAGGATGATTTTACACATATCACCTTTTTGGAGGACCACCATACACCAAAAAGGTGATATTGGAGGTTGAATGTATATTTGTGGCTATATAAATGGCTGTTATGTAGTAATATAATGTAAATTAGTAGTATGAGGTTTAAGAATTTCATAAGAATAATATTTGTTGAGCTCATCTTGATTTTAGGTTGCCTAAACTCAGAAGCCCAAACTATTCTTTTGCCCGATACAGTTAGCCATCTTAGTCTTGCGAGCTATACCTCTTATTATAATGATTTGACAACAAAGGATAGTATTCCTGAAGAGAGTCAATTCCAACCCTTTGAAGAACCTATTTATAATTTTGGAAAGCAGGATGGTAATTTATGGGTGCGGGTGGTTATGAAGAATCAAGATTCTGTATTTCGTAATTTATACATGGAATTTACTAATCCTAATATAAATAGCCTGACAATGTATAAGAAGTTGAATACAGGTCTTGTACTCATTAATCTTATCGGATCAAAATATCCCTATAAAAGCAGGCCTGTTGATCATCAAAATCTGATTTTTCCAATAGAGCTGATGCCATTAGAGCAAGGAGAATATTATATTAAAGTGCACTCGGATTATTCCTCAACAAATTTTAATCTCTTGTTATGGGATAAATCAGAAAGGGAATCCTATTTCCTTAAGGAATCAACAACCATATCTTATTTCTTTTTTATTACGACAGCTTTTCTGTTTATTCTTGGAATTTCTTTGGTTCTTACAAAGCAGAGAAAGCAATGGACATTCTTCTTCTATATTTTGTTCGGGGCATTATACATTTATTCAGATTTAGGTTTATCCTTTAAGAATCTTTGGGGTAATTACCCTGCCGTTCAAAATATCTCCAGCTATATCTTCACTAATTTATATCTTATTCTTGGTGTAAGTTTTTTTAGAGAATATTTTGTTACGCATCGCTTCGTCAAAAAATTGGATGGGGTATTACGATCATTTATTATTTTTTCCGTGGTCTTAACCGTGATTGCTATGTTCTATCAGGTTATACCACATCCTGTATTTTCATTTTTACAAAAATTAAATACGGTCTTATTTTCCATTACCTGTGCTGTTATTCTTTATATACTTTTTATTCTTTTAATCAAACAAAGGAATAAAACGGAAACTATTTGGTTTATGATTGCCTTTGCTCCGCATGCTTATTCAATTTTAACCACTAGCATAAGACAGCTGGGGCAATATTATTTCAATTTGGAACTGGATATTATCTCTAAGGTTCCTTTCTTTTTATGGACCATACATGTTCAGAATATGATGCTATGGTCGATGGTCTGGGAGGTGTTTATTGTATTTACCTTAATGATGGTTCGGTTTAAAAGAATGTATGAAGATCATAATAGTATGTTATTGGAACTTGGAAAGAAACAGGAGGAAAACACGAAATTATTAATGGCGACAATAGAACAAGAAAGGAAAAGAATTGCACAGGAGCTACATGATGGGAGTGGGGTGCAGCTTTCAGCAATACGGATGAAGCTAACGCATCTGGAAGACCTTAATGAAAATCCCAAAATTATAGATCATATTCGCAAGTTGATGAATGATGTAGACCGTGTGAATTCAGAGATTCGTGCTATTTCTCATAATCTTATGCCTATTTCCCTTAGTAAACTGGGATTGAAAGCGGCTATTCAGGAACTAATTAACCATGTGAAAACAAGTTATCCCTCACTGCAGGTTAATTTATATCAGCAATATGAAAGTTCAAAACTACCTACAGCTACTGAGGTTCATATATATAGGATTACGCAAGAATTGTTGAATAATATGGTGAAGCATTCACAAGCTACCGAGATTAATATTCAGTTTATAATGGATGAAAATGAATTAATTATTAGCATGGAAGATAATGGGAAAGGTTTCGAATATAAGCCGGATGAAATTACCGGACTTGGTTTAAAAAGTATTTTAACAAGAACACAGTTATTGGGCGGGAGATTTGAGGTGGATACGAAAGAGGGATCGGGAGCATTTTTTTCGATTACTTTTCCCGTCAGTGATTAGAGCAAATGGTTCTTATTGGCAAAAGTAATTAACTCGGTTATTTTTTTAACCCCGCATTTTGCCATTATATTTTTTCGATGAGTATCAACCGTATTGGTACTTATAAAAAGTCGATCTGCAATTTTACTACTTGGATTACCTTCAGCAATTAATTTAAGGATTTCAAGTTCTCTTTGAGAAAGCTTGAATGTGTCTTTTTTAAGTGGATTATCATTCGGATTCTTGTCTTCATTCATCAAAAAAGCCTCTAGAACTTTATTCTGAACTTGTTGATCTAAATGCCTTTTTCTTTCATTGACTGAAACTATAGCCCTGATGAGTTCATCCTTGGCAACATTTTTTAATACATAACCTAACGCACCTTTTCTAAGGGCTTCACGAATGAGTTCTGTATCATCGTATCCGGTAAGCATTAATATTTTTTGATCAGGATAATGTGCTAATATAAGTTCGATGCATTGGATTCCATCCATGTTTGGCATGTTAAAATCCATAAGAATAACATTCGGTTTATTCTCATTAATTGTATCTAACAAGATGTTTGTATCGGTGCAGGATGTAATAGCGCCAAAACTTGCATTACCATTTAAAATCATCACTAAACCATCCACAATAATTTGTTGATCCTCGACAATCAATAAGTTTATTTTTTGTTCCTTATCTAGCATAAATAGTTAAAGTCCTCATTACAAGATACTAATTTATCCGTGAATTTATGTAGAGTAAAAAAAAGAGCGTAGATATTTGGAGTTCTACTAATAATTCGTAGTTTTACTTAAAAATAATAAATTATGAAAAAAGTACTTATTTTTATCCTAACATCTGCGTTGGCATTTGGCTTAAAGGCGCAAGAGAAACCGATCGCCAAAATTCATTATGAATTTAAGCATGTAAACGATACAACTCAAAGAGAGAATTTTTTAAAAGATGAGGTAGTTACTTATCTTGGTCAAGAAGGGTCATATTATACAAGTTATAGCGCTGAGCGAGTTTCTGAAGATATCAAAAAACAACGCGAGAACTCCGCATTTAACGGAGTTATTAATCTTATAAAATCAACAACAGCCATTTCCAGATCTTATATTCTTTTTCCTAAAGAAGAAAAGTTGCTAGAGCTAGCTCAGGTTACTACGGATCGGTTTATCATTGAAGCTGAATATCCTAAACAAGAGTGGGAAATTCATGACGAGACGAAAGATATAGGGGGGTATTCTTGCCAGAAGGCGACCACTTCCTTTAAAGGTAGAAATTACACGGCTTGGTTTACCACAGAATTACCTTTTCCATTCGGACCTTGGAAATTACATGGATTACCGGGATTGATTTTAACAGCAGTAGATGATAAAAACGAGGTTTCTTTTGAATATATAGGCTTCGATAAGATGCCTGAAGATACTTTTGTGAAAATAGCTCCGAGCGAGGATGCGATTTTATCTACCGAAGTGGAGATCGCAAAAATTGAAAAGGCATTTAAAGATAATCCGGAGGCTTATTTCAAATCTAAACAGAATAGAATTTCGGCTTCAGGTGCAAAAGTTACGACTACCCTGGTGGGAAGACCCTCTTCTAGTTCTGGTTCATTAGGGGGTGTTAATGCTATTACTTCCGTAAATGTAAAGAAGGATAGTAATTACAAACCTTCCAATGTAACTAATAATCCTATTGAGCTAAAACCTTAGCACCCATGGTTTTTAAGGCAATTATTAGTTTAGTACTTTCCTTTTGCTGTGCTTCTTTGTATGGTCAAAATTTTACAGTTAAGGGATATTTGTTGGATAAAGCTACAGGAAAACCCATTCCTTCAGCATCTTTAATTTTGAAAGACCTGGATAATAAGGTCTTAGCATTTAAAATAACTGATGTTAAAGGTTATTTCAACATCAGCACGAATAAGAAAGTACAAGATCCTTATTTAGAAATTAATCATTTAGGGTATAAAAGGGTTTTGTATAGAATAGAAAATACATTAACGGACCAGCATATCAGCTTAGAACCAAGCATTAATTTGTTGGATTCGATTGATATAAAATCTAAACCGGCTATTCAGCGTTTAGGGGATACTATTTCGTATAATGTTTCTAAATTTTCAACCGGTATGGATAGGTCGATAGGTGATGTTTTGAAAAGAATGCCAGGAATAGAAGTTGCCGAAAATGGTGCTATTAAATTTCAGGGAAAAGCAATTTCGAATTTTTACATCGACGGAGATGATCTTCTAGATGATCGATATACGATTGGTACTAAAACCATTCCGCACAAGATGGTAGAGGATGTTCAGGTAATGCAAAATCATGAGCCTATTAAAGTCTTAAAAGATAAATATCTAAATGATGCTGTAGCCCTGAATTTAGTGATTAAAGATGAAGCTAAATTGAAAATGACCGGAGAGATGAAAATCGGAGCGGGTTTACCAAAACAATATGATGGAGAAGTTAATTCCATTCTTTTTAACAAAAAGTTTAAGATATTGAATGTGCTTCAGGGAAATAATGTGGGAAATGATTTAAGTAGCAATTTCAGTGGATTTAATAAATCATCTGTACTGGCAAATATAAATATGTCAACGATAAATAGTCTATTATCTGCCGGGCCAATGGGTGCACCATTTATTCCGAAAGCCAATTATTTTATGAATAATCAAGTGTCGTTAAATGCGAATAATCTGATTAATCTAAAAAATGAATGGCAAGTAAAATCAAATATACAGGGCTTAATAGGTAAATATCATCAGGAATATGAAGGTCAAACAATCTATCTGACGGAATCCGGAAATATTATTTTTAATGATGAACAAGCAACGCGGGTAAATAACGGGATTGGTTCTATACGCTTTACCGGGACAAGAAATACAAAACATCAATATATTAATAATCAGCTGGTACTTGAGTATGAACAAGAAAGTAGTCGGTCAGCTATTATCAATAATGAGATTGGAAATAAGGGCCGATTGGAACATAGTATAAAGGGGTTTTCTAATACGTTATCTTATATTCCTCAATTAAAGAATGATCATATATTTCAACTTGATTGGATATTAAATTATGGTAATAAGCCACAAACACTTCTTTTAAATCCGGGGGTATTTCCTGATATATTAAATCAAGGGGTAGCGTATGATCAAAGTTTACAGCATCTTGAAGTTCCGACCTGGTATTCCAAGAGCAATATAGGATATCGGATTCCCAATCATCCAATCAAGCAATACTATTTACTGGGAGTAGAATTGGATAAACAGCATATGAATTCCAGCATTGAACTTTACCAAAATGGAATTCCTACTGATGTTCAACTTGATTCCGTCAAAAATAACATGAATTGGTCTAGATATCGCATGTCTGCTGAAGCCCAGTATGAGTGGACTTTCAAAAGATTATACCTGCGGATGGTTTTACCAGTCAGTTTACAGTATAGCGGATATCAGGATCCCATATATCATATTGATGAATCTCAGTATAATTGGTTGGTAACACCAAAGTTTCTGGCAATGTATAAAGTAGGGGTCGAGGATGAATTCCAGTTTAACTATCAACGAAATAATAGTTTTGGAAATATTGAAAATGTCTATCGTGGGTTAATGATCAGAAATTATCGTAGCCTTTCAAACAACAGGTCGGGTATCAATGAAAATAAAATCAATAGTGTTGCTTTAAATTATAAAATTTCAAGAACCCTTAAAATGTTATTTATCAATTTCGGAATTGATTATTCACAAACAAATTCGACTAATATCATTTCTAATACGGTTTCTGATAATGTTACTCAAACTGAATTAGTCCCGCAGGAGAATGAGGTAAGATCCTTATCTGCAAATGTAGGTTTTGATAAATACATTTTTGCATGGGCAAGTTCTATCAAAATAAATGGAGGATCGACCATAACTCATTATAATCAACTCTTCAATAATGAATTACTTCCTTTTAGGCAGTTGAAATATAATTTAAGTCCCAATTTGGAAATTAAAGTTTGGAAGGGTATAAATGTTTCATATCAGGCCAACTTCAATTGGGGAGTTAACAAACAAATGGATTCCGGAACATCCTTCAACAGAAACTCTTTTGGATTAAATCAATCCATCGGACTACCTCTCTATCTTTGGAATTCTTTGAATATTCGATTTAGTGCAAGACACATATTTAATCAACAACAGGGATTTAGAGATGTTAATTATACGTTTTTGGATGGTTTTATCCGTTATCGTATTAAGAAGTGGGAAACAGATCTGGAGTTGAATTTAAGTAACCTAGCGAATGTTAAGACTTTTGAAACTTATTCCAACAATGCTAATGTGGAAACTCATGATCAGTATTTATTGAGAGGAAGGATGGCAATTCTAAAAGCTATTTTTAAATTTAAATAATTGGTTTTATGTTGATGTACAGTGGGTTATGATAAGTGTTTCGGTGTTAATTTATCGTGTCTTAAATTAATTTACTATATTAATCCAAACCTAAAACGTCAATTATAAATGAAAAGAAAAGATTTTATCAAGAGCGCAGCTGTACTTTCTGCCTCCTCCATAGTTTATCAGCATAAAACCTTTGCCAATCCATCTTCTGTATTGAAGGTTGGTTTAATCGGTGCAAATGGCATGGGCTGGTCCAACCTCACTGCCATTTTAAAGGTAGAAGATGTCGTATGTACGGCAATTTGTGATGTAGATGAAAACGTGTTGAATAAAAGGGTTGATGAGTTGGAAAAACGTAACATTAAGGTTAAAAAATATATTGATTATAAAGACCTGCTTAAAGATGCCGATGTTGATGCGGTCATTATCGGAACGCCGGATCATTGGCATTGTTTAATTATGGTTGATGCAGTTGCTGCCGGAAAACATGTCTATGTGGAAAAGCCTTTAGGGAATTCAATTAAGGAATGTGAAGTAATGGTTGCTGCAGGTCAGAAGCATAATAAAATTGTCCAGGTAGGGCAATGGCAACGCAGTCAGCAGCACTTTCGAGATGCTATGGATTTTGTACATAGCGGAAAGCTGGGAAAAATTAGATTAGTAAAGGCTTGGGCTTACCAAGGTTGGATGAAAAGTATTCCGGTTAAACCCGATTCAGCAACACCTCAAGGCGTGCATTACGATAAATGGCTTGGTCCTGCAGTTCAGCGGCCATTTAATCCCAATCGTTTTCATTTTGACTTCAGATGGTTTTGGGATTATGCCGGTGGTTTGATGACCGATTGGGGCGTGCATATGCTAGACTTTGCCTTGATTGGAATGAAGGTTTCCAATCCGGTATCTATTATGGCTACAGGAGGGAAATTTGCTTATCCGGATGATGCAGCGGAAACACCTGACTCATTGACAACCGTATTTCAATTTGATGATTTCTATTTGCAATGGGAGCAGGCTAACGGGATTGATTTAGGACCCCATGGCAAGGATCATGGTGTTTCTTTTATTGGAAATAACGGAACCTTGCTGGTCAATCGAGCTGGCTGGGAAGTATTGCCTGAAAAGGGAAGAATGGATGCTGTGCCTCATCAACCATCAAAAGATAATGGACTGGAAAAACATATGGTCAATTTCGTGGGAGCTATTCGGAAAAATGATAAAAGCCTGTTAAATGCGCCTGTAGAAGCGGGTGCTCATATTGCTATTCTTTCCCAAATGGGGAATGTTGCTTATCGTACTGGAAAGAAACTTTATTGGGATACGGAAAAAAGAAGATTTACCGATGAAGAAGCAAATAAATACTTAGTAGCTAGTTATAATAACGGCTATCAATTGCCTTCAGTTTAGGAAATAAGTATCGAAAGCTATATGACAACAGACCAAAGAATATAACTCTTTTGTCTGTTGTCAATTTAAACATTCATTCTATTCCTCCCTTAGTTTGTCGATAGGATTAAATCTTGTTGATCGAAAAAGAACGAGCATGATTATTCCACCCAATAAACCGGCTAATAACAATAAAGGACCGATGAACATTGTCGTCGTCAAATCAATTCTATACTCATAATTTTCCAACCATTTTTTTATCAAAATATAGCTAATTGGTATGGCTGTTATTATAGAGACAATAAATATTAAATAGTATTCCTTCGAGAATAGAATTAATAAATCTGAGAGCGAGGCACCAAGGATTTTCCGCATACCTACTTCCTTTCCTCGGGCATTAATAGCTAAGGAAACTAAACCCATTATTCCAAGACTAACTATTATCAATGCAATAATCGTTGCCGATACGGAGGCCCGCTGCAGTTGTAGTTCCGTTTTATACATTTTTTTAATGCTATCCTCCATAAACTGAAACTGGAAAGGGGCATCAGGTAGTAATTCTTTCCATTTCTTTTCGATTACCTGAACATTTGCTGTTATTGATCCAGGTTTAAGTCTGATTGAAATATATCTGAAAAATGTATTTTGAGCCACATTTGTCCAAATCACTGAAGTATTAGGACTGTGCATGGAATTAGCTATAAAATTTTCCGTAACGCCCGCTACAATAGCTTTTTGTGTTCCATCATTTAATAGTATATTTTTTCCAATGATATCATTTGGATTTACAAATCCTAAACTTTCCGTAGCCTCTTTATTTAAGACAACTTCAGGGGTCCTTGAGGTATCAGTAATATTACTACTGAAAAACTTTCCGGCCAACAAGGGAATTTGATAAGTTTCCCCAAAAAATGAATCCGAAGTAATCATCTGTGTATTGATAGCCTCTTTGGAATTATCCATTAATGAAATAGTCGCTTTACCTACTATGTTATTTGGTGTTTCGTAGGAGATAGAACTATTTACCACTTCAGGTAATCCGGATAATTCCTGTCTTATTGTTAAAATTTTATTTACTCCTTCAACACTCCAGTCACGAGGAACCCGGAGAGTCATTAAATAATCTTTATTATAACCTAAGTTGCCATCAATAAATAATTGAATTTGTTTTGAAATAATTACGGTAGAGGTTAAGATAATCATGGCAACCGTAAATTGTATTAAAAGAAGCGCTTTTTGAATATTCTGTTTGTTTTTAATTTTATCCAACTGATATTTTACAGATTTAAGAATTCCATTTTTAGAAAGTTTAATAGCGGGATAAAGCCCGGAAAATAATCCGATAAATAAAGAGAGACCAACTAATCCTACATAAAAATAGATAGGTAATTCAGTTATTCCGGGGAGTTTTCGTAATAAAATGTTTTCAAATAATGGTTTAGATATTCCATATAGAGGAATACAAATCAGTAAAACAGATAATACCAACAGGACGTATTCTGTTAATAATAGGAGTGCTATTTGAGTTGACCTTGCTCCCATAATCTTTCGAACGCCAATTTCCTTTAATCTGGAAATATTTTGAGCTATGCTAAAATTAATGAAGTTAATAATGGCCATGAGTAGAATAAACCCGGCTATATATATTAAAATATTGACCATTTTTTTAATAGCACCGTTGTTGTCTTCCAGATAATATGTTTTTAATGGTTTAAGCTGAGCGGTATAATTATCGTAAAAAGCTTTTTCTGTATTGTTTTGGACTAGTCTTTTAATTGGTTCTTCTAATTGCTGTGGATTCACTCCTTCTTGTAATTCTAAAAATCCGGCAATATAAACATTGGCCCATTGATCAATATCTCTTCCAAAGAACTTCTCTGAAGAAATAGGCAGAAATACATCACTATGCATTGATGGAGTAAGGTCTAGAACAGAATTTTGGTAATTTGATTTAATTACTCCGGTTACTAAGAAAGCGTGCTTTTTTCCTTCGAAATTGCTAATTGTTAACTCTTTTCCAATAACATCAACGCTGCCAAAATACTTTTTAGCGGCATCTTCGGAGAGAACCACTGTAAATGGGTTTGTCAATGCTGTTTGAGGGTTACCTTCAAAAAGAGAAAATCCGTACATACTCAGAATGGAGGGGTCGCCTAATGAAACTCCTTCCTCGAAACTATCAGTGCCATTAGAAACAATACATGTC
>Ga0308157_10001784_pt1 | contig 40331 bp, 37 predicted proteins | sample PhyBR1_FD_201035 | JGI IMG/M metagenome (GOLD analysis project Ga0308157, IMG submission 201035) | Phyllosphere microbial communities from UC Gill Tract Community Farm, Albany, California, United States - DLSLB.R1 | ecosystem: Host-associated > Plants > Phyllosphere > Unclassified | place: USA... | reverse complement strand
GCTGCGCTAAAAACCTGTATTTTGAAATGAAAGCCTTTTACACAAACAACAACGGATTGGTAGAAATCCAAAAATGGACTTCAAATTGCTGGATTCATATCGAATCTCCAACAGAATCAGATAAAAATTATTTATTAGAAGAACTTCAACTTCCTGAAGCCTTTTACAATGATATCGAAGATATCGATGAAAGACCTCGTATAGAAATAGAAGACGGCTGGACGCTTATCATCATGCGCATTCCAATTAAAAGCGGAGATGTCAAAATTCCATTTCATACCGTGCCTCTCGGAATCATTTTTAAAGACGATATCTGCGTCACCATCAGTTTTTATAAAACCGAAATAATAAAAGATTTTGTTGCCTATTCTCAGCGCAAAAACATCGACATAGAAGACAATTTCAATTTAGTTTTAAGATTGCTTTTGTCATCAAGCGTTTGGTATTTGAAATACTTGAAACAAATCAATCATAAAATAAAACTAGCAGAAGATAATTTAGAGAAATCAATCAAAAACGAAGAATTACAGGCTTTGCTTCAAATCGAAAAATGTTTTGTATTCTTTATCACTTCTTTAAAAGCAAATGATGTTTTGTTTCAAAGAATCAAAAATCTAAAGGCTCACAAAGCTAGTTACGATCCAGAATTATTAGAAGATGTCGAAATCGAATTAAATCAAGCGCAAGACACAGCCAATATTTACAATAACATCTTAACAGGAATGATGGATGCTTACGCTTCTGTAATCTCCAATAATATGAATAATATTATGAAACAGATGACATCAATTTCGATCATTTTGATGATTCCAACCCTCATCGCCAGTTTGTACGGAATGAACGTCCCAAACGGTTTAGAAGAAAGCAAATATGGGATCTGGATCTTACTTTTGGTTTCAATAATTCTATCCTCTTTTGGAGTGTTTTTATTCAAAAGAAGAAGATGGTTTTAAAACTTTAAAACAATGCAGAGCCTGTTCGTTGAGAATGGGCTTTTTCGTTTTTATATTTTGGGCGTGACCGTACCGATATAAGAAGGCAAATATACTTTGCGCATATACGCCTTCTTATATCGGTACGGTCGGGCTATCCGCGCTACTTTGGTAGCTAGCTCCTATCCCTCACGCGGTTTGTGCGAATAGACCTGACAGGTTTTTAAAACCTGTCAGGTCTTGTTGAAATAAAAAATCACTTTTTTATTTGCCAATTCAAAATAAATAATAACTTTGTAATGCAAAGTACTTTAATTATGAATCAAAAGCACCAAGAAGATTTAGCACATATTCGTTCCATGATGGAGCGCTCTTCAAGATTTATATCGTTAAGCGGACTTTCGGGAGTTTTCGCAGGTCTTTCGGCTTTAATTGGTGGAATCTATGTATACCAGTTGTTCAAGGCAAATGGAATGGATTATTTAACCGACGAGCATAGATTGTATTCTGCCAATTTAGTTTCAGAATTATTCTGGATAGGTATTGGAATTTTAGTTTGTGCATTTGCATTCGGAATTTTTTTTACCATTAGAAAAAGCCGAAAATACAATTTGCCAATTTGGACATCTGCGACTAAGAAAATGCTTTTCAATTTGACGGTTCCGCTTTTTGCTGGCGGAGTTTTCTGTCTTGCTTTAATGTATCACGGATACTTCGGATTGGTTGCGCCATCTACTTTGCTATTTTATGGTTTAGCACTTATTAATGCAGAAAAATATACTTTTTCTGATGTGAAATATTTAGGTTTCTGTGAACTTTGTTTAGGATTAATTGCTCTTTTCTATATCGGGTATGGATTGATTTTCTGGATTCTTGGATTTGGAATTCTACATATTTTATACGGATTAGTAATGTTCAAAAAATATAAATAATTGAATGGGAATTATTGACAAGCTAAATAAAGATTTCGAAAGCCGTGTCAGACTGGGTATCATGTCCGTTCTGATGGTTAACGACTGGGTAGATTTTACCGAGATGAAAACGCTTTTGAATATCACTGATGGTAATTTGGCAAGTCATTCTTCTGCATTGGAGAAATCTGAATATATCGAAATTAAGAAAGAATTTGTGGGCAAAAAGCCGAAAACATCTTATCAGGTAACACCGCTAGGCCGCGCAGCGTTCAAAGAACACCTTTCTTACCTCGAAAAATTAATGAAATCTTAGAATCTAAAATTTTTTATCTAAAAACTTTGAATTACAAAGTACTTTTAAAAACTGAAATCATGAAAAAACATCAAATTATCTTGGCATGTACAGCGGTTTTCATACTGCTTTTTTACAACGAATCTGTCGGAATGAATATTTCTATTTTCGGCGTTGTTCTTACACTATTGATTAGCTATTTCTTTCAAGAAAAGCTTGTAGACAGATCACATCTTATTTTAGTAATGACTTCTATTTTGTCTTGTTTTGCTTTTGCTTGGTACGGAGATGCGGCATCATTCTTTGCTTTAGCTTTATCAATTCTATTTTTACAATTTAAAACTCAAGATGGGGAACTCAAAACGATACAAATCTTTCCATTAATAATTTTAAACGGATTTGCATCAATAGGACGTATTTTTCTTTTCAGCCAATGGCTTCCTGAGCGAAAAATCCACAACGATTTTGCTAAAAAATTAGTGGCGTTTGTAGTTATTCCAGTAATATTTTTAGGATTGTTCTTCATCGTTTATTCTTTCGGGAGCGATCATTTCTCTTCATTATTTACAGATTATGAATTAGATATCAATTTACCGCAATTAATTGCAATGTGCATTTTAGGATTTTATATTTCGTTCAGTTTTTGGAATTATTGGGTTCCGGATGCTTGTTACGAATTCAATCCGAAGCTAAACAATGATTTCAGTAATATTTCTGAAGTCAAAAATCAAAGCACATTTTCATTTCTTGATTTGGACTTCGAAAGAAAAAGCGGAGAAATCACATTGTTTCTGCTAAACATCATGCTTTTAGTTTTTATTGGAACTTACAACTATGAGCAATTTTTTGAAGTTGTAGAAAAAACAAATTTAAGTGCAGATACTCACGAACGTGTAAATGCTGTTATTTTTTCAATCTTAATGGCTGTTGGCGTAATTTTATTTTACTTTAAAGGCGGATTTAATTTTGACGAGAAAGCTAAATCTTTAAAAAGCTTAGCTAAAGTTTGGCTTGCCCTAAACGTAATTTTAATTGTAAGTGCTATGATTAAGAATACAGAATATGTTTCTTTTTATGGTTTAACCTATAAACGTCTTGGAGTTTATGCTTTTTTAATCTTGGCTATTATCGGTTTAGCAGTTTCATTTCAGAAAATTAGAAAACAAAAAACCAATGCTTATCTTTTCAACCAGATGGTTTGGTATTTTTATGGAACAATTCTTTTATGCAGTTATGTGAACTGGGGAAGTTTAGTGACTAATTATAATATTTCTGTGAACAAAGGAGTTGAGCCTGTTTTTTTAAGTGGTTTGAATTTTAATGATGATATCCGTCGTGAATATTTAAAGCAAAATGATTTAGATGGGAAATATGCAGAAGCAGTAAGGGAAGAATTAATATCAAATTATCAAAACTCAAGTTTTTTATCCAAAGCCTTGTATTATGAGTTTTTGGATAAAAAGAAATAACAAAAAATCCCATTCAAACGAATGGGATTTTCTTTATTTATTATCACCTCTTTTTTTAAATCGAGGATCATGTTTTGAGATAAAGTTTTTTCTTCTAGTTGGAGTTGCACTTGAAGCTGAACTTTCTGCTTTAGGGAAACTTGCTTCTTCCGTTTTACTAGAAGGCTCAATTAATTGATTCAGCTCTTTTATTTCAGCATCTGTTAGATCTCTGTATCTTCCAACAGGAACATCCAACGAAATATTGATAATTCTAATACGTTTTAAGGCTGTTACTTCATAACCCAAGTATTCAGACATTCTTCTAATCTGACGGTTTAATCCTTGCGTTAAAATAATCTTGAAAGTGAATTTGCTAATTTGTTCTACTTTACATTTTTTAGTAACCGTATCGAGAATCGGAACACCATTTCCCATACGCTGAATAAAACGTTCTGTAATAGGTTTGTTTACTGTAACGGTATATTCTTTTTCGTGGTTATTTCTAGCACGAAGAATTTTGTTTACAATATCTCCGTCATTAGTCATAAAAATCAATCCTTCACTGGCTTTATCCAATCTTCCAATTGGAAAAATACGTTTTGGGTAATTTATATAATCAACGATATTATTTTTTACTTCAAGATTGGTCGTACATTCAATTCCGACAGGTTTATTGAAAGCTAGATAAACCATTTTTTCGTTTTTCTCTACGATTAATTTGCCATTAATACGTATTTCATCATCTGGCGAAACTTTAGTTCCCATTTCCGCCACAGCGCCATTTATTGTTACGCGTCCTTCTTCAATTAATTTATCAGCTTCACGACGAGAACAATATCCCGTTTCACCAATAAATTTATTGAGACGTTTTAAATTTTCTTCCATACTGCAAAAGTAGACAAAAGTTTAGACATCTTGGAATTTTAGATTTCAGACTTTAGATTATTGGGTTGTTTTGAATTTCATGCTGTTTTGTCATCTGAGGAACGAAGGATCACACTCGTAACTCGACAAAGATTGGCGATTTTGATTGTGGAGTTTCTTGTATGATCCTTCGTTCCTCAGGATGACAAGTTTGTGTAAAACCTTTGTCTCTTTTTACCCGTGAATCTTAAGAATGAAATTCAGAACTATCACTCGGAGTTTCTTTTCTGTCAAACATTCCGTAGTCACGAACTACAGTGGCAATTCGTAAATGATAATCTTTAAAGACTTCATTTCGGCCTTTTGCTTGTGCGGCACGATGCATTTCAAGATTTCGCCATTGCTGAATACTTTCTTCATCTCTCCAAAAAGATAAAGACAAAATTTTTCCAGGATCAGCTAAACTCTGAAATCTTTCTATCGAAATAAAACCATCAATGTGACTTAATTCGGGTTTTAGGTTTGCAGCAATATCTAGATATTCTTCTTTTTTTCCTTCGTTTGGAATGACTTCAAAAATTACAGCAATCATTTTAATTTTAGATTTTAGATTAAAAAAGCTTAGAATCTTAGCGACTTAGCGGCTCAGAAACTTCAGAAAAAAGAAACTCAATCACTTTATCATACAATTCATCATCATGCATTCCGTGGCCTAAACCACTGGTTTCAATAAACTGGCTATTTTTCCAATTACTGGCTATTTTTTGCCCTTCGGCGAAAGCCACAATTTTATCAGAAGTATCATGAGCAATAAATCCAGGAATAGTAAATTCGGATGCAAATTTCTGTCCTGAAAAATCTTCTAGTTTAAAGTTGAAACGATTTATGAATTTAGTTTCTAGAAGCGGAAGCATTTTTCTGTTCAAACTCAGCATTGAGATATAGTTATCGATCAAAGTTTTTAAATCAGAAGGAGCGCCAAGAATAACCATTTTGTTGATGCTGGTATTCGGAAACAAATATTGATGGTAGACACATGCAGCACCACCGATAGAATGTCCAATAATAATTTCTGGCTGATATTTCTCAACTGCTTTATTGATAAATTCAGCGTAAAGCGGAACATTAAATTCTTTTCCGCTGCTTTGTCCATGAGCAGGAGCATCAATTGCAATAATGGTACTTCCTGATTTTTGAAGATGTGGTAAAGTTTTTTTCCAGCGCGAAGCATTGCTTTCCCAGCCGTGAACCAAAAGTATCTTGGTCTGATTTCCTTTCCAAATGTAAGTTTGAAAATGGTGCTCGTTATGATGAAATGTTTCTGTTTCTGTATGTCTCAAAACTTTTGGCAGCTCTTCTTTTTTTAATCGACCAATTCGAGGCTGGCTAAAAAGAGCATAAGAAAGTTCCATAGCTTTTTGCGGACGAACATAACTCAAAAAATTAATGTAAGATCCAACCGATTTTAATGTGATGAACCGAATTCCTTTTTTAATTCCCAAAACTTAAATTTTTTTCTAAAGGTAAAAAAAGGTCTGCCACGAATTACACAAATGACCACGAATTTTTATTCTCAGCATTATAGATTAAAAAAATAATTTGTGCAAATTCGTGGAATTAGTGGCAAAAATAAACGCAAAAAAAAAAGTCCCGATTTAATCGGGACTTTGATATTTAGAATTTTGCGAACAATTGTTCCATTTTTTCTTTTTCTTCTTCAGCTAATTGTGTATCAACTAAAATTCTTCCAGAGTGCTCATCTGTGATGATTTTCTTTCTTGAAGCAATTTCAACCTGTGTTTGTGGTGGAATTGTAAAGAAAGATCCTGCAGAAGCTCCTCTTTCGATAGAAACTACAGCCAATCCGTTACGAACACTGCTTCTGATTCTGTTGTAAGCAGCTAATAATCTGTCTTCGATTTGTGCAGCATACTCAGCAGATTTCTCTGTTAAGAAAGTTTCTTCTTTCTGAGTTTCAGCCATAATAGCGTCTAATTCAGATTTTTTATGTTTTAAATGAGAGCTTTTAGCATCAAGTTTTTCTTTTAAGTTAGAAATAACTTCTTTTTTGTGCTCAATAGAAGCTTTCATTTCTTTGATTTGCTTTTCAGCCAATTGAATTTCTAATTCTTGAAATTCAACCTCTTTTGTCAAAGAATTAAATTCTCTGTTGTTACGTACTGATTCTTGTTGTTTTGTGTACTTTTTAATCACCTCTTTATGCTCCTCAATAGCAATTTTCTTTGCTTTGATTTGCTCCTCAATCACTTCAAGTTCACCTTTCAGTTTCTCTGAACGAGTGCTCAAACCTGCAACTTCATCTTCTAAATCTTCAACCTCTAAAGGAAGTTCTCCTCTAACGTTTCTGATTTCGTCAATTCTAGAGTCAATAAGCTGTAAGTCGTATATTGCTCTTAACTTGTCCTCAACACTTAATTCTTTCGTATTCGTCATATTTTATAAGTACTTAACTGGATTTGTATTTTCTTCCGATAAAATGATTGCAAAATTAAGAATTTTTTTTCGAAGATAATCAACAATATAATTTTTTGTATAGCGTTCGCTCTCAAAATGACCAATATCTGCTAAAAGTAACTTGTTTTCGGCTTCGTAAAATTGATGATATTTTAAATCGGCTGTCAAAAAAGCATCTGCTCCAGCACTTATTGCGTTTCTAATTGCAAAACTTCCAGAACCTCCTAACACAGCGACTTTTTTTATTTTTTTGCCTAAAAAAGCAGAATGACGAATTCCTTCAGCGATCATTTTGTCTTTTACAAAATGAAGAAAGTCCTTTTCATCCATTTCAGTTTCAAATTCGCCAATCATTCCTAAGCCAATATTCTGATGTGAATTTTCAAGATTATAAATTTCATAAGCGACTTCCTCGTAAATATGATTCGCAAAAAGCGCTTTTAAAATGCGGGATTGCAAGTGCTTTTCAAAAGTAACTTCAATTTTTATTTCTTGGGTTTCGGTTAAGCTGTGGCGTTCTCCAATAACAGGATTGCTTTCAGAATTTCCTTTGTAAGTTCCGGTTCCCTCTGAGTTAAAACTGCAATTGTCGTAATTGCCAATTGTTCCTGCGCCAGCTTCAAATAACGCCTTACGAACTTTATCCGCATTATCTGGAATGGTATAAGTAATTAGTTTTTGAATGAAATTCTGTTTTGGAACTAAAACTTTGGTATTCACTAAACCTAATGCATTACAGAAGATTTTATTAACGCCTTGAGAATGATTGTCTAATGCCGTGTGGACGGCATAAATTGCAATGTCATTTTTAATTGCTTTTAAAATTGCACGTTCAACATAATTTTTACCGGTGATTTTTTTAATTCCAGAAAATAAGATTGGATGAAAACAAACTACCAGATTACAGTTTTTTGCAACAGCTTCGTCAATTACATTTTCTAGTGCATCATGACAAACTAAAACGCCAGTGCTTTCGGTTTCCGAATTGCCAACTAAGAGCCCAACGTTGTCAAAATCTTCGGCGTAAGCCAAAGGTGACATTTCTTCAAGAACTGCTATTATTTCTTTAATTTTCATTCGTGTTTCAAAAGGTTAAGGTGAATAACAAAAGTAATCCAAATTCTAAACTATTACAATCAAAGAAAAAATGTCACTTTTGCTAGTTGAGATTTCTTGTAAATTTTAGTTTTAAATTATTTTCAATTAATAACATAAATCAAAAATGATTTTTTCATCTGGTAGAATAAAAGTATTATTTTTCCAAAAATTTACATTTTCCTGAGCAGAATTGTTTAAACCAATTTTTAAAAGTGGTCGATTAAGTTTTTGGGTATTTATCGTTTTTACTTCTGTAGACATTAAGTTGCTGATGTTGTACGTGTCATATAAATAAGAATTATCAGCTGTCGAAGTAATAATCGATTTGTCTGTTACATTTAGATAATTGATAAAATATTTTCCTTCTGATAGTTTATAAGTTATGGTGATTTTATGATTCATTTGCGCCATTTTACCAGGTTGACTTTTTACTTCAAATGGTTCTCTTGCAACGCAATGTTCGTATTTTAAAACAGCAAATGTCTCAGTGTCTATATATAAAACTCCCGACGATTTTTTTGGTGCTGGATATCCATAACCTGTAGAATACGCGCCAGGTTCGTTATTTTGGAAGCTTATTTTGTAGACTTTCTGATCATTATAAGGGATAATTCCTTCTTTTTTTAACGTATAAGAAGCTGACTTATATAATACATTGGCTTTGCTAAGAATAAGATCGCGATCAAACAGAAATGCAAAAGTGTTTATGTTGCTGAATTTGTTTTGCGAAGTATTTTCTATAATTGCCCGGCTTTGCTGTATTTCTCCGAACATTTTTTCGTCAGGATTATTAACACCTTTCATTCCTATTGAATTATAGGTATTTATAATTGATTCGTCATGTGAAATAGCTTCATTGTTTTTAATCACTTGATTGCGGAAGAAAAATGTCTGATTGTATGGATTTTGATCGTAATTAAGTTCAACATTAATCAGGGCTTTTGCGACTATTTCTTCTGCTGATAATGGCTTTGAGGTTGAACTTACGACAACTTCGTTTAAATTAACAGTTTGAAAATGAAAAGGTCTTAATTTTACTTTTACAAAATGTTTATTAGCATCAATAAGTTTTTTAATTGAAATCGTATCTGAAATATATCCAAAAGCCGATACAATAATTTTGTTGTTGAAATTCGTTTTATCTATTAGTAGAGAAAATACACCTTCCTTATTTGCTAGAATATTTTTGTTCGTTTGTAGTATTGAGATGTCAGCATTAGCAATTATTTTATAATTTTTAAAATCGTTTATTCTCCCATTTATTACAAATGTATCGCTTTGAGCTTGTACATAATTTTCTTTTTCAAATAATCTAGCTTCAGGTTGGTATGATTTTTTAATGAAAAAAAGGCCGTCAAAAATAGCATTCCATCTTGCTTTTATTGGCATGTTTCCTAATGCAGAACAATAATAAAGGTTTGTGTTTTTCTTGTCAAATTCAAAAAAGGCTTTGCTGTAATCTTTATTTATGCTTTGAAGCTCGATGCTATTTTCAGGAGGAGTAAGAATAGGGAAAGATCTGCTATCGACGCGTCCGTATAAACCTTCATAAGAAGAGAATGCGATGCTGTAAATTTCATCTTTAAAATATTTTTTTAGAAGACCGCCCATTGGTAATGCGCCTTCAAGTAGTTTCGCTCCTTCACCAGGAATGTAGTCTGTAAAACCAGTGGTTTTAAGCTCAATATCCGATTGCTTTTGCAGATAACTTTCAGTTACTTCAGTAAATTCTGTTTGGTCAATGTTTTTTGAAAAATGATAAGAAGCTCCCCAACAAATTATTTTTTCATTTGGATACATTTCAGATAAGAAAATTAAATTTTTTGACATTTGCTCGTCTCTCGGATTTTGAACCGCAATTTTTTGATTTTGCAATTGCATGACTTCAAAATTGACATCAGAAATTTTACTATTGATCACCTGTTTCATCATTTTTTCATGAAAAGTTGGAGCTTTTATTTCTTTAAGAGCGTTTACCAAAATATTAAAATCCTGATATAAATTGGTAGAATCTTTTTTGTTGTTGGCAATGCTTTCCAAATCTCTAAAAACAAAAGCCTTTTCTATTCTTGTTAGACTGTTTTGTGTAATATTGATTTTTCTGTTTTTAATCAATTCACTTAGATCATTCATAAAATGATTCGAAAAAAGCATGCCTTCTTGGCTGTCAAAACCTAAGATTTGTATGGTGTCTTTTTGTTTAGCACGTTCTTCAATATAAAGAAGTAAATTTTGAAATGCTTTGGTATCAGACCATATATCTATATTACTTTGATTGAAAACCTCGATTGAAGTCTTTTTTTTCGAATATTCTTGAAATGCTTTGTACTGGTCATAAATTCCACTTTCAAAAACAATAGTATTGTATTTCTGTTTTTCGTGCAGATATTTTATGATATTTACTTTTTCATCAAAAGTGGCGCCATCACCGTGGGATTGTTCTCCAAGTAAAACAATTTTTTTATTTTTAAGTATGGTATCTAAAAACGAATAGTGATTATTATCGACTTTGGAATACTTGCCTGATATTGTATTTTGTGAAAAGGTTAAGTTTAAAAATAAAACGCAGAATAACGTAAAATAAAATTTCATGATCTATTAGTTTTCTAATCAGGATTCTCTTGATTAGATTTTAAATTGTTAAAGAAAATTCGTTCTAAAAATAGTATAATAATTTATTGTTTTTGGATTTTTTTCGAAGATTTCTTTTTTAGTGTTTGCAGGAAGCGAAAAGCTTCTTTGCTTACAATTTTATCAATTTTTATATTTTTATAACTTCCAATAATAGTATAAAAAATTATACTTTCGTAAAATGAACTTACTTCGAAAAATACTTTTCCCATTCGCTATTTTATACGGATTCATAACTTCGATCCGAAATTTTCTATTTGATAAAGGAATTTTAAAATCAACTTCATTTAATTTGCCAGTTATTGCTGTTGGGAATTTAAGTGTGGGTGGAACTGGGAAAACGCCACAAATAGAATACTTGATTCGATTATTATCCGATAAATATAAAGTGGCAACCTTGAGCCGTGGTTACAAAAGAAAGTCAGAAGGTTTTGTTTTGGCCAATGAAAATTCGAACGCTGAGATTTTAGGAGATGAACCTTTTCAGTTTTATCAAAAATTTCCAAATGTTATGGTTGCAGTTGATGCGAATCGTACAAATGGAATTCAGCAATTGCTTTCTCAAAGAGAAAAACCAGAAATTATTTTATTGGATGATGCCTATCAGCACCGAAAAGTAAAAGCCGGATTTTATATTTTGCTGACTTCTTATGGTGATTTATACTCAGATGATTTTATGCTGCCAACAGGAAATTTGAGAGAGAGTAGAAGCGGAGCAGAAAGAGCTAGTATAGTGGTTGTTACAAAATGTCCGAAAATTTTAACGGAAGAAGAACAAACTGAGGTCAGATTGAAATTGAAGTTAAAAACGACACAGCAAGTCTTTTTTACTTTTATAGATTATGATATGGTTATTTATGGCAAAAATGAAAAAATTGCAGTTAGTGATATCAAATCAGAATCAAAACTACTTATGGCAGGAATTGCAAAACCAAAGCCGTTTTTTGATTATTTAAAAAATGAAAGTGATGAATGTCTTACTTTTCCAGATCATCATCATTTTTCTGATGCAGATTTAGATTCGATAAAAATCAAAGCAAACGGAAGAAAAATAATTACAACCGAAAAAGATTATGTGAGATTGAAAGAATCAGAATTGGTTGATCAATTATATTATCTGCCAATAAAAAGCTCTTTCATTAACCATCAACAAGACTTCGATACTACAATTTTAGAGTATGTAAAAGAAAACTTAGAACCTTAGTATCTTAGCATCTCAGAACCTTAGCTAATTAAAAAACTTAGCAATAGTGCTGTAGAATACGTCTGGGACAAAAGGTTTTGTAATAACATCATCCATTCCGAAAGAAAGAAGCATGTCTCGATTTTCATCAAGTGAAATTGCCGTTAAAGCGATAATTGGAGTTGCTTTATCAAATTCGCGAATTAGTTTCGTAGCCGTCGTTCCGTTAATTCCAGGAAGATGCACGTCCATTAAAATCATATCAAAACGTTTGACTTTTAAAAGCTCTACAGCATCTTCTCCATTGTCAACAATCTCGCAAGTAATGTTTTTGTTTTCCAGCATTTTACGAGTGATCATCTGATTGATTTTGTTGTCCTCAATCAATAAAATAGATTTGTTTTTCAATTGTTTATCGTTATAAGGTTTTACTTCTTCGATTACTTCCAATGGTTCGTTGTTAATTTTGAAATTTAATTTGAAGGTAAATGTAGAACCTTTGCCAACTTCACTTTTTAGTTTTATTTCACCTCCTAAAAGTTCTATCAATTTTTTTACAATAGTAAGACCAAGACCAGTTCCGCCGTATTTTCTGTTTACTTCTATAGAACCTTGAGAAAAACTTTCAAACACAGATTGAAGTTTGTCCTCAGGAATTCCAATTCCAGTATCGACGATTTCGAAATAAACCGTTGCGTCTTCTCCTTCTTGCGAATACAGTTTTGCTATAACATTTACATGTCCGTTCTGAGTAAATTTTAAAGCATTGTTGATTAAGTTTAGTATGATCTGAGATAATTTGGTAGGATCTCCAATTAAATTGTCAGGAATCGCTTTGTCTATCTCTAAGTTAAAGTAGTTTTTGTTGGCCGTTGCCAGCTCTTTTAATGAACTTTGAATATTAAAAAGCAATTCTTTTAAGTTAAAGCTAATATTTTCAACTTCAACTTTAGTCGAATCAATTTTATTAATTTCTAAAATTTCATTGATAAAAGTGGTTAAATAGTTTCCAGAGAATTTTAAAGACTCTAAGTACTTGAGCTGTTTTTTCTTTGGTTTATCTTCTAGTAAGATATGAGTTATCCCGTTAATAGCATTTAACGGCGTCCGGAGTTCATGGCTCACAGTCGACAAAAATTCAGATCGAGCTTTTGATGCTTTTTCTGCTTTGTTTTTGGCTAAAATTAATTCTTTGTTTTTTTCGCGAAGCAGTAAATTGTTCTGATTTCTTATGATATTGTTTTTGTACAAAGCCAAACTCAAAAGCGATAAAATCGAAATTAATGCAATTGCCAAAATGCTAACTAGCTTGGAATAACGATAGGTCTTAAGCTGAAATTTTTCTTCGTTTTCTCTTTTAAGAGTATTGTTTAATGATTGATTTTTTTTGAATTTTTCATATTCGTCCAAATCAATTTTGGCATTTTTTAATCTTAATAGATAATTTTCAATCTGATAATGTTCGTCTAAGTAAGAATAAGCTAAATCATAATTTTTATTTTGTTTATAGTATTGGCTTATCGCTAATACAATTTTTGATTTTTTTGGAAGATCATTTATTTTATTATTATAATCTAACGCTTTATCAAAATATATAATAGCAGAATCATTTCTTTTGAGTTGCCCTTCAATTAAACCAAGCTGATAATACGCATCAATTTTTGTTTTTATAATTGCGTTATTATCTGGCTTTTGGGTAATTGTTTTAAAAGTTTTTACAGCTGATTTAAGGTCGTTGTTGGTTTTAAAAGCCAAAGCTTTTTGGTAATTTAAAACTTCTGCATTGTCTTTAATGTCTAGCTGTTTTAATAAATCTTGAGCTTTTGAATAATAGACTGTAGCTGTTTTATAATCTCCTTTGGCGGTATTGGTTACCCCGATATAATGTAGAGCTAAAACTTTTGTGCAGCTAGGTTTTAAGGTGTCAAATAGAGAAACTGTTTTGTGGAAGTTTTTTAAGGCATCTTCAAATTTTCTCTGATTGTAATAGATTTTGCCAAGTTTGAAAGTCTGATTGGCTAGGTTCTCTTTTTTGCCATTTTCTTCACAAAAATTAATTGACTTTTCTGTGTAAAAAATGGCCTGATTATACTTTTTACTGTTCAGATTAGTATTGGCAAGCTTGTTATAATAGGTCACGCTATCCGTATTCTTTTTGGCTTGAGAATACAAAAACGAGTTAAAAAAACAAACAACAATAAAAAGACAGTATTTCATGTATGGCAATGCTTTTACAATGAATCTTATTATTTTCTTATCAGTAAAATTAAATCAATCAATCTTGATGAATAGCCAATCTCATTATCATACCAGCCTACAACTTTTACCATTTTATCGATAACCGAAGTTAGCTGAGCATCAAATAAACAAGAATGTGTATTGCCAATTACATCAACCGAAACAATTGGATCTTCGGTATAATCTAATATTCCTTTTAAATTTGTTTTTGAGGCTTGTTTAAATGCTTTATTTATTTCTTCAATGCTTACAGCACGTTTTACATTGAAGGTTATGTCTGTTAATGAACCGTCTGGAACTGGGACTCTGATGCCACAGCCACCCATTTTATTGTGCAATTTAGGAAAAATTTTTGTTAATGCCTTAGCTGCACCTGTAGTTGTTGGAACAATCGACTGACTGGCACCTCTTGCGCGACGCAAATCCTTATGTGGCTGGTCGTGAAGACTTTGGTCTGTCGTGAACGAATGTATAGTCGTAATGTAAGCTTGTTCAATTCCGCACAATTCTTCAATGATTTTAATCATCGGAGCAGCATTGTTTGTTGTACAGCTTGCATTTGAAACTATATCTTCATTTCCATCCAAAATATGTTCGTTTACACCAAGAACTACTGTTTTTATAGTGTCAACTTCTGATGGAGCAGAAAGGATTACTTTTTTTGCTCCAGCTTCAAGATGCGCATTTAATTCTTCGTGCGTTTTATATTTACCTGTCGATTCAATTACAATATCAATCGAATGCGATTTCCAGTCTATATTTGAAATGCTTTTTTCGTGAAAAAAGAAAAAATGCCTTCCGTCTACAATGATGCTATTTTCGTCATGACTTACTTCAGCTTTTAAAACGCCGTGAATACTGTCATATTTAATTAAATGCGACATGGTTTTGTTGTCTGCAATGTCATTTATAGCAACGACTTCGATTTCAGGGTGATTTAAAAGCAATCGGAATAAATTTCTTCCAATTCTTCCAAATCCATTAATGGCAATTCTTGTTTTCAATTATTTGGTTTATTCGTTTAATCGTTAAAATCGTTTAATTGTTTTAAACCGTTAAACGTCTCTGCGATTAAACGATTAACCAGTTAAACGATTAACCTGAAATTTATAAAATGTGTTTTTGTGCTTTGTATGAAGAACGAACAAGAGGTCCGCTTTCAACATGTCTAAAACCTAAATCAAGACCAAATTTTTCATATCTGGCAAATTGTTCAGGCGTGATAAATTCTTTTACAGGAAGATGTTTTTTACTTGGCTGTAAATACTGCCCAATCGTTACAACATCAACATTTGCATTTCTTAAATCAGTCATAGTCTGAAAAACTTCTTCTTCAGTTTCTCCAAGACCAAGCATAATTCCAGATTTTGTTCTGTTGATTCCTTTTTCTTTTAAATAACGAAGTACTTCTAAGCTTCTGTCATATTTTGCCTGAATACGAACTTCGCGAGTTAAACGTCGCACAGTTTCCATGTTATGAGAAACCACTTCAGGATTTGCTTCTACAATACGATCTATATTTCTTTCAATTCCTTGAAAATCTGGGATTAAAGTTTCAAGAGTAGTTTGAGGATTCATTCTACGGATTGCTCTCACCGTTTCCATCCAGATAATAGAACCTCCATCTTTCAAATCATCTCTGTCAACACTAGTTATAACAGCATGTTTGATATTCATAATCTTAATAGAGCGAGCTACTTTTTCTGGTTCGTCCCAATCTACCGTTTCAGGTCTTCCAGTTTTTACACCGCAAAAACCGCAAGAACGAGTACAAACGTTTCCTAAAATCATAAAAGTTGCAGTTCCTTCACCCCAGCATTCTCCCATGTTAGGGCAGCTTCCAGAAGTGCAAATGGTATTTAAACTATATTTATCAACTAAACCTCTAAGTTCAGTATATTTTTGTCCGATGGGTAATTTTACTTTTAACCACTTTGGTTTTGTGGTAGATGTTTTTTCAGTGACTGTTTCCATATATCAATGTTCAAAGTACAAAGATACGGAATGTAGTTTATTTTGAGGTGTTTATTTGCTTTTCCTTTACATATTGTGTTTGGAAGGGTTATTCGATACTATTAGGTTTAAGTGTTAAAAAAATATGCTTAAGCATGTTTTGGATTTGCTTTTTTGTTTTTTGCTTAATTTTTTAATGTTAAGTATGGCTTTTCTAAAATGTAAAAATTCAGTCCTAATCTGTTACAAATTTGGCTTTTAATGGTAATTCAAGATTTATGCAAAAGTAATTTTGCTGTTAATTTAATAGTTTGAAAAACATGAAAAAGAAATTTATTGTATTGGGAATTCTGTTTATGGCTTTAGGTTTTGCTAAAATGAATGCCCAGGATACAGATAAAAAAGGAATGAGCGTTTTAGATAAAGCAATTGTTGGGTTCAGTTTTAGCGATGCCGATGCAGCTGCTGTGGCTCAAAAATTTATAGCTGAGTCGGATGCAAATAATCCAGTTGCTGAACCAACAAACGGATACGCAATTCGATTAAATCGTTTGTTTGGTAAACATACTTCTAGCGAAGGTGTTACTCTAAATTATAAAGTTTACTTAGTAAAGGATATTAATGCTTTTGCTTGTGCAGACGGAAGTGTTCGTGTATTTGCAGGTTTAATGGATATGATGGATGATAATGAATTGCTTGCTGTTATCGGACACGAAATAGGACATGTTGTAAATCATGATAGTAGAGATGCGGTCAAAGCCGCTTATAAAAAAGAAGCATTGGTAGATGCAGCTTCATCTCAATCTGGAAAAATTGATGCCCTTTCAAAAACACAATTAGGAAAATTAGGAAGTGCAATGATTGATAGCAAGCACAGCAGAAAACAGGAATCTGAGGCAGATAATTTCTCTTATGATTTTATGAAAAGAAATGGTTATGATGTGAATGCTGTAGAATCGGCATTTAGAATTCTTCAAAATTTAAGTGAAGGAACAGAAGCGTCTTTTATAACCAAGATGATGAGTTCGCATCCTGATTCTGGAAAAAGAGCAGATGGAGCAAAAAAACAAGCAACAAAAGATGGATTGTATCATGCTTATGAGCAGCAGAAAATTGTTAATACGGCTCCTGTGACAGCGACAAAAAAGACTACCACAACAACAAAGAAAACAAGTACGGCAAAAAAGAAATAAGCTATACAGGATTCAAAAACCGGTAAACCTAAAAAGTTTGCTGGTTTTTCTTTTTTATCATCGAATCAAAAACGGTTGTAGATTGATTATCAGCTCATAAAAATGTTATATCTTTATTTGTTGAAAAACAAGTTTTGTGTGAATTTAAAATAGCATTTTGTTATGCTACATTTGTTGTTAAATTGTAATTATAAAAAATATGAAAAAGAAATTTATAATAGCGGGACTTTTATTTACAGCATTTGGTTTAACTAAAATGACTGCACAGATTAATTTTGGTGATAAGGCAATTGGCGCAGTTCAGAAAGGAGTTACTGGTTTTACTTTTAGTAATGCCGATGCAGCAAAATTATCTAAAGAAGCAGTTGATAAATTAGATGCAGAGCATGAAATAGCAGGGCCAACAGATGGCTATGCTATACGATTAAATCGTGTTTTTGGAAAACATGCAGCTGGTGACGGATTTACTTTAAACTATAAAGTTTATAAACTAAAAGAAGTAAATGCTTTTGCAACTGCAGATGGAAGCGTGCGTGTGTATTCAGGGTTAATGGATATCATGGATGATAATGAATTAATTGCCGTAATCGGACACGAGATCGGGCACGTAGCAAACAACGATTCTAGAGATGCTATTCGTGCAGCGTACCAAAAAGAGGCATTAATGGATGGCGCTGCTTCTCAGTCGGCAACTGTGGCAACAGTTACAGATAGCCAGCTTGGAAAAATCGGAAGTGCAATTATTGATAGCAAATACAGCCGCAAACAAGAATCGGAAGCAGATTTATTTGCTTACAATTTTATGAAGAAAAACGGTTACAATGTAAATGCTGAAGAATCTGCTTTTAGAATTTTGGCAAAAATGAGCGAAGGTTCTCAAGCTTCATTTATTGATCAAATGATGAGTTCGCATCCTGATTCTCAGAAAAGAGCCGATGATGCTAAGAAAAGAGCAGAAAAAGATGGTTTGTATAAACCGTATGTGCAGCAGAAAATTGTAAACACAGCTCCAGCAGCAACAACGAAAAAAACCACGACAACCACAAAGAAAACAACGACGACAAAAAAGAAATAAGAGTTGTTATTTTAATTATAAAACCCAGCAAATTTCTATCTGCTGGGTTTGTTTTTTTATCCTAATACGTGAAAAGCAAGAATTTTTTGCACTTCATAAACATTAACCGATTTATTGAATTGTTTTACAATGCTTGGGTGCTGTTCGCTAGAAATCCAGATTTTTAATTCGGCATCAAGATCAAAAGTTCCTGCGGTTTCTACGCTAAATCTTGTGATGCTCTTGTAGCCAATAGACTTATATTCTGTTTTACTTCCCGTGATTCCTTGTACATCGACTAAGATTAATCTTTTATTGGTAAAAATGAAAGTGTCGCGGATAAGTTTGAAACCCATTTCGATTTCTTCATTTGCTGTTAAAAGCTGTCCGTATTTCTTAATTAAATCTTCTTGGCTTACTGAACCTGCATTACCAAGAATAGCTGAAAATATTCCCATTACTCTGTTTTAATTTAGTTAAAATGATTTCCGTTTTGAAGGAGTAAATGTAGTGGATTTTGTTATTTTTTCTGAATTGATTTGAATTTAATTATGAATGGAATTATTGTTATTGCAATTAAAAAAGAGGCTATAAAACTGACAACTAAATTACCAAAGTTTAAAGCTTTTGGATTTAGTACAAATCGCATAAATAAAATTGCTGCTGTAAATAAAATTACAGAATTCCAATATAATTTATTAATCGAAATTGTAGAGTTGTTTGTTATTGGAAATCCAAAGAAAGTGATTAATAGAATAATGATTCCAATCAAAGTGCTTAAATGTTGAGCTATTTTCCAAATTGGAATTTCTGTTCCAAAGATTGTTATCGTGCTTTTTAAAATTTCAATTTGATTGACAAAATAGCCGTGTTTATGGGTAAAGGCATCCCATAAAATATGAGAAAATATTCCGATCAATAAAGAGATTAAAACGATAAGTGAATTTCTTTTAAAATAAGCATTCCAATTGAAATCTGTAAAAATCAGAATTCGAGTTCTGATAAATGAAGGAAGATTTTGAAATAATAGATTTCTAGTAAGATTGTGAAAGAGAAAAGTCAGTAAAAGAGCAAGAGGTAAATCGAACCAAAAAATGCCGTTTAAAGTGTGACTGTAATCGCTTTTTACTTTCATTCGCAGAAAATATTCAAAATCTGGTGTTAAGCTTCCAATTACTAATGCTGTTATAGAGAACCATGATTTTGGTAAATACCTCAAAGGAAGAATTATTGCAGGATGGGAAAAAGTGAAAGGCATTAAGTTGCTTTTTAGTTTTGATTTAGAAATTAAATGTAACAAAAAAGCAGAACCTAAGTTCTGCTTTTCTCACTTTTCAAAATATTTATATTATTCTACTTCTGTTTTTATTGTAATAGGAAGGTTGTATGCAGTTCTAACTGGTTTTCCGTCTAGAATTCCTGGAGCCCATTTTGTTTTTAATGACTTAAGAACTCTAATGGCTTCTTTCCCCATTCCGTAACCTGGATCATTTCTAACAATAATGTCTGTAAGCGATCCATCTTTCTCAACTACAAAAGAAACATACACTCTTAGTGTTTTCTCTACGTCAAGTTCTGGTCTTTGGAAATTGTTTCCAACATACTTGTAAAACTGAGCGATACCTCCTGGAAATTCAGGTTGTTTGTCTAAAATTGCAGAAGAAACAGGTCCTTCGATTTTAGGAGCTACTGAAGCAACAACTCCATTGCCTTCTCCGCCTCCTGTTGTAGGCATTGGATTGACCGCAGTTCCATTTCCATTTGCATTGTCTACAATTGGTGCATTTTCCGTGTTTGAAGCAATTTTATCTACTGCTTCTTCTGGTCTTGTCACCACTGGATTTGTTAATTGAGTTGCGTCTGTTGATTTTACAGCGCTTTGCTCAACTACTGGTGCAGGCGGAGCTGGTGGCGGTGGCACAACAATTGGGTCAACGTTTACAATCGTTGGTTCGTAAATCTGAGGTTCTGGATCAACTTCAGCAGGTGAAGTCATAATTTTACTAATAAGTACCGGTGCACTTCCTAAAGCCGTTATTAACAATAAACCCATAAAGAGAGCTGTAACAGAATTTTTGGAATTCTCCTGGCGTAATTGATATGCGCCGTATTCTTTGTTTTTGTTCTCGAAAACAAGATCGGTCCACTTGTTTTCATAAATGCTTAATTTAGACATAATTTTTGGGTTTTAAGGTTAAGTAACTTTAAATCATACGCAGAAAAGGTTTTAGGTTTGAGCTAACAACGTAAATGTTGTAGTTTTAATGTTGTAGAAATGTTTTTATTTTAAGAATAAATATGAGAATAGTTTATTCTTTGATTAAAGATAGTAAATTATCTGTTACGTTCGATAATTTCGGCTAATAATTTTTTAGCACGTAAAAGCTTTACTTTGACACTACTTAATGGTTCGTCAATCTTAGCGGCAATTTCCTGATAGGACATTTCCTGAAAATAACGAAGCTGAATTACTTCTTGATAATGTGGTTTGAGTTCTTTGATGCATAGAAGCAGACGCGAAAGATTCTGTTCTTTAATTAATGCATCTTCTGCAGATGGAGTAGGGTCGGCAATGTTGTATGCCTGCTGGTCTTCGTTGTCTGTGATTTCTATAAAAAGATTGGTTTTCTTTTTTCGCAGCAAATCAATATAGACGTTTTTTGCAATTGCGATAAGCCAGGTATTAAATTGGAATTCTGAATTGTAGGAAGCAATTTTATCAAAAGCTTTGGAGAAAGTTTCTATCGTAATATCTTCTGCGGTGGTTTCGTTTTCGGTGCGTTTGAGCATAAACGAATACACCTCATTCCAATAATGATCTAATAAAAAAGTAAAGGCGATCTGATCGCCTTTTTTTGCTTTTTCTATTTTAGAATTTATTTCCAATATACTGGTTTTGAAAAGATATTAGTTATAAAGATATTAATTTGCGTTAATATAAGCGCTATCTCAACAACTGGAAACCAAATTTTAATATCTTTTTCTTTTAGTTTTCCTGCTGAACATCCAACGACTGTCCATACAATAGTATAACGTGTAGCTAATATTGCTAATACGGCAATCCATTGAAATTGAAACGCTAGTAATACAATAACTAATATAAAGAAAAATAATTGTGATATGAAGAACAATCCTAACTGCATTTTATCAAAAAACTTGTAATGTTCTGCAGTAGAAATATGTCTTCTTTTTTGAGTAAACCATTCTTTATAAGTTTTCTTAGGTTCTGAATAGGTAAAACTTTCAGGTGTGTAAGAAATGGTAGTATTAGCTTTATTTGCTGCTTGGTTAATGAACAAATCGTCATCTCCAGAACGAATCTGAATATGATCGATAAAACCATTTACATTAAAAAACTCTTCTTTTTTGTAGGCAAGATTTCTTCCAACTCCCATATAAGGAAGTCCCATTTTTGCCCATGAAAAATATTGCATTGCAGTAAGAATAGTTTCAAAGCGAATGATTTTATTTAAAAATGAGCGCTCTACTTTCTCATAACCTCCGTAACCCAAAACGATTGTTTTATTCATGGTAAACTGCGAAGTCATAGAGGTAATCCAATCTTTAGAATTTGGAAAACAATCTGCGTCTGTAAAAAGTAAATAATCTTTCTTTGCTGCTTTTATTCCAAGTGTTAAAGCGTATTTTTTATTTCCCCAAAAAGCTTCGTTATTTTCAACTTTTACCAAACGAATATTAGAAAATTCTTTTTCAAATTCTTCAAAAACTTCAAGAGTTTCGTCGCTTGATGCATCGTCAATTAAAACAATTTCAAAATCAGGATAATCTTGTTGTGCCAAAAGCGGAATATATTTTTTAACATTCTCCTCTTCGTTTTTAGCACACACAATTACAGAAACAGGAAGATTTTTAGGTTTCACATGTTGTGGTTTGGCAAAAGCAAATTTTCCAAAAACTCCGAGATAATAAAAAAGTTGAACTGCAACAATAGCAATAAAAAAGTAAAATATGTATATAAGCATCTGATTTATTTGGTTCTATTAATTTCACGTTCTGCGACTGCAAATGTACTTATCAATTCGCTAAATTCAATAGCTAAAGCCGATTTACTTTCGGCATTTTGACATTTCTTTTGCAACAGCAATAGACTGAGGGTTTTCGGTTTTTTCCAATTCCGAAATTATGTTTTTATAATTGTGATCGTCACGATTTTGGGAGAGTTTTTTTGTGGCTTGAATTTCCTCAATTTCGATTTCAAAACCAAAGATTCCTCGGGCTTCACGCATTGTTTTTTCAGATAAATTTTCAACGCGAACAGGATTCTTAGAATTCACTTCGTATTTGTCTACAAGCTTTTTTAGTTGTTCTACCGAAGTTTCATAATCAACAATCTTAATTTTTCCATAAACGTGTACGGCTATATAATTCCATGTAGGGACATTTTCGTGATCGTACCAAGAAGATGAAATATAACTATGCGGACCAGTAAATACAGCCAAAACTTGGTCATTTTCTTTAAAACCTTCTGCTTGCGGATTCAGTTTTGAAATATGTCCTTGTAAAATTTCTTTTCCATCAGCATTCAATTCCAATTCTATCGGAATATGTGTTGCGCATAACTTTCCGTTAGTCTGATTAATCAAGATTCCGAAACTGTTTTCTTTTAAAAAAGCTCTTATTTCTTCCTGATTTTCGTTTTTGTATAAATCTGGTGTATACATTTTTCTTTTTTTAGGTTCAAAGGCTCAAAGTGGCAAAGTTTCAGAGGTTTGAAAATTTTAATTTCTAAATCACATTCACTTCTGCTTCAATCTGAATGCCGAATTTTTCGAAAACGGTTTTCTGAACTTCTTTTGAAACGGCTAAAATTTCTTGTCCTGTTGCGTTTCCGTAATTCACTAAAACTAAAGCTTGATTTTTATGAACTCCCGCGTCTCCAAAACGTTTTCCTTTAAAACCAGCTTGTTCAATTAGCCATCCCGCAGGAACTTTTACTTCAGTCTCTGAAACTTCGTAAAATTTCATTTCTGGGAATTTCTGGTGAATTTTTTCAAAATCAGATTTCAATAAAATCGGATTTTTGAAGAAGCTTCCGCTATTTCCTAATTCTTTCGGATCTGGTAGTTTGCTTTGTCTTATGGCAATTACAGCATTACTCACATCTTTTAAAGTAGGTTCTGTAATATTGTTTTTGGCTAATTCTGCCAAAATATCGCCGTAAGACGTATTGATTTTATGATTGCGTTTCGTCAATCTAAAAACAACCGAAGTAATAATAAATTGATCTTTTACTTCATTTTTGAAAATGCTTTCGCGGTAGCCAAAATTACATTCAGCATTGTCGAAAGTTTTTATTTCCTGAGTTGCAATATTCATGGCTTCGCAAGAAACAAAAGTATCTTTAATCTCAGTTCCGTAAGCGCCGATATTCTGAACTGGAGTTGTGCCGACATTACCAGGAATTAGAGACATATTTTCTAATCCGCCAAAATTATTGTCGATCGTCCAAAGAACAAAGTCATGCCAAGTTTCTCCGGCCTGACTTTCAACCCAGACAAAATCTTCGTCTTCTTTAATAGTTTTTTTACCCTTTAAATCAATATGAATCACCAAAGCGTCGATATCTTTGGTTAAAAGCATATTGCTTCCGCCACCAAGAATGAATTTTTTCTCGTTTTTATTTTCTTCTAAAATGGTTTTCAGTTCAGCAATCGAATGAACTGCAACAAATTGTTTAGCACTGGCTTCAATGCCAAAAGTATTATAGTTTTTTAAAGAAAAATTGGATTGGATTTCCATAAATAAAAAGGCTTTTTAAGTTCCGAAACTTCGGAAAAATTCTGAGATCAAAAGTAACGATAATAATTTATTTGAGTAGATTTCTATAAAAAGACTTTTTTCAAAATTTTACTTTATGGCTTCAATAAATTGCTGCATTTCTTTCATTGTGCCAATGGTAATTCTAGTCCATTTTCCGTTTTCCTCGTAGATTTTTGTCCCTTGTATATTGTGATTTTCTAATTGTTTGAAGTAATCTTTTTTATAATTATCTAAAGAAAAATAGATGAAGTTAGTGTGTGAAGGAATGCAAGTTAAATTAAGCTTAGTAAGCTGCTCAATAGTATATTTTTTTACTTCTTCATTTGCGGTGTGTACTTGCTCAATAAATTTGTTGTCATTTAACGATGCCATTGCAGCAGCTGTCGATACTACACTGAGAGATAAATTTGGAGACGATTTTAATGCACTGAGTTCTTCAATTGTTGATGAAGCTGCAACGGCGTAACCTATACGCGCACCGGCCAGACCATACATTTTTGAAAAAGTTTTGGTGATGATTACATTTTTATTTTCGATTACAAGATGACTTAATGATTTTTCTTTTGTGAAATCTAGATACGCTTCATCCACAAAAACAATTGCTTTTTTAGAAGCTTCATTTACAAAAGAAACTAGTTGTTCGTAATCGCAAATTGTTCCTGTCGGATTATTAGGATTGCAGATATACACCATTTTTGTATCTGAATCAATTGCTTTTAGCATTGCTGACAGATCATGTTTTTTATCAGCAGTTAATGGAACTGTGATTTTTTTTATACCTAATTTTTCAGAAGGAAATGCCCAATAATTAAAAGTTGTTTCGGCCAGTATAAAATTACCTTTTTGTAATGCAGTGTATTGTAGAACCAAGTCTAGAATTTCTGTTGAACCAGCACCAAGTAAAATATTCTGGTTTGAAACATTATTTTTTGCAGCAATAAGTGCAATTAATTCGTCTGAAAGATTCCATCCATATCGATTGCTGTTATTGATGCTTTTTTGCATGGCAACACGGGCAAGCGGAGAGGGGCCGTACGGATTTTCATTTGATCGTAATAATATGGGCGATTTATCTAAATCTGGAAGAGTGTATGTTTCTGGTGTAGTATTTGCGAATGTTTCAAAAGATGTGAGGCTTAATCCAATTGCGCCTAAACCTATTTGTTTTAACCAGTTTCTTCTATTGTTCATATTATTCAAGAATTAAATTAAACAATTCGTTTTAATAATATGTCGTTGAGTTTCAATAAAAGTTACGATGTAGTTTTACTGCAAAGACACAAAGTTTGCGCAAGTTGCGCTAAGCTTTGTGTTCTTTGCGTAGATCTTAGCGAACTTTGCGGTTAAATTATTTTCTAGAATGAATCAATTTGTGATATTGATCAGCGATAACCTTCATATTAATATCATAATTAGCATTTTCTTCCACAAATTTTCTATTTCGAATAATAACCTGATTTCTAAATTCAGGATTTTCAAATGACCAGATCAATTCATTGGCCAGCATTTCGATATTATCAACTTCAATTAATTGACCATTTTCTCGATGCGTAATCCAACTTTGGTTTCCAGGAATATCTGAAACTATGGGGTAACAATTACAAGCCATTGCTTCAAATAAAGACGCAGAAACACCTTCAGTAGTTGGCATGCTGATGTAAATATTCGATTGCTGCAATAATTTTGGAAGTTCTGTGTTCGGAATTCTTCCTGTAAAAATTACTTTATTTTCAATTTGGAGTTCTTTGGCTAAATCTTTTAAGTATTGCAATCTGTTTCCATCGCCAACAATGGTCAAAGAAAAATCAATTCCTTTTTGGTTTAAAATTCCGAAAGCTTTTAAAATTGAATCGTGTCGGTATTCTGGCTGAAGCGAGCGTGTTACAATGGCTTCAATTTTATTTGAATCATTAGTTGAAGGGGTGAAAATCGATAAATCAATTCCTTTTGGAAGAACTAAAACTTTATCCATGTCAACACCGGTTGCTTTCATATGAACAGCCATTACTGGTCCCCAAGCATGAATTAAATGCGCTTTCTTAAAAGCATATTTCTGAATAAATTTTTTAAAAGGATACAATTTAGACTCTTCTGGCCATAAATCGGTACGTCCTTGCTGTGCAATTGCTATCGTTTTAGAGCCTGATATTGCTGCAAGAAAACCATAACTGGTAGTTCTTTCAGCAATTACCATATCTGGTTTTTCTTTTTTAATTATTTTTCGAATGGAAATAGGAGCGAAGAAATACTCTAAAATACGTTTAGATCTACGGTTGTTTGATGTTTGAAGCTCCCAAGTGATAATTTCAAAATCACCAAATTCTTTAAGGCCTTTCATCCAAGTGATGGCGTCAGCACGATAAGATTCTCCAAGAAAAAGTATTTTCCTATTCATTCAATTATTTGTTTTTTGCCACAGATTAAAAAGATTAAAAGGATTTTGCAATTGCGAAAAATTAATCTGTGAGAATCTGTGAAATCTGTGGCAAATAAAACTAAAATTCTTCAGTATCTAAAGCGCGATTTATAAATTCGTTTAGCGGTTTTAGAGCAATCAGTTCTTGGCTTATCTTTTTTACGAAATCTTTCTGAGTAACTTCGGAGATATCATATTTTTGAGTTGCTGTAAAACTTTTCAGTTTTAAGAACTCTATTGCAGGGTGATCTTTTTCGTAACCGCGAGGCATACTTTTAAGCGAATTGTTTTCGTTAAAATCTAAACTTCCAAATTCCTTTTTAAAATTTTTGTCATTTAAGATTTCCTGTAAATCATCATAGAAAAAAGCAATTTCTTTACGAACCTTTTTCAAATCTTCCGATTCAGGAGAATAAAATCCGCCTGCTATAAAACTGGCGCCTTTTTCTATATGAACATAATATCCAGCACGATTTAAGCCTTTAGTTCCGCCAGACATCCAGATTCCTAAATGTGCTTTATAAGGCGATTTGTCTTTAGAAAAACGAATGTCACGATTGATTCTAAAAGTGCAATTTTTAACTTCCAATAATTCTAAGGAAGGGTCAAGAGGTTTCATTGCGTCAAGGAAATCACTTACCAACTGATGATAGTCTTTCTTGAAAACTTCGTATCGTTTCTTATTGTCCTGAAACCATTCTCTATTATTGTTCTTTTTTAAATCGTCTAAAAATTGCAATGATTCTTTCGCTAACATATTATGTGTTTTTTGATTGCAGTTACTTTTTTTCTAATTCGTTTTTTTAGTTTGCCACTAATTGCACGAATTTACACTAATTTATTTTCTTATTTTGCCACAGATTAAAAGATTTACACAGATTGAATCATTTTAATCCTCGCAATCTGTGGCAAAAATAATTCGCGTAAATTCGTGCAATTAGTGGCAAAAAAAACTTTATAAATTGAAGATCTTATAAGTCTGATGTGTTGATTTTACAATTGCTTCGGTTCTTTCTGGATGTGTATCAGAAATAAAAAGCTGACCAAACGTTTCGCTGTTTACCATTTCTACAATTTTGGCAACACGCGTTTCGTCTAGTTTATCAAAAATATCATCAAATAAAAGAATTGGTTTTACACCGCTTTGCTTTTTCAGGAATTCAAATTGAGCCAGCTTCAAAGCAATCAGAAAAGACTTCTGTTGTCCCTGAGATCCGAATTTTTTTATCGGATGCGAATCAATTTCAAAAGATAAATCATCTTTATGAATTCCGACAGTTGTGTAATGCAGCGCTCGATCTTTATTAATATTTTCCTGTAAAAGCGTTAGTAAATCTTTTTCAAACAAATGACTTTCGTAAACCAGTTGTACAGATTCTTCAGATCCTGTTATCGCTTGATGATGTATATTAAATATAGGTATAAACTGTTCTAAGAAATCTTTTCGCTTTTCAAAGATCGATTTTCCATATTCATTTAATTGCTCATTATATATAGATAAGGTATCATTGTCAAAAGTATGATTGAGTGCAAAATACTTCAAAAGAGCATTTCGCTGCACAATCACTTTTTGATATTGAATAAGCTGATGCAGATAAGTAGAGTCTAATTGCGAAATCACGCTATCCATAAATTTACGACGTGTTTCGCTTCCTTCAATAATCAAATCGCGATCGGCTGGAGAGATGATTACAAGTGGAATAAATCCGATATGATCGGAGAATTTGTCATAAGGTTTTCCGTTTCTCTTTAAAACCTTTTTCTGCCCTTTTTTTAAGCTGCAGACAATCTGTTCTGTTCTTTCGTTCTTTTCCAGTTCTGCATCAATAACAAAAAACTCTTCGCCGTGTTTGATATTTTGAACAGCAAGCGGATTAAAATAGCTTTTTCCGTAAGCCAAATGATAAATAGCATCGAGCACATTGGTTTTTCCAATGCCATTTTTACCCACAAAGCAGTTGATTTTAATGTCAAAATCAAAACTTGCTTCTGAAAAGTTTTTATAATTGAATAATGAGATTTTGTTTAAATGCATTTTTTTGTGACTCTGTAACAGATAAAGTTTGAAATTCGTGTCAACTTATCTTTTTTTCTTCTGCCACAGATTAAAATGATTAAAAAGATTTTTGTTTAAAGCTTTTAATCTGTGTGAATCCGTGATATCTGTGGCTAAAATCATTTTTTTAGCTTTGAAAAGGTGATTTGAATTAGAGGCTGCAAATTACCGAAAATTATCGATATAATTGGCTTTAGGGCTTTCTTGAGCTTATTTATTTTACCGCTTCCGCGAAAGGATAAGCGAATAAGGAAAATATTTCTTTTAAAATAGTGATAAAATTGAAATTTTTTACCTCAGTTTCAAGAAAAATTTTATTTTTGCCGTTCACTAAATAAATTTTAAATGGCAACTTACAATAAAAGAGGATATAAGACACCAAAAGAAAAGGAAGTAAAAGAGGTGGTTACTGAAGAGCAACAAGTAATTATTGACGAAAAAGACAGTACTACAGCTGGAGTTTTCTCAAAATTAGATGAAACTGCTTCAAGAACTGAGGATTGGGTGGCTAAAAATCAAAAAATCATTATTGGTTTAGTTGCTGGTATTGCAGTTGCAACAATCGGATATTTGGCTTACCAAAAATTTATTGCAACTCCTAAACAAGAAGAGGCTGCAAGTGAAATGTTTGTTGCTCAACAAAACTTTGAAAAAGCTGTAAATGGTGTTTCTAGCGATTCATTATTCAAATTATCATTAAATGGTTCTGAAGGTAAATTTGGATTCATTAAAATTGCTGACGAATATTCTGGAACAGACGCTGGAAACTTAGCAAACTACTATGCAGGTATCGCTTACTTGAATACTGGTAAATTTGATGAGGCAATTAAATATTTAGGTGAATTTAAATCTGAAGATGTAGTTTTAAGTGCTTTGGCTAAAGGAGCTACAGGAGATGCTTACTCTCAAAAAAATCAGCAAAAAGAAGCTTTAGATTTTTATGTAAAAGCTGCTGAGTCTAACAAAAACGATTTTACAACGCCTCGTTTCTTATTAAAAGCTGGAAAAACAGCTTTAGCTTTAGGGCAAAAAGAAGATGCATTGAAATATTTCAACGACATTAAAGATAATTACGACAGTACTCCAGAAGCAGCATCTGTTGACGCTTTGATCGGATTAGCGCAATAATTCTGCTATTTGAGTTCAGTTTTTAGATTTTAGATTCGTATTTTAGCAGTCTGAAATTTAAAAACAAAATAGTACAGATGGCTACTGAAAATAAAAATCTATCAGAATACGATAAAAACACAATCCCAAACGCGAAAGACTTTCGGTTTGGGATTGTTGTTTCTGAATGGAATGATACTATAACAGAAGGACTTTATAATGGTGCTTTTGACGCTCTAGTTGATTGCGATGTTCCGGCTCAGCAAATTATCCGTTGGAATGTTCCAGGAAGTTTTGAGTTGATTTACGGAGCTAAAAAAATGCTTCAAACTCAAAATGTTGATGCAGTTATCGTAATTGGATGCGTAATTCAAGGAGAAACAAAACACTTCGATTTTGTTTGCGAAGGTGTTACTCAAGGAATAAAAGATTTGAACGTTCAAACCGATATTCCAGTTATTTTCTGTGTATTGACAGATAATAATATGCAACAGTCAATTGATAGAAGCGGAGGAGCTCACGGAAACAAAGGGACTGAAGCAGCAATTGCAGCAATTAAAATGGCTTATATTCGTCAGCAGGCTTCAATGTCTCATGCTTTCAATCAGCCGTTATTGACTTCTGGAGCGCTTCAAATTGAGGATTCTCCGAAAAAAATAGAAAACGAATAAAGCACGTTTGTTTTAAAAATATTAAAACCTATACTGTGTAATAACGGTATAGGTTTTTTTGTTTTTTTTATGATTATTCTTATTCTAAAAGCCAACCAAAATTCATTAAATTTGTACTTCTTGGTTTGCAAAAACCGAATCTAACTTTAAAACCTATTTTTGCTTAATGTCGAGTATTATTCAATTGCTTCCTGATCACGTTGCTAACCAAATTGCTGCTGGAGAAGTGGTTCAAAGACCAGCTTCAGTCGTAAAAGAATTGTTAGAAAATGCTGTTGATGCCAAAGCAACTGATATCAAATTGATTATAAAAGATGCTGGTAAATCGCTAGTGCAAGTTATTGATAATGGAGTCGGAATGACCGTTACTGATGCGCGTTTGTGTTTTGCCCGCCATGCAACTTCAAAAATCCGTCAGGCTGAAGATTTGTTTTCACTTGGCACAAAAGGTTTCCGTGGAGAAGCTTTGGCTTCTATTGCAGCGATTGCACACATGGAAATGAAAACGAAACAAGACCAAGACGAACTAGGTACGCATATTGTAATTGAAGGAAGTAAATTTGTTTCGCAAGAAGTGGCAGTTTTGCCAAAAGGAACATCATTTGCGGTTAAAAATTTATTTTTTAATATTCCTGCTCGCCGTAATTTCTTAAAGTCAGATACAGTTGAGTTTCGTCACGTAATGGATGAATTTCAGCGTGTAGCATTGGCGCATCCAAATATTCATTTTAGTTTTTATCATAATGGCAGCGAGATGTATAATCTTCCAGCAGCAGGATATCGCCAGCGAATTGTTGGTATTATGTCTGGAAAAACGAATGAAAAATTAGTTCCTGTAAACGAAGATACCGAAATTATAAATGTTCAAGGTTTTGTATGTAAACCTGAATTTGCTAAGAAAAATAGAGGAGAGCAGTTCTTTTTTGTAAATGACCGATTTATAAAAAGCAGTTTCTTGCATCACGCAGTTATGTCTGCATACGACGGATTGCTGAAAGATGGTTCTCAGCCAAGTTATTTCTTGTATCTGCAAGTTCCGCCAAATACAATTGATATCAATATTCATCCAACTAAAACAGAAATTAAGTTTGATGACGAGCAGGCATTGTATGCTATTTTAAGAGCGTCTATCAAACATAGTTTAGGGCAATTTAATGTTGCTCCAGTTTTAGATTTTGATAGAGATGCCAATTTAGATACGCCTTATCATTATAAAGATGTAGAAGTTGGAATCCCGACTATTCAAGTTGATGGAACTTTTAATCCTTTTACAGATGACAAAACCAATCAGCATTATAGCAAAGCGGCTTCGGGATCATCTGGATATAGTTCGGGGTCTTCTTTTTCGTCTTCATCAGGATCGTCATCTTCTGGATCGTCATTTTCAGGGTATTCTAAAAGAGTAGAACCAACGGCAAGCTGGGAAAGTTTGTATGTTGGTTTAGATACAGAAAATCCAGAAAGCATAGAAAGTTCGCCTTTTACATTCGAAAACGAGGAAGTAACTTCTTCTTTGTTTGATGATGAAGAAGTAGAACAAGCAACGCAAAAAACGTATCAAATACATAAAAAATACATTGTATCGCCAATAAAATCAGGAATGATTATTGTGGATCAGCAGCGTGCGCATCAGCGAATTTTGTACGAACAATTTTTACTGAATATGACCGTAAATCAAGCTTCTAGCCAGCAATTGCTTTTTCCGTTAGATTTGTTTTATTCGGCGTCAGAAATGAAACTGATAGAAGAATTGAAACCTTCTTTGGAAACTACTGGATTTGTTTTTGACGAAAGTAAAACAGATCATGTTGTAATTTCGGGAATCCCTGTAAATATTACAGAAAGTGAAGTTTCGCAGGTAATTGAGCAATTATTGAGCGATTTGCAAGACGGAATTCCGGCTAACAGTTACAGTCAGAACGATACAATTGCCAAATCAATGGCTAAAAGTTTAGCGGTTAAAACGGGATCTTATTTAACCGAAAAAGAACAAGATAATTTGGTAAACGGTTTGTTTGCCTGCAAAGATCCAAATATTTCACCTTTTCAAAAACCTACCTTCATTACGATGCGTGTTGAAGATATAGATAAAAAGTTTGCCGTATGATGAATATGACTCCAGTAGTTAAACAACTGCTAATTATTAATATTATTTTTTTTATTGGCTCTCAGTTAGTGCCAGTTTCCTATCAGTATTTAATGCTGTATTATCCTGAAAGCGACAATTTTGGGATTTGGCAGATCATTACGCATATGTTTATGCATGCACAATTGCCAAATTTCATGCATATTTTATTTAATATGTTTGCATTGGTTTCTTTTGGATCTGCTTTAGAGCATTTTTGGGGCGGAAAGAAATTCTTGTTTTTCTATATTTCATGTGGACTTGGAGCTGCTTTATTGCATACGGGAGTAAATTATTTGCAAATACATTCTCTTTTAGATTCTGTATCTAATTTGAATTTGTCTAAATCGGATCTTCACGTAATATTAAATGCTGATTATCAATCTCTTTTTGATTCAAATGGTAAAATGGTTCAGGGTGAAGTTTTGAATATTTTAAGCGAAGCACATTGTAATCAAGAGCAGTTTAATATATTGAGAGAAACAAGTTTCATTGTGCAATCGCCTGTTTTGGGAGCTTCTGGAGCAATTTATGGTTTGCTAACTGCTTTTGCATTTATGTTTCCAAATGCTCAGCTGGCGCTCTTGTTTATTCCTGTTCCAATCAAAGCAAAATATTTTGTTCCTGGAATTTTAGCAATTGATTTATTCTTAGGTTTTAAAGGAAGTTCTCTATTTGGAAGCGGCGGAACTGGAATTGCACATTTTGCACACGTTGGTGGTGCAATTGCTGGCTTTTTAATGATGTTGTATTGGAAAAAAAATCAATTCAATAACAACCGTTGGAATTAATTTTTAACTTTAAAGTACGAATTCTAAAATAGAAGAATTTTTATGAATATTCTAGACGATTTAAAATTACAGTATAGATTGGGTGGTATCGCTATGCGAGTTATGTATTGGAACATAGGATGTTTTATTGTATCACTTATCTTTTTCTATCAATTTTCAGTAGGTCAGTTTGCTTTTCCGAATTGGCTGGCTTTGTCGTCAGACCCTCAGGTTTTTATGTTTAAACCTTGGACTTTTTTAACGTATGCTTTTTTTCATGACGGATTTTTTCATCTGTTATTCAATATGATGGTGCTTAATTTTGCGAGCACGTTGTTTCTGACTTATTTTACTCAAAAGCAATATTTAGGATTGTATCTTTTAAGTGCTCTTTTTGCAGGAGTAGCTTTTGCATTGAGTTTTTATTTTTCTAATATCAGCGGTTCTATTGTTGGTGCCTCGGCGGCCATTATGGCTATTTTAGTAGCGGCAACCACTTATTCTCCTTTAATGAATGTGCGTTTGTTTCTATTCGGAAATGTGAAACTTTGGCATATAACAGCTGTTATTCTAATTTTAGATTTAATGCAGTTTCGTCTTGGAAATATGGGCGGACACATCTCACATCTTGCGGGTGCTTTCTTCGGATTTGCTTATATTAAATTGCTTCAAAACGGTACCGATTTAAGTATCATTGTTTCTAAAACATTAGATTTCTTTGTAAATCTTTTTAGAAAATCTCCTACGACCCCATTTACAAAAGTTCATAAAAATTACAAAAAACCTACAGAAAAAACTACATCAAGAATTGTTACAAAAGATAAAACGCAACAGCAGATTGATGAAATTTTAGACAAGATAAGCCAATCAGGATACGATTGTCTGACAAAGGAAGAAAAAGAGTTTTTATTTAAAGCTGGAAAATAAACTTGTAGGAGATAAATATGAAAAACCTTTCTTGGTTTAATAAAATAATGTTTTTTTTGAACATAGTGCTGACTGTGCTTACATTTAGTATCTATGTTTTACCTTTTTTAGCACCTAAAAGTTTTCCGCTTTTATCGGTGCTTACTTTGTTTATGCCTGCTTTTTTTGTGGCCAATATATTGTTTTTTATCTATTGGGGAATTCAGTTTAAAAAACGACTTATTTTGTCTGGTTTGGTTTTGCTGACCGGAATTACATTCATCAGTAAATTTTATAAGTTTTCTGGAAAAGAATATGTGAAAGACGAAAAAGATTTCTCTGTAATGAGTTATAATGTGCGTCTTTTTAATGTTTTTAAATGGCTGGATCGTGATGATATTCCGTCAAATATAAAGGCTTTTATAGACGAAAAAGATCCTGATATTTTATGTATTCAAGAATACTCAAATTCGGCACATTTGGATTTAAAAGTATACCCGCACCGTTATATATTTATTGATGGTAAAAAAATTAAAACTGGGCAGGCTATTTTTTCTAAGTTTCCTATTATTGATCAAGGAAATATCATTTTTCCTAAGTCGGACAACAATGTAGTTTATGCTGATATTAAGCGCGGAAAAGATATTATTCGTGTCTATAATATGCACTTGCAATCAATTAAAATATCTCCAGATGTAAGCGAGATTTCTGATGATATCGATAATGTGAATCAGAAAAAATCGCAGCGTATTTATGCTAGAATCAGTAAGGGATTTACGCAACAACAAGAACAAGCTGAAATTTTTAAAGAGCATATCAAGAAATGCAATTACCCAATTATTATCTGCGGAGATATGAATAACAGTCCGTTTTCTTATGTGTATCGAAATATAAAGGGGAAACTAAAAGATGCTTTTGAAGAAGCTGGAAAAGGTTTTGGAGCTACTTATAAATTCAAATACTATCCTGCTAGAATTGATTATATTTTTACCGACAGTAAAATGAAAGTAAAGCAATTTGAAAGTTTTCCTGATTTTGAAAATTCAGATCATTATCCAATTATGACAAAACTTTCGATTGAATGATTCTTTTAGTCAAAAGTCGAAAGTCGAAAGTCAAAAGTCAAAAGTGTAATTTATAATTCATAATTTACAATTCACAACTTATATGATTTTCTGTGTTTTCAAATAATCCATTGCAAATTTACCTTCATTAAAAAGTAAATCCAAAACACTTAAATTGTTGATGAAACCATGTTTGTCATCAAATACCTGAGTGTATTTCTCAAAAGAATTAGCATCCTTTTTACCGTTTGCCAAATATCTGAAATCGGTAAGATCAGTAACTTCGTGAAAATACTCTGTTGTTTTTCCAAATTCCAATTTCATTCGAAGGCATTTAGTGACAACATCTAAAACTTCGAAGTTTAAATCCATCAAAAATTGGTGCTTTTTCTCGAAAATAGGAGTAATATCATCTTCGAAATACTCAAAGAAAGGTGAGCTTCTATATGCCGCTTCAAGCGATTTAAAATGCTGTTTCTGCCAATCAAATTCGTTTTCGATTAAAATGTCTTTCGTCTTCTGATGTGTTGCTTTAGAATGCTTAACAGGAATATTTAATAATTGAATTCCATTTGGACTATAGATGTATGTTCTGTTTCTATTGGTCTGTTTTTGAAAATTATCTTCCATTTCAAAAGTAATGCTGTCTGATTGGGCTATAACAGCAAAATGACTGATAGATGGGAAATAAGTTGGAAGTATTAAGGAATTCATAGTTTTAATTCTTGTTTAAACGTTTCAGGTTTCAAGTTTCAAGTTTTTGTGTGAACTTGAAACTTGAAACCTGAAACAAAAATAACTTATTTTTTATTATGCTTTATTCTCTCTTCTTTTTTTCCAGATAAAATCTCCTACGAAATAAATAGCAAGAAGTATTAGGAAGTATTTAAAGTAAGAGTGAGGCTGACCTTCGCCATCTACAGTTGTAAATACTCTGCTCCAGCGAATTTTATTGATGCCTTTACCGTTAGTATCCCAGCTCATCCAAATGAATACTGGTTTTCCTACGATATGATCTTCAGGAACATATCCCCAGTAACGGCTATCTTCTGAGTTATGACGGTTGTCTCCCATCATCCAGTAGTAGTTCTGTTTGAATGTGTACGTTGTTGCTGGTTTACCATTGATTAAGAATTTTGAGCCTTGCAATTCCAATGTGTTTCCTTCATAATTAGTAATAATTTCTTTATAGAAAGGAAGAGATTCATTTGTTAGTGCAACTGTTTTTCCAGCTTCAGGAATATAAATTGGTCCCATATTATCTTGGTTCCATTTGTTGATGTGAGGAAAAATAGCATTGTCATCTCCATGATCAACTTTTCTAATTACAGCAGTAACACCAGGAGTGTTTTTAAATCTTTCTGCTCCAGCTTCTGTTAGTGCACCTAAATAAAGTGTATCTCTTTTTTCGGTTCTAAAACCTGCAGGATCTGTAATATCTAATTCTTTGAAAATTGTTTCAAAATCAATCGGTGTTTTGCCGTCTAATGCTACAGCGTATGAATACTGCGGTTTTGCTCTTTCTGGTAAAACTAATTTTTTTCCGTTAATAAAAACGTAACCGTCTTTTATTGATAAACTGTCTCCAGGAATACCAACACATCTTTTTACGTAATTTGATTTTTTGTCAATTGGTTTAATAACACCAGGTCTTCCTTTTGGCTCAAAGAAATAATGAACCGTATCTACAGGCCAGTTAAAGACGACAATATCGCATCGGTTTATTTTCTGAAAAGCTGGTAGTCTTAAGTATGGTAATTGTGGCCAGCTTAAATACGATTTGCTTTTTGTCATAGGAATAGAGTCGTGAACCATTGGTAATGCAACAGTTGTCATTGGGACTCTAGGGCCATAGTTTAATTTGCTTACAAATAAGAAATCACCAATTAATAAAGATTTTTCTAAAGATGATGTCGGAATGGTGTAAGGCTGTACAACATAAGTGTGTACTAATGTTGCAACTATAATAGCAAATAATAAAGAGCTAACAGTATCTGCTGCTTTGTTTTCTGGAGTTAATTTGCGGTCTTTGTTGTATTCTAATTTTTGAGTGTAATTAACAACATAGATATAAAAGCCTAAGGTAAAAAGGCCTAAAATAGTATCTAAAGTTGACTTTTTGCCAAATGTTCTTAATGTTTCAACCCATACAACTGGAAACATAATCAAGTTGATGATTGGGATAAAAAGTAGTATTGTCCACCATGTTGGGCGTCCTATAATCTTCATTAAAACGATTGAATTGTATACCGGAATTGCAGCTTCCCAGCTTTTTCTTCCTGCTGCCTGATATAATTTCCATGTTCCAAGAAAGTGAATAATTTGAACGGCTAGGAAAAATACGAACCAAGAGTAAAATGTCATAATATTGTATTTTAAGTTTTAAGCTCAAGCTTTTGAAGATCTTGAGTTTTGGTCAATTTATTGTAAGTTTAGTACATCTTTCATAGAGAAAATTCCCTGCTTTCCTGCCAACCATTCTGCAGCAATGACAGCGCCAAGGGCAAAACCTTCACGGTTGTGAGCAGTATGTTTGATTTCGATGCTATCAATAGCAGAATCGTAATTTACAGTGTGAGTACCAGGTACTTCTCCGATTCTTTTTGCTTCGATATGAATTTCGTTTGCTTTTGCCTCATCCATAGTCCAATTTGCATAGTTGCTATTTTGGATAACACCTTGAGCTAAAGAAATAGCTGTTCCGCTTGGAGCATCAAGTTTGTGAATGTGGTGAATTTCTTCCATCGAAACTTTATAAGAATCGAATTGCTTCATGATTTTAGCTAAATACTCATTTAACCCGAAGAAAATGTTTACTCCTAAGCTGAAATTTGAGCTAGAGATGAATCCTCCTTTTTTCTCATTGCAAAGCGCAATCATTTCATCATAATGTTCTAGCCATCCTGTTGTTCCTGATACTACAGGCACATTAACGTTAAAAGATGCTGAGATGTTACTAACTGCTGCTGATGGTACACTGAAATCAATGGCAACATCGGCTGTTGAAAGTCCGTCATAGGTGTTGAATTCGTCTTTCCTTAAAACTATTTCATGGCCTCTTTCTAAAGCAATTCTTTCGATTACTTTACCCATTTTTCCGTATCCTAAAAGCGCAATTTTCATTATGATTTGTTTTTTGATTTTTTAAATAGAATGTGGTCTATTAAAACTTATAATTAAAGGTTAGTCCGACATTTGGTCTGAATGTTACATCGTCGGGATAAATTTCTGGACGCATTGAAAGCCTTTCGTTTACATTAAACTGTATCAGAGCGGCATCAACGTTGGCATCGATGATATTTAGAACATAGAATCCAACAACAAATAAAGCTGATAAATCTCTATTTCGTTGATAAAACTTTTGTCCGTCAATAAGACGACTGTCGTCTAAGAATTGATATTTGTCATCGTTGTAGCCTTCTAATCTTCGTTTGTAAGCGTCACGATAATCATGGTATTTCTTGTTATTGTCTATGTAGAAATATAAACTTGTTCCAATTGCTCCGTAAACCAATGGAATTTTCCAGTATTTTTTGTTGTATGCTTGACCTAAACCTGGTAGTACAGCAGAATAGAAAGCAGCTTTTGCTGGTGTAAGCGGGTCTATTTCTTCTAATGCAGTAGTGTCTTTTACGACCAAAACCGTGTCTTTTTTTGCTTGGGCAAAAAGAGAGACGGTTCCTGTTAGAAAGAACAATAAACCAATGGGGACAATCTTATTCACTATCCGTTTATTAATTTTATAATTCTGTTAAAGTCAGCTTCAGAATTAAATGGAATTGTAATTTTTCCTTTTCCGTTACCAGCGACTTTTATATCAACTTTTGAGCCAAAATAGTCGTTGAAACTGTTCTTTTGTGTTTCTCTAACAATAAATGCAGCATCGGCTTTAGGTTTTCCATCAGCTTTTGGCTGTAAACCTTCGTGATAGTTTTTAACTAAAGCTTCTGTTTCGCGAACAGATAAATTTTGGCTAACGATTTTTTGATAAATATCAGTTTGAACGTCTAAATCTTCAATATTGATAATTGCTCTACCATGTCCCATGCTGATAAAACCATCACGAATACCTGTCTGGATAATCGGATCTAATTTTAAAAGACGTAAATAGTTGGCAATTGTAGAACGTTTTTTACCCACTCTTTCACTCATTTGTTCTTGAGTTAATTGAATTTCGTCAATCAAACGCTGGTATGATAAAGCAATCTCAATTGGATCTAAGTCATGACGCTGGATGTTTTCAACCAATGCCATAACCAATGATTCGTTGTCATTTGCAATACGGATATAGGCAGGAACATGAGTAAGTCCTACTAATTTGGATGCACGAAGACGACGCTCTCCAGAGATTAACTGGTATTTATTAAAATCTAATTTACGAACAGTAATAGGTTGAATTACGCCAAGTTCTTTAATAGAAGTAGCTAATTCACGTAATGATTCTTCATTAAAATTGCTTCTAGGCTGAAACGGATTTATTTCAATTGCACTTATTTCAAGTTCAATGATATTTCCAACAACTTTATCAGCATTTTTGTCTTCTACTGATTTAATGTCGTTTTCCGGATCTTTTAATAAGGCAGATAATCCTCTTCCTAAGGCTTGTTTTTTAATTACTTTTGTCATAAAAACTATTTACTGTTTTTCTTTATAATTTCTTGTGCTAAATGAATATAGTTAACGGCACCTTTACTTGTAGCATCATAGTTGATGATGCTTTCCCCAAAACTTGGAGCCTCACTTAATTTTACATTTCGCTGAATTACAGTGTCAAAAACCATATCGTTAAAGTGTTTTTGAACCTCTTCTACAACCTGATTCGATAAACGTAATCTTGAATCGTACATTGTTAATAACAAGCCTTCAATGTCAAGATCTGGGTTGTGTATTTTTTGAATACTCTTAATAGTGTTCAATAATTTTCCTAATCCTTCAAGTGCAAAATATTCACATTGAATAGGAATAACTACAGAATCGGCAGCTGTTAAAGCATTCAAGGTTAACAAACCTAAAGAAGGAGCACAGTCGATAATGATGTAATCATATTCTTCTTTTGCTTCTTCCAATGCTTTTTTAAGCATGTATTCGCGGTTTTCTTTGTCAACCAATTCAATTTCGATAGCAACAAGGTCAATGTGAGCAGGGATCACGTCAACG
>Ga0308157_10001781_pt1 | contig 40396 bp, 30 predicted proteins | sample PhyBR1_FD_201035 | JGI IMG/M metagenome (GOLD analysis project Ga0308157, IMG submission 201035) | Phyllosphere microbial communities from UC Gill Tract Community Farm, Albany, California, United States - DLSLB.R1 | ecosystem: Host-associated > Plants > Phyllosphere > Unclassified | place: USA... | reverse complement strand
TAGCCGTCCCTGTAGGCAAATCGATTGCTATAGACTATAATTTTAAGCTCGTTTACAATTCTGCTGTCTGTAAAACTGACTCCTCCTTTATTGATTTCAAAAAGATAAACACGCCTACCTTTTCAGATAATGATAGCCTGGCTTATGTTGCACCGAAGCTGGCGACCGGCGAAAAAAGCATTTCCCGATTCATCGAACGGCGCATTCAATATCCCAGGCTGGCGCTGGAGGGTGAAATATCGGGTACTGTACTGGCACAGCTGCTGATCGACAGATCAGGGAATTTGGAATCCATTTCGATTGTAAAGGGAATAAATATTCTTTTAGATAAAGAAGCTATGCGTATTTTAAGGGAACTCAGGTTCTCCAATGGCGCGTCTTTTCGGGGCATGCAAAAGAAAATCTGCGCCCTTATTCCTATTCGTTTTCTTATTGGGGACTAAAGCATAATTTAATTGATGATTTTACCTTTGTTTTCAGCCAGTTGCCCGCGCCATTTATGGAGCTCCTCAGGTAATGGTTTTTTCCAGTCTTTAATTTCACCAACGATTTTTAATGGCAGTTCCGAACGATAAGACCTTGTGGGATTACCGGGGAATTTTTTGTCTGTAACATTAGGGTCATGCTCAAAGGTCCCTGTGGGTTCAACGACATAAACACGCTCCTGGCCATCTCCTTTTGCCAATGCGGCAGCAAGCCCTGCTCCATTGGCAAGGGCTGTAAAATAAATGTGGTTCATTTTAAAATTAGCCTGGTAATTGGATAGTCCGCCCGGCTGGAGTAGATCTCCAAGTTGCAGGTCTGCCCTGGTTCCATGATAAAATGGCCCTTTATCCAATGGATTGCCTTTAAACGAAACTGCTAACTCATGGCTCTTTTTTGCTGCCTCGGGATTGCCTAGTTGCTCATGACAATTGGCAATATTGAGATATAAAGCAGGCAATGCGCTGTTGATGGAATCGTCAGCTATTTTTAAAGCAAAGGTCAAAGCTTTTTCAAGCCACCTGAGTTGATCAGGTGCATTTTTTTGATGTCGGGCAAGGTAATGGGCAGCCAGGAATTTTTCAAAATCATCACTCGCCTGATTCCAGGCCTGCAGAAAAAGTTGAACTGCTTGTTCAGGCTTTCCCTGGTCTTCCATCGCCATTCCTTGCAGGCATAATTTGACAACATCATTAAATGGGTTAAATTCCATGCTTTTTTATTTGTTTTAGATCACATTGATTTCAGCGTAGTAATATGAACGCCCGCTAATTAGGATAAGGTATAACGCGTTGGGAAATTAAAGTAAAATTTTGATATCCTGATCATTAATCTCATACCATGACAATACTCCATGTTCGTGCTCGGCGTTGATACGTTTATTCTCTTTTTTCATGACCTGATCTTTTTGGTTGCAGGAAGATTTCAGGTACGCTATATAAACAAATAAATCCCGAAATCGTTGACCGGCTGTCTTTAAATTGTTAAAGATGAATTTCAGCTTTGTCGGATAGTAAAGCTTTGCCCCGGAAGCCGGATGCAAACTATTGTCCCGTTGCTAATGTTCTAGCAAAAGGAAATATTCATTATGAGTTTAGCGAAGTATAAACAAAAACGCACCGAAAGCGAAACCCCTGAGCCGTTTGGGGGGGAGCCCTCAGGCAAAGAGCTGATCTTTGTTGTGCAGAAACATGATGCCTCTCATTTACATTATGATTTCCGGTTGGAAATGGATGGAGTGCTCAAAAGTTGGGCCGTGCCCAAAGGACCATCAATGGATCCCGGGGTCAAGCGCCTGGCGATGATGGTCGAAGATCATCCCTATGCTTATCACAATTTTGAGGGAATTATCCCCAAGGGGCAATATGGTGGCGGAACAGTAATTGTATGGGACCAGGGCAGTTATGAGCCTGTCGAGGCTGAAGGGAAAGACCTTAAACAGAAAGAGAAACAGTTGCTGCACCAACTTTATTCCGGCAAACTTAAAATCCGGTTAAAGGGCAAAAAGCTCAAAGGAGAATTTGCATTGGTCAAGGCACACGGCAGGGGAGAAAACGGCTGGCTGCTGATGAAACTCGAAGATAAATATGCCAGCAGTGAAGATATCACCCTTAAGGATAAATCCGTATTGTCAAGCAAAACAATTGCACAGATGGAGAAAAACCCGGCAGAGGTTTACGGGAAAAAGATTATTAAAACAGCTAGCACGGTAAAGGATAAAAAATCGCCAAAGGCTAAGGCCGCCCAGGTAATCAAGCAACAACTACAGGCGCAGCCCGCGAGGCAGCATGCCGAAAACAGGGAAGCGGTTGCAGCTATGCTGAAAAAGTCCCCAAAGCAAGCTTTTTATCAAAAAATATCACCCATGCTGGCTACCTTGGTGGATAAGCCTTTTGATGATCCGGAGTGGATTTATGAAATTAAATGGGACGGTTACCGGGCTGTTGCCTTTATGAATAAAGGCGTGTTGGAACTTAAATCCAGAAACGATAAGTCTTTTAATGAAAAGTTCTACCCGGTATATGCTGCACTGAAAAAACTGCAGCTAGCGGCGATACTTGATGGAGAAGTTGTAGTGGTTGGAGAAAATGGACAGGCTAATTTTGGAAAGTTACAGAACTGGAGGAGCGAAGCGGATGGCGAGCTGTTGTACTATGTATTTGACTTACTTTGGTATAAAGGCCATGACCTTACATCGCTGCCCTTATTTCAGCGCCGGGCCATACTTAAAAGTATCCTTCCCGAAAATGACACGGTATTGCTCAGCAAAGATTTCGAAACCTCAGGCATCGATTTTCTCGCGGCCGCGAAAAAAATGGGCCTTGAGGGTATCATGGCCAAAAAGAAAAGCAGTTTATACCACGTTAAGGACAGAACCAGGGATTGGTTAAAAATCAAAGCCAATAAAAGGCAGGAAGTGGTTATCGGGGGTTTCACTAAAAATGAGGGAACCAATAAAAGCTTTAGCAGTTTACTTGTCGGGGTTTACCAAGGCAAAGAACTGATCTACACCGGAAAGGTGGGTACTGGATTTAACCAAAAGATGCAGCGCGAAATGATGGATTTATTTGAACCGCTTATCACAACAGCTGTTCCTTTTAGCACCCAGCCTGATGTGAATAAGCCATCCCGATTCAGACCCAATCCGCCACACGCCACTGTAACCTGGTTAAAGCCCGTGCTGATTGGTGAGGTTAGCTACGCCGAAATCACTACCGATGGGGTAATGCGCCATCCTTCTTTTGAAGGTATGCGGGAGGATAAAAAGGCTACGGCAGTAACATTGGAAAAAGAACAGCATACCGGTGAGATCCTAAATAATGAACAGGACCATATCATCACCCCACGAGCCAAAGCCTCCCGTAAAACCTTGCTAAACCCCAGTGAGGCTACCCAGGTAAAAAAAGTCAATGGTCATGAGGTTAAATTCACGAATTTGAATAAGATATTCTGGCCGGAAGAGCAGATCACCAAGGCTGAACTGATCAATTATTATTACCAAATTGCCCCGGTACTTATGCCTTATCTGACTGGGCGTCCACAGTCAATGAACCGATATCCCAATGGCATTAGCGGAAAAAGCTTCTATTTTAAAAATGTGAAGGGAAAGGTTCCAGGCTGGATGAGCACTTATAAATATTATAGCGAAAGCGATCGGGAAGAAAAAGAATACCTCATCGCTAATGACGAAGCCACTTTATTGCACATGATCAATATGGGCTGTATCGAGCTCAACCCCTGGAGTAGCACCAGCGGAAAACCAGATCATCCGAGTTTTTGTATCATTGACCTCGACCCCGATCAGAATGACTTCGACCAGGTTATCCTGGCAGCGCAGGTTACCCATGAGCTTTTAACAGATATGGGGGTTCCCAGTTACTGCAAAACCAGCGGATCTACCGGCCTGCATATTTATATTCCCCTGGGCGGAGCATATACCTATGAGCAAAGCAAAGAATTTGCACGAATCATTGTAACCCTGGTCAACCGGGAACTCCCCGGCTTTACCAGTGTAGAAAGGGCTATCAAAGACAGGAAAGGAAAAATGTACCTTGACTTCTTGCAAAACAGGCCCCATGCAACCATTGCCTGTGCTTATTCTGTACGCCCAAAGCCTGGCGCCACTGTATCGATGCCACTGCTATGGGACGAGGTAAAAAAAGGTCTTCAGATGAAAGATTTTACAATGCGCAATGCCATGGAAAGGGTGAATGCTATGGGTGATATCTTCAGTCCGGTTTTAGGGGAGGGAATAGATCTGAAGAAAGTGATTAGCCGTTATGCGGGAACATCGACTGATCAGAAGTAAATCGATAGCAGTTTAAAATTTGATAACCATGAATATAAAAGAAACCATTGCCAGGATCTTAACTGAAAACGGGATGCCGGCAATTAATGAAGCTTATCAGCGCTCCATGCCTAAAACCGACATGTTCTCTGAGCTTTTGCTCGAAGGTTTTGGTAATGAGGATATAGAAGAGGCGCTAATGGAAATGTGTGATGATGGAACCCTCGTGCTTGATGATATGCATGTATTACTTTATGATACCCCAGCACCGTAAAGAAGCTAAAAAAGCTAGGTGAGGGCAGATAACTTGCGCCAGATTTTGGATTTACCGGGGAGTGGTTTTTGGCCCTCGACAATGCCTTCCACAACATTATAGATGTAAATTCTTACTAAAAATATTAGTATTTCGATTTTGTTTTGCACATTTGTAAAATGCAGCAGCTAAGATTTTTTAATGAATCAGGACAAAGCCAGGGGCTTCCCAAGGCGGTGCTGGAGTATATACCTGGCTTCATTTTACCAGCCCAGGCAGATCGGTTGCTCGATACGTTTATCGCTGATACGCCTTGGAAGCAAAAAATGGTAAAGATGTATGAAAAACAGGTGCTTACGCCGAGGCTATCGGCCTGGTATGGAGATGCAGGGAGCATAGACTATAGTGCTCTGGGAAAGTCAGTGCCAATGCCCTGGACTGAGGAACTTACTGCCTTGAAAAAGCTAGCTGAGCAGGCAGCAGGCATCAGCTTTAATAGCGTTTTGTTAAACTATTATAGAGATGGCCAAGACTCGGTTGCCTGGCATAGTGATAATGAAACCGTGATGGGATCTCATCCCATCATTGCCTCCATCTCTTTTGGGCAAGTGAGGGGTTTTGATATTCGCAAGAAGACAAACCACAGCGAAAAATATACCGTGAAGCTGGAACATGGCTCGCTGCTGTTAATGAAAGGTGATTTGCAGCGCAAATGGGACCACCGTATCGCCAAATCCTCCAGGCCCATGGGACCTCGGGTCAATTTGACTTTCAGGAAAATTATCGGTATTCCTGGCTGAAATCCGCGCTTTAAACAATGGCTTTTTTCATAAATTAATTTTGATTTAGACATTGAAAGGCGTTAAAAGCTGATAAGAAGTATCGCGGCACTAGAAAATCTACAAGACCATCCCGGTGCCATTACTTATTTTATTAGATTACACATCATGCCTCAAGCAACCGACTAATTTAACAGGTGCATGGTATATTTAATAATTTTATCAAACCTTGAATTAGAAAAGTCCTGTCGCTAGTTCGCCACAGCATTCACTCTGGAAACAAAATCATCAATATTAAACGGCTTAGCGATGAAATCATCCGGGACGAATTTTTTAGTCACATCAGCCCCCGAAGCGTGCGCTGACATCATCAACACGGGAATTTTCCTGGTCCGCTCATCAGTTTTTACCTCCCTACACAGGTCATGGCCATTCCCATCGGGCAGCCTCACATCCATAATCAACAAGTTGGGCTCGTTCCAAAGAATATCCCTTCTAAAACTTCTCACATCCGGATAGAGCTTGACCTCATAATCTGCCTCATCTAATAACAGACCAATAATCTCTCTGATATCCTGATCATCCTCGATAACCATTACTTTCTTCTTCATAAAAATCCTCTATATATCATTAGAACCAAGTGAAAACCAAATGGTTTTAGCTATCCGCGAAAAAAGAAACTGGAAAAACATAAAGTTTTGAAATAGTTGATCTAAGAATAAACAATGATTAATGCGACATCTGCTTTTAATAGCCAATAACTGGGCGAATTTATTGCCGGGTTGCAGCACAATCGACCGTTGTGAATTGATGAGTCGTTGGGGTTTTAGTTTTTTGTCATTTTCGAACTAAGACTAAAAAGATAAAACCAATTGCTTTTTGAGTGATTGTATTAGTAACCCATACCTAGAAACCATGAAAACATTGCAATTTATATTCGTTTTGGCTGCATTTATCACTTCAGTGCTACTGGCCTGCGCGAACCCATCGGACAGAATTGTGAAAGGGAATAGTAAAAAGGATCTTGACGATACCACTAAAACCAGAGACTCGGTACAGCCACCGCAAAGGGTAAATCCTGAGGATACGGTAAGAAAATACTAAAAATAGTTCGTGGATTGCTATTAAGGCCGCATTGATCATCAACATTAGTAAAGAACCAGGTCTGCCCGAATGGGCAACAGAGCTAAAACTTAGCTGCGCTTTCAAGTTAAATCGTTCTTGCTGATAGAGTAAGAAGGTAAGGCAGTGTAACAGGGAAAAGTGGTGGAAAAGGATTAGCCATAAGTCCGGCTAATCCTTTTTTCAATGTTGAAAAAACAAGTCTATTTCGGCTAATTATCCCGGAAGGCCGTCTTTGTATTTTCGAAGGTTCTTTTTCAGGATTTCCCTGGCTTGGAAAATATGGGTTTTAACAGTACCCAATGGAAGTCCGAATTCGTCAGCAATTTCCTGATATTTGTACCCCTCAAAGTACCGAACAAAGGGAATACGATACATATCGGGCAGGCACTTTAATGCAGCATCTATATCTCTGCGGATAAAATTTCCCTCAGCCTGGTTTCTGGTAGCGCAGTACAAAAGATTATTATCGGCCTCGCTTTGGTCAGTAAAAATTTCTGACAATTTTTGTTTTTTACGGAAACTGTTAATAAAGGTATTACGCATGATGACAAAAAGCCAGGCTTTCAAATCGGTGCCATCCTGAAAGCTTCCCAGAAATCTGTAGGCTTTCATCAGCGTATCTTGTACCAGGTCGTTGGCATCATCTTCGTCTTTGGTAAAAAACATTGCCCGCGACCTTAAAACAGTAGCATTACGCTCCAGTTGGGAGCTGAATTTCTTTAAGTCCATAACACTTGGATTATTGGGTAATACTTGGGGTGTTTATTAATATTCAAATGCGTGTTTATTTGATGCATTCGAATTGTAGTACACTTGAGGTATCGCCAATAAAGAATCCCGAGGCTGATTTGAACCGGTATGGAGTAGTGTGGTGCCGTTCATCAGCGAATCCCGGCTGTTGTTTTTAAGGTTTGAGCTGAAGGCCAATCCCAAAAAGGCCTTGCAGCCTAAACTTAAGCTGATTTTTTTCATAGTATGATGTTTTTGGTAAACAGATAGTTAAATAACAACTTGCTACTAAGATGGTTTGTCGGTTAAATACGTATTTTGGAGGTGATAAATACCCTAATTTTTACTGAAAATGCCAAAAACAGGTTTATCAATATCACGGCAAAACCTATAAGGATAGCTTAACGCTGTTTATTGAATTATGAAAAAGGTCAGAAAGGCTATTTAACAGTTATGGTTTTGCAACCGTGAAATGCCCGATTAAGCATGTATAGAACTAGGTAGTAAAATGTGAGTTGCTACTAATTTTGATAAATAGCAGGTAAGGATGGAAGAAACAGGCCATTTTCAGGCCTGTTCGTTATGGTTTGAGTATCACCTTTACACAGTCATCTTCTTTTTTGTCAAAAATTTTATAACCATGTGCAGCCTCTTCGAGCGGAAGGGTGTGGGTGACGATGTCGTTTAAAACTACCTGCCCTGCATCAACTAGCTCAATAAGTTTGTCGATATAGTTCAAAACAGGGGCTTGTCCCTGCTTAATGGTGATGCCTTTGTCAAAGATCCTAAAGAGCGGGAAATTATCGTATGGAGAACCGTAAACACCCATTATTGATACTGTCCCCATCCTTCTTACAGCCTCGAAGCACATATCGAGTACTTTCATCGAACCTTTTTCGAAGTTAATGGTAGCCTTGAATTTGTCATACAATGTCCTCTCAGGCTCAAACCCCACGGCATCGACACAGACATCTGCCCCGCGGCCGCCAGTCATCTCCCTGATAGCCTCAACTACATCGACTTTATGCGGGTTGAGGATATCCACTTGATTAACCGCCTTTGCTTTTTCAAGCCGGTAATCCAATGGATCAATAGCAATTACCCGGCTTGCGCCATTAATCCAGGCTGCTTTCTGCGCCATGAGGCCCACAGGTCCGGATCCAAAAATGGCCACTACTTCGCCACCTTTTAGTTGAGCCCAATCTATAGCCGACCAACCTGTAGGAAATATGTCAGTTAAGAATAGTGCCTGCTCGTCAGTGAGATGTTCAGGGACAATTCGTGGGCTTATATCTGCATAAGGCACACGTACATATTGCGCCTGACCACCGGAATATCCACCATAGAGATCAGTATAGCCAAATAGAGCACCACCTTTCTGACTGGCAATATCGCCATTTGGACCATAGTTTTTATAATTGGAGTTTTCGCACGCCGGACTTGCCTGATGGGTACAGAAGAAACACTCGCCGCAAGCTATCGGAAAAGGTACAATCACCCTGTCTCCTTTCTTAAGGTTGGTGATCGCTGAACCGGTTTCCTCTACGATGCCCATAAATTCGTGACCCATTACCATCGGTTCTTTTTGTGGGACCGCTCCGGAGAGGATATGAAGGTCGGAACCACAAATGGCCGTAGAGGTTACTTTTAATATTACATCCCGGGGATCAAGTATTTGGGGATCCGGAACCTGGTCGACCCTGATGTCTCCGGGCTTATGAAATACTGCTGCTTTCATAGTTAAATTTGTGTTTAAGGATTGAAAAAAGCCCCTTTCAGAGCACTGATTTATTCTTTTGAAGCTTAGGCATCAACCGCGCTCACCGCAATTTTGATAAGAACCATATGGTTACTTTTTCATTTTCGAGTGTTGCTTATAATCGAATATTTTAATGAGCATTCATTTTATCAACCATACTTTTTTTAAGAAGGTTTTGGCTTTTTGGAATTACTTGCTTTATTCATAATGGTTAATTGGTTTTCTAGCGCGCTATGCTGAAGTATCCAATGAATTCTAAAAACAGCTAAACTTTATAAGTATTAGACCTGTTCTTTTATTGTGAACTAACAATAATAAAATTATGGCGACAAGAGGATCAAAAGTTGAAAGAAGAGAAGTGAATTCAAAACAACCTTATGAGGTAAGCTATCTAGCCAATAAGCTGGGCGTGAGCAGTCAGGCTATAGTAGGCGCTAAAAGGGCTACCGGTTCTTCCGATCGGAAGGATATAGAGAATTATATTAAAACCAAAAGAAAGTCTGATTAGTCAACAGGGCTGATTGGGAGTACTTACGCCGGGATGATATGAAACCGCAACGGGCTTTCGGATCAATAAACACGTTGATCCAAAAGATAAAAAGGGCTTCAGAACACTCGATTACATGATTATGCGTTACTCAGAGGTGATTTAGCAAATATTCCAATCACTTTGATCTGCATATTTCAAAAGGTATTCATGGTAGTATCTTCACTGTTGTAAAAGAGCTTTTTTATGGGTAGTTTTCAATAGGCTGACGGATTAATTGGCAGCTGGAAAAAGTATATGAACGCAGCAATTAAAAGAGAAAGTTTTACATATTGCACTAAAAAATTATAATTCTTAATGGGCTAAAAAATGGCGCAAAATTTGATACCTGGCCACACATGAGCCAATATATATCTGCTAAATCCCTTACATGCATAGTTGTTGATGATGATCCGAGTTTTTTAAAACTCATGGAGTTATGCCTAAGTAAAATTTCCTGTATAAAGGCTTTAGGATTTTATTCCGATCCTGCCATCGCTATAAGGGCTTTCGATGAGCTGGATTATGTTGATTTTCTTTTTGTAGACGTGAGAATGCCCATATCTGGTATTGAGGTCGCATCCCGCATCCGGGATCAGGTTAGGTTTTTAATATTCCTTACAGCTTATCCTGAATTTGCATTAGATGCCTTTAGCGTAAGCGCCGATCATTATCTGGTTAAGCCAGTAAGCCTGGAGGCAATTGAGGAAGCTATTGAGCGCGTAATGAAAAGGGAGGGACTCACTTGCAGAAAAGATTAAAGCGCTAAATAGCCCTATTGCGAAAAAAAACAAATTTTTATCAGGGTCAATTGGGTGACGACTGTCAATATTCTGGCCATTCTATTTGTGATAATGGGCTTTTGACCGTCAAAGTGAAAAGAATCGGTTACGCCGTAGGCAGGTAATGCTGTCAAACTCAGAAGAACTCGACGCGGAATTACAAATCTACATCGAAGTCAAAATGTAACATTACATTTGTAATGTCTTAAAAAAAATAATATTTTGAATTACTTAACGCTCTGCTGTAATGTCACAGGAAGCGGCCTACTGCAATAGCATATGAATAAGAAAATTTTGGTAGTTGATGATGACCTGTTTTCGCTCGGATCTTTGGAATTATTTCTTTCGGATGAGGGTTATATTGTTCGCTTGGTCGATAAATCATCAATGGTTAAAGAGTCAATCGTGGCCTTCAATCCTGATTTAATTATTATGGATATTTGTCTGGATGATGCGGATGGAAGGGAAATCTGTGATAATATTAAAAATTCGTGGCTTACTTCTCAAATCCCGATCATCTTATTGACCGCCCTTTCCCATGAGAAAATCAGTGAATTCGATTGTCTGGCCGATGCTATTATAGGAAAACCATGTAATTATAGCATGCTTCTTAAGACAATTGCTGATTTGGTCAAATGATAGTATTATCGGCAGCTCTTGATGGGAAAATTGAGACTATAGTTTCTTAGCAGACGCTCCAATGTTTTTCAGGAACTTCCCATACAGCTCGCTGTGTTCAAGCTGCAAATTATTGCCTATATTCACCAGCGATTAACGCTGATATCAATGAAATCAATTGCCACGATTTTACTCACTCTGCTGCTATACAATGCACGGGCGCAACAGGTCAATACCGCTAAACTCGACAGTTTTTTTAATATCCTGGATTCCAATCAAAAGGCTATGGGAACTTTTATCGTCTCGAAAAATGATAAACAGGTCTACCAGCGCAGTCTGGGATTTCGCGAGGTTAAAAAAGACACCTTGTGGGCTGACTCACTTACCCGATACCGGATTGGTTCCATCACCAAAGTTTTTACCGCTACCCTGATTTTCCAATTTATCGAGGAAGGTAAGCTCTCGCTGGATACCCGGCTCGCATCTTTTTACCCAAAAATACCTGGTGCCGGGGAAATTACAATAGGCCAGTTACTTTCCCATCGCTCTGGTCTGATGGATTTTGTGAACGATTTAAAGGATAAACGCTGGATTGCAAACCAGCATCCCCGTTCACAGATTCTGGATAGTATTGCCGGTAAACCCACACATTTTTCGCCGGGTTCCAAACAGCTGTACTGTAATTCGGGCTATTTGCTATTAGCCGGAATCATCGAAAAGATCAGCGGTAAATCCTATCCGAGGGTGCTTGATTCACGCATTGTCAAAAAGCTCGGCTTAAACCATACCATTTCCGGCGTTCCGAATAACGAGGGCATCTTAGAGGCTCGTGCTTATGGTATGAAGGACCGCTGGACAGCAATCACGGACATTTATTTTCCAAATGTAATTGGGGTAGGTGACATGCTTTCCACCCCGGCAGATCTGCTCAAATTTCTCGCAGCACTGCCTTCAGGTAAGCTGATCAGTAAAAATAGCTTTGCGCAGATGTGTAGCTTTGATAATGAGCACTTTTCCGGGATGGGGCTCGTGAAAGTGCCCTTTTATGAGCAGAGTGGCTACGGACACAATGGCGCTACTTTTGGGTCTTTTAGTATGCTTTGCAGCTTTCCCTCAAGTGGTATCAGTATTGCCCTGTCGATGAATGGCCAAGGGTATAGCCTCAATGAAATGACTATCGCCATGCTCTCTATCGCAAACAATATGCCTTTCGATTTGCCAACCTTTCGAGAAGTAAAATTATCTCCGGAGCTTTTTAAAAGCTACTCGGGGGAATATTTCAATAAAGATTTGCCACTTAAAATTACTATTGGAGAAAGCAAGGGGCAGCTTCAGGCGCAGGCAGAGGGACAATCAGCTTTTCCGCTGAATGCGGTATCAACTAATATCTTCCGGTTTGACAATGCGGGAATAAGGATTGTATTTAAAGCGGAAAAGCGGCAGATGCTTTTCAGTCAGGGGGGGAAGTCGTTTATATTTGACAAAGTATTGTGAAAATGAATGCTCTTTCAGGAACATTGTCAAATATTCAATTAGAATATCTTTATATCCATTATTATTGAAATCTTTAAACTTTATCTCTGAAGCATAGGCTATTTTGATAAACGGTATCTTTTATCATTAATGCCATGGACTAACAACTGATATACTTCGAATTTGGAATATTCCAACTATATTCGGGAACAGGTGCAAAGCAAGGGAAATTGGGATGGACTTTCGTGCCATTATAGAATGCTGTAAAATGAAGGTGAGGTTCATTGATCAAATAAGACAGATCTATAAGATTATTTAATGCGCTGGTTAAATGAAAAGTCCCCATACCCAGCCCATGTCGAAGGGATAAAAATAATATGAAGCTCAATCAGACAAAACCATTTTCTATTTGCGCCATTGGGCTTGCCACGATTATACTGACAGGGGTATTACTGGGGTTAAGGCTGCCGGAAAAGTCCAAACCACTTCAGGGAAGCGACAAACCCAATATCATCCTGATTATTGCCGATGATCTCTCCATGAGGGATATTGCTCCCTATGGTAGTACCCAGGTCCACACCCCGAGCCTATCAAAACTAGCCACTGAGGGTATCTGTTTGGACAATATGTTTAATATGGTTCCAGTATGTTCCCCAACCCGGCAATCGCTATTAACCGGACTAGGGCCTGTAAGGAATGGGGCTTACCCCAATCATACAATGATTTATGATGGCATCAAGACACTGCCGGTCTATTTGCAAGCACTTGGCTACCGTACAGCGCTGATCGGTAAACGCCATTACGCACCCGCTAAAGCTTACCCTTTTGATTTTCTAGGTGGTCGGGACCACGATAACGGCAAAGGGCAGGATGTCAATTTAGCCAAAGCAGAAGAATACATAAAAAAGGGTCCTAAACCGTTCTTTTTAATGTTTGCCAGCAACCAGCCCCATGAGCCCTGGAACCGGGGGAATCAGGGTGCTTACCATCCGAATAAAATAAAACTCAGCCCGAACATGGTCGATACCAAGCTCACCCGCAAGCAAATGGCCAAATATTTTGCTGAAGTGACCTATTTGGACAGCCTGGTAGGGGTGTGCATGGACATGGTGGAACGTTCAGGTAAAAAAGACAACACCATAATCATCTTTACCACCGAACAGGGCAATTCATTCCCTTTTTCAAAGTGGACGCTTTATGACCAGGGCCTACGTTCAGGTTTTATAGTAAAATGGCCCGGAAAGGTGGCACCCGGGACACGGAATCCTGCCATGCTCCAATACATGGATGTTGTCCCGACCCTGATTGATATTGCGGGTGGCAACCCAAAAATAATGAATACAGGCGTTAAGGATGGCAACGGCAATACCGGTTTTGACGGACAAAGTTTTAAAAAAGTGCTGACCGGTGAGCAAACGCATCTGCATGATTATGTTTTTGCGGAACAAACTACCCGTGGAATTATAAAAGGAAGCGAGGCTTATGGGAGCAGGTCCATCAGAAGCGCAAAATTTTTATACATCCTTAACCTCAATTGGGAAAATAAATTCTCCAACGTGGTTACCTCCAGTCCTTTATTTAAAGAATGGATGGAAAAAGACCCCACAAGGGCATCCTTTTACACCACCAGGCCCAAAGAAGAACTTTATGATGTCTTAGCTGATCCCTTCAACCTTAAAAACCTTGCCCCTGATCCAAGGTATGCTGCCACTAAAAAAAATATGAGTGCTAAACTGGTGGCAATCATGAAACAACAAAACGATAAAGGGGTAAAGACAGAAATGGAAGCACTCACCAGGCAGCCAAAAAATAGCGTAGAACAGTAGTTATAAAGCATATAAGTTCGCATTTTGCAATAGGTTTCCAGAATCATCTCAAAGATCTTTTAGCCTTTAAAAATCCTTCAAATTCGTTATTGGCACAAATGTGGTGGCCGACCTAAACGCTGAAAATGTTTTAAAAACAACAAAGGCGATAGGATATTAATTAACCAATCTACAGCAAAAAAAGCTGGATCTGATTTATACCCCATAAATGAATATGGTGATGTGGCCGTAGAATTAGATTATTTAGCTGCAAAAGGAACAAATTCAGGTATTTACCTTTAAGGTAATTATGATATTCAGATTGACGATGCCTGAGGACTTAAAACCCAAGTTCTTCAAATATGGTGGTATTTATCAACGCTGGGATAATAGTAAACCCGAAGCCGAGATGCAGGTGATTATATTCGGTATGTAATTTATAAACAACTCTACACTTGTATTAACTGTAATAAATGAACAGGTTTTTGTCGTAGCATAAAATATTCTATTCCCATTTTGTGGTTATAGCCGGATATTTATTTAAGTTCGTAAATAATGACGAACTTAGAAGAATAGAAATTTCATAATGGGTGGTTACAGTAAATATTCGGATGAAGAACTGGTGGCATTGTTGAAAAAAAATGACCATGCAGCCTTCACTGAAATTTACGACCGCTACTCACCCAGTTTACTGGCGCAGGTAAATTATATGCTACGTGACGAAGATGTGGCAAAGGATCTTATTCAAGAGCTTTTCTTTACCATCTGGATTAAAGCTGACCACATCAGGAATGACGCCAGGTTAGGGGGATATTTATATATCGCTGCCCAGAACCAGGTCCTTAAGTACATACAGCGCAGTAAGTTTCAGAACGATTACCTGCAATCACTGGCCCGCTTTAGTACCGAACTACACAATAATACAGCCGAAGCCATAGATGAAAAGGAACTGCGTAAACTAATTGAACATTATGTTAGCGAATTGCCAGATAAAACCAGAAAAATATTTGAACTGAGCCGGCAAAGTAATCTTTCGTGCCGGGAAATTGCAGAAGAAATGGGCATTGCCGAACAAACAGTTAAGAACCAGTTAAGCATTGCCCTTAAGATCCTAAAAGATAAAATGGCACCTCACGCCTCAGGAGCAGTGGTTATACTTGCTCTATTACGTAGAAACTAACAAAAATTATTTTGTTGATAATCAGATTCTTATGTTTTAGGTGTGAAATTAGTCCCATTTAATTCGGTACCCTTACCCGTTTCATTGGTAATATGTATAAATCGGCATATAGTATGGCTGATGGAGAAATATGAATACAAACGAGGCAAAAGAATTATTGGAGAAATACAATAAGGGGCAAGCTACAGAAGCCGAAGCGCAATTGTTGCAATATTGGCTTATTCATAAAGCAACAACAGATATGCCTGAGGTAGACGAATCATATTATGCCGGAATGTCAGCAAGTATGCGCCCATCCGTATTGTTGTCAACTCAGCCCCGCAAATTAAAAATTTGGCCTCGTATTGCCTTAACCACCACTAGGAGAAGGTTCGTGACTTCGCTGATCACTGCAGCTGCTGTAGCGATAATGGTTCTTGGTGTTTGGTTTTTTAATTATCATGATGATCCCAGCACGCAATCAGGAAAAGCTGTGGCGGTAAATGATATCGCTCCAGGCAAACAAGGTGCAACCCTAACTCTTGCCAGTGGTAGAAAGATCAGGTTAACGGATGCTAGTAACGGCGAATTAGCCGAAGAAGCAGAAGTGGAGATCAGCAAATCGGCTAACGGGCAATTGGTATATAAAATAAAGGGAGACAATGCAGAAAGTAAAAAGATCAATACCCTCTCAACTGCCAAAGGTGAAACCTATGTTGTAATACTACCAGATAACAGCAAGGTTTGGCTCAATGCCGTTTCGAGTTTGACTTACGCTACGAGCTTAAAAGAAAATGGGCAACGTAGAGTAAAACTGGAAGGTGAAGCTTATTTCGAAGTCGCAAAAGATAAAGCACATCCTTTTATTGTAGAAAGCAGGGGCCAGCAGATTGAGGTATTAGGTACGCATTTTAACGTGAACAGTTATGCTGATGAAAAGGTAATTGCCACCACCCTGCTCGAGGGCTCGGTGAGGGTAGCTTCCGGAAGTCTTGAACAATTTCTGAGTCCTGGACACCAGGCCTTGAACAATGGAAAATCTATCCAGATAGCTAAGGTTAATGTTGAACAGGTTGTAGACTGGAAGGATGGGGATTTTAACCTAGACCATATTGATTTTAAGTCTGCCATGAGAAAAATAGCCCGATGGTACAATGTTGATGTGGTGTATGATGCAAGTATAACCAATGATATAGAAACCGGTGGCTGGGTTCCACGTAGCAATAACCTATCGGAAGTATTAAAGGCGCTCGAAGGTACTGGTATAGCGAAGTTTAAAGTAACGGGCCGTACTATATATGTGAGTAAAAACTAAAAAGAAAGGAAAAATCAGATAAGGGATAAAGCAAAAAAAATGCAACCAGATCTTTTTAGAAAGACCTGATTGCGGTTGGCGTACGAGCTAACAAAATATCAACTGTATAACCTGCAGACTGCCGTGTTTTCGAGGACGTAGGCAAACTGCCAATAACCAACCAACAAATGTATAAAATTATACCTAGAATCGGTATAGCTCAATGGCTATACGCTAAACTATTGCTAATTATGCGATTAACCACCGTAATATTGATAGCATCCCTCATGCAGGTCAGTGCAGCAACATTTGGCCAACGTATAACTATAAATCAAGAGAATACGAAGCTTTCTTCGGTGCTTATGGAAATCAAAAAGCAGAGTGGCTTTGGAATTGTGTATGACGGAAAAGCTATTTCGGCTTCCCAGAAGGTAAGTATCGCTGTGCGCAATGCAACGTTGGAAGAAGCCTTAAAATCTGCTTTTAAAGGACTTAATCTAAATTATGAGATAGACGGAAACATCGTCACCATAAAAAAGGAAGTACCTTCTTTTCTGGATAAGTTCATCACATACATGCAGAACATTGATGTTACGGGAAGGATTTTGGATGAGCAAAAAAATCCGTTAGCAGGGGCTACCATCAAAGTAAAAGGAACCAGCCAGTCTGCATCGACCGACGAAAATGGACAATTTGTTTTAAAGAACGTAAGCGAGAAGGCAATACTTGTGATTGCTTACACCGGGTATGCGACAAGGGAAACAAATGCGAAAAGCAATTTAGGAGATATTATCATGCTGCTCTCGGTAAATAAACTTGATGAAGTAAACGTTATTGTCAGTACCGGATACCAGAGTCTTCCTAAAGAAAGGGCAACAGGCTCATTTGGAACAGTAAGCAGTGCCACCCTTGATCATCGCCCGGTTTCAAATCTTTCTTCCGCAATTCAGGGAATGGTGGCCGGTATGCAGGCCAAAGAAAGGGAAGACGGAAGTGTTGATTTTCTGATCAGGGGAAATAGTTCGTTATATGCAGAAGCCCGTCCTCTGATTGTGGTGGATGGTTTTCCAATATCCGGAAGCAATTTTTCTGATATCAATCCAAATGATATAGCGTCTATAACAGTGCTCAAAGATGCTGCTGCTGCCTCCATCTGGGGCGCACGTTCCGCAAATGGCGTAATTGTGGTAATTACAAAAAGGCTTAAAGAGGCAAGCAAACTGAGCGTGCAGGCAAATGCTTTTACCAGAATAGCCGACAAGGTAAACCTGGACCAGGTAATCACTACAGCCAATTCGGCAGATCATGTAGCTTACGAGCGTAAAGCTTTTGAGAACAAATGGGAGTTGAATCCTTATGCCGGTTCGTTTTTTGATATTTTCAAGCCACTTACCCTTGCGCAGGAGTTACTATATGCCAACAAAGGGGGGAAGCTAAGTACAGCTGATCTGAATGCTGGTCTTGACCGTTTGAGTAATATAGACAACCGTTCGCAAATAGGCGATCTGCTCTTACAGCGATCTATCCTGAACCAGTATAATATAAATATTCAGAGTGGTACTGAACGTTCCAAAACGTACTCTTCACTGATGTACGAAAAGAACAAAGGGGCTTATGTAAAAAACGGATACGACCGTTTCAATTTAAACTTCAACAACGATTTTAAAATTACCAGGTACTTAAATTTCAACCTTTCTGCTAATCTGCAGTATAAAACTGAGCAAACCAGTGGAGCAACTGTTAACGAAATAAGAGACCTCTCTCCCTATGAGTTGTTGCTGAACCCAGATGGCAGCTATGGTGTAAATTTAAAAACCTATAATAGGGAACAGCAGTCACTTATGGCCTTAAATAGATTTCCTTATGCTGATTGGTCTTATAATCTTTTACAGGAAGTTAGGGGAAGAGACCGTAAAAACCAGATATTGAGCAGCAGGATACAAACCGGGTTGAACCTGACCATTTTGAAGGGCCTTACCTTTGATACCAAATTTCAGTATGAACGTTCTAAAACTGATTATGAAGAAATTTACGATGAAAGTACCTTTTACGTCAGAGACATGGTCAATAACATGACTGAGTACGATTATACAAAAAAAACAGTTGCCAGGACCTTTATTCCTAAAGGCGGCATTTTAAAAGGGAAGGAATTTCTGGATCAAAGTGGTTTTCCTTATGATATAAACAATGTAGACCTTGAAAGCTACCTGGTACGGAACCAATTTAACTACGACAAGTTAATTGGTAAAAAACACCAAATATCGGCGATTGGGGGAATGGAGATTTCTAAATATACCACTTCTTCAAAAGGTAATCCATACGTGTATGGGTATTTTCCTGATAAATTGCAAGCCACGACACCACCCTATGGCTATGGAAGCCCTGCTGACCCGCTTCCGGATTTTTTAGGCGGGGCTTTATCAACTACAGTTCCAGGAGGAAATACGATTTTTAAATGGGAACGTAATAAGTTCGTATCATTTTATGGAAATGCCTCTTATACTTATGACAATAAGTATACAGTGAGCGGAAGTGTAAGAAGTGATGCCTCTAATTTCATTACAGATGACCCAGGATTGCGCTGGTCGCCCTTATGGTCTGTTGGTGCAAAATGGAACCTGATGAATGAAGAATTTATGGCCAAGAACGGCATTTTTAACCGCCTGGAAATGCGCTTGACTTATGGAAAAAATGGTAACGTTGAAAATTCTACTTCTACAAAAGCACTTTTAAATTTGAGTGGCAGCCTTAGTGCAAATACAGGTACCATTACCGCCACAGTAGCAGACAACGGTAATCCCTTTCTGCGTTGGGAGAAAACCACAAGCACAAACCTGGGCGTTGATTTTGGCTTATTCAATCATAAACTTTTTGGTTCAGTTGATCTGTACAATAAAAAAGGGACAGATATCATCGGGCGGGTTGCACTAGCTGCTGCTACAGGAACAACTTCCCAGAAATTTAATAATGCAGAAATTACTAACCGGGGTATTGAACTTACATTAGGCGCCAATGTAAATATTCCAAATACAAAAATTGGGTATAGTACTTCGTTTAATTATGCTTATAATCAGAACAGGGTTAATGATCTATACAATCCTTCATTATTAGTGGGCGATATGATTGCCGGTACATTTGTGGAAGGCAGACCAGTAAACCCGGTATACTCTTTTACTTATCTTGGAATGAAAGGCGGGGTGCCCCAGTATGCAGGACCAAATGGCAGCTCGCAGTCTTTTAATGATGTTACCTTGTATAATCGTGGCCTTGGATTGCCATTCTTAAATTATGAGGGTACAAGCACTCCACCACATACATTAGGATGGACAAATAACATTCGCTATCAGAACTTTAACCTTACCATAATTTTTATCGGCAAAATGGGGGGCGTATACCGCAATCCGACTTTTGCCTATTCTACAACAGTGGGTTCAACAAAGACATGGGTAAATAGGTTTGTTCATGATGTGCTGGAAGATGATCCGAATTTACCTGGCTTTGCAAATCCTAATGAAACAAGACTTTATTTATGGGATCGCTATGCACCGGCACTAAGCAGCCTGATAGAAAGCTCATCGTATATTGAATGTAAAGAACTCACCTTAGAGTATAACTTGCCTAAGAAAATAGCAGATCAGATCAAAGTGAACAATGTAAAGTTCTTTGCGCAGACACGTGACCTGGGCCTGGTTTGGCAGGCAAATAGCAAAGGCTATAACCCCGACTGGCTTCCAGGTACCAACAGACCTGTGCAAACCTATACATTCGGTATCAATCTTCAATTTTAAAAAAAGACTGTCATGAAATTACTAAAACTTTCAATTATAGGATTATTACTGCTGAGCGGATGCAAAAAATACCTTGCAGAAGAGCCCAAAAAACAGGCGAGCATTAAAACTGTTTCACAGCTGGAGGCATTGGTTGATAATGCCACTGCCTTTGCCTATGAGTCCAATAGCACAGCAGTATACTCCACTGATGACACAGAGATCAGCAAAGCGCTTTACCAGAATAATCCCACCAATGTTATTACCGTAGACAACCTTCAGTATTATCTGTTTAAGGTAGATGGCGTGGTGAACCTGGCAGCGGATCAGTTGTGGAACAATGAATTCAAAAAAATATTTACTGCAAACCTGATCCTCACTAATATTGACCAGGTGAGCGGTGATGAGGCCACAAAACAAAGGGTTAAAGCTGATGCATATTTTATTAGGGCCTATTCTTATTGGGTACTGGTAAACCACTATTGTGCTCCATATACAGCGGCAAATCTGAACAGTATGGGCCTGCCAATTAAAAAGACGGTAGACTACACAGAATCTTTAAAACGTGCTACCTTGAAGGAAACCTATGATTTTATCTTGTCTGATATTGCAGAAGCGCAAAAGGTGGCTATTGATGATGTAGAACCTGCAAAACCATGGCGTGTCAGCAAGAAGGCATTAGCAGCTTTTATGAGCCGTTTTTATTTGTTTACAGGCGATCTGGACAACAGTCTTGTCCAGGCAAATAGTGCGCTGGCGACCATGAACGCTACGCTTGTTGACTTTAAAACGTTAAAGGCAGGTATCCCCAAAACTTATACTAACCCAGCGGTTACCCTGAATCACGTGGAGCTAAACGACTGGCTTCCATCTAAATTTTTATTCTGGCAAGAATTTTATTATATAAGATATACTTATTCTCCCTCGCAATGGTTTATTCCCTCTACCTCTTTACTTGCATTATACGATACGCAAAATGACTTGAGGTACAAAGATTTTATGTTCCCTAATGGAGGAAGAAGGTTTTCGGTGATCACACCAGCAGCCGCAAGATATACCGTATTTAGTGATGGGAGATATATACCAGCCGGCTTTACAGTAGCAGAGGTCTTGCTGAATAAGGCAGAAGTCCTCGCCAGAAAAGGCGATTTTGCCGGTGCCATGAATGCCGTAAATATACTGCGGTTAAAAAGGATGAGTACTTACATTGCTTTAAGTGCAACTGATAAAGACGATGCCATCAAAAAGGTGTTAGAAGAAAGAAGGAGGGAGATGCCATTTGCCATGCGCTGGTACGATATCCGGAGGTTCAGCGTAAATGATTATCCGGCAGATGATGTTACCGTAACCCGTGATTTCTTTGATGTGAGCACATCAGCAGTGAATGTAAACAACCCTAAAAGTTATACCCTGGATATAAAACGTTTATTAGTACCGCTAAATGGTGTAGAAATGGACGCGAGCCGAGGTCAACTGCAACAAAACCCATATTAACAACATGATGAAAAATTTGATAAAAATTCAGTATGCCATATTATTTGGCATATTGATCCTTCCCCTTGCTATTTTTGCTCAGCATAATAAAAACGAAGGGGCTACAGAAAAGGTACAGCTAGCTAAGTTGAAAGCCGCAGTGGGGGCAAGACCCGACAGTTTGAGTGTACATACAGCATATATCGAAGCCCTCGGTATCGAAAATCCTGAAGTGGAAAAACAGTATGCCATCTGGATGAATAAATATCCGAAATCGGCAATGGTGCCCTATGCAATCGCCAAAGCCTACCTCAATGAGGAAAGCCCTAAGGCTAAACCCTACCTGTTAAAAGCAGTAGCAATTGATCCAAACTTCACAGAAGCCTGGGGCGGCTTATGGACAGATGGGGAACGTTGGGGAGATTTTACAGTATCGCGTGGTTATCTGGCCAAGGCTGCCCAATCAGATCCCTCTAACCCGAATTATGCTTTTTACTATGCCTCATCCTTCAGAACAGTTGATGAAGGAAAGTGGTTACAAATGAGCTTAGATGTAGCCAAAAGTTTTCCAAATCACGAAAGGGGAGCACAGGCTTTATATTGGTTAGGGGAGCGCTCAAAAAAAATAGCCGATAAATTAAAGTATTTTAAGTTGTTACATGATAGTTATGCGCCAAATAAATTCAATTGGTCTGAAAGCGGAATGTCTTCTTATTTTAATCTTTTACTTTCAGAAGATCCTCAGCAAGCAATAATATTGGCGGAAGAGATGGCGAAAAATGAAAAGGCAGAAAAAAAAGAGTGGCCAGGTCTTGTTTCACAAGCACAAATTATTGCCAAAGCAAAAGCAGCTCTCGATCAGAAGAAAGGTATAGAAGCATTGATAATACTGAAACAATTGAAACTTCCAAAATACTCTTCTTTTAAAACCGATCTGACCTTGTTAAAGGCACAAGCAGAAGATGTATCAGGTAATACGGTCGCGGCCTATGATAGCCTGATGGTGGCTTTTGCCAAAAATCCTACTGTGGCAACAAAAAAGGCTATTGAAAATTATGGCAATAAGCTCAACAAAAGTGTAGGTGGAATCGATTCAGAGATCTGGGCTAGGCTTAAAGCCAATGCGCCAATTGCAACGCCTTTTGTCGGCCTGAAACGTTACCTCACACCCGGCAGTTCTTCACTGGCTGATTATAAGGGCAAGGTAGTGTTGTTGACTTACTGGTTTCCTGGCTGTGGTCCATGCAGGGGTGAATTCCCTCATTTCGAAAATGTGGTAAGTAAATTCAAGGGCCAGGACCTGGCGTACCTGGGAATCAATATTGTATCCAAACAAAATGAGTATGTAGTCCCATTTATGAAAGGCAGTGGATATAGTTTTACGCCTTTGGAGGAAATGGATGGACGGGGCAAGGGAAATCTTGATAATCGGGGAGCTGCTCCGATGAACTTCCTGATCGATAAAGAAGGTCGCCTGATCTTTTCTAATTTCAGAACAGATGGAGATACTGAGGATGACCTGGAACTAATGATCAAACTTTGCATGCAAAATAATTCATAATCAAATAAATGCATGCTAACACTGGTAATTGCTATTTATAATGGTTACTGTAAAAGCCCAAAACACTACGTTAGTAGAGGGACGTTTAAAAGATCTGGAAGCAGGCGCCAAGTTATATACAAAATGGATAATATTATACTCAATGAGTATAATATTATCCAACTGCGTGGTCTCCAATTTTACTGATATATCACCGGCAATCTTTAGATTCGGCCTAGCAGGACTTTTGTACCTGAGGTATTTAAAGATATTGTTCAGTGTGCCATTCATAGTAGCCAGCGATTCAAGTTGCTCTCAAGGTCAAGGATTATTTATAGTTTTTCAGACATAAATTGATCCTAACGTTTTTACAAAAAAGGATGACTGCATTCGGTGTATGATGATTGTTATTCCCTAATCACTTGATCTAAAAAATCAATAGGCTTATAAGTAATTACGTATAACTGTTCGTTAACACACAAATTCGGTTTACCGAAACGGAGAATTGCGGAGATCATCGCCGAAGACTCCCATTTTCGTAAACTAAAATCCAGCTGTTATGAATAACTCTTAAAACAAAAAAGCAGGCAATTTATCCTCCTGAAATAAAGAAGTTATTTTACATCTCGGAACCTTTGGTCAGTTCCTCCATACTTCCTGCCAACTTTTTAAACGTTTTCGAGTCACCTTTAGTAGGGTGGACATCCCATCGGGTATCTTTTCTGGTACATTTGAAATGGAAGTGTCTGATACCAATGGAAAGGTCATTAGATAAGCCAGGAAAGGTTCGACCTCAAACAGAAATAAAAAACAGCTCATAATCTAAATTAATACGAAATTATGCTTACTCATCCTGCTTTTGGGATTGTGACTGCGTGCAATTGCAGAAATTGTCAACATGCCTGACAAGCCTTACCGGTTATTTATCTATAGCCTTTTTGCCAAGTAGACAAAAGTGCTGTTATCAGCGGAACCATTTACAAACAAAATCGGGACATTTTTCCACAATTCATTTTTTACTAACAATTTTAGTATTATGTTTGTTGCGTAAATAAGTTTTTAAACTTTTTGGCTAATATTTTTAGTTTTTTTATGATGGCAAAGCGGGATTTGGTGATGAAACTGCAGCAGGATATCTTGCTGTGGCAAGGCTTTAAGCCTGCTACTGCCGGCAATCCGGAGCAAATTGGCCTTGGGGCCATCGAGCAAGCTTTTCCAGGTTCAGTATTTCCCAAACGAGCGATTCATGAATTTATCACTGTTTTTGCCGAAGATGCTGCGGCGAGTGATGGATTTATTGCAGGTTTACTTGCAGTTTTGATGCAGCAAGGTTCACCTTGCTTATGGATCAGTACTTCCAGGCGCCTTTATCCCCCTTCTTTGAGCAGTTTCAACGTGGAACCCGAGCGGATTATTTTTATGGATGTAAAATCCCAGCAAGATGCGCTTTGGATTACCGAGGAAGCGCTTAAGTGTGAGGGACTGGCTGCTGTGGTAGCCGAAATTGATGCCTTAGGCCTGGTTGAATCCAGGAGGTTGCAGCTTGCCGTCGAGCAGAGTGGGGTGACGGGGTTTATTTTGCGCAAAAGCGCAAAGCAAATGGCCAATACGATTGCTACTGCGCGCTGGCATATAAGTCCTTTATCCAGTGTAAATCAAGGTGGTATGCCAGGAGTTGGGTTCCCGCGCTGGCAGGTGGATCTTTTAAAGGTGCGTAATGGTGTTCCAGGACGCTGGGTCGTGGAATGGGCAGGTGATGGGTTTTTAGAGGTTTCAAATAATATCGATCAAAATAACACTGCACCAGATGTTAACTGGTCAACGCAGCAAAGGAGGCAGATTGGCTAAAAAATATGCAAAGGCGTTTTGTTTCTATATGGTTCCGCCAGCTGCTGGCTGACTGGCAGCTTATCCGCCGGCCTGAACTCATCGGTGTGCCTTTTGTTTTTGCGGCGCCTGATCATGGGCGCATCATGATTACCGCGGTGAGCCCCCTGGCTTTAAACTTGGGGGTAGAGCAGGGTATGCGCGCAGCGGATGCCAAGGCGATCTGCCCGGGGCTGGAGGTTTTGGAGGATAAGCCAGGGCGGCCTGAAAAATTACTGCGTGGTATTGCCCAATGGTGTATCCGGTATTCTCCCATTGTAGCCCTTGATGGCTTCGGAATGGATGGTCTGCTTATGGAAGCTAGTGGCTGTACGCATTTATGGGGTGGTGAAAGGGCATATTTAAAAGATATTGTTTTTCGTTTAAAAGATAAGGGCTACACTGTAAGGGTTGCCATTGCCGATACCCCGGGAGCGGCATGGGCTGTGTCCAGGTTCGGCAAAGTTAGCCCGCTGGTGGAAATAAACGCTCAGGCTGAGGCGCTCCTTGCCCTGCCGCCTGAAGCATTGCGGCTTGATGGGCAAATCTCATTGCGGTTGCGCAAACTGGGGTTTTACCAGATCAAAAGTTTTATTAATATGCCAAGGTCAGTACTGCGCAGGCGCTTTGGCCAAGATTTTCTCTTGCGCTTAGGGCAAGCGCTCGGCACGGAAATCGAAACACTTATTCCCTTGCAGTTGCCGCCAGCCTTTCAGGAGCGTTTACCTTGTTTAGAGCCCATTAGGACGCGAGGTGCTATCGAGATAGCCATCAGGAAAATGCTGGAGTGTCTATGCCAGGCTTTACAGGCTGAGGGTAAGGGGGTGAGAAAAGCGGTATTGAATTGCCACCGGATTGATGGTCAGCTAATACAGATCGCTATTGGTACCAATGCCGCCAGCCACAGTGCAGGGCATCTGGCAAAACTCTTTGAGCTGAAAATTGACCAGATCCGCCCGGGCCTGGGAATTGAGCTTTTTATTTTGGAGGTGCAAAAGGCCGATGATGTCGAATTGGCCCAGGAGGCAATCTGGAAGATCAAGCCGGGGCTGGATGACCAGAGTGTAATTCGCCTGCTCGACCGGGTGGCGGGCAAGGTAGGGGCTGAAGTCATTCATCGATACCTTCCTGCTACAAAATACTGGCCGGAGCGGGCAGTGGTGAACACGGTCTGTATTACCCAAAAAGCACTAAGTCCATGGCGTACAGATCTACCAAGGCCTACCCAGCTACTTGCTACCCCTGAAAGGGTAGATGTCATGGCGCTGATTCCCGATCATCCGCCAAAGTTTTTTATCTATAAAGGCCATACCCATCAGGTAGTAAAGGCAGATGGCCCAGAACGCATCGAGCGGGAATGGTGGCTGGACGAAGGAGAGCACCGGGATTACTATCAGGTAGAAGACGATAAAGGGCGCAGGTACTGGCTTTTCCGGTCTGGACATTATGGCTCAGAGAAACAGTTTAAATGGTTTATCCATGGATTTTTTGCATAAGATATGGGATATAGTGAATTACAGGTAACGTCTAATTTTAGCTTTTTGCGTGGCGCTTCCCATCCGCATGAGCTCATCGAGACGGCGGCTGCTCTGGGCTATAGTAAAGTAGCCATTACCGATAGAAATACCATGGCGGGGATTGTACGGGCACATGCCGCTGCTAAAGAGCAATCCATCTCCATTATCCCTGCATGCAGGCTGGATTTGTTGGACGGGCCGAGTTTGCTCGCCTATCCAACCGATAAAGAAGCTTATGGGCGCCTGTCGGCACTCTTGACCCAGGGCAATATGCGCGCAGAGAAAGGTTCATGCCATATCTCCCTCCAGGATGTATATGCGCACGCTAAGGGAATAATATTTACCCTGGTCATGCCTGGAACGCTGAATAGGCGTTTTGAATTTGAGCCGGAATTTTTGGCTGCTGTGGAGGCATGCCGCGAGGGCTTTGGTAGGCAGTTATATTTATCTGCAAGTAGGAGCTATCTTGGGAATGACGATAAGCTTATTTTTAGGATTGCCGAGGTCTCGAAGCGGCTTGGGATTCCGGTGGTGGCTACAGGAGATGTACACTATCATGATTCTTCACGCAGGGAACTGCAGGATGTACTGACCTGTGTAAGGGAAAAATGCACCATCCAGGAGGCTGGATTCCGGCTGCACCAGAATGCTGAGCGTTATATGAAACCAGTTAAAGAAATCAAGCGACTGTTTCGGCATTATCCTTTAGCAGTTGAAAATACGCAGGTGATCGCCGAAGCCTGCAATTTCTCTTTGGATGAGCTGAAATATGTCTATCCCCAGGAAATCAATAACAGTGGCCGCTCGCCGCTACAGGAACTGGAATATTTAACCTGGAAGGGCGCACATGCAATTTATGGGGAAAAGATTCCCCAAAAGGTGGTTGGTATGATAAACCATGAAATGGAGTTCGTTCGGCAGATGGATTACGCAAATTATTTCCTTTTTGTGGAAGATATCGTCCGGGAGGCACGTGACCGCGGGATCCTGTGCCAGGGAAGGGGGTCGGCAGCAAACTCAGCGATCTGTTTTTGCCTGGGTATTACTTCGGTTAACCCCATGAAGTTTGACCTGCTCTTTGAGCGTTTTATTTCTCCTGCCAGAAATGAGCCGCCGGATATTGATGTTGATTTTGAACATGAAAGGCGTGAGGAAATTATTCAATATGTTTATAATAAGTATGGCAGGGACCGCGCGGCTATTGTGGCCACCGTTACCCAGCAGCATCAGAAAGGGGCAATCCGCGATGTAGGCAAGGCTATGGGACTCTCTGTAGATACCATTAACAGGCTGTCAAGCTCAATCTGGGAGTTTACCGATGAGTGGTTTGAAGGTGAGCGCGTAAGCGAGCAGGGCCTGAATCCCGAAGATCCCCATCTAAAAAAGACGCTGGAGCTTACCTCGCAGATGATGGGCTTTCCGCGGCAATTGGGGCAGCATACCGGGGGATTTGTAGTTACACAAGGCAAGCTCACCGATTTATGCCCGATCCTCAATGCCAGAATGCAAGACCGCACCAATATTGAATGGAATAAGGATGATATTGATGCACTGGGTTTTTTAAAGGTCGATGTGTTGGCGCTGGGCATGCTAACCTGCATCCGAAAAGCTTTTGAGCTGTGCAAGGCGCATTATAACAGGGAGCTGACGCTTGCTAATATCCCCCAGGATGACCCGGATGTTTATCAGATGATCAGCGCTGCGGATACTTTAGGAGTATTCCAGATTGAAAGCCGCGCGCAGATGTCGATGCTTCCTAGGCTAAGGCCCAGGTGTTTTTATGACCTGGTGATAGAAGTGGCTATTGTGCGGCCAGGTCCCATACAAGGGGATATGGTGCATCCATACTTGAGAAGGAGAAATGGCGAGGAGCCGGTTACTTATCCTTCGCCGGAGCTGGAAGAGATTTTAGGTAGAACCCTTGGGGTGCCCTTATTCCAGGAGCAGGCAATGAAGATCGCTATTGTCGCTGCAGGGTTTACCCCGGCAGAGGCCGATGGATTACGCCGGAGCATGGCAACCTTTAAATTCAAAGGATTGGTTAATCAGTATGAGCGTAAATTAATCGAGGGTATGCTGGCTAAGGGTTATAGTGAAGAATTTGCCCGGCGGATCTTTAAACAGTTAGAGGGATTTGGAAGTTATGGTTTCCCTGAAAGCCATGCGGCAAGTTTTGCGCTACTGGTGTACGTTTCCTGCTGGCTAAAGCATTATTATCCGGACGCTTTTGCGACAGCCCTTTTAAACAGCATGCCGATGGGATTTTACCAACCGGCCCAGATCGTAATCGATGCACAGAAACATTTGGTACAGGTGCGTGAAGTGGACGTAAATTATTCCTGGTGGGATAATTTACTGGAAGAAAAATCGGGCCGCTATTTTGCCATACGGCTGGGTTTTCGGCAGATCAAGGGAATCAGTGAAGAAGAGATGCAGGCTTTGGTTAAGGCAAGGGGAGCGGGGTATAAAAGTATTACCGCGCTGCGGGATGCCGGGGTTTCGGTGGGAAGTCTGGAAAGGTTAGCGGATGCCGATGCATTCAGGTCCATAGGGCTTGACCGCAGAAAAGCCCTATGGGAGGTTTCTGCCTTAAAAGATATGCCTGAGCAGCTATTCAAAGGACAGCCTTCTGAAAGTAAGCTGGAAATGCAGGTTGAGCTCCCGCTGATGGCCAAAGGTGAACATGTGGTGCAGGATTATGCGACTGTTGGGCTCTCGCTGAAAGCGCATCCGGTAAGCTTCGTGCGAGATCAGCTGGATATGCTAAATATACGTTCTTGCAAAACGATTAACGAGGTATCTACCGATGGGCAGCTGGTTAAAGTAGCAGGACTGGTGCTGGTTCGCCAGCGTCCTGGAACAGCGGGCGGGGTATGTTTTATCACCATTGAGGATGAAACAGGATTTTCAAATCTGGTGGTTTTTGAAAAATTGTTTGAAAAGTTCAGAAAAGAGATTCTGCAATCCAGATTGCTGATGGTAGAGGGGAGACTGCAACGTGAGGGGCAGGTAGTGCATGTGATTGTAAGCAAATGCTTTGATTTTACTAAAATGCTAGGTAAGCTGGTACAGCGGGAAATGGATGATCTGCCTGTCTTGACGCTCGCTAGGGGGGACGAGATAAGTGCCCCATATCCTGCTCAGAATAAAAGAGCCCAGGTTAGGGAAGATCCAGCTAAAGAGGCATTTCACGGAGGAAGGAATTTTAAATAATACTGCAGCCAATAATTATTGGATTTTTTTAGTTTTTAGAGGGAATATCAACGCTAAAAACTAAAAAAAATGTTTTTAAGAAATGAAGGATCAGTCATACTAAGATTAATGATTTCTAACTTGTTAGAGAGTTGGCCCCAACGAAACCAGAACAAGTTTTATTTAAATAACTCCTTAGCTAACAATTACTTACAAAATACTATTTCGACTCACTAACTGTCAAAATGACCATTTTGGTCTCAAACGTCAATTTTCAAACTTACGAAATGATCCTAAATAAAACAAGAGAATAGTCACGTTTTATCGCCTTATACGGTCGTTAAAATGGAAACTGTCGCTGCCTCGAGATACTTTTGCGAGCTATTCTCCCTCTAAAATTATAGCCAAATCTGTTAAATTAGTTTTTTTATTGACTTCCCTTTGTGAGGGAATGGATATCTGATTAATTAATGCAGCAGGGAATTTTGATTGAAGTTTGACAATATATGAGCAAGTCTTCTTAAAGCGAACTATATCAACATTTTTGAGGTAAGCTAGCCAACCATTAATATGATAGATTGAGTGCCTACTATTTGTTGTTTTGTCAATTGCAAGGTGATGCAATTTAGAACGCAGCAATTTATACTTTTTACGCCCAATCCCAACGGAATCTTCCGCTAAAACTAATCCTGTAACTATTTTTGCCCTGCTTGCTCCTGCAATCCTGGTTTTTGAATCGTTAATCTCGAAACTTTCGTTATTAATTATTTTTTTTATAAATGAAAAAGACCTAACCAATTTTACATGGTTCTGTCCAGAAAATGTAAGGTCATCAGCATATCTTGTGTAGGTAATTGTGCGGCTGCCTACATACCCTTGAAGTCTTACGTCTAAACCCCAAGAGGCAAGATTAGATAATTGCGGAGAACATGGTCCTCCTTGGGGAAGACTATCTTTGTATACGCATAAATTAGTGAAAATTGTAGATATTTTATTATTATAACCAATCGAGCTGAAGATATTGAACACCTTATTCCTAGTAATTTTGCCAAAAAAATTCTCGATATCAATTGTCATTATGGCGTTGGCACCCATGTGTGGTTTCGCATTATCAATAATTGATGCTCCTTTGGTAAAACCTTTGCTAGAACTGGATACCTTAAGTTTATTTAAGATATTGTTTAAAATCCACGCTTGAAGGCCCTTTAGTTTTTTTGATGGTTGGCTTATTTGCCTAGTTTTCCCATTTTTTTTTGGAATTTCATACGTTCTATAAAATTTATCGGAAAATTGCGATAACTTGAATATCGTTAGCGACGAAATGTGAGTAAGTTTCGAAAAGTCTTCTATTGTCTCAATTACCGGTAAACCCAGCATGTTCAATCTTATCTTACCAGTATTAGCCATAAAAAATTAAAGGTGCAGGTTTTTTTTACTGTTTAACTTTTGAGAAGATCTTTAGTGCAAAACGCGAAGTCGGTTTGTGCGAAAGATCTGCGATTATAAAATTTAGTTTCATACTAGGATGCCGAAACAACACCCGCACCCCGAAAGGCGTCTAAAATTTTTCCTACACCTTTAATTTTTTTCCTCTGTATTGCAAATTTAATATTTCTAACCTAGTTTCATCAAGTTTTTCTGTTTCATCAGATGATTTTGCTTTGATTCTTGACTTCTGTAAATTTATAAATTTTTTTGAGCCTAGATCAGTCAACCTGTATCCTCCGATGGTAAACTCTATAAGTTTACGTTTAGTTAGCATTGACAGGGCGACTGTAGTTGTATTAAATGGATTTGTCTTATCTTCATTTATTTCTTTAACTACTTCTACAAGTGATTTTTTACTTAGTGGCTCTGAAAGATATATAAGGGGTAATAAAAATTTATCCAATTGAAGTAGCCCGATTTTGTTATTTACCTTCGTGCTATTCGATTTTATCTTCCTTAAAGAAGCTTTTATTTTATTGAACTCTTTATGTAAATTATCCTTTCCTACATATAAAACACTGGTTTTATTAGATTCCTTAATTAATTTTACAGGTCCTTGATTAATGAAGCTTTTATGTTTTTTAAATTTTGGATCAATTAAACAAACGATCTTTTTCCGAAGTTTTTCATTATTTGCAAAAGCGCCTAATTCTGCAAAGGAGCCTGGACTCTCAGGGATTATCAAAATCACATCAACACTGTCGGCAAGCATATTTTCTAATGACAATAAATCAGTGCTTTTTGAGCTAAACAACAACTCTTCGAAAATATCTTCTGGATAAATTATGTCATAATAATATTTGCCAAGCCAATCCCCAAACCCAATTGCCACCTCAGCACGAAGAGTATTCTTTTTATTAAGATCCCCACCGCATAGAAAAACAGTTGTTTTTGCTGAATTATTGGGCTTAAAGAAATCAGCCTTCACTTTGAGAGCCACCTTCATTAAATCCGAATGTTTAATTTCTTTTTCCAATGAACTTTATTAACAACATAAATATATACAATCTCACACTCGCTACTATAATCATTTGTTGAATTTATGCAAAAAAATAGTCAGCACAATGGACAGCTTTTTTTATAGTTAGTTTTCTTTGCTCCAAAAGTTAGATCATGATTTCAACGCAGTTGATCTCCATATACCTTAACTCACAGACCTTGATTTCAGTAAATTTTAGATTAATAAAAAAGTAAACTAACTAATTTGTAGATTTTCTCTTGTTACTCACCTAAATGATAAATCCGCCCTTAGCAAGAAAGTCAATTTTTTTTAATTGATATTCTGCCAGGTCTATTGGTTTTGAAGCATTCTCTATAATACTTGTTTTGAAACCTAAGTCTATAGAATCGTTAGCTGTAAAATAAACACAATAGTCTAGTGCCAGTCCACAAACTGCTACCTCCGTAACGCCTCTACCTGTTAAATAATCCCCCAAACCTGTAGATTTTAGTTTATCGTTATCAAAAAAGCCACTATAGCTATCAACTTCTTTATCCATTCCTTTTTTAAAGATTTTGTCAATTTTTTCTTGATTAAGTGTCTGTATCAATTCTGCTCCTCTTGTCCCTTGTACACAATGCACCGGCCATAAAACCTGCTCCTTTTCATTTAATAATATTTTGCTGAAAGGTTGACTGCCTAGATGTGCAGTTACGAAGCTATCATGATCGTTTGGGTGCCAATCCTGCGTTGCTACAATTATGTCGTATTCATCTTGAAGCTTGTTAATTGTTTGGATAATTTTATCACCTTCGGGAACAGCTAAAGTACCACCAGGTAAAAAATCATACTGCATGTCAACGATAATTAGAGCTCTCATAAATTATGTTTAATAGTGTAAAATATGTATTCAAATAACAATGTAAGTTTAAATTTCATTCTGAATATGAGTATCCTAGATATTTGATTATAAAATAAATATAAATTCCGTTTACCCTTAAATTTGAATCAGATCATTCAAAGACTTCTCTTTAATTTTTTTTGCTTCATCTGTTAATATGGGATATATAAAGCTTTTGTTGATCTTGTGTTTTATATCAATTTTTCTTCTTAGATATTCTGATAAATCCTTATGTATATTGAAACAATCAAATGGCTTAAGATTTAAATTATGTCCGTCCGAGCTGTAATCTACATTGAAAATTTCCTCTAACGACTTAGTTGGAAAAGGATTAAAAATAAATAATCCTTCCTGCGGTATAATATTTTGATTATAAGTTGAAGTTAATGGCTTAGATGTTCTTATTTTTAATTGATTGAATGAGCGAATAACTCCCAATGATTCACCTCTTCTTTCAAAATCTGAAATGTAAAAGATATTATTTGCATTTCTGTTAACAGTTTCCGTATCAAAGTCGTAAAAAGCATTTATTGGAGGATATCTTTTCGTATCTTCAAAATCAATAATATTAAGTAGCTCTTTTTTATAATTCCTCTTATTTATTCGATACACTGAAAAATAATCCTCAATATCTGTTTTTGGTTTCTCTTTTTTTACAAGACCATCAGTGGCAAAAAAAAAAGCAACATTTTGACTATAACTCCAATCCATGAGTGGAGTTGGAGCTCCATAATGTTGCAACAAACTTAATATTGGAAATTCTCTATCTGTATTTGAATAGTTATATAAGTCAAAAGCTTTATTAATAACAGTATTTTTGTTGGCATTTTCGACTAAATCATTTATAAATTCTAAGTAGCTCTTAGTCGACCATTGCTGTAATTCGTTACCTATCCAAATTCTTTGGGCAGAAGTTAATGATTTGTGTTTTGCCTCAGAGATTCCGCGGTAAATAAGGGCAGTCGCATCGTTTGAACTTTCTACCTTATCTTGATCTTCTACATCTTTAAACCACTTGTCTAACTGCGTTCTATTTTTTATGACGAAACTTTCCTCACCACCATTGGCAAAGAAGGATCTTTTTTCTTCTAAATTATTATAAACAGGGAGATCTGCCACTTATTCGTTTTTTGAGAGTTATTAAATTAGTATTTGTTTTTCCTGTGAAGATAATTAAAACTTTGATTTATTATCAAGATCAAAAAACTTAATCTGCATGGATTGTGTTTATTATGAATACTAAGTCATCCAAGATTGATTTAAAGTCGATAAAAAAAGTAACAGGCCCTCATTACTATTAAATAATGGTGCGGTTTCGCCCGAAAAACAGTTGATAATTCGATCTCTATTCAGTAGAGCAGAATCAGGGTTATTCAAGGAGGATGGCTCACAGACAATGCCAAACGATATTGTGCGGAGTGTATTAAGAACAGTAATATTAATTCAATACAGAGTCTTGACCGATATTAACCCAATAACGATAATAGTTGAAGAGTTTTTGTATATCAGTCTTTACAAGCGACAAATATTTTGAAAATTTAATAACGTCTGGCTCGGGGCTTTTATTTTGCGCAATATTTGTTTTAAGCATCATACGGCAAGAAAAAAAGTAAAGACGGTAAAAAATCCCTGAATGAGTTTTAATTATGTGAGGCTTTTGATAATAATTTTTTAACACTTAACGATAAGACCTTGATGATTCATTACATTAATTATATATTACAAGCTAAAATTAATCTCTCATGGAACATTTTTTAGAACTAGACAGCCGATTCGAAAATTTTTTAAATACTGAATTATTTCCATCGATATTCAGAGGTGAAGTGATATTATTTTTGGGAGCAGGAGCATCTATAACGGATAAGAGATTTCTAGGCATTGATACTGTTGAATATTATCAAGACAAGTTAGGCTTTGATGCAGAAACAAAGGACTTAATAGAATTTATGGACATGGTTGAGTCTATGCATAATTTTAACAGAGAGGATTTTGATAATTATTTAGTAAGCGTTTTAACAAAATTAAATCCTACCGAGACTCATAAAACAATTGCCTCATTAAACTGGAATCAAATAATTACAACGAATGTTGACCTCATAATTGAAAGGGCTTACGACTTAATTGAAAATACAGTAGATGAATATAAATCTCTGAAATTGGTTAGAAATGTTTCAGATTTTCATCAAATAAACGGTAATGGCATTGTTAGGTACATTAAGCTAAATGGTTGTATTAAGGACAAATCAAAATACCCTTTGATATTTTCATCAAAAGATTTTGAGCATGCAAGAGCATTTCATAAATTAATCCTTAGGTCGTTAAGTAATTTAAGTTATGATGTTAAGTTTTTATCAGTCGGCTATTCATTCGTTGACCCATTTTCCAAATACTTAGTTAAATATTTCGATTCTTTCAATTTTAGGAATAAAAAACCAATGTATTGCGTTGATCCATACATTCAAGAGAGTCGTCTACCTCAATTGCAAAGTAGTGGAATTGTTGTTCTCAAAATTACTTCAGAAGAACTTTTCAAACTGTACAAAGGATGGGAAGAAAAGCACAGTAATGAATTGGCTAAAAGAAGAAGTATCACTTTTAAAAGTGTTGAAAATAATAAGTTGCAAATTAGTGGCAAATTAAAACTAAAATTAGGAAATAACGTAAATCAGTTAACTGATGATATACCTATTAAATCATTTGATGCAGAGGCATTTTATAAAGGTGAAGTTCCTACTTATGATGTAATTAGACGTAACTATGATGTGATTAAAAGCAAGAAATCACAGACTGTTAAGACTGAAATTTTCAATACTGTATCGAAAAACGGAAACAAAATAATTCCAATCTTCTTTTTAACAGGAATTTTTGGTACTGGCAAGTCAACATTTTTATATAGATTGATATATAACATATTACATGACATAAACTTTAATGCGGTTGCTTTTGAACTTCATGATCTAAATAGTATAAGAGTTCAAGATTTAGAAGAGTTATTTTCTTTGACGAAAGCGAAAAATATTTTTATAACATGTCATGAAATTGAGCTTGATAGTTCATTTAAAGAAATGATGGCTCTGAGAAATAAGCTTAGTGTTGCTCAATTTACTAATTTCAATGTGTATTTTCTTGTTTCGATTAGAGAAAATATTTACGAGAAATTTTTAAGAAGCTATCAATATTCCAATACCTATAACATAAATATCGATGATTGTCTAAGTAAGGAAGAGGCTTATGATCTAGTAGATAAATTAAAAGAAAATAATTTAATAAAATTTAGAGATGTAAGTGAAAAAAATGCATTGGTAAATAAAATCATATCAGATTATGATGGTGATACTTTCATCTCTTTAATATCATTAATATCTAAAAGTAATTTTACGGATATCTTGTATAGTGCGTATGAGCAATTAACTAAAGAAGCGAAGGAAGCATTTATTTATACTTCTTTGATTTATCAGTATAAAATACTAATGCCATCTTCATTATTAATGAAAATAGTTTCTAAGGACTGGAAATCATTTGAAAACGATATTTTACGCTACGATTCAAAGAATATTCTAATTCAAGAAATAAAAGAAGTTGATTTCAAAAAAGACCTATATTTTAGAACTAAGCATCCGCTACTTTCCAAACATTTAATTGAGCGTGTTCTAAAAAAAGATGATGAAAAATTTGACAGAACACGAAAATTGATTGCTCAATTGACTGAAAATGAAGACAACGCAAAACTTTTCATTGATTTAATAAAATCAATTAGATATAACAATGCATTTGATGAAGAAAAAATTAATAAATTATATGATGCAGCAGATCAAATTTTTGATACGAATCCACATTTCGTAATTCATTATTCTATCAATCTTCAGCAAAGGAAAACAGTAGGTCATTTAAAAAAGGCTTTAACAAAAATTTCACATGCAGAAGCTTTTCTAGAAAAGAGAAATCATTTATTAACACATAGGCGTGCTGTTTTAAACTACCAACTTGCAAGACTTTCATATAATTCAGAGAAAATATTAAATAAAACATATAGCTATATAGAAGAAGCGAGAGAATTATTTGAAATAAAGCGAATGGAAGACCCTTTTAGTTCATATAGTTATCTCGATTACATTAACTTAGAGCTTTGGGTATTAAATAAAATCCAATTAGAAGAGAAAGAACTTCTTTTACTACATATAAGGATTCAAGAGTTATTTGATATTGCTTCAAGAGCTGTATTTGAAAATTCTGATAAATTGATTAGGCTTAAAGCAAAGTATTACATTCATTTAGAATCTAATATGAAAACAGAAGATAAGACACTATTGGAATATTTAGATGAATTGTATAATGTAGAAGAAACTCGACCATATTCGTTAGTTCTGAAGTATAATTATTTATGGGAAAAAGGAGTTACTGATGAAGCAGATAATATCATTCCAGAGCTTGAGTATTATAAATTTAATGATGAAGTCTCCAAGACTCTATTTACATACTATAGTAGAAATTTGCATTCTTTAGCAATGAGAAGTAGTTTTTTTTCATTGATAAAGGGTGGATATGATTTTAGGAACAAGGATTTTTTACGCTATAATTTCTATTCATACATAGCGGAATCCTATAATAAGAATTTTCGATATTCTTTCGAAAATTTAGATGAAATTTATCAGATGGGTACTATATTGAATCCTAATCTGCACAATATCTGGTTAGAAGAAGACGGTACAGAATCAATATTTACAATCTTAGTCACAGCTAACAAGAAAGGGTACATTCAAGCTAAAGTATTAGAATTTCAACAATCATTTAGAGTGTTAAAAGATTCAATCAAACATTTTCAGCCTAGAGTAACGGAAAAATATACAGCTAGATTGCATTTTTATATTCAAGGTATTAGAATTGAATTACTAGAGAAGATTTAGTTCATAAAAAGGTACTTATATTAAAGAACTTGTTTTATTTCGTGAGATAGAGATAATATTTGCTTTGTGCTTTAAAATTTCAATTCCATGTGGAGAAGAATTAAAGCATTCGCAATCGCTAAACTCTTAAAACAAAATCAAATCCTTAGACGTTCAAAAGTTGAATATTATACATTCCTACACCAAGTCTTTAGTTTTTTTGCTCCTTATAAATCTGAAAGGCTACCAAAAGCGATCAAACAAAATTCCAAGGTAAACTGCATCCAGGACATTCCAGTCGCTTTACAGGATGATCTGCTTTTAGCCGGTAAGAATATATACGGTCTGATGGTAAAGTTGACCAAGAAAAATTCAAATGTTCAGATCACGCCAAAAATTGGCAACATCACGAAAAAATGAGATCGTGCAAAGTTAGTTGATATAAAGTTTACTAAGTTTACAGAATAAAATAATATGTCAGAAGATCAGAAAAAAGTACTAGAGCAGCAGCTCTGGAATATAGCCAATACACTTAGAGGCAAAATGAATGCGGACGAATTCCGCGATTACATACTTGGCTTCATCTTTTACAAGTACTTGAGCGAAAAGATGGAAATCTTTGCAAACGAAATCTTAAAGCAGGATAAAATCAAGTTTAAAGAGATGTCACCAAAGATGGCTGATTTTGAAGAATCAATTGAGGTGATCAGGGAAGAGGCCTTGCAAAAACTTGGCTATTTTCTAAAACCAGAAGAATTGTTCAGTGAACTTGCTAGACGTGGTAAAGGAGATAACGAAGAAGAAAATGCATTTGAGGAAGCCAAGACCAATTTCATCCTTGGAGATTTGCAGAAAGTGCTCACCAATATCCAGTTGAGCACCATGGGTACAGAAAGCGAAGAGGACTTTGATAATCTATTCGAGGATATGGACCTCAACAGTACCAAGCTGGGCAAATCTGCAGAATCTAGAAATGCGATCATTTCGAAAGTATTGAACCATCTGGATAAGATTGATTTCAAGTTGGAACATACTGAACTTGACGTTCTAGGCGACGCCTACGAATATCTTATCGGCCAGTTTGCAAGTGGCGCTGGTAAAAAAGCGGGCGAATTTTATACGCCTCAGGAAGTTTCAAAAATATTGGCTAAGATCGTAACCACTGGAAAACATAAATTAAAGTCTGTCTATGACCCGACATGTGGCTCTGGATCTCTATTGTTGCGTGTAGCTAGAGAGGTAACGGATGTTGCGATGTTTTATGGGCAGGAAATGAACCGGACAACTTATAACCTGGCCAGGATGAATATGATCCTGCATGGGGTTCACTACAGGCAGTTCGATATCAAGTCAGAAGATACCTTGGAATATCCACAACATGTGGGCCATCAGTTCGAGGCGATAGTGGCAAATCCACCTTTTTCTGCTCAGTGGAGCTCTAATCCTATGCACTTAAGTGATGACCGTTTTAGCCAATATGGGAAACTCGCACCCGGAAGTAAAGCTGACTTTGCATTTGTACAGCATATGGTACATCACCTAGCTGAGAATGGTGCTATGGCTATTGTACTTCCTCATGGCGTGCTTTTTAGAGGCGCAGCAGAACTGCATATCCGCAAACACCTCATCGAAAAGAACAATTACTTAGACGCAGTTATCGGTCTTCCAGCAAATATATTCTATGGCACCAGTATTCCCACCTGTATATTGGTATTCAAAAAATGCAAAGAAAACCCAGAGGATGTTCTGTTTATTGATGCCAGTAAGGAATTTGATAAGGTAAAGACGCAGAATATTCTTCGTGATGAACATATTGACAAAATTGTTGACACTTATCGCAATAGAACAGTAATCGAGAAGTATAGCTATCGCGCACCATTGAAAGAAATTGCGGAAAACGATTATAACCTTAACATTCCAAGGTATGTAGAGACCTTTGAGGAAGAAGAGGAAATTGATATACAAGCTGTAATGGCAGAAATTAAGCTGCTTGAAGCACAAAGAGCTGAGTTAGATAAAGAAATCGAAGTTTATCTCAAGGAACTGGGCCTTGTTTTTTAGTTGGAAAACCTTAATGTAAACTAAAGAGATATCAAATATTAAAATGGAAGAAAAGAGAAAAAATAAGGGCAATGTTCCAAATTTGAGATTTCCCGGGTTCGAGCGTGAGTGGAAAACAGCCTCTATTGGAGAGTGCTCATCTTCATTAGAATATGGGATGAATTCTTCGGCAACAAAATTCGATGGTGAAAATAAA